>Ga0208980_10000006_pt1 | contig 83060 bp, 69 predicted proteins | sample WetSurMetagenome_3_FD_187993 | JGI IMG/M metagenome (GOLD analysis project Ga0208980, IMG submission 187993) | Wetland microbial communities from Twitchell Island in the Sacramento Delta, sample from surface sediment Aug2011 Site A1 Bulk (version 2) | ecosystem: Environmental > Aquatic > Marine...
AAAAGGTCATCTTTAACCAACCTGTCCGAAACCATAATGGCGTCTTCAAAACCATATCCACTGTAGGACATATAACCGATTACCATGTTTCGGCCTAAAGAAAGCTCTCCGCCTTCAATAGCCGGTCCGTCGGCCAAAATATCGCCTTCTTTAACTTTTTGTCCTTCGGCCACGGTGGTTTTTTGGTTATAGCAGGTTGAATGGGCGGTTCTTTTGAATTTAGTCAAATGATAAACTTCGGTTTTGCCGTCGTCTTTAACTTCCGTATCTTCATAAGTCACATCATCCGTCTTTTTATCCAATTTAACTTCAATTCTTTCTCCGTCGGCAAAGACAACTTTTCCGGCGTGTCTGGCGGTTGTTACCCGACCCATCCCTTTGGCAATTTCGCTTTCAATACCTGTTCCAACCACCGGTGATTCAGGATTAACCAAAGGTACCGATTGACATTGCATGTTCGAACCCATTAAAGCTCGGTTACCTTCGTCGTGTGAGAGGAAAGGAATAAGGGAAGCCGAAGCTCCAACCACCTGTCTCGGGGTAACATCGATATAGTCGATTAAATCGGCCGGCCCTTCGGTAAAAACACCCTTGTAACGGAAAGGAACTCTTTCGTCCAAAACCATACCGTCCGCATCAATGTTGATACCGGAATGGGTAATATGGAAATTTTCCTCATCGTCGGCTGCCAAGTAAACAATATCATCCAAAATCTTAACCGAGGTCTTTTTGCCTTTTTGGATCTTTTCGACTTTGCGATAAGGGGTTTCGATAAAACCGAATTCATTAACCTTGGCATAAAGAGCCAAATAAGTAACCAAACCGATATTCGGTCCTTCGGGGGATCTGACCGGATCGATTTTACCGTATTGGGATGAATTAACGTCACGGATGGAGAATGAGGCTCTTTCCCGATTGATTCCGCCCTGTCCCAAAACCGAAACACGTCTTAAGTTGTCGATTTCCGATAAGGGATTAGTGTCGTCCAAAATGGTCGACAGCTGATTTGAACGGAAAAATTCGTTTAAGGAAGCAATCAAAGGCCTGGCATTAATCAAATTAGCAGGTAGTGGTTTATCATCGGGTGAAATAAGGCTCATCTTTTCCTTAACCGATCTCTCCAACCTTAAAAGTCCGATTCTGAAAGCGTTAACAGCCACTAATTCTCCGACTCTTCTCAATCTTCGGTTGGCCAAATGATCAATGTCGTCAACCCTGCCAATACCGTTTTGAAGTCCAATTAAGTATTTAAGGGTTTCGATAATGTCCTGTTTGGTCAAAATCCAGGTTGATTTCTCGTTCGGAAGAGTTAAGGATAGTCTTTTGTTAATCTTATATCTGCCAACTTTACCCAAATCATAACGCCTGGAATCAAAAAAGAGGGAATCAAAAAGGCTTTCGGCATTTTCTAAAATAGCCGGTTCCCCGGGGCGCATCTTTCGGTAAATTTCCAAAATAGCGTCTTCCTGGCCTTTGGATGAATCTTTCGTGATAGTGGCGTTAATGTATTTATGTTGGGCATCTTTATCGACATCTTTAAAGTAATTTAAAAGTTCACTGTCCGATTCAACACCCATGGCCCGAAGAAGGGCGGTAGCCGAGACTTTTCTTTTTCTGTCGATTCTGGCGGCAATAACATCATTCCTGCCAACTTCAAATTCAAGCCAGGAACCATGAAGGGGTCTAACTTCTGCTTTATAAAGAATCCGGCCGGATGACGGATCAAGCTCACCGGAAAAATAAACGCCAGGACTTCTGACGATTTGGTTGATAACGGCTCTTTCGATGCCGTTAACAATAAAGGTTCCTTTTGAGGTCATTTGCGGCAAATCACCCATAAAGACTTCTTGTTCGACTTCTTTACCGGTTTTTTTGTTGATTAATGTGGCTTGAATCTTGAGGGGAGAGGAAAAGTTAATACCTTTATCTTGAGCAATTCTGGGGGAAATTGAAGGTTCTCCAAGGGTATGTTTGCCTAAAATTAATTGCCAGTTTTTGCCGGTAAAATCATCAATTGGGGAAATATTAACCAATTCCTGGGCAATACCTTCAGTTAAAAACCAATTCCAAGACTCCCTTTGAACAAAGGAAAGGTCAAGTTTGGGTAAGTTTTTTTCTACTTTTCCGAAATTGATTCTGGCTTGGGTTTTTACCGACATCTTAAATTCATAGAAAATTCCCGCGGATAGACGCGGGGCGAGCGTAACAATGAGTACGCCTAAGCAGGGATTATATCTAAGTCACCTGCCTTGTCAAGCAGTAATTTTTCCTACTTTCCGATATATTTTCCAACGTTAAGGTTGTGTTCTTCCAGGGTTTTGGCATAGTGGATTACCCCTTTGGTATCATGGAGATAATAAAGATAATTAGAGTCTTCAGGATAAACGGCGGCTTTTATTGAAGAAAGGCCGGGATTACAGATCGGAGCCGGCGGTAAACCTTTAACCTTATAAGTATTAAAGGGTGAGCTGAATTGTCGGTCGCCCAAAAGAATGGTTGGCCACCACTGGCAACCAATCGTTGTGGCTTTGCACCTTAAGTTGGCCAGCACATATTGAACAGAAGCGTCTACCTGTAGGGGCATCCCCAGCTTGATCCTACTATATAGTATGCCGGCCACGACCGGTCTTTCTGCATTTCCCCGGCTTTCCCTCTCCACCAAAGAAGCCATTGTCACAACCTGGCTTAAATCGTAATCAGATGAGGCAATATCATTTTTAACCTTATCGTCAACCCTTTTATCAAAAGTGTTAAGCATCATCTTAACAACAGCCGAAGCGGAAGCGTTTTTCGGAAAAAGGTAGGTATCGGGAAATAAATAACCTTCCTTACCGGATGAAGCCGTCAAGAACTCTTTTCTAAAAAGTTCTTTTTCCATCTCTTTAATCTCCAAGCCGGCCACAAACTTCTCCATGATTTCCTCACGTCTTAAGCCCTCAGGAACGGTAACCCAAACTTCCTCCGGTCCGTGAGTTAGCCTCTCGACAATTTTAGGAATGGAAAGATTTGGTGAAAGGTTAAACTCCCCGGCAAAAAGTTTAGTTTGTTTTCCCACCAATTGTACGTAAATCTTAAAAACTAAAGGACTTTTGATAAGATTGGCTTTTTGCAGTTTGGTTCCTACCTGCAGGGCCGAAAGACCTTTTGGAATAACAACGGTTACAACTGCTTTTTCAGAGGATATGGGTTTTAAATTAAGATAGAAATAGACACCGCCAATCGCCAATAGCAAGAAAAAAGAAAAAAAGACAATTAAAATCCGTTTCATTAAGATTTAGACTTCTTCGAGAAGAGCCCGTCGGTACTTTTTGGTTTTGGTATCGTGGATAAAGATTCGGCCACAAGCACAAACAACTTTTTCTTCACCTTCACTTTTTTTCTCGGCCTTACCTTCACTTAACTCTTTGCCACAACCGACACAGCGGCCTTGCGACAAGAGCCAAGCTTGAATCGGAGCGATAACGTTTTTGAACATAAGTCAGATTAGTATACCATAATGTTCTTTTGTCAAAAGTGTTATTATTTTTCCAAATAATTCTGAAGCATCACCGAAGCTGCAAAAGCATCCTCAAGAGCCGTTCTTTTTTGTCTTTTCATCCCTGCCTCTTTGGATAATTGTTGTGCTTCTTGGGTTGAAAGTGTTTCGTCAAAATATTCAATCGGGATGGCAATTTCTTTTTTTAATTTTTCGGTAAATTGCTTGGTCTTTTCGGCTGTCTTTTCCTCCGAAAGGCCGATAATTATTTTTTCTATTTTGTCTTCGGTAATTATTTCCACCAGCCGTTCAACAAATTTATCCCAGGTTTCAAACCTGACTACGCCCAAAGGCTCGGCAATTTTGGAGGTAGCCATGGCCAAACCAATTTTTGCCTCACCGTAATCAATCCCTAAGATATTCATCTTAATCAGTATATATCCTGGCCCTGACGATTAATCTTTTTAATTTCCTCGGATCCCCAGGCGGAACACAGGTTACCAGAGTTAAAAAAGAATCGCTGGCATTTTGCTCCAAAACCTGAATATCGGTCGGAAGAACCTCAAACAGATCTTCAACTCTATATTTAAAAGTAATTCCATCGTAATTGAGAACAATATCATCACCTTTCTTTAAGGTCGGAATAGTCGAAAAAATGGAAATGTAATCCTTTGGATTATAAAAAATAGGCAGGATTGAATGACCAAAGATAACCGCATTACCTTTTTTCCCTGGCAGGGCAGTTCCTGGATATTGAATAAGGCTTTTGCCTAAATCATCGCCACCAATTGCCACCGTCGCATTGTCAATTTTAAGTTTTGGAATCGAAAGGGTATAAAAAGAAACATTGGAAGCATTAAACTCTGCCTGATCGGCTCCGCCCACAAACCAATTGCTGGCCCGGGTGTAATCAAGATTGTCATTTTCAACAACGGCCTTATTTTCAACCTCTGGACTAATTAGTTTTGGGTATCTGACCTTAGAGGCAGTTTCATAACCAACAATGGGCAGAATCACGGCTGCCAGAATTCCTAAACCCGAGAGGGCAAAAACAACGGCAAAAATACGAAAAAGGATTTTATTCTTCATTAATTATCTTTCGGCTGAAACAATCACGGTGATATTTTTCAAAACCCGAGGCATGGTTTTTAATTTACCGGGGAAGCTGGGTTTTATTTTAATATTGGCTCTGGTATATCCGGCAACAGCCGTGGCCAAATAAGGATCAATTAGGGCCGGATATTTACCCAAAACACTACTTGTTATTTCATCAACCTTCACCTCAGGCAAAAGATTGACACTAAGAATTGTTGTTAGCTCGTAAACACCTTCTTCCCCTTTAACTAACTCATATTCCGTATCGATTTGCCCCTCTTTAAGAGCATAACCGGTTGGAATTTTACTGTTCAAAGCTTTTTTGGCCAGTTCAAACATATCGGTCTTGGCAACGGAAACACCGGAAACCGAAACTTTTAAGGATAATTTTAAATTGGTTGCTTCATCGCCAACCTTAGCGCTAAAAACTTTACTGACAACCTCGGGTACAAAAGTGGCATTAATTAAAATCCGATCATCGGCTATTTGCTGACCTAAACTCTTAATCGCTTTTTCGGTCAATTCATTGGTTAATTCTTTTTCCAACTTGGCCTGATCCTCAGAAGAGACGGAGGGAATTTCCCGGCTTGAACCTCCGGAAAAATTCTGGGTAGTAAGAGCATCAACTTCGCTTTTCGGATAGTTACCGATTTTAAAAACTTCATTTGCTCCCAGATTATATTCGGAGCCGATATCATAGGCAGCCACATCAACACTGCCCTCACCCGGCGTGCTGGGCGACAGTGCCGCCGAGACGGAAGCACTGGAAGTAGTGGTAAATTTCAAATCGGAAGCTGAATAAAGAATTGTTCCGGCCGGAAGATTGATAACCGCCGCTGTTCCGTTTTGGATTTTGACACTGCCTTTGGCTTTTTCTCCAATTGTCTTTGTTCCGGAAGTACTGGTTGTTTTTTCACCCGACTCTTCGGAGGTATAGAGTTTTCCAGCCAAAAGACTGCCGTCAAAATCCGACTGGCTTTCGTTGATGTCAACCGAAAGGGTTAAATTTTCTTCCAAAATTTTGGGTGAAACAAAAATTTCCAGGGTGGCTTTGGGAATAAACCACCAGAAAAGAAAACCACCAACCAGAAAAACAACGGCTGCAATTAAGAGAGCAATTGTTGGTTTTTTCTTCACTACCCCTCCCAATCTTCTGTTTTCAACAATATTTTTTTTCTTAAAAGAAATCGGGAAGGCCGGTAGTTTTATCTTTTTCCAAAAAGCCAATTTCGACAATATACCCGAAGGTTGGGTAGCAGTCGCCACTGGTTGAGACTGAGGTTGCTGGGGTACTTCTCCAATTGGCTCTGCTTTTGGTTTTTCGGTTATGTCTTCGTCAACCACAAAACCTAAATCTTCCGGGTGGACATCGGTCTCGGGAACTTGAACGTTGGCTGTTTCTTCCGGATAGGCTTCCATCTTTTCTTCTTCTTTCTTCACCCCTTCAACCTGAGAAATATTAGACATTTCGGAAGCCCCCGCCAGGGCAGTTGCCACTACTTTTTTATCGGCTTCAATGATTTCAATCTTGGGAGTATGTAAAAATTTAATCTTTTCATTTTCGTTCCAGGAAGCGGAAAGCAGGTTTTGCCTTATCTCCTCCAACTCTCCTCCCCGACCGTTATAAATTAAAAACCTTGACGGCAGTGTTTCTCCGGTTACAAAACGGGAAAGGCCTTCAACCACATCGTCATAAACGGAAAGACTCCTTTGAACTGAAGCCGTACCAACCAAGTTGCCCAATTTAAAAACAGCCAATTCCAAATTTTCGCTACCGACTTCCAAAACAACTGCACTTAAAGGAGAGCCTTCTTCGGCTTTCATCAGGTGAGCTATGGCTTCCGGCAGGACAACAAAGCCGGTTGGTTCCAGTGACAGTTCGGTACAGATTTTTTTAACCTGCTCCAAAAACTCGGGTTTAATCTGACCGTCGGTTACCCAAAAAGGAGGAACACCAAAAACCGTTTTTGATGGTTCCCCTACTTCTTCTGGTAAATTTTGAATGGCGGCCGACAAAACAGTGTCTGACGCAGAAATTAAATCATCCTCCGTTTCCCAAGGAGTGGCAGGAGAAACGGCCACCATTTCCGCCTTTTCGTTTTCAATTTTCCAAACACCGGCCTGAATCCAACCGGTTTCAATTACTAGTGCCCAATAATGTTCTTGGGCAGTACCTTTCGATAAAATACTTTTTAAATCCATAGCAAAACTTCGGAATTATTCTTTGGCAATGTAAATTCTGACTACCCCACCGCCAATTTTCTCCTGTTTAATTATTCTAACACGCCCGATTTCGGACGTATCTTCAACATGCGGTCCGCCACACACCTCTTTGGAGAAAAAGTCGGTGTTGGAATTGCCGATTGTATACACTTTAACCTTCTCTCCATATTTTTCACCAAAGAAGGCCAAAGCGCCTTTTTCCTTGGCTTCTTTAAGACTCATGGTTTCTACCTTAACAGGTAATTTTTTGGTAATTTGCTCGTTTATTAAATCGGAAACGGCTTTTAACTGCTCTTCGGTTAACTTTTCCGGATGGGAAAAATCAAATCTAAGCCGTTCGGAGGTAATATTGGAGCCTTTTTGCGAAATATGATTTCCCAATACTTTCCTTAAAGCCGCATGCAGTAAATGAGTTGTCGTATGAAATTGAGTTACTTCCTCCGACGCATCGGACAAACCGCCCTTAAACATGCCGGCCGAAGCTGTCTTGGATAGATTTTTGTGTTTGGCAAACTCTTCGGCAAAAACTTTTCGATTAATTTTCTGTCCCCGATCCAGCGCAATTTCTTCGGTTAATTCCAATGGAAAACCATAAGTTTCGTATAAGAAGAAAGCGTTTTTACCATCCAGCTCACCTATCTTTTCAATTTCTTTTAAACCCTTTTCCAGTGTCTGACTAAATTTATTCTCTTCTTCCTTAATTACAGCAATAATCTCTTTTTCTTTTTCCTTTAAGGTTGGGTAGGCTTTTTTATAAGAATTAATAACCGCTTGAGCCACTTTCTCCAAGAATGGTTTGGCAATTTTTAACTTTTTACCCCAGCGGACCGCCCTTCTTATTAATCTTCTTAACACATAGCCCTGAAGTTTATTGCCGGGAATTACCCCTTCAGCCGCTAAAAAAACGGAAGCTCTGATATGATCGGCAATAATCCGGAAAGCTTTAGTCTCGTCTTCATAATCCTTGCCTGAAATTTCTTTGATGGCCAAGATTATTTCACCCCATAAATCCTTAACTAAATAATCATCCGCTAAACCATTTAAAACAGCCGTAGTCCGGTCAACGCCCATCCCCGTATCAACATTGTTTTGTTTTAGAGGAATGTATTTCCCCTCACTGGTTTTGGCATACTGCATAAAAACGTTGTTCCAGATTTCCACAAACCGACCGCAGTTATCACCCGGACGACAATTACTGCTACAACTTTTCTCCCCTGTCTCAAAGAAAATCTCCGTATCCGGTCCACAAGGTCCCGTTTCCCCTGCCGGCCCCCACCAGTTATCTTCTTTGGATAGAAAATAAATTCTTTTTTCCGGAATACCAAGCTTTTTCCAAATCTCGGCCGATTCCGTATCTTTGGGAGCATCTTCATCACCCGCAAAACAAGTTATGGCCAGTTTATCTTTATTAATTTTTAAAACCTCGGTTAAAAACTCAAAAGAATTTTTGATTGATTCTTCCTTCCAATAATCACCCAACGACCAATTACCAAGCATCTCAAAAAAAGTGTGGTGGGTGGTATCACCAACTTCATCAATATCGTCCGTGCGAAGACAAATTTGGTTGTTAGTTAACCTTTTTCCGGCAGGATGCTCCTCACCTAAAAAGTAAGGGACCAGAGGGTGCATGCCGGCGGTCGTAAATAAAACCGTCGGATCGTTTTCCGGAATTAAAGAAGCTGAGGGAATGACACTATGGCCCTTTTCTTTAAAAAATTGCAAATACTTTTCAACCAACTCTCTTGAAGTCATGGCTAAATTATACCTTTAATTTGAGGGCCTTATCCAGAAGAAGGTGGCGTAGGTTGGTCCTGGCCGTAAGATTCAAGCTTTTTATTCCTCTTTAAGATTTCCAAAACACCAGTTAACTTCTCGGGCCTTATCAATCCTCCACCCAAAATCGCATCTTCCAAAATTGAATTGAGTCTTTTAATGGCTTTTCTCAAGTCAACAATAATTAAAAAAACCTGAACACCAACGACCACCAAAAGAAAGGTCAGGGCGATAACAACCACAATTAATAATGTTTGAACGTTATCCATGGTCTTTAAAGTTCAGGCCTTATTGTACGCTTTAAAGTAGTTTCTTTTCCAGACCGAGAAACAGCTTTAACGACAATTTCAGTTGTTCCTTCATAAATCTGAATTTCGGCTTTAAATTGTCCTTCATCCTCAACCAAAACCGGCTGATTATTTACTTTTAAAACCACGTCCTGATCGGTTTTTCCCAAAACCCAAACATTACGGCTTCGAACCACTTCTCCCTCTTTGGGTTCAGTAATCTCTAGAGAAGGTGGTGAAACAAACTTTTTGTATTGATAACCCAGATAGCTAAAAACCAGAAGTAAAACCAAACTAATACCAACAACAAAAGTAATTTTTGGAGACCAGATAAACTTGTTAACCACATCCGGCTTCGGGTTAACCGAAAGATCTTTAGGCGGATAATCCCGCCTGAGAATGGCGGCCATTTGTTTTTCGTTTAAATCCAAAAACTTGGCAATGTTTTTAACAAAACCTAAAACCACGGCAAAATCGGGTAAGGTCTGCCAATCGTTGTTTTCAAGACTTTCAATAAACTCCTTTTTTATCTTGGTCTCATCTTCAACTTTTGACAAAGAGAATCTTTTTTTCAAACGGGCTTCCTTTAAGTAGCTGCCGACGGTCTTCATATACTTTCTAAAATTAGTTTAGTTCCGGTCCTTGGTTTGTTTTGGCGGATGAGGCAAAGAAATCTTCCGCATTTTTAATCATCACTTCTCTGGGTTTTGAGCCTTCAGCCGGACCAACCACACCGGCCGATTGCAGCTGGTCAATTAACCTAGCGGCTCTGGCATAGCCGATGGAAAGTCTTCTTTGTAAAAGTGAGGCTGAAGCCCTTTCGTATTGGCAAACTTCCCGAACCGCATCTTTAAAGAAGGGATCAATATCGCCGACTATTCCGGGAACAGCAGCCATACCGGATTTGGTCATCGTCGTCACCTCTTCGGTATATTGCGGCATAACGCCCTGGTTTTTAAGGAAGGCCACCAGTCCCGAAACTTCCTTGTCGGAAACAAAAGCGCCCTGAATTCTGACCGGCTTGGCCTGTTCCGGCGGCAGGAAAAGCATATCACCTTTGCCTAAAAGTTTCTCTGCCCCTTGGGTATCCAAAATAACCCGTGAGTCAACCTGGGATGAAACGGCAAAAGCGATTCGGCAAGGAATGTTGGCTTTAATTAAACCGGTAATGACATCAACCGAAGGCCTCTGTGTGGCCAAAATCATATGAATTCCCGTCGCCCGGCTCATCTGGGCAATCCTCGTGATGGCATCCTCAACTTCAACCGGAGAGAAAAGCATAATATCGGCCAACTCATCAATGAATAAAACAATGTAAGGCAAGGCCTGAAAACCGGACATTTCGTTATAGCCGTCAATGTTTCTGGCTCCGGCTTGAGCAAAGAGTTTATAGCGTCTGTCCATTTCGGCCAGAATCCATCGAAGAGCCGAAATAACTTTTTCCGGTTCGACAATAACCGGCGTCAATAAATGCGGAATACCGTTGTAACCGGTCAGTTCAACTCTTTTCGGATCAACCAAAATTAATTTCACTTCGGAAGGCGAAGCCCTAAAAAGAAAAGAGTTTAAGAAAGCATTAATACAGACTGACTTGCCGGAGCCGGTTTGACCGGCAATCAAAACATGGGGCATTTTCCCGATATCGGCCACCACTGGTTTTCCGGAAACATCCAACCCCAAAGAAACGGCCAACTTGGAACGATTGTTCTTCATCACTTCCGACTCCATCATCTTTTTTAGAGGCACAAATTCCGGAGCCCTGTTTGGCAGTTCAATTCCAACCAGTGCCCGGCCGGGAATGGGGGCTTCAATTCTGATTGTTCCGGTCGGAGCGGCAAGAGCTAAAGCCAAATCTCTTTCCAGGGAAGTAATTTTGGAAAGCTTGGTCCCGAGAGCCACTTCCAGGGCATATTGGGTAACGGCCGGACCAAGATTAACCTCAACCACCCTGGCCGTAATACCAAAACTCTCCAGTGTTTTTTCAATAATGGCGGCATTGCCTTTGATATCACCCCTGTCGGCTTTACCCGATTCAACATCACTTAAGATGTCCAAGGGTGGATACTTCCACACTTTATCTTCTCCCGGAACATTACTGACCAATTTGGCCTCTAAAGCTTCTACGGCCACACTTGGTTTTCCACCTGGTTTAGGAGCTTGGTTTGGATAATTACTGCCACCCGAGACTTTCATTCCGCCTTTGGGCAGAATTTTCCCAAATCTTGCATCGCCAACTGAGTACTTCTTGACCTGACCAAAAAGAGAAATAAAGAAATTAATTACCTGTTCAAAAGAAGTATTAAAAAGAACAATCAAGCCGACAATTGATGTCCCAAGAAAAATGATGAAAGCACCGAAACCGGTGACCATTGAGGCAATCCCTTCCCAAGCCATCCTACCCACATTACCGGCCCGACCTAAGGTTGCAATGGAAATGAAAAACAATAAACTACCCACCACCACATTGGGCTGGCTTAGGGGAATCTTTATTTTGGAAAGCATGAAGGCAAAAGAAAGAAAAACAAACGGGAAAAAAATAGTGGCCCAAGAGAAATTGGCCATCAGCAAATCGTTTAATTTAATTAAAGCCAAGCCTTGACGGGAAAAGGAAATAATAACTAAAGCAGCCAGGGCAAAAAAGAAAATTTGGACAATGGAAAAAATAGTCGACTTCTTAAGTTTTAAATTAAATGCTCGTTTAACTAATTTTCTTTTCTTTCTTTGCATAGTAGTTACTACTTAAATTACATTATAGCGAAGAAGAAAAAAAGTAGATAGAGAAATTATATTTCTACTACCACAGGAAGCACCATCGGTCTTCTGCCGATTTCTTCATAGAAGTAGCGCTCCAGAAAGTCTGAAGTCATTTCTCGCAGCATCTTGGCGTCAAGTTTATTTCTTTTAACGATTCTTTCTTCAAGAAGTCTGGCTCCTCTTTCCAAGAAGCCCTTTCCTTTTTTCTCAAAAACAAAGCCCCGACTGATAATTTCCGGAGTATCAACTAATTTGCCGGCAAATTTATCCAGGTGAAGCATGACAATGGCTACCCCTTCATGGGCCAAAACCTGTCTGTCCCGAAGAACTACACTTCCCACATCACCAATTCCCAAACCGTCAACCAAAACATTTTTGACATGAATCCGGCCCGAGATTTTAGCGCTTTTATTGGAAAACTCGATGATATCACCGGCTCCCGGTTCAAAAATATTCTGTTTGGGAGCTCCCATCCTTTGGGCGATACCGGAATAGGCATGCATGTGTCTGACGGTTCCACCTATCGGAATGAAATACTTGGGTCGAACTAAGGCAAAAAGCATTTCAACGTCTTTTTCCGAACCGTGTCCCGAAACATGCAAATCTTCCTGCATATCGTAGTAATGAACTTCAACATCCAAAGCAATCAGTTTATCCACCACCGCGTCAACATTGGTTTTTGATCCGGGTGGTGCAGGATCGGAAGAGAAAACAACAACATCGCCTGGCTCAACTGATAAAAACTGATGTTCGCCTATCGCAACCCTATAAAGAGCGCTTCCCGGTTGACCATAACTGCCGGAAATAATGTACATAATCCGATCCTTTGGTAATTTATTGGCTTCTTTTTGGGTAACGACCAAATCGGCGGGGTAGCTTAAATAGCCTAGGTTCTTGGCAATTTCGGCTTTCCTATCAATTGACCTTCCGACAAAAACGACTTTTCGTCCCAACTTCATGGCGACATTTAAGGCCTGCTTCATTCTGGAAATATTTGAGGAAATGGTCGTGAAGTAAACCTGTCCTTTGGCTCCCCTGACAATGGTTTCGATTCTTGATTCGATTTCTCTTTCGCTTTCGGTATAGCCGGGTGCGGTTGAACCAATACAATCGGAGGCCAAGGCCAGTGCTCCACCAGAAGCTAATTGTGCCAGTTTGGCTACATCAAACGGTCTACCGTCAACCGGCGTCCAGTCAAATTTATAATCCGGAACATGAAATAATCTGCCTTCAGGTGTATCAATCGCAAAACCAACGCCATCGGGAACCGAATGCGAAACCCTGAAAGGGGTAACTTTAAAGACACCAAAAGTTAGGGTGTCTTTCTCCGGATCAAAAACATTAATTTTGTTCTTCGGCCCCTCTTCATAATCGGCTAATTTATCTTCAATAAAGCCGGCCACCAGTTTAGTGGCATAAATCGGAGCATTTATTTCGGGTGGCAAAAAAGGAATGGCTCCCAAATGATCTTCATGAGCATGAGAAATAAGAATGGCTCTAATCTTGCTGGCGTTTTCCTTCAGGTAGGTAAAATCGGGAATAACCAAATCAACGCCGTACATTTCCGACTCCGGAAAGCCGACACCACAGTCAACGACAATAATATCGTTCCCGTATTCATAGACATAAAGGTTTTCCGTAACGTTGGTTGTACCCGAAAGGGCAATTAATTTAAGTGAACTCATATAATTTCTAACTGTTCTGTTTGTGTTGTTTTTTCTTTGTTTTCTTTAATTTCATTTAATAATTCCGGAATTTTTAAAAAGTCTTCTTTAATCTGAAGCATGACATCGTTTCTTCTTAAAGCGGCTGCCGGATGATACATTGGCAATACAACAATTTCTTTACCGTTTAATTGTATACGATGAACTTTACCGTGAACAGAGCTAATCTTTACCCCCGGGATAAACTTGCCCATCGAAAACCGGCCCAAGGTCACAATAATTTTTGGATCAATAACACTAATCATTTCATCGATATACGGTTTGAAAGCGGCAATCTCGGCATCTTCAGGATCTCTGTTTTCGGGCGGTCTGAAACAAACGACATTGGAAATGAAAACTTCCTTTCTCTCTAATTCAATTGAATGAAGTAACTTATCTAATAGTATCCCTGCGTTACCGACAAACGGTCGGCCCTTCTGATCTTCCCAGTAGCCTGGGCCTTCACCCAAAAAGAAAACTTTCGTCTCCGGATTACCTTCACCAAAAACCATACAGGTTGCCGTTTTCCTTAAAGGCAATGTTTTATCCGCAGCCATTTTGGCTCTTAATTTAAGCAGTTGGTCTTTTTTCGTTGAATTCATTAAATAATTATTTTACTGGGGAAGGAAAGTTTTAACATTCTCCGGAGTTATTTTAAACGTTTTTCCTTTTCCTTCAACTATCATCATCGCCACCTTTCGAACAATGCTATCAATCGTTCTCTCCAGAGTTCTGATACCGGCATCATAACCCAGAGGCCTCACAATATTGGTCCAAACGGTCTCATCAATCGTTAAAACATCAGGTGTAATTCCGGCCGTTTTAATGGCTTTAGGCAAAACATATTTTTGGCCAATAGTAATTTTTTCGATATCAGAATAAGAAGGCATCATGATCGGTTCAAGTCTGTCCAGAACGGCCGTTGAGATGTTAGTCGTATTATTGGCCGTGGCGATAAACAAAGCGTTAGAAAGATCAAAAGGATAATCAATGTAATGGTCAACAAAACTGTGATTTTGTTCCGGATCCAAAAGCTCAACCAACACACCCATGATGGAAGCCCTACCTAAATCAGTTACTCGGTCAATTTCATCCAGAAGGATTACCGGGTTGGCACTTTGGGTTAATTTTAAGGCTTTGATAATTTTCCCCGGTTCGGCTTCGGAATGCATCCTTGATTGGCCTCTTAAATCCAATGGATCACCCATTCCGCCGAAAGGAATACGGGCAAACTTGCGGCCCAGGGCTTCGGCAATTGAATAGGCAATGGTTGTTTTACCGGTACCCACCAGTCCCACAAAACAAAGAATCGGCGCCCGGTAAATATCGGCACTCTCGCCTTTCTCCTGTTTTAATTTCATAACCGAAATATATTCCAGAATTCTCTCTTTAATTTCGGATAAACCAAAATGGTGTGTATCCAAAATCTGTCTGGCGTTATTAAGATCAAGGTTGTCCTGGGTTTTGGCACTCCACGGCAGAGCCGTAATCCAATCAATGTATTTTTCAATCCGGTCAAATTCCGGTAAAAAAGTGGGTGAGTCAGTTAACTTGGTTAATTGGGAAAGTCTCACTAAAACACTCTCAGTTAGCTTATCAGGAAGTTTGGCCTTTTTAATAGTTTCGGCCAATATATCAATATCTTTTGCGGCAGTATCCATAACAACTTAACTTTAACACTTTTGGGCTTATCTTGAGAAGTCTTTCTTCTTGTCGTCTAAAAATCGGCTCGTCGGGAAATGAGGACCAGACGATCTTCGATTATCACTTCCAAATCTTCGCTCGCCTCCGCCCCTGTCATATCTTCTGGGAGCACTTCCTCCTCGGCCAAAACTTTGACCGGGACGTTCATAATGTCTTTCTCCGCCACCGAAACCTCCACCTTGTTTTTTCTCTTTGTCGTGTGCCGGATCCATCAGCATGGAAAGATTAATTCTGCCCAAATCGTCGATTTCCTTAACCCTAACTTGAACTTTGTCCCCGATTTGCACAACTTCGTTCGGATCTTTGACAAAATCTTCCTTCATGTCGGAAACATGAACCAAACCGTCTTTCCCTGGAAGGATTTCGACAAAGGCACCAAAAGGCTGAATTCTTTTAACTTCGCCCTCATAAATTTCTCCGGCGACAACTTCTTTAATCAAGCCTTCAACCATAGCAACGGCTTTATCAACCGAATCGCTATCCATTCCGGAGATGTTGGCGCTGCCGTCATCTTCAACTTCAACCTGGGCTCCTGATTCGGCAATAATCTTTTTAATCATCTTGCCACCCGGACCAATAACTTCACCGATTTTTTCAACCGGGATCTTAACCACTTTAATCTTCGGGGCAAAGTTGGAAATCTTGGTTCTTGGTTCACCTAAGGTTTCGAGCATGAACTTTAAAATGGTTTCTCGGGCAACTTTTGCCTGACTAATAGCATCTTTCAAAATAGCCGGCGTTAGGTTTAAAGTTTTTACATCCAACTGCATGGCCGTGACACCTTTTTTGGTACCGGTAACTTTAAAGTCCATGTCACCCAAATGATCTTCCATACCGATAATATCGGAAAGGACAGCATACTTTTTCGGTGTGTCGATAATCAAACCCATGGCAATTCCGGAAACCGGTGAGGTTATAGGAACTCCCGCATCCATTAAAGAAAGGGTTGAACCGCAGGTCGAAGCCATTGAGGTTGAACCGTTGGAACTCATAACTTCAGAAACTACCCTAATCGTATAGGGGAATTTATCGGAAGTTGGAATAACCGGCTCCAAAGCACGTTCAGCCAAGGCACCATGTCCAATTTCTCGTCTTGAAGGCGATCCGACTCTGCCCGCTTCACCGGAGGAAAAAGGCGGCATGGCATAGTGATGAATATATCTTTTTGATTCTTCGCCTTCGGCCGATTCAATCAACTGTTCCATGGCCGGCGTACCCAAGGTGGTAATGGTTAAAACTTGAGTCTGACCTCTTTGAAAAATAGCACTACCGTGAGTTCTGGGTAAAATTCCAACCTGACCGAAAAGTTTTCTGATTTCGGTGTGTTTTCTGCCATCCGGTCTTTTTCCGGCCAAAATAAGTTCCCTAACCCGATCCCGCATAATGGCATCAAAGGCACCGACAACCACTTCAGGTTTTGTCTCTTCCAACTCTTCAATTAAAGCTTTTTTGGCTTCGTTGTATTCAACCTGTTCACCCTCATGACCGGCCCAGTCTTTAATTAAATCGTCTAATTTTTCTCCAATCAACTTTTTAACTTTTGACTTTAGCTCGGTGGTTATTTCCTCTGCAGGCAAGACTTCCTTTTTCTTGCCAACTTCAGCAGCAAAATCATTGATAAACTTTAAAACTTTATCAGCTTCCTTCTTGGCAAATTCAATACCACCCAAAATATCCTTTTCCGGGACTTCATTGGCACCGGCTTCAATCATGACGACGGCTTTATCGGTTGCAGAAACAACCAAATCCATATCGGAGAAAGCCATTTCCGAAACTACAGGATTAACAAAATAGGTTCCTTCTTTAAGACCGACTCTTAAAGTGGCTGTCGGACCCATCCAAGGAATATTCGAAACGGAAAGGGCGGCCGAAGCTGCAATGGCTGAGAGAATCATCGGATCATTTTCAATATCAACCGATAAAACGGTGATAATGACCTGAACTTCTTTTTTGTAAGTTGAAGGGAAAAGGGGTCTAATCGTTCGATCAATGAGTCTAGCCGATAAAATCTCGTCATCGGAAGGTCGGCCTTCTCTTTTAACCCAGCGGCTGCCTTTAATACGACCTCCCGCATAGAGTTTTTCCATGTAATCAACGGTTAAAGGAAAGTAACCCAAATCAACTTTCAGAGGAGCTCCAACAACCGTAGCCAAGACAACGGTTTCACCATATCGAGCCAAAACGGCACCTGAGGCTTGTTCAGCTAATAGTCCTGTGGAGAGGGTTAATTTTCTGCCCCCTAATTCAATTTCTTTTTCGATTTTTTTCATCTAAAACTTTTATTTTTCTAATTTCAAATCTTTAATGAGGTTCTTGTAGCGGTCCTCATCACGCTTTCGAAGATAACTTAACAGTCTTCTTCTTTTGGCTACCATACTCAAAAGTCCTCTTCTTGAATGAACATCTTTGGAGTGTTCTTTTAAGTGAGCAATGAGTTTGTCAATCTGGGCTGAAAGAAGGGCGATTTGTACTTCCGGAGAACCGGTGTCGCCTCTTTCCCGCGCATACTTTTTTATTAAGCCGATTTTTTCGTCACCTTTAAGTGCCATAGCGTCATGTTTGACAAAGTAGATCTTTAAAAGGTTAAAGGATAAACCTTGTCGACATCAGGGTGTATTCTAACATACCAAAACGGGAATTACAAAAGGCAATTTAACTGACTGAGGTTCCCTTATAAATCTTGGGCTCCAGCCAATCCTTCGGAGCCGGCTTTGCATCTTCGGGTTCTTCCTGAATTGGTGCAGCCTGGCTAAAAACCGGCTGTTCAGGAACCGTCTTTTCAAAAACAGGTTTTTCACCGGGAATTGAACCCATCGGATAATTATCCCGGGAAATTCTTTCCGACAAAACTCTTCGCCCCCCGGCTTTCATTAAGTTGGCCATAGCAACAAAGGTTTCGGCCGTCACTTCAAAGCTTTTCAAGCCCCGGCTGCCCTCTTCAATTCCGGCAATCAGGTTGGTCGCAATATCCGCTCCCAGATCAAAATTACCTTCAAAGATAAGGGCTGAGACAATCTCAGAAACCGACGCGGCGGGCCTGGCAAAAGAAAGAACATTTTCATTTCCGGTTAAAGCCAGGGCTTTCGTTCCAATATGTAAAATTTTGGCATCAGCCAAATCTTTACCAAGAATCGGAAAGTGGGAAGAATTGGCTCCACCAACCAAAATAATCGTATCGGCCGAAATACCCGAATAGGAAATATCGACCTGGTCTTTGGTTGGAGCCATAAAACCGCTTTTCGGAACAACCGTTAACTTAAACTCACCGTTCTCAATATCATAGCTGACCTTCTCAATATCGGCCGCTTTATAGCCGGCAAATTTCATGGTCATGTTTTTATTTCCCAAATCCTGGGTAATCTTATCAACCCCAACCAGGCGGTGAAACTCAACCAGCATGTCAGCCGGACAGGAAATGCTTGTTTCTTTTTTGGTTGAAAGGGAAAGATAAAGTCCCAACGCAGCCGCCACTTGGTCAAAATAAGGCTTGGTTGGGAGCATAACAAGAACAGAGTTGGAGGCATTTATGATCTGCGAGAATGAATTTTCCATGATTTGTCTTAGGCGACCGATACTAACATATCGCCTTTAGCAAAATCAAGCTGGGGCTCAATTAAGACCCCAAATTCCTCACCCTGGGAAACTTCGGACACTTCCTGTTTTTGTTTTTTGAGGGAGATCGCTCTGACTTTTCCGATTTCTTTCTCATCGCGCATTAATAAGAGTTTGGTATTTTTGCTGATTTTCCCGCTCAAAATCTTACAGCCGGCAATTTTTTTGTTGTTGAAGGGGAAAATGGCCACAATTTCAGCCTTCCCCAAGATAACCGTTTTACCTTTTTGAACCAAAGCTTCCAATGCCTCAAAAAGTTCATAAATAATATCAAAGCTCTTAATGGTTACGCCTTCGGCTTCGGCCAATTTTGAAACGCCGGATGAAGCTTTGGCCTCAAAAGCAAAAATTAAACCGCCCGAGGATTTAGCCATTAAAACATCCGATTCATAAATATCACCGACGCTGGCTTCAACCACAATTGCACCGGCAGGAAGATTATTTAAAACCGCTTCCAAGGCCCCTTTATTTTCAGCTTTGATAACCACGCCAACTTCTTCTTTGCCAACCTTAATTCGGTTTTGTTTCTCCTCTTTTTTAGCAAAGGCCGTTTCTGAAGATGCGATTCTCGAACCAACCTCGGGTAGAATTTCAAAACCCAGAACTTGTCCGGCAAAACCGGGAAGAATTTCTTTAGCCCCGCCCTTTTCAGTTAAAATTCCCCTCACCTTAAAACTGCCCGCATCGGAAAAGAGGCTATCGCCGACCTTGACACTGCCGTTTCGAACAATAACACTGGCCGAAATTCCCCTTTGGTCTTTAACACTTTCAATAACCAAAGCTTCCAGCGCATCTTCCTTATTGGCTTTAATCTCGTTAACATCAGCCACTAAGGAGATTAATTCCAAGAGTTCTTCAATCCCTTTCCCGGTTTTAGCCGAAACACCTAAATAAGGCGTGTCACCACCCCGGCCTTCAAACAAAACATTTTCTTTCTCAAGTTGTCCTAAAACCGATTCGATGTTGGTCGACGGCAAATCGATTTTAGTTAAAGCAACAATAAAAGGAATTTCGGCTTCTCTTATAAAGGACAGGGCTTCTTTAGTTTGCGGCATCACTCCATCCCCGGCAGCTACAACCAAAATAGCAATATCGGCCACCTTGGCCCCACGTGATCTCATCTTGGAAAAAGCAGCATGACCGGGAGTATCAATAAAGGTAATCATCTTTCCCTCTTTGGTTTTGACTTCCGAAGCTCCGATTTTTTGGGTAATGCCACCTTTTTCTTTTAAGGCCACGCGGGTTTTCCGGATGGTATCCAAAAGAGTGGTTTTGCCATGATCAACATGTCCGAGGATGGTGACAATCGGCGGACGAACAGAACTACTGGTTTTTTTATCTTTTTCCATATTATTTTTAAACTTATCTGAAGAAACAGAAGGTTAATTAACGAAAACTAAAGAATCTTTTTAAAGAAACATTAAGTTTTTCATTTGGCTTCGTCGGTTTTAACTTCTTCCGTAACCTCAGGAACTATCTCTTCCTGTTTTTCTTCTTTTTCCTTAACTTCTTCTTTCACTTCTTTTTTAGCCTTTTTGGCTTTTGGTTCTTTCTTGACCTTTTCTTCTTTCACTTCTTCTTTTTCCTCAGTTTCCTTTTTGACTTTCTTGACGCCTTTAACGGGGAGGGCTTCAACTTCAATTCTCCAGCCGGTTAATTTGGCAGCCAACCTGACGTTTTGTCCGTCTTTACCGATAGCCATCGACAATTGGTCTTCAGGAGCCTTAACTTTGGCAATCATATTTTCTTTGTCCAGGGTAACGACCAAATTTTCGGCCGGGGAAAGGGCACCGGCAATCAATTCTTTGACATCTTCGGAGTATGGAATCAAATCAACTCTTTCGCCACCCAATTCGTTGGTGACGGCCTGAACTCGAACGCCTTTTTGGCCGACACAGCTGCCGACCGGATCAACCCCGGACTGGGTTGAGGTAACGGCAATTTTGGTTCTGATGCCTGCTTCTCTGGCAATAGTCTTAATAGAAACGCTACCCGAAGCAATTTCCGGTACTTCTCTGGCAAACAGTTTTTCAACGAAGAGTGGATCGGCTCTTGAAAGAATCAACTCTTTCCCTTTAAGGGTTTCTTCAATCGCTTTCAAAAGAAAAGTTTGCCTTTGGTTGGCGGTTAGTCTTTCATTGGGAATTCGTTCTTCGGCCGGCATGATGGCTTCGGTTCGACCGATATCAACGCGAACGTTGGGGCCATCAAATCTCAAGATCATTCCGGAAATTAAGCTTCCAATCCGATCGGAAAAGTCGGCCATAATGGCACCTTTTTCGGCTTCTCTGATTTTTTGGTGAATAACCTGCTTGGCGGTCTGGGCGGCAATGCGTCCAAAACCTGGAGGTGTCACATCTTTCTTGGCTTCTGGCTTCTCAAGTGGCCAGGCAAAAACTTTGGCTTCACCGTTGATGGGGTTTATCTCAACGTCAAAATCCATTTCTTCCGTTTCCTCACCCCGTTCTTTGGCGTCTCTTCGGTAAGCTGCAATAATCGCTTGCTTAATCGTGTCGATAATCACGTTAGCATCAAGACCCCGCTCGGTCGCGATGGCCTTTAAAGCTTGAGCAAATTCTGTTCTTGGCGTTTGCATGTTTATATTTTTAAAAAAAAGGGTGGGACTTTCTTCCCACCACCCCACAAACCTAAATAATCTAACGCTTAGTTTACCTTAGAAGGAAAAAGAAGTCAAACCTCTAGAAGCCACGGTCTTTGAGTTCCTCAATCACCTTTTTTTGTTCTCTGTTTAGTTTTTCGGGCGTTATGACGTTAATTTTGACATACTCATCACCATGTCCCCGGTGTCTTAAACTTTTAATGCCTCTTTCCCGAAGTCTAACCATGATACCGGATTGGGTTCCCGGCCTGATTTTTAGTTTTAACTCCCCGTCAATCGTCGGAACTTTAATGTCGCCACCAAAAACGGCCATGGAAAAGGGGATCCCGACCTTAACATAAACGTCTTCACCATCTCTTTCAAAAAGTTCATCCTGCTTAACATTCAGGGAAAGAATAAAATCGTTAAAGTTAATCCGGGATCCCTCATCGACTCCGGCCGGTATTTTAATCTTTCTCTTTTTTCCCTCAACGATCACTTCCCGTTCACACCCCTTAACCGCTTCCATAAAATCAAGCGTTAGGGAATAGCGGGGAATTTGTCTTGCCTGCCTAAAAGGACTGCCTCCTCCGAAAAATTGTTCAAATATATCAAAGGGGTCACCGAAATCAAAACTGGCAAAAGGATTTCCCTGTCCTCCACCACTGTTGGAATAATAAGTATAGGAAGAAAAAGGATTTCCCTGTCCTCCACCTGAGAAAGGACTGCCTCCACCGGGCGCAAAAGCACTGTGTCCATACTGGTCATAAGCACTTCTTTTTTGGGTATCGGATAACACCTGATAGGCTTCGTTTATCTCTTTGAAGCGTTTTTCGGCAGCTTCCTTCTCGTCTTTGTGTCGATCGGGGTGCCATTCAAGAGCTTGTTTCCTATATGCTTTTTTTATTTCTTCAGCTGAGGCGCCTTTAGAAACCCCTAAAATATCGTAGTAATCTGATTTTGAAGCGGCCACACTATTATTCTACAACTTCCCCTTCTTCAACCTTTTCGTCCTTTTTGTCTTCTTTTTTTTCTTCCTTTTTATCCTCTTTACTCTCTTCCTTCTTTTCTTCCGGTTTTTGATACATCGCTTGACCGATTTGAGAAAGAGTCTCGGAGAGATCTTTGACTTTAGTTTCAATTTCTTCTTTGCTTCCCTTTTCCAAAGTCTCTTTAACGGCTTTAATTTTTTCTTCCACTTTCTCTTTAATATCCTTCGGAGCTTTCTCTCCTGCATCTTTTAAGGCTTTCTCGGCGGTTGATACCATAGCATCAGCCTGGTTCTTGGTTTGAATGAGTTCCGCTTTCTTGGTGTCTTCCTCTTTGTGCTTTTCGGCTTCTTCCTGCATTCTTTTAACCTCATCGTCAGAAAGTCCAACCGCACCTGTTATCTTGATGTTTTGGGTTTTACCTGTCGCTTTGTCTTTGGCCGTAACCGTTAAGATTCCCGAGGCATCCATATCAAAAGTAACTTCAACCTGAGGTACACCTCTGGGGGCCGGGGGAATTCCGTCTAAGATAAATCTGCCTAATGATTTATTGTCCGGTGAAAGTGGTCTTTCTCCCTGAGTGACATTGATTTCCACCTGGGTCTGATTATCGGCTGCGGTTGAAAACACTTCGGTCTTGCTGGTTGGAATAGTCATGTTTCTTGGAATCATGGGAGTGGCTACATTGCCCAAGGTTTCAATCGCTAAAGTTAAGGGGGTCACATCCAATAAAAGAATGTCTTTGACTTCCCCACCCAATACTCCGGCCTGAATGGCGGCCCCAACCGCTACGACTTCATCCGGGTTAACGCTTTTATTCGGTTCTTTGCCAAAGAAACTTTTAACGGTTTCTATAACTTTAGGCATTCTGGTCATTCCGCCAACCAAAATAACTTCATCAATGTCTTTGGTTTCCAGTTTGGCATCTTTAAGACATGCATTAACCGGAGCCATTGTTTTTTCAATTAAGTCTTCGACCAAACCTTCCAATTTAGCTCTGGTTAACTTCATAGACAAATGAAGCGGGTTGCCGTCTTTCTGGGTAATGTAGGCCTGATTAATTTCGACTTCGTTGGCAGCCGAGAGTTCAATCTTGGCTTTTTCGGCGGCGTCTCTGACTCGCTGTAGGGCTTGTTTGTCGGCTTTCAAATCAACGGCAAACTCTTTTTTAAATTCAGACACAATGTAGTCAACAATGACTTCATCAAAATCATCGCCTCCGAGGTGGGTATCACCGTTGGTGGCTTTAACTTCAAAAACACCATCCCCCAATTCAAGAATAGAAATATCAAAAGTGCCTCCACCCAAATCATAAACGGCAATCTTTTCGTTTTTCTTTTTATCAAGGCCATATGCCAAGGCAGCGGCTGTTGGTTCATTAATGATTCGCTCCACCTTTAAGCCCGCTATCTCTCCTGCTTGTTTGGTCGCCTGTCTTTGCGCATCATCAAAATAAGCCGGAACGGTAATAACGGCTCCCGTTACTTCTTCACCCAAATGGGCTTCGGCATCTTTTTTGAGCTTCATTAAAATTCTGGCTGAAATTTCCTGAGGGGTATAGTTTTTACCTTCAACTTCAACATCAGCCATACCGTCTTTTCCGCTTTTAACTTCATAAGGAACCATCTCAATCGTTCTTTTGACTTCTTTGTCTTCAAACCTTCGGCCCATGATTCTTTTAATGGAGTAAATCGTGTTTTTGGGGTTTAAGATAACCTGTCTTTTGGCCACATCGCCAACTAAATTTTTAACCGGTTCAACAACCGACGGCGTAATGTTACGGCCCGTATCGGCAGCCGGAATAACTTTTGGTCGGCCACCTTCCATAACGGCCACGCAAGAATTGGTTGTTCCTAAATCAATACCGATAATTTTTCCCATTTTTATTTTTCCTCCTTTTTAACTCTCACTTTGGTGTGTCTGATCACCGGGCCTTCGATAAATCTCCAGCCGGTTAATAATATCTCGTCAACCTTAGCTTTTCCTTTAGAAAGTGGGTTACCAACAACTTCGATAGCTTCGTGAATTTCCGGATTAAACTCATCCCCAACCTTAACTTTAATTTCTTCAATCCCTTCACTTATTAGGGCTTTCTCAAATTCCTCAACCGTTAAGGCAATGCCCGGATCTTTAACATGAGCCTGTGACTTTTTAATTATATCCAAAACCGGCAATAATTTAACAACCAGTCGCAAATTGGAAACCTTTTCAAAGATTTGTTTTTCTTTCTCAACTCTTTTTCGCAAATTATCATAATCAGCCAGGGCCCTAGCCAATTGACCGCTTAACATTATTTCTTTAGTTTTTATATCTTTTTTCATATTGGTTTTATTATTTATTTATTATATTTAATCTTAACCGATTTCTTCAATTAAGCCCTTAAAATACCGTAAAATCGGAATAACCGTTGGGTAACTTAATCTGACCGGTCCGATTATGCCCAAAGCACCCTTTTTCCCTTTAACGTCAAAGTGGGTAGTGACCACACCAATCGGTGATAATTCCGGCCAACCCATTTCTTCACCGAATAAAACATCGATCGGGCTTCCAGATGGGGCTTTTTGAAAAAAAAGTTCCCTGACCCGGTCAACTTCTTCCAACATACCAAACAAGCTGGCACAAACCCGAATATCGGCAAACTCGGGATTAACAAAAATATTGGCATAACCTGCATGCCAAATCTTCCCTTCATCGGTAGCGGCAATCGCCAGACTTTTAGTTCTTTCAGCCAAAGCATGGGTAGCTTCTTCCAAAAGGGAATCTAAATTGTTTCTTGAGTCCCAAACCTCTTCTTTGGTTTTAACCTCGTCGGCCAAACTCATTTGCCGTTCTTCCATTAATTGGTCAATGTAAAATTTCATGGCGGTGGGGGTCGGAATTCGACCGGCTGAAGTATGGGGTTGCTTTAAATAATTTAATTTGGTCAGTTCAACCATTTCATTTCTAATGGTTGCGGGAGAAACTCCTAAATTATATTTTTTGTCCAGGTTTTCCGAACCAACCGGACCAGCTTGTTCAATGTATTCGTCAATTAAAGCTTTTAAGATTTGTGTTTGTCTGGCACTTAATCCTTCAGTCATAATTAGCAGTAATGTAGCATGAGTGCTAAGTCATGTCAAGAGGTTTTTAATCAGTGTCGCCTGTCGGTGGGGCTATCGGCTCTTCTTCTTTAGTCGAAATCGGCCCGACTTTTCGGGAAATGAAGCGTTTCATTAGATTAAAGAAAAAACCAACCTCTTTGGACTTTAACAAAACCGAAATGCCCAAATAAACGATTCCGCCCAGGATAATAACAACAATTGTTAGGATTAAAAGGTTGGTGGTGTAGCGGGTATCCAAAACAAATTTCTCAAAATGGATATTCTCAATCCCTAAGCCACCCATAAAAGAAAGTCTTTTAACCCAAACCGAACGGTCAAAAAATTTCAGGATAAAAAACATGACCAAACCGGAACAAACCGAAGAAAAAATAACTTTTAAGATTTCTAATAATTGTTTGGCAACTATCCCATCACCAACTCTTTTTAGAATTAAGCAAAACAGTGTGGTTGCCTGAATAAAAGAACCCAAGGTGAAAGCTGCCGCCAGTCCCCAAGCGGGAAGGTGAAAAACCCGAATGAGAACAAAGTCGGCAATGATGTTAACGGTAATGGCGGATAAAGAAATGATGACTGGCGTCTTGGTGTCATGCAGGGCATAAAAGGCTCTAGCCAATAAAGCGGAGGTGACCTGAAAGACAACTCCAACGGCAAAGGCTGATACAACCATCCCCGTTTGAACCGTCGCCTCCCAGGAAAAAAGGTCCGTTCCATAAATAAGTCTGACAATCGGAATTCTTAAAACAATCAAGGTAACGGCAATTGGAGTAACCAAAAAAACCATCTGATTGAGGGCATTAAAAAGGGTTTTTTTGAATTCCACCGGATTGTCGGCTTGTCTGGAAAGAGTCGGCAGGGCCGCTTTGGCAATTGAGGTTCCAAAGAGACCAACCGGCAAAAGCTGGATTGAATTACCAAAAGTAAAAAAAGTATATGAGGCAGTGGAAATCATGGAAGCCAAGAAAAGTTCGACTGATTTGGCTACTTGTAAAAAGGACACTTCAATAATCCTAGGAAGTGCCAACTTCCCGATCTTTCTAACTTCATCTGTCAATTTTAAACTAAAATGAAAACGAAAACCGAGTTTAATCGCCAGGGGCAACTGAATTAAAAAGTGAAGACCGGCCCCAATCACCACGCCGTAAACCGGCGCCATCAAGCCATATTTGGGAGCAAAAAAGATGGTTCCCAAAATAATCCCCAAGTTATAAAAAAGAGGGGCAATAGCCGGAACCAGAAAGCGCCGCAAGGATTCCAACACGGCCGTCATGACATAGGAGATAACAAAAAAACCCTGAGCCGCAAATAATAATCGGGTCATTAAAACAATCTTGTCCCGATGTTCCAAACTAAACCCCGGCGTCAAAATACCGTACAGCTGGTTGGCGAAAACAATAATAACAACGGCCAGAACCAAAAAGATGAGCATCCCGATATTGGCCACCGTTGAAGCAATTTGCCAGGCTTCTTTCCGACCTTTTTTCAAAGCTCTGGTAAAAACCGGAATAAAGGCCGAAGAAAAAGTGCCGAAAATCAAAACCTCAAAAACCAGATCGGGTAAACGGAAGGCAGCAAAAAACAAAGACAAATCACCGGGAACAAAAAAATGGGCCAGTGTTCTTTGCCTTACCAGGCCTAAAACTCGGGAGGCCACTACCATCAACATAATAATGGTGGCGGCTGATAAGACCGAAGACTGTTGGGAAAGAAAAATCTTTTTTCCTTTGTTAATAAGTTTATTGACCATACGCGATTGAATTTACGATTATTTTCGATTATACTTCCATTTTGGAGAAACAAGAATAAGAAATTCTCTAAAAATTTTATAAAAATGCCAGTAACCAAAACAGCCAAAAGAGCCCTCAGAAGCTCAAAAAGAAAGAGTGAAGTTAACGCCAAAATTGCCGCCCAATTGGCGGTTTTAATGCGTCAAGCCAAAAAAACCAAATCGGCCGAAAAAATTAGAATGGCTATGTCCTTGGCCGATCGTGCCGCCAAGAAAAAGGCCATTCATGCCAATAAAGCTTCACGAATTAAAAAGGTTTTGGCCAAATTAATGCCTAAGGTTTCCGTTAAAACCGCTGCTAAAAAAACCGTTAAAAAGACCCCTGTTAAGAAAAGTAAATAATCCCCTTTTTCCCTTTCGGTCAGCCTCAGCAATATGATATAGTGGTTTGATGGCTGCCCTTAAAAAAGTAATTAAAATTAATCTTTTACCCCAAGAAGAATTTGCCAAAAGTACTTTTGGGCGAATCTTAACTTGGGCCTTATCCGGTTTCAGAGTCATCGTTATTGCCGTGGAACTGATAGTGATGGCGGCTTTCCTTTCCCGCTTTTGGCTCGACGCTAAAATTAACGATTTAAACGATGTTATCCGGCAAAAACAAGCTTTAATTTCTTCCCAAGGCGAGTTTGAAAAGAAATTCAGGGATATTCAAACCAGAATCACCATTTTTAGCGGAGCCAAAGCCATGGCTTCTACCCCCTCAACCGAACTGGAAAAAATTGCCGCTTTTCTGCCAATGGATGTTGCCCTTTCTTCATTTACCTTTAATGAAGGAAAGGTTCAGATAAAAGGTGTTGCCGGCAGTGAAATTTCGGTTGCCCAATTAATGGCCAATTTGGAAGGAACCAAGCAATACAAAGAGGTTCTTTTAACTTCCGTCGGCAATGACCCAAAAAATGAAGCCATGATTACTTTTATCCTGGATTTAACACTGGGAACAACCGAACAAAAGAAAGGAACTTAAAGAATGGCACCTAATTGGCGAAAAGAATATTCCCGTTATCAAATCATCTTTGCAAAGGTTTTGGAAGTTTATCGAAAAAGACCGGACGTCAAAACTTTTCTTGAACTACTTCTGACTCTTTCGACTGTGGCTATTTTTACTGTTTTTGCTTTAAAACCAACTGTCATTACCATTATTCAACTTCTAAAAGACATTAAAACCAAGGAAACGGTCATTGTACAAATGGATACCAAAATCAAAGCCTTGGCTAGTGCCCAAAACCTTTTTTCCCAAGAAGCCAGAAGAATCGTTTATGTTACCAAGTCAGTTCCGGAAAAAGCCTTACCGGAAAACCTTGTCCGTGAATTGGAGGGTTTGGCCCAAAAGAACGCCGTCACCCTAAACAGTGTTTCAATTAACGAATTAACCCTTCTTGGGGTAAGTACCGAAAAGGTTAATCCAAAGGAACAAATTTTTCTTCAGGGAGCCAGTGGGCTAGCTTTTACCGCCAACACAAATGCCGACTTTACCGTCCTGCTACCTTTCTTAAAAGATTTGGAAAAGTTTTTGCGGCCGGTTGTTCTTGACAGCTTTTCCATAGCCACGGGTGTCAATCAAGAAACCAAAACAATCAACATGTCTATTTCAGGCAAGGTTCCGTATTTGAGTAAATAATTATGCCCAAAAAACAAAAACCATTTTTTGTAAGAATTGTTATCCTTTCAACCGTCACGGCCATTGTCTGGGTTGGATCAACTATTTATAAAACCGTTTCAAAAAAAGAGGAGCCGAACATTCCCGTCCAGATATTAGAACCCCTGACTCCGACTTTAGACAAAAAGGTACTTGACGAATTAGAGAATCGGGTGTTTCTTGAAGAGAGCACAATCCCTGAAACAAGGGTTGAGGTTGGTGCTCAAGCAGCAACACCAAAACCGGTTGAAACGATTGCCCCGGAGGAAACACCTGTGGCGACCGAATCAGGAGAAGAAGCAGGAGAAGAAATATGAAAAAAAGAAATAAAATCCCGACGGTTATTGGTTTCTTTGTCCTTGTCTTTGGACTGGCAGCCGGAGTTTTTCTGGTTCAAACTAAACAACTTTTTAAGACCAGTGCCTCGCTTGATACTACCCCCTCTTCGGTTCAGATTTCCAACACGACCGACAGTTCTTTTACAATTACCTGGCTTACTTCCAAGGAAACAACGGCTTTTGTTAAGTTGGGTGACAGTGCCAGTCTTGATCAAACTTTAACCGATGAAATTGCCAACCCGTCTTTTACCCATTCGATAACCGCAAAGAATTTAACACCGGGGACTCCCTACTTTTTTAAAATCAATTCCGACGGAACTGATTTTGACAACAACACTACTCCCTGGCAAGCCCAAACCGGACCTACCTTAACGGGAACGGCCGGCTTTAGCGTTAATGCTTCCGGAACGGTTTTGGACCAAACTTCAACTCCGGTTGAAAAGGCTTTGGTTTTCTTAAATATCGGTGGAGGGGTAACTCTTTCCGGAGTAACTTCCCAAAATGGCACCTGGGTTATTCCTATTAACGGCGTTAGATTATCCGATCTGTCGGGTTATCTTAATGTTGACCCGACCCAAACTTTAATTGAGATTTCGGTTAATGCCGGACCAAACGGAATTTCAACCGCCCAAATATATCCTCAATCGGTGGCGGCCGTCTCAACTATGGTTTTGGGGCAAGTTCATGATTTCCGAAACCTGGCCCCGGCCAATGCCGGAGGCGTTCCTTCATCCTCACTGGAAGCACCGCTTGAAACAACCGAGTCTTCAAGTTTTAATGTTGGTGATAAAGTTTCGACACCCTCGGCCAAAAAAGTAACTCTGGATAACATTGATAACGGTGAAATCGTTAATACCCAAGACCCAGAATTCTTTGGTAAAGCACCGGCCGGAACAACCCTAACCATTACCGTTGAATCGGACGATCCGGTAACCGAAACGGTTAAAGCTTCCGCAACTGGAACGTGGAATTGGGATCCGCCTAAAGATTTAACTCCGGGAGAACATAAAATTACCGTTAAATGGAAAGACACCAGCGGTATTTGGCAAACCATAACCCGCACCTTTATTGTTTCAGCATCCGAAGGTCCGGCTTTTGTTTCCACCCCTTCAGCTACTTTAAAAGCAACTAAAACGGCAACACCAACAGCGACAAAAAAACCAACCGCTAAACCCTCTCCCACCGGGGCAGCCGACATCCCCGAATCTGGCAGCTTGACACCTACTCTCATCCTTTCTATTATGGGGGTAGGCGCAATTGCTATGGCTTTATTGTTTTGGAAGAAAGCCGAATATTAAAAACTAAATGCCCAACGACCAGCCCGATCAAACCAACCCAATAAACACACTGCCCGTTAATCCACAACCGGTCATCCCACCAATTCCAGAACCAGCTGTTGTTACACCGCCAATGGATATTCCCCCAATGCCGGAACAATCAATGGAAACACCGATGGCAGACGGTTCAGCCGCTCCGTCAGTTGATATGCCACCAATGGTGACAGGCGGAGGACCAACCAAAACCAAGAAAAAATTCGGAGGGGGAAAGTTTATTCCTACTATCTTAGGACTATTAATTCTCACCGGAGCCGTTAGTGCCGGAGCATATCTTGTTAGACAAAATCAGGATGTAAGAGAAAAAGCAGCTGGTGCTTGCGATGCTAGTCATGTTGGCGACAGGGAAATTACTAGTTGTACAACCACCGATGGATGTTCGGGGCAAATGACAAGTACTTGCATTATGAATGGTCCAAATCTTTATTATTGGGTTGACGGCACTTGTGTCAAAAATGATGCAAATTGTCCAGAACCTGAGGTAACTTGTGTAAATAAAAATCAGAGTTGTGCCACACAACCCTGTTGTGAAGGCCAAGGAACTTGCCAAACTACCCCTTATGGAAAAGTCTGTGCAGATCCAACCTGTACTGCCGGACAAACCAAATGTCAGGCCGAGGGATCGTCGTTCTTTGAATATACATGTCAGAATGGAGGTTTTGTTAAAACAAAGACTTGTCCTGAAGGATGTAGCGGAAACGTTTGTGCAAATACGGCAACTTGTGTAAATCTTAGCCAAACTTGTAGTGATTCAAAACCCTGTTGTGAAGGCCAAGGAACTTGCCAAACTACCCCTTATGGAAAAGTCTGTGCACAACCAACCTGTACTGCCGGACAAACCAAATGTCAGGCCGAGGGATCGTCTTATTTCCAATATAATTGTGACAATGGAGGTTTTGTTAAAACAAAAAATTGTGGAACTGCAGGATGCAATGGAAACGTTTGTGCGACAAGTTCGAACACTTGTACAACTACTGGTGATTGTGTGTCTTTCTGCAATCCGGACAACCCAGCATGTTGTGGTGGCGGAAGCGACTTGCAAAATTGTAGCGAACCTGGGTGTAAGTCGGCCAGTTGTCAGTTAAACCAGGGGAAAAAGGAATGTTATTGCACCGGCACAAATTTATGTACAAATTGGATCGAAAATTGGAGTGTTTGTACGACAGCCGGAAACACGAATTCTTGTACGCCAAACAGTAAAAAATGTTATCAAACCAGATTTTGTGCCACCCCGGGAATTAATGAATATCAAATTGCTGAATGTGATTGTGGAACTGTTGTAGTTTATCCACAGTGTAGTGCCGTTAAAGCTTATAAAACCGACTGGACTGCCCTTAATACGACTCAGCTTTCAGCTCTTGCTCCCGGAACAGTGGTTAGATTTACGGTTTTAGGAGCCAACGGTACTTTTACCCAAGCCAGATTTAAAATAACCGGAGACACTACCTGGAGAACACCGGTTACGACCAAGAAACTTAGTACCGATGAGTTTTATACGGAATACACTATACCGACAACAGGTGGAACAATTACGGTTGAAGCCCAGGTGGGAACATCAACCGATGCTTGGTATTAAAAATATATGAATAATTCTAAAAAGAAAATCTCAAGTTTTGTAATTCTGTTTGCCACGGTTATTTTGGCAGGTGTTGCCATCTTTACGGCTGTAAGACTTTATCAATTAAGACAACAGGCCGTTGCCCCTAATGTTCCTACCAGTAAACCAAAGGCAGCTGATAATGCCAGCAGTTGTCTTTTAACTTTTACCATTTCCGTTTCCTCGACTTCCCCGTCGCCGACGGCAACATCGTCCTCTCAACCGACACCAACGGCTACGGCAGTGGCGACAGTGACCCCCACTCCAACCTCAACCGGTGGAACACCAAACAATTGTGGTGGCACCTGCGGCTCAAATGCCAACTGCAACTCGGCCCTTATTTGTTATTCCGGTTTTTGCCGAAATCCATCTTGTACTTCAGACACCGATTGTGTCTGCGGAACAACAGCGCCGACACCCACTAAAACAGCTGCACCAACCGAAGAACCTTCCTTACCAGATGCCGGAGTATCAACACCAACCCTCTTTGGCTTTGGAGCAGGCATAATTCTTCTGATTGTCTCTCTTGCTCTTGCCCTTTAGTCTCTTTTATCGGTATAGTTAAAACATGCCAACAGATAATCAGAATCCTGCCAATCCTCTGCCACCTGAAGCACCGATGATGGTAACGGGTGGAGGGAAAGCTAAACAAAAAGTAAATTTCAAAACCATTGCCCTGATTATCGGTATATTTGTCCTTTTGGGTGGAATCGGTACCGGCTATTACCTTCTTCAACAAAATCAAGACATCAGAAAAAGAGCCCAGGGTGGTGAGGAACAGTGCACCGTATCCCAATGTCCATCTGACGACGATCCAAATCGTCTGGCTGAATGTTCTGATTTGGATAATACATATAATATTTCTGTTTGTAGCGAAGAAAGGGCGGGTCAAATTGTTACTTGTGACGGAGAACCTTTTTGTTGTCCTTATGCTGGTGGAGACTGGACAAACGACACAACTGAATGTGGAAGCTCCCGAACAGCAACACCCACGGCAACGGCAAAACCAACTGCTACAGCTACCGCTGCATCTGGTGCAACTTTAACTCCTACCCCGACATCAACCGGCTCAAGCGGTGTTAAAACCCCTACCCCAACACCAACACCAAGAAAAACCGGGTCGACCACCACAACCGCAACACCCGCACCCATCCCCGAATCCGGTGTTTCTACTCCAACCATTGTCGGACTTGGTTTAGGAGCCCTGCTTCTTCTTGTTTCGCTTGCCCTAGCTATCTAAAGAGTTATCTCCAGGAGATTAACCAATAATATGATTTATCCAACCAAAGAGGAATTTGAAGTCCTGCCCAATGGGGATAAAAATAGAAAAACAACAGAAGGGTAATTCCCAGAACCGGAAGGATCAGTTTTTCATTTTTTCTTAAAACAAAACCGGACGCCAGACACATAAAAGGAACCGCGGGCAAATAGTGATAGAAAAACATAATCCTGGGCGACATCATCCAGGGAACAAAAAAGATCAGATAAGAAAAGATAACCAAAGCCAGCTTTTTATTCTTTTCGATAAAAGCATAATAAAAAGACATGATAACGGAAGTTAAACCAAACCAAAAGACGGCCGGATTCCCGAGATTATAGATTCTGGCTACATATCCATTAACTTCATCGCTGGTATACAAATAGACCGGCCGAATCAAGAAAGGCCAACTTAAAGCCTGTGAGGTATACGGATGTGTCGCTTTCAAACCGGTATGGTACCACCACATCTGTTTTTGGACTCCCCAAAAAATATCCAAGCCGTGGCCCGTTAAAAACATGGGCGTATAAGAAGCCAAATAAATAAGAAGCGGCACAACAGCAAAAGAAAAAAGGGACAGATCAAATTTTTTCTTTCTGGATAACCAAATCAGAAAAAGAATCGGCAGACAATACAAAGATGACCACTTGGAAGCAAGGGCTAAACCAAAGGCAACGGCTGAAAGAAAATTCTTTTTTTGTAAGAAGAGATAAACCGTCAAAAGAATGAAAAACAAAACATAACTGTCATTCATCCCTATCCGGCTCATCGTTAAAAACAAACCGTCCATAGAAAAAAAGAATGAGGCAATAAGCGCCAGTATTTCATCTTTGAATAATTTCTTGGCCAAGAAGTAAACCAGGATTGTGCTTCCGACGCCCAAAAGAGCTCCCGGAATTCGCCAGCCAAAAGCGTTCTCACCAAAGACAAGCATCCCCAACCACATCCCCAATTTAGCCAACGGCGGATGCGTCCATTCATAGGCAAAACCTTCCGGTGGTGTGTTCCACCATTCCCAAGCAGCTACATTACCATTAAGCATTTGTCTGGCGGTAAAAGCATGATAAACCTCATCAAAATACTCGCTCTCTGGTTTATTCAAAAACAAAACTCGGGAAAAAAAAGCAAAGACAACAATTAAAACAAAAAAGATTTTGATTAGTTTGGGATTTAATTTAATTTTGGGGAATCCTGCTTTTTCTTTGGGTAGCTTAAAACTTTTATTTTTAATGGAAAGATAAAAGTTTTTAATTTTCAACAGATAATTGGCCTTTTGTCCCAAAATTACTTCTTTTAAAAGAAGAGAGAAAGCAGCCAAATTAGCGATAATAAAAAGCTTGATAATCGGTTCTGAGAAAATCTCCTTAAAATCATTAGTAATCCAAACATAGGAATAGGCCAGATTGGCAACATAAGTTAGTGATAAAACCAGATAAACCAGAATCAGGTTGGGTAGGGAAATTGCAGCCACTAAAAGCGGTGCCAAAATTGGCAAAAGGTGTCTTTCGTGCATACGGGTCAAAAACAAAAAGGCCGACAAAAGAACTAAGGCAACCGGCAAATATTTATCTTCCCTATTCTTGGACTTTAAAAGATAAACGCCAAAAGTTAATGAAACCAAAAAGAGGCCAACGTACGATAACGGTATTTGGGTCAGGTCTGATTTCCAGAAACCAAAAAGGCCCCAGAAATTAAAGGCATTAACCGAACCGTACGGATACTGGTTCAAAGTTACGGAAAGTCTTTCCGCTATAAAAGATAAAAGCGGTTGTCCATCCAGGAATGGAACAAAGCCTAAAGAAAAAATTGCTAAACCAACAACCCCATATAAGACAAGGTTGACTATTTTTGTTTTGTTTTTAATTAAAAAATAAATTATGACCGGTAAAATAAATCCTGCCTGTGGTTTAATCAGCGTTCCCAACGATAAGGTAATGGCCGAGAAAAGCCAGTTCTTTTCCAAAAGATAAACGGCCAAAAGAATAAACAGAGCCGAAAGAGAATCAACCTGACCCCAAAGAGTTGAGTTGGTAATAATCGCCGGATTAAAAAAATAAAGACTGGCTAAAATTAGACTCCATTTCTCCTCCAGTTTTTTTCTGGCAATTTTAAAAATCAAAAAGCTGGTCAATAAATCCGCCATAATCGCCGGCAATTTATAAAGTAGCACTTGGGGAAGAATTGATAGTTGGTTTATCTTTCCTAAAAGAAACAACAAATAGGGATACCCCGGAAGGTAATCCGACCAGCCCAAATAATATTTAGAAAAACCTTCATCAACCAAAATATTGCTCCAGGCCAAAAAGGTATTGAAGTCAAGTTGTAGCGTTCCGAAAAAGGAAAGAACAATCCTTAAGGTAAGAGCCGTCAGGATTAAAAACAGAATCTTGCTTTCAAGCAGTTTATTTAACTTCGTAAATTTTAACGCTATTGTTTTCATAGACTTTTTTTATATTTTGGTTGTTGTCAAAAAGAGTTTCGCTGTTCGGATTTTTATCCCTTTCCTCACCACCCAAGTAAATATACCTTGCATTATACTTGGCAAGAACGGTTTTTGTGTAATTAAAATCATCGGCTTTTTGATACAGGGACTCAATATCTTCAAGCCTGGCAAAAACATTATCCTCACCCGTATTATAACCGTGTGAATACGGCCAGTTAATATAGGAAAGAACCCTCAGCCTTCCCCCGATTTCCGAAACGGCCGAATGAACGGTCGGGTAAGTTATAAAAACCGATTTCTGGGGCGTAGCCCTTCTTATAAAAAGACCGGCCGCAAGTTCATCAAGAGAATAGCCCATGTTTTTATTTAAGGTGCTGTTAGTCAGGGTTAAAAAGGAGGAAAAGGTGGTCACCAAAATAAGAAGGCCGAACAAAATTTCCAAAACCAATTTCTTTCTAAAAATAAGATCCAAAAACCAAAAAGAAACAATCGACATAAAAACAACCATGAAATAAAAAAACTTAAACATGTCGCCTTTGTAAATCGTAAAGCGAACGAAATACGGTATAGCGAAAAAAACTAAAGACAACGAAACAAGAAGGAAGAATTCTTTTTTAATTGGTTTCTTTTGAAAAAATCGGACAATTACCCAAAATAAAGACAAAAGGGTCAGGAAGAAAGGTAAACCGAAATTGGAAGCAATAAACCTCAAGTGCCAAAAGAGATTTTTCTCCCTTTCCCAAGGGCCAAAGGAAAAATTTTCTTTAACCAGACTAAAAAAAGATTGTTGATTAACACTTCTGTTCGAAAACAAAAGATAGCAGGAAGCAAAAACAGCCAAAAAGATTAAGGCACTCTTAACAAAAAACTTAAATTTCTTTTTTTGAAAGAAAAAAAGGGTGGTAATCGTAAAGACAATCAAAGAAACAACAACCGCAAAAAATTGAAACTTAATTAAAAAACCGGCGATCAAACCAGCTAGAAAAATAATTCTAAGATCCTTCTTCTTATAAGCGAAAATTGATAAAAGTAAAATGATAATTACGGCCGGAAGGCCAATCATCATCGGTCGATTTTGCAAAAAGTAATCAGCCATGTTGGCCATCTGAAAAAGCTGATCATATTCCATCGAATATTCATGACTGGAAAGAAGCCCAACTATATTTTTTATTAGAGACAATTTGCCAAAGTTCTGCCAAAAATCGTAAATGAATTTAACAAAAAGATAACTACTGAAAAGAGTTCCAGAAAAGGCCGAGGCCAAAGCAATTATTTTCTTTTTGGTTAACTCATACACCAAGCCGTAAATTGAAAGAGTAAAAATCAGGGCAAAAAAGGGATTGTCATAAACTAAAATTCTTGGGAAAAAACGGCCATAAAGAGTGGAAATAATGGCCGAATGAAAATCGGCAAAGTAGTAATAAGACAGGGAAACACCGCTGTAATAGGGCGCTTGGGGTGGAAAATTGCCCTGGGTAAGACTTTGAATAATTCCCTGATGCATGGCCGTGTCCTGCCAATTAACCGAGGCCATAACAATGTAACCTTCATACTCAGTGAAGATGGCGGGATATAAAGCCAGAAAGAACAAGAGAAAGATAAAAACGCCCATAAACAAAGCCTCTTTATGATTTTGAAAATATTTTTTAAAAACCCGTCCGATACTTTTGTAAGAACAAACCAGCCAGGGAATAAAAAAGGCGAAAGAAAGAAGAATTGAATAACGGGAAAAACCAACCAATAAACTAACCAAGTACACCAAATAAGAGGACAGAATCACGCTTAAAAGAAAGATCGATGGTAGTTTAATCCTTACCGGAAGCTTAGGAAAAAACGTTTCGATTACATAGAAACCCGGAATGAAAAAGGTAAAGATAAAACCCAAGATTAAAAGACTGTGGTCTATGATATTGCCGGCCATCATATTATTATATAAAGAATCATGTTAAAAAAATGGGGTTTTTGGTTTCTTTTGTTTTTGGGACTCCTTTTAATTATTTATTGGGCTACTTCGCCCGGTAATACACCGTATAACTATTTTGTTAAGTTGAGTGAAGCTTTCCTGAAAGGCCAATACTGGTTAACCGATAACCCGCCCTGGCTTAACGAATTAATTAGCGGTCCAAACGGTAAATACTTTATTCCATATCCGCCCATGCCGGCGATACTTGCCCTTCCTTTTGTTTTTATTTTCGGTGGGGAATTCCCCCAGCAAATTCTTGGCCACCTGCTGGGTGTCGGCATTGTTCTTTTCACCGTTAAATCCGCCCTTCTTGTTAAGAAAAATTATAAAATTGCCGTTTATATTGGTCTTTTAACCGGTCTTGGAACAATTGTTTGGTATTTGGCCTCCAACGGTTCCGTCTGGTATCTGGGACAAATTTCGGCGGCTTTTTTCCTCACTGTGGCCATCAACGAAACCCTGGATAAAAAAAGGCCTTTTGTTGTAGGCCTTCTTATCGGAGCAGCCTACCTTTCCCGGGTTAATACTTTTGTCTGTCTACCTTTTTTCTTTTTCCTAATGATTAAAGACAAACGTTTTTTCAAGAAAAGTATTCTGCTTGCCCTGGGATTATTGCCTTTTTTGGGTTTTAATTTTCTCTATAATTTTCTGCGTTTCGATGTTATTTGGGATAAAGGTTATAGCCTAATCCCCGGTGTTTTATCAGAACCATGGTATCAAAAAGGTCTTGTTTCCCTTTCTTATATTCCCAGGCACTTAAAAATTCTTTTTCTTTCCTTACCAAAATTCATAAATAAATTTCCTTTTGTTTATCCTTCCTGGGGAGGCCTAGCAATTTGGATAACGACACCGGCTTTTATTTATGCTTTATGGGCTCCCTGGAAAGAAAAACTGACAAAACTTTCTTGGTTGGCTATCGCCTTAATCTCAATTATCATTTTCTCCCACGGAACAACCGGCTTTACTCAATTCGGATATCGCTTTGCGGTTGATTTTTATCCTTTCCTTCTTCTCTTAACCATTAAAGGAATTGCTAAAACGGGCTTAAAATGGCATCACTGGGTTTTACTCACCTTAAGTATATTGGTTAATTTCTGGGGTGTTCTTTTTATTAATAAATTAGGGTTTGTCAGTTTCTAGTCAGAAGATCGCTTACCCAAGCGTTCACTTTCGTCCAATCTCCGTCTTTGGGAATAAAAACATATTGATTGTCATATTCTGTGGTTGGTTTGGGATTAACTAAAAAGTCCTCGGATAAAACAACCGATCGGATATGACTACTCGCCTCTAAAAACTTTCGTCCCAAGATAGCCACCGCCGATGAATCAATATCCGTCTCGACCGAATTTACAAAAACTTTCCAAATACCAAACATTTTTTTAGGCGAAAGAAAAACAGACGGGTTTAACATTTTTGTTTTAATGGCCGAAAGCATTTTTTGCTGACGGGCTTCCCTGGCTAAATCCGTTCCCTCAACACCTGAAGAGTTCCTCGACCGGACATACTTTAAAGCCGTTGTTCCATCCATATGCATTTTTCCTTTTTCAAAAGTTATTGTTTCATAACGGCACTTATATTCCTTATCCCCGTCACATAAATCGTTTTCTTTACCATAAATGGGATATTTTTCATCGGTAAAAGAATTTTCAACCATGACGTCAATTCCTCCGATCACATCGATTGCTTTGGTAAAACCGGAAAAATCAATTACCAGCCCGTAATGAATCGGTTGTCCCACAATTTCCCCAACCAGTGATTTAGCTAAATCCATTCCGCCCCATTCTTCTTTTTGTTTTCCCCAAAAATAGGCACTGTTTAACTTGGCCCTAATTTCCGGTACCCAGATATCTCTTGGTAAAGAAACCATTACGAGGGATGGTTTCTCAATGGAAAGCGAGGCGAAAATAATCGTGTCGGTTAAGTCGGGGGCCGTAAAACCAGTTCCGCTTCGTCCCAGAATTAAAATATTGGTTCTCCCGGCAAAAGTTTTAATTTTTGTTTCCGGCGTAAACAAGAAATCGGTGATCAGGTGGCGATTATTATATTTACCAAAAAAGAAACCGGCAAAAAGAAGAACGGAAACAAGGGAAACAAAAATGAGAAGAATTAGATTGAGCATCGCCTGTTTTTTTCTTCCCCCAATAGCCCCAACATCACCCTGCCTTTGATCTTTAGAATTGCTATACTGCATCGATATGACCATTTTATCGCATCAGGAGAGGATTACAAAGCTCCTTTTAGGCCTCAATAAAGAACAGGAAGAAGCCGTTACAACCAAAGAAAGATTGCTTTTAATTCTGGCAGGGGCCGGCAGCGGCAAAACCAAGGTTCTCACCCACCGAATGGCTTATTTTTTAGCCAACGGTTTAAGCCCTGAAAACGTTCTTCTTTTAACTTTCACCAATAAAGCGGCTGAGGAAATGAAAAAAAGAGTGGTTAACCTGGTTGAAATTGCTCCTTTTTTTGCCGGAACATTTCACTCTTTTTGTGCCAGAATCTTAAGGCTTGATGGTCGAGACATTGGTATTCCCCCCGGCTTTTTAATTTATGACGAGCAGGATCAAAAAGATGCCGTTAAGGAAATCCTGAAAAATCTAAATTATTCATCCGATTCCTTTAACCCGAAATCAATTCTAAATTCAATCTCGGAAATCAAAAATCAAATGCTTTCCCCCACACAGTACGCTGAATTTGCCCAGGGCGACTGGCAGGAAACGGTTCTTAAGGTTTACATTGAATACGAAAAGTTCTTAAAAGAAGTCGGGGCCTTGGACTTTGACGACTTGCTCATTAAAACGGTCAAACTTTTTAAAGAAAGTCCCCAAACCTTAAATAAATGGCAAAAGCGATTAACCAATATTTTTGTTGATGAATGGCAGGACACCAATAAAATCCAATACACCTTGATTAAACTCTTAATGACCCCAAACACTGACTTAAGTGTTGTGGGAGACGCTTCCCAATCAATTTATTCCTGGCGCGGAGCCGATTTTAGGAATATCACCAATTTAGTTAAAGACTTTCCAAAAATAAAAATCATTAACCTGGAACAAAATTACCGTTCCACCCAAAACATCCTCGATGCCGCCAACGCCGTTATTTCCAAAAATACCGGGCACCCCATCCTTAAACTCTGGACCGAAAACGACAAGGGTGAAAAGATAAATATCTACACAGCCAAAAACGGACTGGACGAAGCTGACTTTTTAGTCAATCGAATCGACGAGTTGGTAAAAAACAAAATGGCCCTCTCCGATATGGCTGTGTTATTTCGCACCAATGCTCAATCCAGAGTTATTGAAGAAGCCTTTCTGCATAGCGGTATCCCTTATGTTTTAATCGGGGGTACCCGCTTTTATGACCGTAAGGAAATCAAAGATGTTTTAGCTTACCTTAAACTCTTGGTTAGACCAAAAGACAAAGTTTCCGAAAAAAGATTAATCAAACTTGGAAAAAGAAGATTTGATAAATTTCTACTGTTTAAAGACGGGGTGAAAGATCCCGAGAATATGAAGACCTTGGATTTATTGGATTTGATTTTGGAAAAAACGGATTATCTCTCGCTTTTTGAAAGAGAGTCGGAAGAAAATTTAGCCCGGTTGGAAAACATCAAGGAACTCCGTTCCGTCGCTACCGAGTTTTCAGATATCACCGAATTTTTGGAAAACGTAGCTTTAGTTGAAGCCGAACAAAACGCCAAAGGCAGACTTAAAAGAAATCTGGATGCCAATGCCGTTACCTTAATGACCCTCCATGCCGCTAAAGGTCTTGAGTTTCCGGTCGTTTTTATTATTGGCTTAGAGGAGGGCTTATTTCCTCACGCCAAAGCTTTAATGGACACGGGGCAATTGGAAGAAGAAAGAAGGTTGGCCTATGTCGGTATTACCCGAGCCAAGGATTTGTTGTATCTGTCATACGCCTCTCGAAGGCTTTATTTTGGCGAAAATGTTTCCAACCCGCCTTCCCGTTTTATAATGGATATACCGGAAAAACTAATAAAAGAAGTCGGAAGCTTTAAGGAGAAAAAAGGAAAAGTTTCTTCTGAGGATTCCGATTTCTATAGTTTTGACGATATAATCGATAAGTACATCAAATAATTATGGAGGAAACAAATAAAGAGGCATTTAACCAAGTAGCTACCCATCCACTACAGTCCTGGGCTTGGGGCGAATTTCGAAAAGCCTGGGGTAATCAGGTTGTTCGATTCCCCTTCGGTCAAATAACTGTTCACAAACTTCCTTTCTTACCCTTTTCGATTGCCATGTTTATTAAGGGTCCGAAACCAAACAAAGAAATGTTTTCAGTTTTAAAAGAATATGCCGCCAAAAACAAAATTATCTTTATTCGAATGGAACCGAATATTGAAAAGGACGAAAAAATAATCTCTTTCCTAAAACAAAATCGTTGTCAGCCGGGACGAAGGCTTTTTACACCAACCACTTTCTTAATTGATTTGGCCAAATCCGAGGAAGAACTTCTGAAAAGTTTCTCTTCCAAAACCCGCTATAACATCAGACTAGCCCAAAAACACGGCGTTACTGTTTCCGAAGATAATTCCGAGAAAGCTTTTAAGGCTTATTTAAGATTAACCGAAGAAACAACAACCAGACAAGGTTTTTATGCCCATTCACAAAAATATCATCAGTTAATGTGGAATACTTTGCGGAAGGAAAACATTGCCCACCTTCTCACTGCTTCTTATAAAGGAGAATTTATTACCACCTGGATTCTTTTTGTCTGGAAAGATCATCTTTATTACCCTTATGGCGCCTCAACCGAAAAGTTTAAAAACGTTATGGCTAATAATTTAATGATGTGGGAAGCCATGAAACTTGGGAGGAAATTAAACCTTACCACTTTTGATTTGTGGGGCCGGGAAGAGGGCAAGGGCTTCACTAAATTTAAAGAAGGTTACAACCCCAAAGTGTTTGCATTTATCGGCACTTGGGATTTAATCACTAGCCCACTTTATTACCCCTACACCATCCTGGAAAAGTTAAGGTGGGTTGTCTTAAAAGCTTTAGCCAAATTAGGTTTTGCCAAAGCCAAATTTAATGCCTGATATTCGTCAAACCCCGGCCTATGCCCAATATTTAACAAAGATTGGTTGGACAGTTGAAACCAACAAAGATGTTAATTACTTCATAAAAAAACTGCCTTTGTTGGGAAGCGTCCTTAAAATTCAAAGACCGGAAAAACTGGATTTTAAATTTATTAAAAGTCTGGGAAAAAAATATCACGTTTTTCAAACTATTATCGAACCCCATAAAAAGTTATTTTCGCAACATGGTTTTAAACAAATAAAATCTACTTATTTACCCTCAAAGACTTTAATCCTTGATTTAACCAAATCGGAAAAGGAAATCTTTAACAATTTCCAAAAAGACGCCAAATCGGCCATTAATAAAAACAAAAAAACAAAAGTTACAGAAATTAAAAACCTTAAAGCTTTTAGAATTTCTTGGAAGAAGACCGTTACAAATAAAAGATATGTTCCACCTCTTACCCACCTTCAAGCCTTAAAAGAATCTTTTAAGAAAAAATCATTATTTTTATTGGATTCCGATAATTCTGCCGGGGCCATCTTTTTAATTGGTGATAAAACCGGTTATTACTGGCAAGCCTTCACTAACAAAGACGGTAGAAAAAAACAAAAACAATATAAAATCGTTTGGGAAGGAATTGCTTGGGCCAAGAAAAACAAATGCAAAAGGTTTGATTTCGAAGGTATATATGACGAAAGGTTTCCTAATAAATCCTGGAAGGGTTTTTCCCACTTCAAAAAAAGTTTTAGTGGAGAAGAAATAAGTTATCCCGGCTGTTTTGTGAAATATAATCTATTTAAATTATGAAGGCCATATCATTAAAACAACCCTGGGCCAATTTGGTTGCTTCTGGTAAAAAAACTATCGAAACCAGAAAATGGTCAACCAATTACCGGGGCGATTTGATCATTTGTTCTTCCAAAAAACCTGATATTTATCCCGCCGGTTATGCTCTTTGTATCGTTGAGCTTTATGACGTCAAACCCATGACCGTTAAAGATGAGAAAAAGGCCTGTATCAAAGTTTACCCTAAAGCCCACAGCTGGTTTTTAAGAAACATCAGATCAATTAAGCCAATCGCACTAGTTAAGGGTCATCTGGGAATTTATGACTTGAGGTTAAAGTAGGATAAGATTTTCTCTTTGTTCTCTTCGATTAATTGTTTTTGTTCCGGCCAAAAGAAGGAGGGTATATCATCTAAATCAAACCACTCTAAAATTAAATCTTCTTCACCATCTTGCAGCTTTTGATTTCCTTCCATCTGTTCCGTTGAAAAAAGAAAATAATCTATAACTGCCCAAAAACTCTTGTCAAAAGTTAATCGTCCCTTCTGACCTAAATAGGTCAAATATTTTAGTTTGTTTAACCCTGTTTCTTCCTCTATCTCTCTTTCTGCCGCCTGTTTAACCGACTCGGTATTTTCAATACCACCTTTGGGAATCATGTAATCATGAAATTTTGTATCCCTTATTAAGGCAATTTTAATTTGCTTATTTTCCCTTCTTGCCACAATACCCCCCGCAGCCTTTCTCGTTTCAATTCCATCAGGTTTTACAAACCAACTATTATCAATTTTTGTATCAGCCTTCATATCCACAGATTAAAGAATACTCACAACTTTTGCAAAGGATGCTTTTGGAACAGGCAAAATCCGAGGTTTCAATTTCTTTTTTGGTTTTGAATATTTCCGTAATCGTTTTTTCAAGTTCTTCTTTAGTTCTCACACTTTGAATCTTTTTTTGATTGTCAAAATAATAAAGGGTTAAAACAACATCTTTGGGATCTTTTTCGAAAGGTTGTCCTTTGATCTTCATTGCCGCCAGCGCATAGAAGTTAAGTTGTAGGTCCTTATCAACATCTTTTTGTGTCGGGACATTAGCACCGGTTTTATAATCGATAATTTCGATTCTACCATCAGGTAGGGCGTCAACCCTGTCAATTTTCCCACCGATTTTTAAATATTCTCCATTTAAAGTTAACGGAACAACAAACTGCTGTTCCAATAAAAGCGGTAAGTTTTTGGGGTTAAATTCTTTTTTCAAGAAATCGGATAAAAACATCTTCCCTTTTTCCAAAAACTTTTTCTCATGTATCTTTCCTTTGTAACCATCCTTAATCCAGTCATCTTTTAAAATTTCGAATAGTAGCTTTTCGGAAGGTTTGGCCCCCTCTTTTACTTTTAAATAAAAATCCTTCAGGGTTACGTGAATAGTTGAACCAAAACTTAAAGAGGCCGATTGGGGCGTTGGAATTTTATAGAGGTATTTTAATTTATAATGCAAAGGACAATTTTTAAAAGTTTCAATTTGGGAATAAGACAAATAATCAACATGTAAGGGGGCCTTAGTAATTTTACTTAAAGGTTGTGTTTTATAATCCAAAAAGCTTAATTGTTTGAGGTTGTCGAGTTTTTGTTCTGATGAAACGGCCTTATCACCTAAAGCTTCAAAAATAAAAGGCGAGAGACGTTTTTCTCTTTTGGCCTCTCCGTAATAGTCGGCGGCCGTTAAAAAAAGCCTTTCTTTGGCTCGGGTCATACCAACATAGAAAAGTCGGCGTTCTTCTTCCATATGATAATCCCCAACTGGTAAAACTTCTTTAATCAACTCATCCGGTATGGGAATGGTTTCTCTTCGCTCCACTGTTGGGAACCTTTGTCCAACCAGGTTAACCAAAAAAACCACCGGAAATTCCAATCCCTTGGCGCTGTGAACGGTTAAGATGTTCACGGCGTCAACTTCCGTCCAGTCGTTATCCGAAGCCAACGGTGATTCACCCAGTTCCCGGGATAGTTCCAAAAAATCAACAACAACAAAGACACTGGCATCTTCATGGTCGACTTCATAGCTTTTCAGCTTGTCAAAAAACTTGGCAACGTTCTTGGCTTTTCTTTCGGCTTCAACGGAAGCAGGGTTTAAAAGTTTGGGTAAAAGTTTTGTCTCTTCCAGAAAATAGTAAAGAAGTTGTCCGGCCGTTTCTTTTTTCATTAGTCCCAGGTGTTTATTAATTAAAGCCGTTAGGTATTTAATTTTCTCTTTCCCCTTTTCGGACAGATAAAGTTGGTCGGCTTTCTCACAGGCTTCAAATAAAGAGAGGTTTGACCTTTTGGCAAAAGCTCCTAAGGTTGCCAAATCACGACCCGGAATATCAAAATATTCAATTGATAATAATCTGAAAAAAGAAACCGAATCTTCAAAATTGTATAAAACCTTCAAATAAGAAATCAGATCAATGACTTCAGCCTGTTTATACAATCTCCCCGGTCCTAAAAATTGGAAAGGTAAGCCTTTCCGAGATAAAGCCCTGCCAAAGGGTTCGGCATGATTGTTGGCCCTGACCAAAATCGCAAAATCACGAAAGTCATACTTTTCCTCTCTTATAAGATCGCTAATTGTTTTAGCAACTAATTCAGCTTCGTTTTCGACCCGGTCGCAGTGGATAAATTTAACTTCCTCACCGTCTTTGGCCACCAGCGATTTTAATTTCTTGTCGATATTTTCAACCACTTCAAGCCGGTCCGGATTATTTTTCTGAATTAAATCATATGAGCGATCCAAAATTTCCTGGGTTGAGCGGTAGTTCTTGGTTAAAACGACAATTTTAAGTTTGGGAAAACTTTTCCGAAACTGAACAATATTGGAAACGGCGGCACCGCGGAAACGATAAACGCTTTGATCATCATCGCCGCAAACGGTAATGTTTTGGTCTTTACCAACCAATAATTTGGCTAATTCATTTTGAGCAAAGTTAGTATCCTGAAATTCATCAATCAAAATATATTTAAACTGATCACGATAAGTTTTTAAAATGTTCTTCCTCTGTCGAAAAAGGTTTAAGGTTTTAATAATCAAATCGCCAAAATCCAAATAACCTTCTTTAATTTTTAATTCGTCATATGTTTTATAAGCGTTTGAGAGTTCAATTAATTTTTTTAACTCCAACTTATCTTCTTCAGAAAGGTTCTTTTTTGTTTTTTTCTTCTGGATATATTTGGCGTAATCATCCGGAGTTACATCTTCATCCTGCAGTCGGGAAAAGTGTTGCAACATGCCTTCAATAAATTTATTGGGGTTGCCCAGTGGCCTAAAATAATTAAGATTAAAAGAAAATAAATTCTTTCGGATTAAAGCCACAGCTTCGGCTTCGGATAAAAGTTTATAGCGGGGATTTAAACCAATATGCAAGGCTTCTCTACGCAAGATTCTGTCACAGAAGGAATGGAAAGTGGAAATCCACATTTGGGTATAACCATATGGCATGGCCAGATCAACTCTTTCTTCCATTTCCTTGGCTGCTTTTTCGGTAAAGGTTAAAGCTAAAATTTCTTCGGGTTTGGCTAACTTGCCGAAAATAAGGTATTTTATTCGCTCGGTAATAACCGTCGTTTTCCCGGTTCCGGCCCCGGCAATGATTAAGAGCGGCCCGTTTTTGTGTTTAACGGCTTCTAATTGTTCCTTGTTTAATTTCTGTGAGGAAGATACTTTTGCGGCCATGTTATTCTTCTGACCTTCCAATTTCTTTTTTAACATTTCCGCCCAAATTTTTGGTTGAGGAAATCTTCTGTCCCAATTGCCTGAAAGAAGTCGTTACCGTACTAATGGTGTTATAAGCGTTGTTAACGTGTTTTTGCAAAACGCCTAAGTTATCCTCAACTTTGTAATAATCTTTTTGAATGGCCCGAAGGGATGCCAAAATTTCCCTGGCTTTGGCTTCAATCTTTTGACCTTCAAAACTCATAAGGATGGCTCGGAGATATGCATAAAAAGTAGTTGGGGAGACGGGAAGAACTCTTTTCTCGCTACCATAATCAAACAGTCTTTGGTTGTTAACAACTTCGTAATAAACCGACTCCGACGGAATATACATCAGGGCATAATCAATCGTTCCCTCTTCGGTTAAGATGTATTTTCGGGAAATATCATCAATGTGTCCCTTAACGTCACCCTCGAAGGCTTTCTCATAAACTTTCTTTTCGGCTTCCGTTTGGGCCGCATTTAGTTTCCGGAAGTTTTCCATCGGAAACTTGGAATCAACCGGAATAATACCGCCCGAGGTTTTAATGGCCGCATCAACTTTTTCACCTGACTTAAAAGTGTATTGAAGATTAAAGGAGGCTTTTGGCAGGAATTGTCCCAAAAGTTCTTTTAAAACCTGTTCGCCGATATTGCCCCTAAGTTTTGGGCTTTGCAAAAATTCCTGCAGGTCTTTCATTCCCCGTCCGATTTCGCTCATTTCCCCAATGTTTCTTTTAACATCAGAAATGACCCTGGCTGCATTATCCAGTCTTTCGTTTAAGGATTGGGTGTTTCTGTCCAGCGAGTCCATCATGATTTTGCGGTCTTCCTTGCCTCCAACCTGAAGCATTTTGATAACTTCCAGGAGTTCGTCCGAAGGTTTCTGGGACTCCTTCAATTCTGTTAATTTTTTGTTGATAAAAATAGCCAAGATAACCAAAACGGCTAAGACAATTACTAAAACAATAACCGGGTCCATAATCTTGCCATTTTAACACCGCTTTGGTTTAAAATGAAACCAGTGAATAAACAAAAACAAAGACAGGAAAACAGAAAAAAAAGAAAAAACTTTCTACCGACTCTTCTTTTAACAATCCTTCTTTGGATTTCTCTCTTTTTTTTAATTTATTTTGTTGAACCGGATACTTTTGGCGTTGTTCCTCTCTTTTTCTTTTTAATCTTCTTTGCTTTTCTTTTTTCCTTTGCCACTCTTTTAGCCGATTCCAGACGCGGTTTATCAATTTCCGTTTTTTTAACCCTCTTTTTAATCCTGAGGTACTTTGGTATTGGGAATATCCTAAATTTACTTTTGTTACTTGGTCTTTTTATCACTTCTGAAGTCTACTTTTTGAAAAACAAATCCTCTTGACGGGAAAACTTGGGTTGTTATACTTGACGCCAAGTATGAGAACTTCAGGTTTCAAATTAAATCCATCATTTAAAAATCAAATTGAGGTAACCTTCTGTCAGTTAATATCGGATATCAAAACACCAAAAGAAGCGGAAATCTTTTTTAAAGACTTTTTAAACGAAACCGAATATGAAACCTTTGTTAAAAGATTGGCTATCGCCTACTGGCTAAAGAAAAAAAGAAGCTATGCAAACATCAAACAAAACCTCAAAGTCTCCAGTGCCACCATTGCCGTTATCCAAACCCTGATGCAGAAACCGGGTTTTAAGATGGCCCTCAAGAAAATCGAGGCTGACGAGTGGGCCAATGTCTGGGCAGAAAAGATTAAAAAAATAACCCGCCACAAGTAATTTGTTTTAAGCCTCAAATAAAGCTAAAATACAAGCGAACCTCCTTAAAAAGGGAGGTTTTTTAATACCAAACTAGTTATACTTATATTGCCATGACTAAAAAATTTTACATTACTGCCGCCATTCCATACGTTAACGCCGCTCCCCATATCGGCCATGCGCTGGAATTTGTACAAGTGGATGCCTTAAAAAGATACCACCAACTTCAGGGCGTTGATGTTATTTCCCTCTCGGGTGGAGACGAAAACGCCCTGAAAAACGTTCAGGCGGCGGAGGCCAAGGGCATTGATATTCAAAGCTTTGTTGACACCAATACCGAACTCTTTCGTCTTTTGGCCGTTAAACTGAATGCCGAATTTGATGTCTGGCAAAAGGGCAGCGATAAGAAGAACCACTACCCATCCGTTCAGAAACTATGGAACCTTTGTAAAAAAGACATTTACAAAAAAACCTATGAGGGCCTTTATTGTGTCGGTTGTGAGGCTTTCTACACCAAGGAAGAATTAAACGACCAGGGTGAATGCTTTGAACACCCGGGTAAGAAATTAGAAACCGTGGCTGAAGAGAACTACTTCTTTGCCCTGTCCAAATACCAAAACCAATTAATTAAACTAATTGAAAGCGACAAGCTAAAAATTACCCCCGAAACCAGAAAAAACGAAGCTTTGTCTTTCTTAAAAAATGGTCTTTTGGATATTTCAGTTTCCAGAAGTATCAAAAGAGCCAAAAACTGGGGCGTACCGGTTCCCGATGATCCTGAGCAGATTATTTATGTTTGGTTTGACGCTTTAAATATTTATCAGTCGGGGATTGGCTTTGGTTGGGACGAAGTCAAATACGAAAAGTACTGGCCGGCCGATGTTCATGCCATCGGCAAAGGCATCTCTCGCTTCCATACCGTTTACTGGCCGGCTTTTCTTCTTTCGGCCGGACTCCCCTTGCCAAAAAATATTTTCGTCCACGGTTACCTAACCGTTAACGGCGAGAAAATTTCAAAGACGGTCGGCAACGTCATCGATCCCCTACCGTTAATTGAAAAATTTGGTGCTGACCCTATTCGTTATTATTTGCTTTCCAAAGTCTCGCCTTTTTTGGATGGAGATTTTTCCGAAAAAAAGTTGATCGAAAGTTATAATTCCGATCTGGCTAACGGCTTGGGCAATTTGGTTTCCCGAGTGGCTAAACTATGCGAAAAGGTAAATTTCGAAGTTAAACCCCAGACAAATGCAGTTTTCCCGGAGGTTACAAAAGCTATTGGGGAATATAAATTTGACGAAACTCTAAAGGCCATCTGGCAAAAAATTTCAGAGGTTGATAAGAAAATAAATGTTGATGAACCCTGGAAACTGGAAGAAAAAGAGCTTAAAGAAGCTTTAGCTTTTTATGTCTCCCAAATAAAACAAATTGCGTATAACTTAAAGCCTTTTCTTCCCGAAACAGCCGAAGCAATCGAGAGTATTTTTGCCGGTCCTAAAGTATCAATTGTCAAACCTCTCTTCCCGAGGATTTAATTTTTTATTAATGTTTAGAAATTTTATAATTAAACACGACAAAGGCGTTCTGCGGGCCCTGGAGATTTTACCCGGGTTTGTTTCCTGGAACGTGATTCTTTTTCCTTACTGGGGTATCTTAATTATTCCTAACGTTGTTGCCTATTTTATTCTTCTTTTTAACCTCTATTGGTTTTACCAGTCTTTTCAGACAGCCATTTCGGCCGTTTTGTCCCATTTAAAAATCCAGGCTTCAATGAACTTTAATTGGTTGGCTGATTTAAAATCTTTTCCCGATTGGAAAAAGGTTCATCACGTTGTCATTATTCCTACCTACAAAGAACCGCTGCATATCTTGGAGCGAACCCTTAATTCTTTAGCCGAGCAGGATTTACCCAAAAACCAAATTACGGTTTGTCTGGCGATGGAGAAAAAAGAACCTGAAGAAGACCGGATAAGAAAGGTTGCCGCCTTAAAAGAAACGTTTGGTAAAACCTTTGCCAATCTCTTTGTCACCGTCCACGAACTCGTTTCCGGTGAAGTAGCCGGTAAATCTTCAAACGAAAAGTTTGCCGCCATTTGGCTGAAAAAAGAATTTATCGATAAAGGCAAATTGGATATTAACTACATTACCGTTACAAGCTGTGATGCCGATCATAAATACCATCCCAAGCATTTTTCTTGTCTTACTTTTAAATTTCTTGATAACCCAAACCGCTATAAACATTTTTGGCAGCCGGCCGTTATGTTTTACAACAATATTTGGGAAATTCCGGCAATCTCTCGGGTTACCAATACCTTTACTTCCATTTGGAACCTGGCCAATCTTTCCCGGAAAGACAGGCTTATTAATACCGCCAATTATTCCCTTTCCTTTTCCCTTTTGGATAAAGTGGGTTATTGGGACGCCGATAAAATTCCTGAAGATTGGGGAATCTTCTTTAAAACTTATTACAAGATGCGGGGTGGAATTGAAGTTGAGCCGATTTATTTGCCCCTCATGGCCGATGCCGCCCAGTCAACCACTTCTTTTGGCACAATCAAAAGCCAGTATGAACAAATTAAGCGCTGGGCTTGGGGCGTATCGGATGATCCCTGGATAATCAAAAATTACTTTTTAACCCCAGGAATTCCCTTCTGGGAAAAAACGGCCCGTTTAATCTATGTTATCTGGGCTCATTTTTCCTGGCCGATTAACTGGTTTATTATCACCAGCGGCCTAACCTTACCTTCACTTTTAAATCCCGCCTTTGCCAGAACGGCTCTTGGTTATTCGGTTCCGAAATTGTCATCTTTTGTCCTAACAATCGCCCTGGCCTTCTTGGCTACAACTATCGTAATCGACAGCTTTTATAAACCGAAAAAATCGGAGCATTTGCCTAAATGGCGGATTGTCATTTCGCCTTTGGAATTTATCCTTATGCCGATTGCCGGTTTTATCTTCACCGCCCTTCCCGGTCTTGATGCACACACAAGACTGATGCTTGGCAAATACATTGAGTACAAAGTCACGGAGAAAGTTTAAGCGCTTCTGAAGTATTCAATCGTTTTTACAAGTCCCTCATCAACTTTAATTCTTGGTTCCCAACCCAAAAGCGTTTTGGCTTTTGAGATATCCGGACAGCGTTGTTTAGGATCATCGGCCGGAATGTCTTTAAAAACAATCTCCGAAGAACTCCCCGTAATGGCTTTTATTTTCTCGGCCAAAGAAAGCATAGTGTATTCCTCGGGATTGCCCAAATTAACCACTTCGCCCTTAAGGCCTTCAGTAAACATCAATTTCATTAAGCCCTCTACCAAATCGGAAACAAAACAAAAAGATCTGGTTTGCTTGCCTTCACCGTAAATCGTTAACGGTTTTTGTTCCAAAGCCTGGTTAATGAAATTTGAGACTACCCGACCGTCGTCTTTTTGCATTCTGGGGCCATAGGTATTAAAAATTCTGACAATCCGAGTGTCCAAATCATATTTTTGCCGATAAATATAAACCATTGTTTCGGCAAATCTTTTACCTTCGTCATAACAGCTTCTGGGACCGTAGGAATTAACATTGCCCCAATAGGTTTCTTTTTGCGGATGTTCTTTAGGGTCACCATAGACTTCCGAAGTTGAAGCCATTAAAAATCTGGCTTTAGCCTTAACGGCTTCTTTTAAGAGGTTAATTGTGCCCAAACTGTTGGCCAGGGCTGTTTCTTCGGGGTGTTTTTGATAATCAACCGGTGAAGCCGGAGAGGCTAAATGAAAAATATATGAAGCGCCCGAGCAGTCAATTTGATCACGGGTTACATCAAGGTTTTTGAACTCAAAATTGGAATTACCCTTAAAAGATTCCAAATTCTTTTCGCTTCCGGTAATCAGGTTATCGACACATAAAACCTGATAGCCTCTGTTCAAAAGTGCCTCACAAAGATGGCTCCCGATAAACCCGGCTCCGCCCGTAATCACAATTTTTTCCATATTTTTCTCTCGCTTATTATATACGAAAGTTAAGCCCCTATGCTAAACTAAATTAATGGAAAAATTGACCAAACTCCTTCATAAAATCCATACACCTTTATGGCTAACCATCCTTTTAGCCATTATTCTTCTCCTTCGAATTCCCTCCCTTTTTGAACCCTATTATTACGGTGATGAGATGATTTATCTCTCGCTCGGTCAAGGCATCAGGCAAGGTCTTCACCTCTATAGTCAAATCTTTGACAACAAGCCGCCCTTAATTTACCTGGTGGCGGCCGTCGCCGGCAATCTTTTTTGGTTTAAAGCCATTCTTTCCTTTTGGCTTTTGGTCACCACCGTTCTTTTTTGGCACCTATCACAAAGATTATTCCCAGGTAAAGATAAACTCCAAAAAACAGCCGTGATTGCTTTTGCCGCTTTAACCACCCTGCCTCTCTTGGAAGGCAACATTGTCAACGCCGAACTTTTAATGGTTGGGCCCACTATTATTGCCTTTCTGCTTCTTTTTTCTTATAAGGACAATCTGAAGATGATTTTTGTGGCCGGTCTTCTTTTTTCCCTTGCAACTCTTTTTAAGGTTCCGGCCGCCTTCGACCTACCCGTAATCATCATTTTTTGGTTTTTAAGTTTGAAATTTAACAAAGAAGAGATTCTTGGTTTTTTGAAAAAAAGCGGGGTTTTGGCTTTAGGTTTTATTATTCCCATCGGCCTTAGTTTCATTTGGACCTATTTCCAGGGCTCTTTTAAGGAGTATGTCACGGCCGCTTTTTTGCAAAACCTCGGCTATCTATCAAGTATGCGCCTGGGCACCATGGCCGCCAAAGGTTCTTTTTTCAGCCGAAATCTGCCTTTAATCATTAGGGCCCTAATTGTTGTTTTGAGTTTGGTTATTCTTTACTTTAAAAAAGCCAAACTTTCAAAAACCTTTCTTTTCCTCTGCATTTGGCTTTTGTGCGGTCTCTTTGCCGTAACCTTATCGGAACGGCCTTATCCCCATTACCTAATTCAAATCGTTCCGGAAATGTCTTTTCTGGTAGCCATCCTTTTAACCGAAAAATCGCTTGAGCAGTCCCTGGTCATAATTCCTTTAACCTTAACTTTTTTTGTTCCTTTTTATTATCGCTACTATTACTATTCAACTTTTCCCTACTACCTGCGCTTTTTAAAGTTTACCGTAGGGCAAACCACCAAAGATCAATATTTCCGCCAATTCAGTTTCGACACAACCAGAAATTATGCTCTGGCCGACTTTTTGGTTAAATCAGACGGGGATAAAAAGGTTTATGTAACCGGTGATAGTCCAACCGTTTATGCTCTGGCCAAGAAACTGCCACCGATAAGATTTGTGGCCGATTATCATATTGGTGACTATTCAACCCGTGAGGCGGAGGTTGGTAATCTAACTTCAGCTAAACCGCATTATATTGTCGTGCTTTCCTCCAAAAGCAACTATAAAGAATTAAAAACGCTTCTTAAAAGCTCATATTTTCACCTTCTCGATATTGAGGAAGCTGAAATTTGGGTAAGAACAAAAGAAAACTCTAAATAAAGTGGTAAAAAAACCTTTTTCGGATAAAATAGGGCCGGTGATAAAAAAAAGGCCCTCTCTAAACTTAACGGTCCAAAAAGAAATTGCCTCACTTGATCTCCCTTTTAAGGGCTATCTTTTAACCTTCCTGGCCGTTGATCTTTTTTTGATTCTTTTGGTAATTTTGTTAAAAAGGTTTCTGCCTCCCCAGATACCCTTATTTTACGGTCTGGCCGAAGGTGAAGAACAGTTGGCCGCCTCCTGGATGCTAATTATGCCATCCATAGCCGCTTTAATTATTACCCTGATAAACTCGACTTTAGCTTATTTTTTCAAAGATCCTTTTTTAAAAAAGGTGTTTATGTTTGGCGCTTTCGGTTTAAGTGTTTTTTCCTGGATTACGACCGTCAAAATCTTTTTTCTGGTCGGCAGTTTATAAACCTATGCAAAATCTCTTTTCTCTGGCCTTCTTACCTTTTCTTGTTTCCGGGGCAGTTGCCTTTGCCCTAACTCCGCTGGTTATTAAATTGGCTAAAAAAATCGGCATCATTGATGATCCTGTAACCCATAAACACCCCAAGGTAATTCACACCTATCCGGTTCCCAGGGGTGGCGGCATTGTTATTTTCTTTGCCGTTTTAATAGCCTCTTTAATTTTCATTCCCATGGACAAACACCTAATCGGAATTTTGATTGGCGCCGCCATCATTTTCGTCATGGGCATACTGGACGACAAATACGATCTAAATCCCTACCTTCGAATCGGTGTCGGTTTTCTGGCTGCGGCAGCCCCCATTATTGCCGGCATTGGAATTGCTTTTATTTCCAATCCTTTCGGCGGAACGATTGATCTGTCTCACCCCAGGTTTGTCTTTAATCTCTTTGGTGATCAAAAAAGCATTTGGCTCCTCTCTGATCTGTTCGCTCTTTTTTGGATAGTCTTCTTAATGAATATGCTTAATATGGGCGCCAAGGGTGTTGACGGACAGCTTCCGGGTGTGGCCGGCATTTCGGCCATAGCCATTGCCCTTCTTTCTTTTAAATTCTCGGCCGATATTACCCAGTGGCCAGTCATTCTTTTGGCCATGATTACGGCTGGGGCTTTTTTTGGTTTTTTACCCTGGAATTTTTACCCGCAGAAAATTATGCCTTCCTACGGCGGGGCAACCATGGCCGGTTATTTGTTGGCTATTCTTTCCATTCTTTCTACCACCAAGGTAGGAACCCTAATTGTGGTTCTGGCCGTGCCTTTAATCGACACCGGATATGCGATTATCCGCAGAATCCTGGCTGGAAAATCGCCTGTTTGGGGTGACCGGGGACACTTACACCATAAACTTCTGGATTTGGGACTATCTAAAAGACAGGTGGCCATTCTTTACTGGGCCGTCACTGCCGTTTTAGGCCTGGCTGCTTTGTATTTGAATACCCTTCATAAGTTATATACAATTGTCGGTATGGCCGTCCTGTTGGGAGGCCTAATCATATGGCTAACCTACAGACCGAAATCACCGCTTTCAAAAGAGATAAAACCGTAAGTCTTTTTCTGGCCGTTATCGAAGCCGCCAGACCGACTCAGTGGCTTAAAAATTTAGCCATCTTTGCAGCCCTCATTTTTACCGGCGATCTTTACGACAACCTCTTGTTCCATAAGGTCTTTCTGGCTTTTATTGCCTTCTGCTTTACCACCTCAGCCACCTATCTTTTTAACGATATTATCGATGCCAAAAAGGACGTTCAACACCCAATTAAGAAGAATCGTCCGATTCCTTCCGGCAGATTGCCTATTCCCCTGGCTTTTATCTTTTCTACCTGTTTTGCACTGGTCTCACTTTCGGTCTCAATTGGCTTAAACGAACTCTTTTTTTATACAGTACTTTCCTATCTTGTTATTCAAATCTCTTATAGCCTTTTTCTAAAAAACCTGGCCATTATCGATATTCTTGTTATCGCCTCGGGTTTTATTATCAGAATCTATGCCGGAGCTTTTGTCATTAATGCCCACCTCTCCGTTTGGTTCTTGCTCTGTGTCATCTCGGCCGCTTTATTCTTAGCTGCCGGTAAAAGACGGGCAGAATTGGGGGTTATCGTCAACACCTCAGGAGAAACCCGCAAAAGTTTAACCCACTATTCAAAACCCTTACTAGACTCTTTTGTGACCATGTTTGGTAACGCTGCCTGGTTATCCTGGGCTTTATTTACTTTCTTTGAATCGCCCAGAGCTTCCCTACCGATTTGGCTCTTTTTGGCCGAAATTTCCAAAACAACCACCATCAATAAACTTCTGATGATTACCATTCCGGTAACCATCTTTGCCATTATGCGTTACGAGAGTCTTATTTTTGCCGACCGAAGTGAAGCCCCGGAAAAGGTTTTACTATCCGACAAGGGTTTGGTCGTCTCCGTCTTTGTCTGGATCTTCCTGGTTATTTGGGTCTATTACGGCGGAATCTCGGTTGGCTTCCATTAAAGCCCGGTCGGGCTGGGTTTGGGTTTGGCCGAAGGCGAGGCAACGGGCGTTGGGCTAGGCAGTACCCCTTCAATTTTTTTGGCATATTGGTTTGATACCCATCCGCTTTTCCCTTTTTGATACTCAATTTTAAACCAACCGGTTTGGGCATCATCTTCAAGAAAGGCATATTTTTCACCCGGTTTAACCTGAGCAACCTCAGTAGCTGAAGAAGAAGGCTCAGACCTAACCCTTAAATAACCGGTTGGGGTGGTTAAAATTTCGACCAGGATGGTTTTTGTTTCCTTGGCGACTTCGGGTTCGGGTGTTTTTTGGGCATTTGAATCCTTGGCCAGTTTAACAATCAGGGTTAATTTGTAACCCAAAATCGATTTAAGATTAACCGTTCGTTCCAGATACCCAGGGGCCGATAAAATAACCTGATGTTCCCCTTGTAAAAGAGAAGATATCTTAACCGGGGAAAAACCCCAAATTTGACCGTCAAGCGAGATTTGGGCCGAATCGGGGTTGGTCACAATTGAAATCCCGGTTTGGCTTCCGCCCACTTTCTCAAAAGAAATAATCTCTCCCTGCGAGGTTTCATCCGTTTCGCCAAAATCCCTTTTAACGACCGTTTTAATACCGGAGATTAAAGTTACTTTGGTTTCATAAAAAGTTAAAGGCGTCTCGGTTGATTCAGGAACCAGCTTGAGGGTTACCTCACCCGGTTTGACAGTAGTTTCATATGGCGTTTTACCAACCTGGACACCGTCAAGATAAACAATTGCCGAAGGATTGGTTTCAACCAAAAGACCTGCGCCTTTTTGGCGAAAAGAACCGATTAAAGAGAAAGCCAATAAAGAGAGAAAAATAACGACCGAAAGAATGATAACGGGGACTTTGTATTTACCCATTGGAAAAGAAGTTTAACAAAAAGCCAAAAGAATAACAATTTAAAGCCCATTTTCCTTTAAGGTTAAATTAAGATAAAATAGCTTTCATATCCGGCCGGATGGCGAAGTGAAAACGCGGGTGTCTGCAAAACACTTATGCGCGGGTCTGATTCCCGCTCCGGCCTCCCAAACTTGACTTTTCGGGTTACCTTAGGGTACAATACGGCATCTCGCAGAAATGCGAGATTTTTTATTCTGAGGCTATCTAGCCTCGGGGTAATTGACATAACCGGAAGCTAACGGCTTTCGGTTTTTGACTCTCTAAAGCCAGGTCTTTAGGAGTCGCCAGAGTCCTCCTGGTAATGAGGGCACTATGATAAAAATATCATTAAATCTACCTACCCACCGCCTTGATTTCAATATCACCAAAAGGCGGAACCAAGATTTGGACGAACCTCTTTTGCCGAAATTAGGCACGATTAAAAACCTAAGAGCCGGCAGCAAAGTTTCCCGTTATTTTAGCCATATCTTTGGCCACAAAAACATGAGGAAGCTTTTAGGGGCCAATTTGGCCGTGGCTGTCTTTGCCACAAGCCTTATTCCAACCGTTTCGGCCGGTAATGTGCCTGTGGAAGAGACTATCGTTTCCGAAGAAAGAACCATTTTAACAACCGAAAGGGCTATTCAATACCCAACCGAAAAAATCTCAATTACCCAGGGTTTCAGACTTTTCCACCCCGGAATTGACTTAGACGGTATAACCGGCGATCCAATCAGACCAATTATGGCCGGTAAAGTCGAGGCAATTTCGAGGTCTAAATATGCCTACGGCAATGCCATTATTATTAGCCACGGTAACGAGTTAACCTCGCTTTACGCTCATTTATCGAAAATCCTGGTTGAAGAGGGTCAAAACATAACGACCGATACCGTTATTGGTGAAATGGGTGCAACAGGCAGAGCCTTTGGCGACCACTTGCATTTGGAGATCAGGGACCACGAAAGACCAATCAATCCAGCCTCAATTCTTCCCTACCCGAAGATTTAATAATCCATGCCCCCCTGGGGCATCTGTGGAGTCTTCTCTTTTTCCGGAATGTCAGTAATTAAGCCTTCAGTCGTTAAAACCATCATGGCTACAGAAGCAGCGTTTTGGAGAGCGCTTCTGGTTACCTTTAAAGGGTCTAAAATCCCAAAACCGGTCATTGAGCCAAACTCCCCGGTTAAGGCGTTAAAGCCATAATCCCCGTCTTTAGCCTCTTCGACCTTTCTTAAGACATAGCCGTCATCCTCACCGGCGTTTTTGGCCAGCCATCTTAAAGGCTGTTCCAAGGCTTCCTTGACAATTTCAATCCCCACCTTTTCGTCTTCCTGAGTGGAAGTTAGTTTTGAGAGGACCTTTCCGGCCTTAATTAGAGCAACTCCGCCTCCGGGTAAAATACCCTCTTCAATGGCGGCTTTGGTCGCCCCAACCGCATCTTTAACTCTCTCCTTTTTCTCGTTTAACTCAATTTCGGTAGCTGCACCGACATTAATCTGGGCTACCCCTCCGGTAAGTTTGGCCAGCCTTTCCTCAAACTTTTCTTTGTCAAAATCAGAGTCCGTTTCGGCAACCTGTCTTCGGATGGCCGCAATCCTGCCTTCGATTTCCTTTTTGCTGCCTTTTCCACCAATGATTCTTGCATTTTCCTTGTCGGCCCAAACTTTGTCGGCCTTCCCTAAATCCTCAACCTCGATTGATTCAAAAGTCCTGCCTGTTTCTTCGGAGATAATTGAGCCTCCGGTCAAAACGGCAATATCCTCAAGGATTTCCTTGCGCCTGTCACCAAAACCGGGGGCCTTAATGGCCAGAACATTAAAAGTCCCTTTGAGCTTGTTAACGACCAAGACAGCCAAAGCTTCGCCTTCAATCTCGTCGGCAATGATAACCAAATTCTTGGAAACCTTGACGAATTTCTCCAAAAAAGGAAGAAGGTCGGCAATGGCCGAAATCTTCTTGTCGGTTAAAAGAATGTAGGCATCTTCAATTTCAGCTTCCATCTTCTCCGCGTTGGTCACAAAGTAGGGTGAAACGTAGCCTTTATCAAATTCCATACCCTCTTTGTAGTCAATATCAATCGTTAAGCCCCTGCCGTCCTCAACCGTAACGACCCTGTCTTCCTTACCCAGTGCTTCGGCAATCTTTTTTCCGATTTCCTCATCCCCGGCCGAGATGGTGGCTACCTGAGTGATTTCTTCCTTGTTTTTAATCGGCTTGGCCATTTTCTTCAATTCTTCAATAACGGCCGCAACTGCTTTCTCAATCCCCTTTTTAATAATCATGGGGTTGGAGCCTGCGGTTACGTTCTTCATGCCTTTTTCGGTAATAACTTTAGCCAAAAGGGTAGCTGTGGTTGTGCCGTCGCCGGCATTATCATTAGTCTTGGAAGCCGCTTCTTTAACCAGCTGTGCACCCATGTTTTCAAAAGGATCTGGTAATTCAATCTCTTTGGCAACCGATACTCCGTCATGAACAATGTTTGGAGCTCCCCATTTTTTATCCAAGGCGATATTTCTGCCTTTCGGACCAAGCGTGGTCACAACCGCTTTGGCCACAATATCAATCCCTCTTAAAAGGGCTTGTCTGGCTTCGTCGGAAAATTTAAGTTGTTTAGCCATTATTTTTCGATTGCGAGGATATCCTCAAACTTGGAAAATAAGTATTCCGTCTGTTCAAGCTTAACTTCATTACCGCCCCATTTTTTATAAATGACCGTCTCGCCCTCTTTACAGGGAGCCTGTCTTTCTTTTCCGTTATCAAGAATTTCTGATGTTCCAACTGCTAAGACCTTTCCTCTTTGGGGTTTTTCCGAAGCGTTATCGGGAAGATATATTCCTGAAGCTGTTTTTGTTTCCGCATCCAAGGGTTTAATCAAAACATAACCCGGAGCCGGAATAATACTAACTTTTTTTTCTTTCTTCTTTGTTGCCATAAAACCTAAAAAAACTGTTAGCAATAGTTAACAGTGACTGCTATTTTATACATGCCCCTTAGGCTTGTCAAGAAGTGAAGGAGGAGAATTTCTGCAAGATTTCGGAACTTAAAATCTGGGGGTGAAAAACAGCTTTTCCTTTACTTACTTTTTCTTTGGTTCTCTTTCCTTTCATATATCTCATCTGCAGGCTTCTGGCTAAAGGTTCAAAAAAGGACCAGACTGAGCTTTCAACCTTTATCTTTTTAAACTCCTTTATTTGAACCGCATTTGGCCAATACTCTTTTATCCAGCTGTTTTTGAAAAGAAAATGTTCGAAGGTTTGTTCTTTGTTAACCAAGGGCTTAATTTGGGCAATCTCATGGGCGGTAAAGATATTTCTCTCCCCCTTCGGCCAAACCAAATTAGCTTCATCAAGCCAAAGATTAAAACAGAGTTTGTCTTTAACCTCTTTCTCACCAAACCTTCTTACGGGAGCACTAATTAGCCTTAAACAAAGAAGGGTAATCAGTCGGGATAGCCATAATGTGCCTTTTTTGGTAATAACCAAAAAATCAATATCCGCCTCTTCGGAAGCATTACCCATGGCCAGCGATCCGGTTAGACAAACGGCTTTTATCGTTGGTATAAATTGAAGGTATTGCCCGTATTTACGGGCCAATCTTTCCTTTTTCTCTGAATTTCTCTGCCTTAATTGCCTGGTTGTTATAACACCGATTTTTCCCTTCACGAAATAGAAACCATCCTTAAAATCAATTTCGGCATTGGGATTGTTCTTTCTGGCCACTTTTTCGGCCACTTCCCATTTCAAGAGTTCCATTTCTTTTAAAGGAAAGTCAAAAAGGCTGTGGTAATAAATAGCTAGTTTGTATTTGGGAGCAAGATTTTTAACAACATCTTCTTTCATTGAGCAACTAAGCCATATTGGGATAAAACCTGCGCAACGCCCGTCGCGACCGTTTCGAGGGCTTTTCCGGCCGGATTTCCTAAGTTTACCGAGTTAACGGCATCTTCAAAATATTTACTAATTTGGGTATTAATTCCGGTCGGACCATCCCAGGTTCTTGAGGCTAAATACCAACTTTGCGCATTGGGGGCCAGACTTATAATTGATCCTAAAATCGGATCGGTTGAAAGAAGACCGGCCATGTCGACTCTTGAATATGGTTCACCGAAGGGTCTGGTTTTGGCAGCTGCCTGATAAAGTTTCTCCAAAGAAGCTTTTTCGGATAAGTATTTCAAGAACTTCCAGGCCTCCAACTTGTTGGGGCTTCGACTCCAAACTCCCTCAGCCCAATAGGTAGCATAGGTGATATCGGCTTCCGACTGGTTGATTTTGGCCGGCTGCGGAACCGGGACAACTTTAAACTTCAAGGTCGGATTTTGGGCTTTAATTTCCAAGGCTCGCCATGACGGACCGAAATACATGGCCAGCTTCCCGGCCGCAAAAGCAACGGTCGAAGTGGGCAAAGCCTGGTTCCAAACACCATCAACGGCCGAAAAAACCGTAAAGAAGGTTAAGGCGTCTGATGCCAGCTGGTCCGTTGGTTTAGCCAAATTAACATGATTCTGAAGCATCATGAGAGCTAAAATCTCCTGCCAATGGTCAACGTTTTCCGTTCTACCCAGGGCAACCCCGGCTTGAGTAATTGTCCCCTGTTCATCTTTTACCGTTAAGGCTTTGGCTGTTTCTCTTAAATCATCCCAAGTTACAGGAACACTCTTTCCTTCCTTGGCAAATAAATCCTCATTAATAAATAAGGCCAGTCCGTCATACATTAAAGGAATTCCGACAATCCCCGTTTTACTGGTTAAATCGGCCGAGGCAACGGGATAAAAAGTCTGGGCAAACTCGGAAGCACTCATCACGCTGGCCGGGAGATAATCCAATTCGTTTTTAAACATCGGAACCCAGGTATTGTGGAAGCGGAAGATATCGGGGCCGGTTCCTTTGGCCAGGGCGTTAGTTAATCTTTCCCGGTAATCTTGTTGGGATTGTTTAACGTATTTAATCTTAACTTTCGGATTTTTTGCTTCGTATTCAGAAATTAAGGCGGCCGTCATGGTGTTGTCTTCCCACAAACCCCACCAGGTTAAAGTTACTTCCTGGTTGGTTACCTTTTTGGCGGCCATATTCTTGAAAACAAAAAAACCGACGGCTATTAAAACAAGAACAATTAAAATAACAAAGGGTAAAAAAGAAAACTTTTTCTTTGGTAGCGGCGGAGTCATCCCGATTAAGGGAGCAGCCCCCGACGGCTGTGGCGGTTGAGGCGTTGGATTAATAACCTCTTTTGGCGGCAACGTCGGGCCTTGATTTTGCATGCTTGGATATTCGATCGCCATATCTAATCTTTCTTGTTTTAATGTTATCATACAAGCAAAGGTATGTTTAATAACAAATTTATAAAACACCTTAAAAAACACAAAAAAACGGTCATTAAATTTGGCAAATATTTCTTAATCGGCCTTTTAACAATCGCTCTTTTTTTAACCTCATACCACCTTCTTTTTTGGGGCAAAATTTATCCCAACATGTATGTTGCCGATATTTCTCTTTCAGGTAAAACGGTCAACGAGGCTATAAATATCCTCTCGCAAAATATTACGATGCAAAATAAACTGGTCTTGACCTCCCAAAATCAGACTTTCGATATTGCCCCCAGTCAAATTGATTTGAAAATTAACTACAGCGAATCGGCGATTGCTGCTTTCGAAAGATTCAGAACCGGTAATATCGCCTATGATTTCGGCAAAAGATTAAGTTCTCTTTTTGTTAAAACCAATATGGGTTTAAGACTGACCTTAAACGAGGAACTTTTGGATAAACACCTTTCTGTTATTGCCGGACAAATAGAAACCGATCCTATCTACCCTTCGGCCAAACTAATAAGCGGAAAAATAGCCGTTGATAAAGGCAAAAAGGGAACGGAGATTGATATTCAATCACTGCGCGCCAAAATCGGTTACAACCTGGCTTTTACCAAAACCGACCCGATTGAAATTCCGATTAAGGATGTTGATCCGACCCTTTCTGAAGAAAAAGTTTTATTGTTTCAAAAAAGAGCCGAAACACTCGTTGGTAAATCCCTCACTTTTATTTACGACGAATCCAAATTTCCCTTAAACGATGAGGCTTTGATAAAGGTCCTTGATCCGGCAAAAGAATACAACCCCGATTTACTTGAGCTTTTTATTAAAAAGGCAGCGGCCGAAATAAATCGTGAGCCCCAAGATTCAACTTTTGTCTTTGACAATGGCCGGGTTAATGAGTTCAAACCGGCCAAAGACGGTCTTGAGGTTAAGGAAGATGTTTTTAAAAACATGCTCATGGGCAACATCAGAAGTCTTGAGACATCTTCCGAATCCGCCAAAACCCTGGAAATCCCGGTTACCAAAACGGCTCCCAAAATTCAAACCGGTGATGTTAATAATTTGGGGATTAAGGAGTTAATCGGCAAAGGTTCTTCAAGGTTTGCTCATTCAATTGTTAACCGTATTCACAACGTTGAATTGGCATCATCCAAGTTCAAGGGTGTCCTGGTCGCCCCCGGGGAGATTTTTTCTTTTAATAAAACCCTGGGCGATGTTTCGGACTTTACCGGTTATAAACAGGCCTACATTATTAAGGACGGAAAAACGGTCTTGGGTGATGGCGGCGGCGTTTGTCAGGTTTCCTCAACCCTCTTTCGGGCCGTTCTTAATGCGGGATTACCGGTTATCGAAAGAAGGGCTCACGCTTACCGGGTATCATATTACGAACAGGGGTCCCCGCCCGGATTGGACGCAACCGTTTATGATCCAACCACCGATTTTAAATTTAAAAACGATACCGAATATAACATTCTTATCCAACCTGTTTTTAACAGAAGTGCTCAAACCCTGGTTTTTGAACTCTACGGAACCAGTGATGGTCGGGTTTCAACCATTTCCAAACCGGTCGTCTCCGATTTGGTTGCACCCCCCGATGATTTATATATTGATGAACCAACCCTTCCGGCCGGACAGATTAAGCAAATCGACTATAAAGCCTGGGGGTCAAAAGTTACCTTTAACTACATTGTTGAAAGAGACGGTCAGGTCATTTACAAGAAAACCTTTGTTTCCAACTACCACCCCTGGCAGGCTATTTTCCAAAGGGGTACCGGCCCCGCTCAATAAACTATGAGAATTTTAGGCATTGAAACCAGTTGCGATGAAACAGCAGCGGCTGTTGTTGAAGATGGCGTAAAGATTGTTTTTTCCGTTGTTGCCTCATCAGCCGAAATGCATATTAAAACTGGTGGAATTATTCCGGAGAAGGCAGCCAGGGAACAACTCAAGTCAATTATTCCGGTCATCGATGAAGCTTTAAAGGAATCTCCCATCAAAACCATAGATGCCATCGGCGTTACTGTTGGCCCCGGTTTAATCGGGAGCCTTTTGGTTGGCATTGAAGCCGCCAAAACTCTGGCTTACGCTTTCCAAAAACCGATTATTCCCGTTAATCACCTCGTTGCTCATATCTATGCCAACTTCTTAAGTGATACCCCTCCTCAATTCCCCTGTCTTTGTTTAGTGGTTAGTGGCGGCCACAGCGATATTGTTTTAATGAAAGGGCATGGTGATCTTGAATGGATTGGCGGCACCAGAGACGATGCGGCCGGCGAAGCCTTTGACAAAACAGCCCGCCTTTTGGGACTGCCCTATCCCGGTGGCCCGGCCATCGGACTTGGCGCAAAAACCTTTATGGATAAAAATCCCGATTTTAAATTAACCCTTTTTCCCCGACCGATGATTACCGATGACAATTTTGACTTTAGTTTTTCCGGCTTAAAAACGGCGGTTCTTCGGTACACCGAAAACAACAAAGACACTGATATAAATCAACTTTGTGCTGAAGTTCAACAAGCGATTGTTGATGTTTTAATCGCTAAAACTTTTAAAGCCATTAATAAATACAAACCCCAAAGCCTTCTTTTGGCCGGAGGAGTAGCCGCCAACCTTCATTTAAGAGAAAGTTTTGCCAAAAAAGCTAAAGAGCTGGACCTAGGCTTTTATTGTCCTCCCCTGCCTTTGTGTACCGACAACGCTGCCACCATTGCTTCGTGCACTTTCTTTAATCAAAAAACTTTTTCCTTAAAAGATATTGAAGCCAATCCCGAATTAACAATTAACGATGCCTTCTAAATTGAGTATAATCTAAAGCCAGAATGGATAAATATTTTGACCACGCAAAGGAAGAAAAGGATTTGTATGCCCTTTGGGAAAAGTCCGATGCCTTTAAACCAAAGATTGAAAAAGGAAAGAAGCCTTTTTGCATTATCATGCCCCCACCCAATGCCAACGACAACCTCCATGTCGGACACGCCCGCTTTATCACGATTGAAGATATTCTTATTAGATATCACCGGATGAAGGGTGACGCCACCCTTTGGCTTCCGGCCGCCGATCATGCCGGTATTGAAACACAGTATGTTTTCGAAAAGAAATTAAAAAAAGAAGGTAAATCCCGACTCGATTTTGACCGTGACACCCTTTACAAGATGATTTGGGATTTTGTTAACGATAATAAAACCAACATGGAAAACCAACTGCGCTCAATGGGTTCTTCCTGCGACTGGTCAAGAAACAAATTCACCTTGGACCCGGACATTATTAAAATTGTCTACAAAACGTTTAAGAAACTGCATGACGACCAACTGCTTTATCGGGGCGAGCGGATTGTAAACTATTGTCCCCGCTGCGGTACGGCCTACTCGCAACTGGAAGTTGATTCGGTAGAGAGAGAAGACGATCTTTATTTCCTCGATTACGGAAACATTAAAATTGCCACCACCAGACCTGAAACTATTTTTGCCGATGTCGCCATTGCCGTTAACCCGAAGGATAAAAGATACGAAAAGTTAATCGGAAAGAAAGCGATTATTCCTCTTATTAAGAGAGAAATACCAATCATTGCTGATTCTTTGGTGGATATTAAGTTTGGAACCGGGGCTTTGAAAATTACCCCCGGACACGACGCTACCGATTTTGAAATCGGACAGAACCATCATTTGTCTGTTGTTTCGGTTATCGATGCTTCAGGAAGAATAATAAACGCACCAGAAAAATATGTCGGTCTAAAAGCCGAACAAGCCAGAGAATTAGTGATTAACGATTTAAAAGAAAAGAATTTACTTTTAAAAACAGAAAAAATTAAACACGTGGTTGGCCTTTGTTATAAAGATAAAGGATTAATCGAACCGATGGTTTCCAAACAATGGTTTATCAAAATAAAACCCCTAGCCGATGCCGCCCTTAAAACCATTAATGATGGCTTAGTTAGTTTCTCGGTTGCCCGATACGAAAAGATTGCCAAACATTGGCTTAAAAATCTTAGGGATTGGAATATCTCCAGACAAATTGTTTGGGGCATAAGAATACCAGCCTTTCGCTGCGAGAAATGTCTTGAATGGACCATTACCGACGGGGTAACACCTGACAAATGTGACTCTTGCGGAAACGGTGTCTTAACCCAAGACCCGGACACTTTTGATACTTGGTTTTCCTCCGGTCAGTGGCCTTTTGCAACCCTACAAACCGGCCCAAAGGGAGATTTTGATTATTTTTACCCAACCTCCGTTATGGAAACGGCTTACGACATTCTCCCCTTCTGGGTTATTAGAATGATTATGTTGGGACTCTATGCAACCGGAAAAGTTCCTTTTAAGGAAGTTGTTATTCATGGACTGGTCAGAGACAAAGAGGGTCAAAAGATCAGTAAGTCAAAAGGTAATGTTATTAATCCTCTGGAGATGAGCGACAAATACGGCACCGATGCTTTAAGAATGGGGATTATTTGGGGCGCTTTAATTGAAAACGATGTTTGTTTATCCGAAAACAACATCCGGGGCCAAAGGAATTTTGCCAATAAAATCTGGAACATCGGCCGCTTCGTCTTTGCCAATAAAGATAAAAAAACCAAAGAAAATAAAGACGATAACTGGATTAAAGATGAATTGGCCAAGACCGTTTCTGAAGTTTCCAAAGCTCTTGATAACTACCGCTTAAGCGAAGCAGCTGAAGAACTTTATGATTTTATCTGGCATAAATTGGCCGATACCTACATCGAAAAAATAAAAGACCGAAGAGAAGAAGCCCAAGAAACACTGGAGGAAGTTTATAAGCAAGTTTTAAAATTAGCCCATCCTTTTATGCCGTATGTCACCGAAGCTGTTTGGCAAATTGGTTACAGTAAAAAAGAAGATCAACTCCTTATTAATTCTTCCTGGCCGAAAGGTTAAAACCCGCCTTGCATCTATATTTCAAATCGACAATAATGTTTTTTAGTGTCAAAAACTGCCTCAAAGAAAAAGGTTGATTTAAACAGCGAACTTCTTTTTCTGCTTTTATCAGTATCTCTTGTTTTTATACTCATCCTGACGGTTTTTAATATTAGTCAAAACCGCTTCAATCAAGTTCTCGGGGCTTCAACGGAAGCACCTCCGGAAACTCTTTCGCAAATTGAAAACTGGAATTCCTATCTCCAAAAATACCCCTCTTATCTGCCGGGTTATTTGGAAATTGCCACACTGGAAAACAGTTACGGCAACAAAGAGGAAGCTTTAAAGATTATTTTCAAAGCCAAAACAATTAATCCCAACGACAATCAATTGAAGCTCCTTGAAGAACAAATAAATAAAGGCAATTAACCCTGGGGTTTTTCTTCGGCAGCCTCTTCCGGTTTGGCTTCTCCACCCGCAACGGGCGTTTCGCCTTCGGCCGGAACTTCGCCTTCGGCCGGAACTTCAGCTGCAACTGGTTCAACCACTTCTTCTTTCTGTGGCGGTTCTACTTTAACAACAACTTCTTCCATACCGGCCTTAACCTCAATCTTATTCTTATCAATTTCCAAATCCTTTACATGAACGGCCTGATCAACTTCCTCAAGTTTCGAAACATCAATTACAAAATGTTCAGGAAGATCGGTTGGTAAGGCTTCAACCTCAATTTCAAAAATATGCTGAACAACCGTTCCAATTCCCTGTTTTTCGGCTGGCGACTCCCCTTCTATCTCTACCGGGATCTCGGCCGTAACTTTTTCTTTAAGATCAACTTGGTGGAAATCGACATGAAGCATTTTGTCACTGACCGGATCATATTGAATATTGGAAACCAAAACAGCTTTCTTCTCTTTGCCCAAATCAAGCTCAATCAGACTTGTCTCTCCGGCTTTTTTATAAACAGGTAAAAATTCGGCTTCTTTTAAGCTGATTGCCAGGGACTTAACTTTTTTGCCGTAAACATTAGCCGGAAGAACACCTTCCTTACGAAGTTGTTTGACTTTCCTGCCGGTCATCTTTCTGGCTTCTGCTTTTAGAATGTGTTTATCCATGGTTTACCAAGAAATACGAGGGAACAAATCCCTCGCAAGAGTTGTATTATAGCGGTATTGACCGTCTCCGGTCAAGGTAAAAGGCAAACTGTATTTTACCCTCTTAGGAAAGCCTTGAATCGTTATCTCCGCCGCATCTCCGTTTGTTCCCGCCTGTTTTCGCCAATAAAGCCGGTATTCGCCTGTTTGACTAAAATTTAACAGCTTATTCTGGGTCCAAGTTATCTCGGCCGTTTTTTCGCTCGAGGGTAATATTTCAAGAGCAAAACCAACCTCTTTTCTTCCCTGGGTTTCAATGATATCCAACGGCATAACCGTATTTTCCTGACCCGAGGCAATAATCACTTCTTTTGCTTGAGCCGCCAAAGGCAACAGCAAACGAACATATGTTTTATAGCGACCTTTAATCCCCAGGGCCGTATCGGCCGTATTTTTAAAGTTTATAGACAAGGTCTTTACCAGGTTGGTTTTCTCCAGTTTTAGAGAAAGATTAAAGCTTCTCTTTAAAAATAAATTGGCTTTATTCACCCCCAGGTTGGCATCAATTACCCCAAACCAGTCGGCAAAACAATTGCCTAAACAATTGGGTTCCAAAACCGCTCCGTCGTAACCCAAATTAGAAATCCCCTTCTGGGCCATCTTGTTATGAAAAAGAATTTGGATATCTCTTTCTTCAAGGGCTTTGAAGAACATGCTGGCTACGGGTGGAAATTCATCTTTATTTAAATTAAGCAATCTTTGTATCAGTTCTCTGGAAATGGCTGTTAACAGTGTCGATTTTTTAGTTGATCCGGGGAAGAAATTTTCTTCAACCTCGCTTTGGGTTTTCTGATAAAGATTTTTCTCGGTAATTTCAAAGCCGAAATCGGTCAATTTAAGCGGTCCTGTTACTTTCAGAATGTTTTTCACCAATTCCAAATCAATCCCGATTACCCCATCAACCGATTTATCTATCTCTTTATCCAAAAACCACTCGGCTCGGGTGGCTGAGGTCGGAAAATCCGGATCCCAGTTGCTGTCTCGCAAAAACCAACTGGCTTCCCCCAAATAACGCTTAATCGGTTCGGGCGGCTCAATGTGACCTTTTAACTGTCCGTCGGCTGAGTAAACATCTTGAACATTAAAGTCGCTTATTTTCCCGTTATCAAAAGTCACAAGGGCAAAAGAACCGATGAAGCCGCCCGTTGGCCGAAGTTCCATGTTGTTTTGAAAAAGAAACAAATAAGTTTTCTGCTTCTCCACGCCAACCAAATCCGGCAATTGGGAAACAACCTCTTTGGCATAAAGAAGTTTATTTCTTAAGTCGCTTATTTTATTGATATTGAAAAAATGATTAATAATCCCCTGTTCCCTTTTCGACAAGCTTTTAAGTTCTCCCTCGATAAAACCGGATTCATCATAAAGGTTACCAAGGTTAAGCGTTAACTCACGCACCGTTTCGTTTAAAGCAAAATCCTCTCCCTTAAGAAGGTTTTCACCTAGATACTCGGCTTTTTCAAAAATGTCGACCGTGTTCTGGGCTATTTTTGCAGCCCGATTGTTGATCGCTGCATAATTTAAAAACGGAGAGAAAAGATAGGAAATAACCGGCGGCTTAGCTAAGACCTGATATTCATAGCTGGCCATGTTTGAACTGACTAAAGAAACACCAAGCCAGGTTTTGGCATTAGTTACACTTCCCTTCTCCATTCCCTTAAAAGCAAGGGTCAGCGACGCTGCTCCAACCAGCAGGGTTATAAGCGGAATTACAAAAATCGATACGGCAATAAATACCAGAGTTTTTAAATACTTCTTCAGTTTAATTACCCCGGGCTTCTTCTCTTTTATAACCTTTTTGTTTACCTTTTCTTTTGGAGTATCTATTCTTTTTAAATTTTCAGCTTTCTTGATTTCTTTAACGGCAGGAGCTGGATGTTCGGCAAACCAATCAAAGGTTTGTTTCATTAAACTTTCAACGCTTGTTCCCAGATTTTTGATTTCTTCAACCGGGGCTTCTCTTCTCACCCGAACAACTTCATTTTTAAGTACACTTTGAGGAAAAGAGTTTTTAAGATATTCATTAAAACGGGAAGTTTCCACCTGACACCCCAAAACAGCCAACCCCTCACTGGTTGCTCCAAAAGAAAATAAGGCTCTGACTATTTCTTTACTTGATTCAAGTATGGGAGAAATAAAAAAACTGGTTTCGTCAAAGCTTTCTTTTATCTCTCCTTTATTAATTGCATCCAAAACCAACGATCCGGCAAAATTAACCTCCGAATAATCAATTTTCGGACCGAGCAAATCACCAAGATAGATAACCCCCATATCGGGAATTGTTTTTTTAAGAAGCAATAATTTTTTATTTAGATTATCTTTAAAGTTTTGCTCCGTTGTCTGATACGGAAAAAGGATCATTGATTTGAGAAATCTTTCCTTAGCTAAAACAAAAAGGCTTTCCAAAACACCAAGACCGTTATTTAGATCGTAATCATTAATAAGCAGGTATTCGGTATTTTCAATATTGAAGATTTCTTTTGTATTGAGAAGGGTGAGGGCTTCTTTATTGGGAAGATATTCTAATTTATTTTTCCATAGTTCAATATCGTCATTAACAATTTTAACCCGACAATAATTCATCAACAATCTTTCAACTAAATTAACGGCCAAGCCGGTCGGGGCGGACCAAAACACAACCATTGGTTTGTTATTCGAATAAATATTTGTCATAACTCTTTCCCATTATCAATGGATTACCGCAGATTTTCAAATGTATTTAAAATTACTAAAAGATGCTTTTGTGGAATATTTTACTTTTTCAAGTGACAGCTTTTTATTTTTTTCCAGGAACGTGAAATAAGTTTTGGTCCAAAGTTTTGTTAACCAAAAAATCGGCTAATGCATTTTTACTTCTTGGAATTGATGTGTAGATTATTTTTTTGTCGGTAACTTTTTCCAATTCTTTAATCGTTAAAAAAAGATTTCTAAGATTTTCGTTTTTTATTTTAAATTTTCCCATAAGTTGATTAACAACCAGTTCGGAGTCAAGAAAAAAATTTAGATCATGGTGTTTGTATAAACTAACATTTTCCCTTAACCATTCCAGAGCAATAATAACGCCCCAATATTCCGCCGCATTGTTAGTATTCTTACCAAGATATTTTGCGCCTTTAAAAATTACCTTACCTTCTTCTTCAACAATAAAGGCCGAGGCCGCCTCCCCCGGATTGTTCCTTGAACCCCCGTCACAAAATATTTTTAGAATCTTATCTTTCATTTGGTTTCCAACTATTCTATCAGAAGAATTGGCTTTTATTAATCGGCTGATTTTCGTAAGGAAAGGCCCCAGATAAGAGTAAACAACAGCTGGTTTTGTTGGAGCGTTAGCCAGTAGTGATCCAACAGCCCGGTTATTAAAATAATCAGCAGGGAATAATATAAATACTGATATCGATTGTTTTTTAATATTTGTATCAAGAGAAATGAAAAGATTATTAAGCCGAACATTCCGGTTTCTGTTAAAAGCAACCAATAGGTATTGTGAACCGGTTGCAAAAGCCAGTTAACGTCTGGTTTGGTTACATATTCAGGTAAATTGACAATAAAATTGTTAAGACCAACACCTAAGAAAGGGGAAGAAACAAACATTTTACCTGAAACCTGATTAAGAATAAGCCTTTCACTTACCCTGTCCGAATAGTCAATGTTTTTTAATATTGCTTTATCCGAAACAACGGGTAGTAATAAACTACCAATTAAAGTTATTCCGAAAACCATAAGCGCAAACTTCCTTAGATTAAGTTTCTTTTTAAACATGCTGGGCAAAAAACCAGCAAGACCAACCAGCAATAAAGCCGCTATCGCCGCCCGGGAAAAAGAAAGAACGACAACAAACAAAACAAGACCTATGGCAAGGGCTTTAAAAGCTTTTCTTTCTTTAGACTGAAAAACAAGAAAAAGAATAGCAGCAAAATAACCAGCCAAACTGTTGGGGTGGGAAAAGGTTGAGTAGGCCCGTAAAAAGTTTGTTCCGTTTAGTTTCACCAGGGCAATTCCCGGTAAATTTAAATTGAAACTTCTTTCTCCCAAGAGGTAAAAAATGCCTCCGATCGTTCTACCCAAAAAGAATTGAACAACACCAATTAAAGAAAACAAAATTGAAGAATAAAGCAGGGGTTTAATTACCCAGGTCTGAATATTAAAGTTTCTCTCTTTTGAAACAAGGATTGAAAACAAAACCAACTCCCCTATTTTAAGCCACTTAATTAGAGCCACCTCTCTGCCTCTTGCAAAATAAATGTTCCCGACCGTAAACAGTAAAAGAATAAGAACAATGAGCCAATGTTTTTTAACAAAACCAATGATGCTTTTCCTGTTTAAACTTAAAAGAATCAGCAAAAGAATTAAAACATCGGTCAGATAAACGGCCGGCGCGAGATAATCGACCCTAATGCCAAAGATTAGGGAAAAGTCCGGCCAAAAATGATAGGCCAGTTGGGTTGGTAATAAAAAAACCAGAAGCTGGAAGAGTCTCTTTTTAAAAAGATCTTGCCTGAAGAAAACTTTGCGCATTAACGCTATTTAAGCCTTTTTTGGTCGAACTATCAAATATCTTTCCGGTTCCTCACCTTCAGAGAGGGTTTCAATCTCTTTATCTTCACTTAGTTCCATATGAATAATCCTTCTTTGTCCAGGTTTAAGGTTATATAAAAACTGGTCTTCCCCTGTTTCTTTGGCTCTTTGGGCGGTGGCGGCTGCCAGCTCTTTTAAGTGCTCTTCCTGTTTTTCCCGCCAATCGCCAACATTGACGACAATCCTGGCCCACTCCCCAACCTTGGATTTGTAAATCATGTTTAAAAGGGTTTGAAAAGAAAGGAGGGTTTCACCGTGGCGGCCAATAATCAGGCCTGCCTCGTCTTTGGGATCAATGTCGACCAATAAAGCTTCGTTTTCTTTCTCTTCGGATACTTTTGCCTCGGCTTTTGTACCCATCAGACTTAAAAGCTTGTTGGCTATTTCTTCCAAAGTTTTAGTGTTGTCTTTTTTAACGGCTGTTTTTTTAACCATATTATTTTTTTGTGTCTTCGGATTTTATCAGACCAAGCTTGGAAATCCAAGGAGTAAGCCCTCCCCAACCCGATGATTGATATTGTTGAACGGTTTGCCAAAGAGAGAACAGGAACCAGTAAAGAGCCAGGCCTGTCGGAAACTTAAGACCAAAGACCAGAGTAAACAGGGGGAAAGTATAGATCATCGATGATTGCATGGCCGTTTGTACATTGTCTTCCGGTTGCTTGGTTTTCTCAGCCATTTTTTCCTGTTTCTTGACTACCGGCGCCATTATTTTGGCCGAGATAAACTGGACCAGTGCCGCCAAAATCAAGATCGGACCGGGAACAGGAAAGGGAATACCGGGAATTGAAAAAACATCCGGCCTGGTAATGTCTCGATATATGAACCAGGTATTAATCATATGGCCTTCAGGAAACTTAAGGGGTGCATATAAAAGATCGTTTAATTTTAAAATTCCGTCACCTGACAAAAACTTATTAAAAACCTGGAAAAGAGCAATTAAGACGATGATTTGCAAAATATAAGGAAGGCATCCCCCGCCGGGGTTAATTCCCTTCTCTTTATAAAACTGGGTTTGGGCTTCCATTTGTTTCTTCTTGTCGTCCTTAAACTTTTCTTTAATCTTTCTTAATTCCGGCTCCATATCCTTCATCTTCTTCATTGACTCCATATATGGTTTGGTTAACGGATTTAAAACAAAACGAAGAACTAAAGAGAAACCGATAATCGCCAGGCCCATGTTGTGAAAAAGAAGGTTATAAAACAAAACCAAACCGTTGGCTAAGGGCTGAACTAAGGCGACCTGAAAAATATTCATATTCATTTAGTTAACAAAATCAACTCCACCCTTATTAAACGGGTGGCATTTACTTAATCTTTTAAGAGACATTGTTGAACCTTTTTGGAAACCATACTTCCCTATCGCTTCTTTGGCATAATCGCTGCAGGTTGGGTAAAAGCGACAGCCTTTACCAAACAAGGTTTCCAAAAGGAATGATACAAAGTTCTTATAAAATTTGATTAAGCTAATTGATATTTTTTTCATTTGTATAAATTTATCTTCTCAAGGGCCGTCCTTACTTCTTTCATCAGCTCGTCGGTTGATTTCCTAAGGCTTAACTGTTTTACCAAAAAGATAACATCGTAACCGTTTTTCAGACGCGTCATTTCAAATCTGACGGATTCACTTAAGGCCCTTTTGACCCTGTTTCTTAAAACCGCCTCTTTGGCTATTTTATTGGAAACGATAAAGCCAAATCTTGAATCGCTGTCGTCTCCACGTTCAAAGTATGAAACGCCAAAGGAATCAGATTGATACATCTTCCCTTCTTTTTCAACTCTCTCAAAATTACTCTTTCCGTTTAAGCTAAATTTGCGGGCTAACATACTTTCGAGTTTTTAATCAGAGGGTCAATTTTTTTCTACCCTTAAGAATTCTCCTTTTTAAAGTTTTTCTACCTTTGGCCGTTTTCATTCTGGCCCTAAAACCAAACTTCTTGGCCCTTTTTATTTTATGCGGTTGATACGTTCGTTTCGTTGACATAGGGCTATTATATAGAAAGGGGGCCGTTTCTTCAATGCGAAAGTTAAAATGGTCCTTGACGGATTGTGGATAACTTATTTATTATGCGGCTTGCTCCTACCCAAGGTTTTCATCCGCTAAGATGACGATAATTGATCAAAAAGCATTCTGGCACGAGATTTTAGAAAGTGTGAAAGTTTCTGTTTCACCGGCTATCTTCTCAACGTGGTTTACCCAAACCTACCTAATCGGCCTGGAAGAAATAAACGACCGCTTCTCTGTTCAGGTCGGCTGTAATTCTTCATATGTCAAAACAACCATTGAAAACAGATACTTCGGTTTGGTTCAGGATTCTTTGAGCAAGTCTCTCGGCAAATCTTGTGATATTGCTTTCATTGTTAAACAAAATCCTGAAAGCACCCTAAAGGAAGGGGTAAAACCGATTCCTCTTTTCGAAACCAATAAAGATGAGGAAACGCTTTCTTCTTTTATTAAAGCCAAAATAAAACCCGGTTTTAACTTTGCCAACTATGCCGTTTCGACTTCCAACCAAATGGCCTGGGCAGCAGCCGAGGCGGTCGCTCAAAACCCCGGTAATGCTTATAACCCGCTTTTTGTTTGGGGTGGGGTAGGGGTCGGCAAAACCCATTTAATGAACGCTATTGGCCATGCCATCTTGGATAAAAACGTTGATGCAAAAATTTATTTTTGTTCGGGAGAAGAATTCACCAACGACATTGTTGAGGGGATAAGGAACAAAACCACCCAAAGCTTCCGCAATAAGTACCGCAAATTGGATTGTCTTTTTATTGACGATATTCAATTTATTGCCGGCAAGGATGCGGTTCAGGAAGAGTTCTTCCACACTTTTAACGCCGTTACCGGTGATGGTGGTCAGGTTGTTTTAACCTCCGACAGGCCACCTTCCGAAATTGCCAAGTTGGAAGAAAGATTAAGAAGTCGTTTTGAGGCCGGCTTAATCGTTGATATTTCCCAACCCGATTTTGAACTGCGTTGTGCCATCATTCAAATCAAAACCAAAGAAAGGGGGATTGATCTGTCTATGGATACTGTTCAACTGATTGCCGCCAATATCGACTCGGCCAGAAAAATCGAGGGCTTTATTATCAAGCTTATTACCGAAGCCAAACTGAAAAACCTTGAGGTAACTCAAGAGCTGGTCCAGTCTTTACTGGGGAAAGGGGTTGAAGAAACCGGGAAAGGCGTAAGGGCCAACCCAAACGAAGTTGTCTCGGCCGTGGCCAAATACTTTTCGGTTGGGAAAAAAGCTCTTCTTGGTCAGTCCCGTGCCAGACCGATTGCTCTCCCCAGACAAATATTAATGTATCTTCTTCGAACCCAACTTCAATTACCCTTAGAAGAGGTGGGGAGAGTTGTTGGGGGAAGGGACCACACCACCGTTATGCACGCCGTTGCCAAAATCTCACAAATCCTAACTTCCGATGTGCAAATCCGTCAGGATATCCTGGGGATAAAAAACTCGCTTTGAGGATAATTGTTAACTCTTTTTTGAATCTTATTCACTTATCCCCACCGGCCTTGGATTTATCCACAAAAGTATCCACAAAAGTTAAAGTTCGTTTTCAACAAAACGCTTAAGCATAAATGGGCACAACTTTGCACATATCCACCGTCCCTACTACTACAACTACTAGTTAATAAAGTAAAAACCATACTTGCGGTTCTGATGGGGCATACATATAATGCGAAAAATAACGAGGACAAATATGAAACTGCAAGTCTTACAGGAAAATTTAGCTAAAGCCCTTTTAAACGCTTCACGCTTTGCTAATCAAAGAGCCCAACTTCCCGTACTCGGCAATATTAAACTTTCAACCAAAAAAACAAAATTACAGATTGCTTCAACCAATCTGGAAGTTTCAATTTCTATTTCGGTTGGGGCCCAAATCGAAAAAGAAGGAGAGATAACCATTCCGGCTAAAGTCATAACAGAACTTGTTTCTAACCTGATGCCGGGAACGATTAATATTGAAGCCGAAAAAGAACAATTGAAAATCTCCTCATCCGGTTTTTCCTCAACCGTTTCCGGAATGAATACTTCGGATTTTCCCAGCATTCCCCAAAGCATTGACGCCAAGACTTCAATTGTCTTGCCTAAAAAAGAATTTCTTGATGCTCTCGCTCAGGTATCTTTTGCTACCTCGGTTGACGAATCAAGACCTATTCTGACAGGGGTTTTGTTCATCTTTCAAAAGGACACACTTATCTTAGTAGCCACCGACGGATTTAGACTGTCACAAAAGAAAATTAAAATTGCCAATTTACCAAAACTGGATCAGGTTGTTCTTCCAAGAAGTCCTTTGGGGGAGTTATCAAGACTTTCCGAAGAAGCGGAAGAGATTCTTTTTAATTTGAAGAAAACGGACAACCAAATAACTTTCGGAATAAACGACACCATTCTTTCCTCAAGAATTCTGGAAGGGGAGTATCCCAACTTTGAAAAGATCATTCCCAAAGAATCAACCATTAAAGTCGAAGTTGACAAAGACGAACTTTTGAGAGCCGTTAAATTGGCCTCGGTCTTTGCCAGGGATTCGGCGAATATTGTTAAGTTAAATATCAATAAAGGTTCGGTTGATGTCTCAGCCGAAAGTTCCAACGCCGGAAATCAGAAAACCAAGATTGACGCTAAGGTTACCGGTGAGAAATTTGAGATTGATTATAACTATCGTTTCTTGGAAGATTTCCTGCATATTGTGAAAGGGGAAACCGTCAGTATGGAATTCTCCAGTCCCACGGCTCCTGGCGTCTTTGGTGACCCCAGTGACACCAACCTTCTTCACCTCATCATGCCGGTCAGAATTCAAAGTTAAGGAAGACTAATTTTGTTTAAAGTTCCGGAAGAATTTATATAGTGAAGGGTTTTATTATCAAGAGCAACAATAAATAAAATATCCATCTTGTTAACAGCTTCTTGGGTAAAAGGTTCGCTTAAGGAAAGAGTATTTGTATCAAGATAATAAATTCGCTGTTCCGTATTTGTTTTATCAACCACGAAAAGAGTAATATCGTTTTTCCAGTCGGCACTTTCAATGTTCGAAAAACTCTTTGAGGTTGTCTTTAAAGAACTTATTTCAAAAAGAGTGATGTTTTGGGAAGAAACGAAAGCAATTTTTTCTCTGGAAGAGGAGACCTTGTAATAATTGCACACAGCAGTGTGTTTAACTTTATAGTCCTCGAGACTTAAGATAAAAGCCTTGCTTAGATCAAGTCCGTCAGCTTCTTCCAAAAGCAGAATGAAACTTTCGGACAAATAATTAACAATGTTTGCCTGAGTGGTAAAGATTTCTTCAGGAACAAATTTTGAGAGAGAAGATTTATAAAGTTTTGAATATCTGGTTTTCAAATCATAATTACCCAGAAAATAGACACTCTTGGCGTCTTTGGATAGGGACACGGAAACAATTGGTGCAGAGTTGCTTGCCTCAAGCGTTGACACCTTATTATTAGAAAGGTCGATTGTAATAATTTTATTTTTGTTGGCTTCTTCAATCAAAGCAACCAAAGGATAAGAAAAAGAGAAGGAATAGACGGGTTTAGCATAGATGGTCGAGATTGCACCCTGATCGATTTTGATTAAATATCCGTTTCTTTTGTCGATGGCGACCAAGAAATCCTGTTCTCCCTTGGTGGCATCGCCAATTGAATAAGCGCCCACATTTTTAAATCTGGATACTTCGACTTGGTCTACAGCATTAGCCGGTTTCAGGGAAAAAACGACGTTTTCATCTTTAGTTAATTCGACCTTGGTTGTTTGGGAAATATAACCCTCTTTGGAAACGACGATTTCATATATGCCCTTAGATAGTTTCTTTGAAAAAGTGCTTTCAGATTTGTATTTGTTGTTTACGTTAATATTTGACCCCTGAGGGTAAGTGGAAATTGAAAGTAAATATTTGTTTCCGGTAAGAAAATAAATTCCCAGAATTAAAACAACAAAGATGGTAAACAAGATTAATATCTTTCTATTTATTTTTATCTTTTGCATTGTTTTTCAGGTGGACAGCTGGTATATGACGAGAATTTGTCGGTAAAATCGGTACTTGGACAAACCGTTCCTCCATGAATGAAATTGGGAAAGACCGAGATAGAAAAGTGCAAATGTGCTCCCGTATTAGCTGCTGATCCCGTACTGTCGGTGGTGGCAATGACGTCACCAACCGAAACCGTATCTCCCGCTTTCACAAACAAAGAACAGTTGTGGGCATAATAATAATAACGCCCATCATTCCCCTGTAAAATTATATACTTTCCCCCCTTAGGGTCGGTAGTTGAAATCATATAGATAGTTCCCGAAGTGTAAGCCAGTACCGGAGACTGTTCACTTTGTGGCCAGATATCGACATTTAACTGACCATCCCAGTGGTAACAAGCCGCATCGGTTACGCCATCAACGGGAAAAGCATATCGACCGTCATCAGAATACATAACGCTAGTTGCAGTCGGTTTGGTTGTTGTATCAGAAATACAATTTTCTGGGATTCCACCCGTTCTGAATGGGGGAACGACATAAGCACTCGTATTAATAATATAGAGAACAATCACGATTAAAACCGGTATGCCGATAAAAGTAATTAGAAGGGGCAAACCAATTCCGGGGAAAATAAAATTGGTCAGGCCAAAAAGGAAAGAACTTCTTAATCGGGCCAGAGCAGCCGCAATTGAACCGGCAGCGACACCGCCACCAACAAGAGCGGCTAGTCCGCCTATGGCAATAAGCGGGCTGCCGAAAAACAAGCCCATCCCCATAAGGGGCAAACCAAGGAGAAGCAGCAGTTCGGGGTTTTCTTTAAACTTTCTGGCTATCCAGGAGACCAACATCGGAATAAGAGAAAGAAGTGTGGTTACGGCAGCAATAATCCAACCGATTGGTCCACCAACCGAAGAAGCGCCAAAGAGAGCTGCTATTTTGGCTCCGAAACCCGTTGCCACCGCTGCTTTAGCTCCGGTTGAAACGGCAGCTGTTCCAATTGTCTTTGCCGCTATCCCCGAAATCGTTTTTCCCAATTGAGTGGTGGCCAGTTTTTCAACGACTTTGTTTTCAACTTTTGAAACTACGGCATCAACAGCCTTATCTTGAAGAAAACCGGCAAATCCTTCAAAAGCTCCTGTTTCGTCGGAAAGGGAATAACCATTCCCCGAAGGGGAGAAAAGGAAACTGTTTTGGGAAACAACCGAATCGGGCTTAAGAAAATAGATTTGAAAATCATTTACTCTTGCTACCTCTGAGATTTTGGCGACATCGTTAGGGTATAAGGTTTCGATTTCCTTAACGCTTTGGGCGGTGAAGAGAAGAAAACTTTTTTCGTTTCCTTCGGGCATAGTTAAGGCCTTCGCATATAATTTATCGCTACTAACCCCCCTTGAAGTTAAAAGTAGGGCGCTTTTGGTAACGGTTGTGCCGACATTTGTGTCGGGAATTTTTCTGGCGGCAGCCAAAAACATACCGGCTGAGGAACTTTCCACATAAGCAGGAGATACTTCTTGATTGGTGATTTCAATAACAACCGGCTTAAGAACCCCTTCCTCAGTTTTAACTTGGGAGTATGCAGCTTTTTCGACTTTTGCTTTTGTTGCCTCCCTTATTGGTATTTTTTCTGCTTCTGCAACTTCCTTTTTTATTTCTTTTGCTTCCGCTATTTTTGTTTCAACCCTCTTTTCTTTTTCGACGGCAACCTTTTCGGTGGGGACAGCGGCTTTAGTTGCCTCAGTTTGTTTTTTAATATTGGCTTCGGCCACTGCAGTTGATCTGGTTTTATTAATCCAAACCCTGGTGCTGTTGGTGGTTTGTCTTATTGTCTCAATTCTGGCCGGCGAAAGACTTACCTCTTTAGTTTTCTCAACGATTGTTCCGGGAACGGTGGCAAACGACTGGCCTGTGGCAATTTTTTCTATTGTTGAATAGGCCTTGGTTAAATCATCTTCACCGGTAATAACCTGCATGGTGAGGTAGAACCGTTGTCTTGAGAAACCTTCCCAGGATTTTGCCTCAGCGTGTTTATCAAAGAAGTCCCAAGCGTCAAGTAGTTTGCGTGCTTCGTCTTTCCCCATATTAGATGTTTGGATTTGTGTTTTGGTTTATGTTTTGTTGTCTCATCTCCTGGGGCTTGGTGGTTATGATTTTATGCTCTTCAGGAGAGGCAACAACCCTAATTGGGGCATGGTGTGGTCCGGCGAAGAAAATGCCTTCACCAACCCCCGCGGCCATTAATAGCTGTCGTTCACCTTGGGAAAGATAAAAGACCTCACCGATTTTATCAATAGCGGCTGCTGATTGTTTTAAAAGAACCTGCATGGCCGAATTGGTAACAATGGCTTTACCGATGTCCTGACCTAAGAAGTCCTCAACGTCCTGAGTAATGGTGGTTAAACCCAAATAATATTTTCTGGCTCTTTTAACCACCGACCAAAGAAATTGGGCAGAATCAGGATAGCGCATCATGTGCCAAGCCTCATCAACGACCAGAATTCTTCTCTTTAATTCTTTTTTAACAATGGTCCAGATGAAATCCATGATAACAAACATGGCAATTGGTCTTAACACATCCTGCAAATCCCTGACCGAAAAAACAGTAAAGGGGTTTTTAATATTAATGTTGGTTTGTTTATCGAATATTCCGACGAAGCTCCCCCTAACATATTTTTCGATTCTGGCCGCCAAATCCAAAGCATCCGGCGTTTCCATGCCGATGAGAGTTTTATAAAGATCTTCCATTAAGGGCGGTTCTTTTTTCTGGGTGGTTGGATCCTGGGTAATGCCTTTAGCTCGGTAGGTCATAACCAGTGCCCGATCAAGCAAGGCTTCCTGGGTGGGAGTAACCGCACCCATGATAACTTTAAACAAAGAATGAAGAGACAGAATTTTTAAACCCAATTGGTTTTCGCCCTCTTCATAGACTTGAGCCAAATCAAAAGGATTTATTTTTGAGGGGGAGTTAAAGTCAAAGGTAATAAATTCACCACCGACGGCTTCAGCCAAGGCTTTATATTCCGCCTCCGGATCGATGACAATAATTTCGGAACCGATCATTAAACTTCTTAAGGCCTCCAGTTTTACAAAGTAAGATTTACCGGCACCGGAGGTGGCAAAGATGGTCATGTTGGCGTTTTCTAGAGAGAAACGGTCAAAAATAATAAACGATTCGTTTTGCGTATTAGTTCCGTACAAAACGCCCTTGTCTGATGACAGTTCGGCTGAAGTAAAAGGAAAAGTGGTAGCCAAAGAAGTCGTGTCCATGTTGCGGGTTATGGAAAGTTTATCGATGCCAAAAGGAGCAGAGGAGATAAAACCCGATTCCATATCCAAGGTGGC
>Ga0208980_10000007_pt1 | contig 82360 bp, 43 predicted proteins | sample WetSurMetagenome_3_FD_187993 | JGI IMG/M metagenome (GOLD analysis project Ga0208980, IMG submission 187993) | Wetland microbial communities from Twitchell Island in the Sacramento Delta, sample from surface sediment Aug2011 Site A1 Bulk (version 2) | ecosystem: Environmental > Aquatic > Marine...
AAGTGTATCTGGAATTAGTTTTCCCTTCCCGGGCTCCGACGGAGCCATTCCTGTTTCCAAAGACGGGCAGTGGTCTGTGGGGGTAGATAAAGATCCCAAAGCTAATAGCGTTGAAGCTGCCACCCAACTTACAGCCAATGAGTTTACTGGTAGTTACCTTAATATACAAACACTAGACCAACTTCAAGGTATTATTGTACAGCCTGATAGTATAACTGTTGCAGATTTAACCGCTTATAGTGGCACCGGGGGCGGTGTAGTAGTAGCTAATGACGGGATATACATATTACAAGGAATGAATTTTATACATCTCACCAGGGAACAATTAGTTGCACTTACTGAAATCCCTACTTCGTCGGGTTCTTCTGTAGATCCTCGAACCAACGGTGGAAGGCTTGCTGTCACTCCGGCCTATATGAACACTGCTTCGGATTCGGCTTTTCAGGCCAACACCACTGATGACCAAATATTATTCGGGTGGACCCAAGAAGTGGCACACGAAATTGCCGCTCTCAGCATCTATGTGACAGCCGTTGGGACACAAGGAAATATTACACTTAAACTTTACACAGCCGATTCTGACGGAGAGCCAGATACTCTGGTATTCGATATCGGAACTGTGGATAGCGGGGCCTCCGCAGATGCGTGGATAAGGAAGACATTTACAGCCCAGCAGCTTTATCCTGGTAAAAGATACTGTATAGTTGCCAGCGTAGCGGCGGACAAGGATGTGAGTTTTTCCTACAACCGACAGGACACCGGGCAACAGTCTGGCTTAGTGCCTGGATGCTGGAGTAAGTCTACTGTCAACGGGGGGACTGACTGGACCGATCTTACAAAAGATTCACAACCTGCTTTGTTGAATATAGTGTTGGCATCAACAGAAAATCATGTCCCACAACTCGTTTACGGCTGGACAGGAAAAGCAGGAAATAAGGTTGCCTTGTATAGCGAAGATACGTCTGCATGGGTGCTATACACAATTCCTGATGCTGGATTAGTATATGGGGCCGAGATGGACGATACCGTTATGGGCGTGTGGATCTATGACGGCGGAGGTGGACCGGAACTTTATCTAGGCAACCAAGAAAAAGGTTTTCAGGACGGGATAGAAGTGTATGCAGAAACTTCCACAGATCGTTTTCTTGGGCTTGTTTCGGGATTAATACGTGTTAGCACACATTATGGCCCCATCCGTTGTGAGACTTACAATACTCTTTGGAACGCAGAGAATCAGACTGAGCAAGTAATGTATAGACAGCCGTATGCTGGGGACGCCTACGCCACTGGGTCCAATACTGTGTGGCAGAAAGCGGCAAACAATGATGATTTTACCATAACTTGTTTAGTTGGACCAAACACCATTTATACTGCTATAGGTAGAGTTATTATTGCTAGTGGGTGTCCAAATTCGGATTTCGCAATTATGATTGACGTTGCAGGAACTCCTATTGTGGGCCGGAATAACGGGGGCCAAGGGATTTCCTCATGGTCTGGGGATAATGAACTTAATCTTTTATTTACCCTTTCAGAGGGGGTACATAGTATTTTCCTAATGAGTAAAGAGACTTCTGCTACAAATCAGTATTTTTATTTTGCTGGTAACTGCTGGAGTCATCGTGGAAGTTATATGGGATAGGCCAAATGTGGATCAAAGGAAATTAACCAATGACAGAACAGGCTACCGGTATAAAGACAACGGGGGCTGATACCTATATCGCAACCTTTAAGGCGGCCGAGGAGGCCGACGGCCGAGAACGGGTTATACAGATAATTAGCCTTAGTTCAGGAAAAATTTCAGAGACCTTAGGTACAGCTACGCGTTCAGTAGCAGTTGATGATTCTTTAGACGTCTCAGGAATAACAGCTGATTTTGTGGTTGGCGATAATGCTTATTTTGCGTGCTACCTAAAGCACTCAGAGTCCAATGGTTACTGTTTAATAACCCCGCTGCTCTGTGATAATGAAGGGCACGTAATAGGTTGCCTAGAAAGCAAAGCTTCCCAAGTTAAACTACCTATCTTAGACGGAACTGATTATTTATCAACTTGTCTTTCCTGGCCCGTTTTAGAAACTGGCGCGTGGAAGATCTATGCACATATAACGGATCTGAGTGTCTCGAACACCGTGGATGTGTGGTGTTTTACTTTTTAAGGAGCGGGCATGGGCAACGAATATAACAAGATTAGCTCAGATTTAACAAGAGCTCTGATCAGGTATGCGTCGGTAAACATTACCTTGGCTGAGGACGTAATAGACTGGAGTCTTAAAGAACACACCACATTATTTGAGAAAATGAATGTCGGGAGGGAAGTAGTTTTAAGAAATACTGCTCCCATATTTGTCAAGCTGAATAGCTCTACCAACGATGTTATTGAATTGTTTGAGCACGAGGGATTAAATGTGGTGGGCTATCCCGTAGAGGATATATTTATTTCGGGTGCGGCCGGGTCCATTGTCAGGATCCTGATGCTCGGGTGGAATTAATGGCTACCCCCAAGATCACTATAGTAGACAGAAAGACCTCTGGGAAACCCAAGAGACTACGGGTGGACTTACTGAAAAAGAAACGAGGCTGGATCTCTAGGATTAAATCTTTTTTTATGAGAAAATAACATGCTGTCAGACAGACTTATATGCCCACATTGCGGAGATGAAAAGACTAATAAGGAAGGATTATTTTCTGTAGAGGTTTTAGATAGTTACGTAATTCATTTATTCTGTATTAAGTGTGGAATGGGTTTTCAAGTTTCTGTCCAAGACAATCAATATAATCTAGAAAAAATATCTTCAGAGGAATAATGAATGGCTATTGCTATTACAAAAAACTTAACAGATATTTCATTGTGTGATGTTATTGGAACTTGGGCATCTACAGGCGGCGGAACCACGGCTATTAATGCTGATGTTTTTGTCCAAGGAGTATCTTGTGTACATAATTATAGTGCTGGTTCCTCTGTTCGTGGTTCTAGATTTGATATGGGTGCGGGCGGAACAAACCTAACAAACCAAAATATTTACTGTTGGTTTTCTTTTAGTAATAAAGCAAATATCCCTGTTAAAGGAGCAACAGGACTTAGGATAAGAGTGACTGATACGGGCGGAACTAACTATTCAGAATGGGATATTGCTGGAAGTGATACGCTTCCTCATGGTGGATGGATAGCTTATGCCATTAGAACTTCGGTGACCCCATCGAGAAGCTCTGCTACTCCTGCTAACCTTGCAGCAATTCGTTATGTGGGTTTTGAGTGTGGGACCACTGTTGGTAAGACCTATATTTATACTGATGCTTGGAGATATGGAAGTGGGTTATCCATAAGAGGGGGAACCTCTGGGACTCCTGCCACGTTTGAATCTTTGTATCAATATGACTCAAGCAATACATATGCTTGTGGAGTTATTGATAAAGTCTTCGGTGTATACTATGTTCAAGGCCAGATAACTATAGGTGATGCTACAATAGGAGACGGTACTTATTTTCAAGATAATAGTCAGGTTGTCGTTTTTAAAGATACTATGGTCGGTGACGCTTTCTACGACCTTAAGTTACAGGGAAATACTACAAGTGGTACTGAAGTTTATTTTGGCACTTTGTCTAACGGACGTGGAATTACTGGCTGTGTTTTTAAATGCGCTAGTTCTACTCAGATCCCCAAATATACTGTGACGGCATCAGATACTAATATAACTAAATATGGATTTTATGGTACTACTTTTTTAAACGCTAATGCTATTACTTTACAGGCTTATAATGTTAATAAAAATTTTATAGATTGCTCATTGCAGTCTTGTGCAGAAATGTCACCAAATACAGGAACGGTTCAGTATTGTAATTTTATTTCTTCTGTCTCAGGGTCGGCAGGCCCCGCCGCTATTAAGATGACATCTTTAAGTCATAATATATCTACTTGTAACTTTATTAACTGTGCAGATGGCATCGAAATTACTACTGTTGCTAGTGGGTATAATTTCAATGCCTTGATGTTTGCGGGTTGTAATAAGGATGTAAAGAATACGTCCGGGGGCGTGGTAGTTATTAGTCCTACGAATGCGTCTAATGTTACAACTTATGAGAACTCAGCAGGAAGTACTACTACGATCCAATCCGCTCAGATAACTTTGACACTCACAGGATTAGTGGCTGACAGTGAAGTAAGAATTTATTCTCATGGGACTACGACCGAACTTGGAGGGGTGGAGAATTGTACTTCAAGCTTTGCTTATACTTATAGTTATGCTGCTAGTACCTATGTTGATATTGTAGTTCATAAAGCAGATTACCAGTATTACCGAATAAATAACTATTTGTTATCTGCGTCAAACACGAGCTTACCTATAGCCCAAGTTTTTGACCGTGTTTATCACACTTAATTATAAAATTAGCTAACTTGGTAATACAGTCAGAACGTATAGTTAGGACAGGGACTGTTTATTGAGGATTGGTTTATACAGAAAATACACTTTTTATTTGGAGGATAAAATATGGCTATTATAACAGATCCCGATGTTCTTGTCCCTTCTAATCATGTGGTCATTGAACCGTCTACCAAGACAATCGGGCTAACACTTTCTGGATCACTAACTACAGACGGAGTAGGACTGCAGTGTCTCTATTCTTTCTTAAAGGAAGAATGGAAAGATAATGTTGAATTGATTAAATACCCTTTTCCTATGTTGGCTATCACGGAGGAAAAGTTTGAGTTGATCAACGGTTGGGATTTTCTAGACACGTCCACTAAGAACCTAATTCGTACAGGGGGTTGGGCTCTAAAAGATACTGGAGGTGTTACGCAAGAAGAGTATGCCGGTATTATTACATTGGGTTCTCTAGGCGCGACCGACCAGGTTTACTATCAACAAGTGGCAGCTGGTGCAGCTACTAATATTGTTTTACAAGGAGCTGTTAACCAAGCTGTAAAAACTTATGGGGATGGATCTCACGGGTCTTTTGACTACCGCGCGTATTTCAAAATCTTTTGTCGTGAATACCAGAAATCTTATGCCTCTGCTGCATTAGGTGATATCGGTGTTACCACCATGACGTATCAGGTGTATCGTTTCCCGGTCACTAATGCGTCTGATGCTAAGATTACCCATAACGATACTACTGTTTCTGGGTATGCTGGTATAGATATAGAGTGGTTTGGCTCACCACAGACACGTTCTATAGGTGGATCAAGCCGTGACTTTCATGTTATTATAGATGCCAATAATCATACCGCAGAAGAGGTTTATGAGTATGTTCAATGGAACTTGAGAAGGAATATTGATATTGATGCTGGTGCCGGTGAAAAGATTGGTAAGGTTACCAACGACTTAGTACGTTTCGTTGGTGATACTTTGTATACGAGACTTGATAGTACTGGTGGAGTCTATATTGACAACTTCCAGACTATAGATCGAAACAGATTGTACTTCATGGACGATCTGGGTGTGGAAAGATTTTTTCCTTATGTTGCTATCCTAACTCTACAGTTTGGTGATAACTTAGTAGCTGACAATACTGCTATCTACCGGGTTTTCTTTACTAACGATGATGCTGGTGATAACACAGGGCGAGACTACGGAACAGCAACTGCTATTACTGTTAATAACTCTGTAGGTGCAACGATGTCTGGTACCGTAGGCGGAATTACTTCTGTACAACTGGCCTATGACTATGATGGTAATGACCAGAGGGGAACAGCGAGTAAGGGTGTAGATGCTCCTATCACCGTTGTTGCCTTGGGGCTTGCTACGGCACAGTATGTTAAGGCTACTGGAAATATACAGAAGAGCACGGCGAACGTCGTCAGTTTGGTGGCACCTCTGGAACGCAACTATGTCAACCCCTAAGGATTATTGAAGAATTCCTTATTTTAGATTCAATTCTTCTCTAGAGCACATATTTAACTAACCTTCTTCCTATAGCAGGAACTAAAAATTTCAGGAGGAAGGTTATGTTAAAACAAGGCGACGAGTATTTTGCGGGGTTATTTGATGGTGAAGGATCAGTAGGGATTTATGCTGTGAGTAATGGTAAAAAAAGAAGGGAATCAGGACAAAAGAATTACTGGTCACCGAAATTAGCCATTGTTGGTACATATAGACCACAGATAGAAGCTGCTTATTTGCATTTTGGTGTGGGAAGTATTAGTACCCAAAAAAGACAGGCTTTGCAGAAATTACCAAAGGGGTTGACTATAGATCCTAAATTATGCAAGCAGGGTTGGAGATGGATGGCCCAGAGAAAGTCTGATATTTTACTAGTATTAGAGAGAATTTTTCCATACCTGATAGAGAAGAAAGAGCAAGCAGAAATAGTAATGAAATTCTGTAAGGGTGAATTGGCAGGGGAAGAAGCAAGTAAGCTGTGTAAGGGAGCAAAACAGTTTGAGTTTGTATCTTCTTCAGGGGAGTCCCCTAGAAAATCTACTGGATCTCCTTCGGAGTGGAATCCTGCTGCCAAATTAACATATGAGCAGGCACAAGATATTAGAAGACGGGTAGCTGCAGGAGAACGCCAGGTCGGCATTGCGAGGGAGTTTGGCGTAACTAGAACGCAGGTAAATAGAATTGTAAACAACATTACATACACACGTCCTCCCCTGTCTTATAATAAGGACGAGGTACCTCCTATTCTAGAGGCACCAGTTAAAAGATTTTTAGGGCCTGCTAAACTTACTTATGAACAAGCACAAGAAGTTAGAGGGTTGTTAGCAGGTGGAATGAAGCAGGCTGATATAGCAAGGAAGTTTAATGTGAATAAAGGACTAATAAGTAAGATTGTAAATAATCTCACATACACACGTCCTCCTATGTCTTATCATAAGTAGAAATGCAGGTGAGGAATGGTCTATAAAATAAGAGAACTATTAACTCTTTTAGGAAATGTAGGTAAACTGGATATAACAATTGGAATATCAGAGACACTCCCGGTTGAGTGTCTCTTTATTCTTAAGGATAAAGGGCTCTACGATAAAGTAGAAACTAGCATTGAATTCCTTGATAGGCTGTCAGCTGTTCCTAATAGAACCTTTCTCCCAGAAGAGACTATTGCTCGTTTACTAGTTGCGTTAGGGCAGGCCCTAAACATATTGGTAAATTTTAGTTATAATGAAATATTGGACCAAGACTGCCTGATACTCTTTAGTAATCCGGATCTGGTAGACAGCATTTATCACGGAAAAATTTAGGTAAGCATCTCCTAATATTGAAGAGACTGTATCCCAGTGATGGAGTTAAATAATGGGTGTTTTATTCGACGGCCCTAACAGGCTAATCATTGTAGCGTCAGGTACACTGAGTATAGACATGAATAACGTCTATTCTAGATGGAAGGACTGGGTCAGAACCTCAGATAACTCTAAGTATCTACACGCTTTCAGCGTTGTTGGCGGTGAGCCCACAGTCCAGGGCCAGATTATCACTCCTTACTTTTTCTTACAAAACAGCTGGAAAATAGATGCCTGTTCCCAAGCCGTCAACGAATATCACCCTTTGGACGTCACAGGTATAGTTTTACAAGGCCAGGGGGGCTCCCCCTGGTATAATGATCCAAGCTGGCCTATTACAATCGTAAGAAATATTGTTCCTATTAAAACAGAAACTGTTACTACAAACACAGAAGGGGAGTCTATAAATATAGCAGATATCTTCTCTTACAGTGTAGAGGACGGACTTTCGTTTGAGGCAACACTAAGGATCCTTGTGTCTGTTTTAGCTGGAAAATCTGTAGTAATAGACGGAGAACCGGTCGTCATGAAGTTCAGGGATACTAATGACACAAAGGATAGAGTGACGGCCAGTGTAGAGGGAAGTGACCGTGTAGAGGTCATATTAGATACAACATAAGAGGAGAGGAGAGATGTCAAGTGATATTATTGCAGGGGTGTTTGGAAAGATATTTTCTATGTTAGCGGAAAACCCAGAGCGGAATGAAACTCTGGCAAGGGACGTGTGGGCGTTAGTCCCCGACTACAAGTTTGATCTATTTTTGATGGGGTGCGATGAATCCCTTGTAAAGCTAGGTTTAGCTGAAAGGGGCTCGGATGGATTCATGCAATACAAATAAACAATGAGAAGTTCATACAGGTATGTAAACATAATATCACAGACGACTGCGGCCGGGGGAACTCTCCCACCGAATTTTACGCTTGATGACATACCTGATGGTTCTTACTATGGACGGGTGGCGTTATCAGAGTTAACAACTAGCGGGTTGTTAAAAGATCATACCCTTTGTGTAGATGGGTCAAAGGTAACCTTGACTTTCCCTGACACTCTTATAAAAAGCAGCTTTATGCCAGTTGTCACCAAAACTACTGTAACCGGAGTTACTATCACCTGTGAGAGTGGCACAGGAGGCTCCTCCTTCAACTATAACGAATTTTATGACTACCTCCTAGACCAAGGAATGACCATCAGCGGAGTAACCCCAGATGCTATGGCTTCCTATATAAATAATTATTTTACAGGGCCCGGAGTAGACAATGCCATAGTCGATATATACATTAATGGCGATCTGATGACCTTCTCGGGAACTAGTACGAGAGGGGAACATACGACGCTCATAGATGGTAACCTCTATGGTTCACTCATAATAGACGGGGGAGAAGGTTAAGTGGTAATAAGCGGCTCAAGAATGAGATTGAAGAGGGGGCCCGAAAGCAGTGTTCTTGCACAGGATCTTTATCGTGGGGAACTGGCCTTAGCCACAGATACGCAAACTATCTTCGCCTCTGATGGGTCCCAAAAGTTTCCTGTTGGTAAAGCCATTGTTGATAGTTATGACCACATAACTACATACAGTGGTATGGACGGAAGATTTTTCTACGCCTTCGACAGTGGGCTGCTTTACGTGAACTACCTGGAGAATTGGGAGCTTGTTTCTGCTCTTCCTACAGGAGTTTCTGGGACTGGCGGTATATCCAGTTCATTCGAGGGCGACACCTGGATCATAGATGGTTCCACCTTAGCTACCAAACAGCAATTAACCACAACGAGTGGTAATATAGTTTCTAAGATTCCTTCCCTAACTGGCTATGCCACACAATCATGGACCAACGCAAATTTTATAGATAACGCTGAATTAGCACAAAATACAGCCAGTATTAGCGGCAGTATGGTTGATCTACTGACTTCTATGAGCGGAACCATCACTATTCAGGCAACGAAGTCCCCTTATTATATTCAGGTGGGGCCTGAATTACCCGTCACAAGTATACAAGCTGGTATAGATCTGTGTGATACCTCTGAAGGAGTTTATTACATAGTACAGTTGTACCCTGGTCGTTACGAAGAGGACATTATACTTAAAGACTATGTCGATATAGTGGGCATTAATTATAACTGTGTTATCGTGGGTACAGTGACTTGGCCCGCCGACAGGTGTAGTGCAGGACTTTGGTCTAGTATACATAATATAGGGATGGAGGCTTACCCCACTGCATCCGGAGAGCACCGTTTCATAACGTCAGAGGCCGGTGAGCACGACATTGTTAATTGTTGGATTTTTATGCAGGTGGACAACGATGGCCCAGAAGTAAGGTTCCTTCATATAGCTGGTGGAAATGTTCATGGTTATATACCAGAGTGGGAGTTTTTATCTACTAATACCGGGGTGTCTGGCTCTCTACAATGTGGAATCTGTGTTATTGATGGTACATATACTGAGATAGCTGGCGACTTCTTAGCTAATATTGACAGTTCTGACGGCAACTTTATCGCCTATCACGTTATGGAGAATATGCCGGGCAACAGTCTTAATAAGATAGGGGGCAGGCTGCAGATAAATTGTAACGCTCCTTACTTTAACGGGGAGATCCACGGATTTCAAACGGTGTGTGGCGGGGAGTCCCTTAAAACTCAAGGCGTATCTGTAGATATTACGGCCATTTCTGGAGGTTTAGGCCATGGCTTTTATGTAGACTCATCTGAGACAGGAGCTCCCGATGTGGTGGCTCTTTCCCACGGCAATCGCATTCGTGTACAAGGTTTTGATTTTAATTATTCGGGCCGTTGCGTAGAACCTACAGATTTGTTGGTTTCTCATTTTGACAGTATGCACGCAGAGAATGGGTTTTTGGGGAGCCCTTCTTCAATTAAGTTCGTTAATTCCCCTGCTTATGGTGAACTGAATTTGAATGAGCATATGACATTTACCATACCCCTCGTTGGAGTTGTTGATAGGGATTTAATCTTTGTTGATATTGGTCAAATTAATAATCCAAGAGTTGCCTATTACTCTAGTTATGCCGATTGGCCTAGGCTTATGTGGGATAACCCTGAAGGTCCAGCAGCCTTTATGGTTCGTTCTCGTTCAGAAGGGTCTTCCGTAGGGGCGTTGGCCGGGGGGCCGACTGCCCACGAACAGATGGCTCGAATGGGGGTCGGACAAGATAATGGGGATCCTGATGGCGGGCAGAGAAAATATAGGTGGCAGATTAACCCTGATCCATCAAACTTGTCGCTGAATAGATTTTGGACCGCCCAGTCCGGGGAGGGCTGGGTCCCTCTGGTGACTATTGATAAGGAGGGTATGACTCAGTTTAGGTATGGTGTATTAGTGGATAGGTTCCTCAATGAGTCTGATATGATTTCTTATTCACCCACAGCACTTCCCACACAAAAATCTGTGGTTGATTACATAGACACAATAAGCGGGGCGGTGACAACTGACCTCACAGAATATGTAAATGCCTATGTAAAGCCTTATCGCTATTTATCAGTGTCCATATCCGGAGGAGATTTTCACTGTATTCAAGACGCCATAGATAGTATAAATATTACAGACTTTGATAGTGAATATTGGGCTGTCCAAGTGCACCCGGGCGTTTATTATGAGGATGTCTATTTAAAAGATAATGTAGATTTAATAGGCGACTCTTACGATGCATGTATAATAGATGGAAGCGTGAATTGGTTATCTTCTCATGGGTGTAATGCTGGTTACTGGTCTGCTATACAGAATATTACCGTGCAAGCAAATACAACAGCGAGCGGGTTTTGCACAGTTTGCTGTGACGCAGGTAATCATGATATAGTGAATGCTTATGTATGGTTGACCACGGAAGGGGTAGGCGGGAATTGTATTTTGATGGAGGGCGGGAACATAGTTTCTTATTTAACCATGTATGAGTATGACCACACAGGTGATACAAGCAGTGACCCAGAAGATAATCACCGCTGTGTTAGAGGGTTGGGGGGATCTTACGAGAGTCAATCAGATAAGTACGTAATATACGTGGAAGATACCGCTCCAGACAGGGTTGTCACAGTTATAACCCAGCGTAGTTTGAACGAAGAAGATAGAACCGTAGTGGTAGCTGCAAATGTAGATGTAACAGTGGCCTCCGGGTTTCAGGGGAAAGTGGAGGGCTTCCGAATTCGTGGAGGTTCTACCGTAAACTCTGTTAATGCTGCAAAGGTGCACATTGAGTCTTTAGGGGGCGGGACTGCTTATGGATACTACGTAGATTCTTTAGAAGTAGGGGCAGTCCAGAGTAGAGTATATTCCACAGCCAACCGTATAACTTTATTGGGATTTGATACCGATTACTTTGCTCACGTCGGATCACAAGATTATTTCGGTAGTCATTTTGACGATATTATTTGTAAAAATGGGGTAGAAGGAAATATAGTTAATTATCAGATGGTGTCTTCAGAGGTAGACGGGCAACTGAGAGTTACTGATCATATAAAACTTGGCAGAGGGATTATTCAAGACCAGAAACTCTTTGAAGTGGACACTGGGCAGGGAATTAATAATCCCCATATTACCTTCGGCTCGGATTACTTCGGCTATATAATGCAAGCCTTTGCGTCAGCCTCTGGTTCTATAGCAAACGTAACACACTCCCCAGAAGGCCCGGTACTCATGGGGTCGATGTCTTACGGACCTAATCCTTTTCCGTATGAGCAACGACTAAGTGTGTGGGCACACAAGACAGATGATGGTAGTCCTTTAGGGTATGAGCGACGCGGATACCGTCTGAAACGTAAGACCGATGAGTCCTTTGCTATAAGTAGACACTGGACCTACGAGGACGGCGGGGCCTTTATAGACTTACTTAACATAGACCCATGGGGTGGTTTAAGGCTGAGAAACAGTGACGTAAGAGTGAGTGCCATCTTAGATGAAGATAATATGGTCTCTAATACTGCATCTGGTATTCCCACACAACAATCAGTTAAAGCCTATGTAGATAACACCGAACAGATGATTCATAACTGGGTTGATCTACAGAACTATACAGTTTCCGGTACAATACCTTTAAATTTGTATGGGAATTCAACCTTTGGTGTGAGTGGAACCTCAATCATACACAACTTAAACAATATAGAGCACTTCACTGGAGTTACCCCAACAGTAACTAATATTTCAGATGCTACCAAAGTCGGGGTCATTTATGTATCGCGGGATATTAATACCGATACTGTTTATACTACAGGAGGACCGGACTCAGTGGGTTTACCTTTTATGTGGCAAGTTACCGGAATGTCTATTGCAGAGCCACCCCCACTATCTCCGCTAGGCGTGTTTAACTGTCGGCTTTGGCTAGTCTCTGACCGAGGAATTACACTTGATGCTGGAGAGGTAAGTTACTGGGAAGACCAATCTGGATTTGGACATCATTTGGGTAATACATTCCAATATTATAGGCCTACTCTTGCTATGAATTATGTTAGTGGCCATCCAGCTTTACAATTTTCTGATGGATACCAACCTCTATTCTGGCAGGGTTATGGAAACGATAGGGGCTGGGGAACGGGGATAGAGGAGTGGGAGTGTTATATTGTTATGAAAGACACCGGCACGTTCTCTTATGGCAGGTTTATTTATGCTCCGTTCATTAACATCAGCTCTTATAATGGCTACCCAACTGTTGAATTTGCCAACGGCAATCTGGTGAGCTCCCACATTGCGACCTCTTGGTCTATTGTGCGTTTCCGTTGGAACGCAACCAGTGCTTGGATCTCAGTAAATAATTCAGCAGAGGAAACTATATCAGGCAGGGCGGCAAAGTCAAGGACAATTTGGGAATCTTTGGATTTCGATAGCCAGATGCTTGGTTATGTGCCAGAGATAATCGCGTTCCCTCGATTCTTAGATGGAGAGGAAAGTGCCTATATCCTTAACTATCTTCATTTAAGATATAACATTACGATAAATTAAAGGGTATTTTTATGACTAACTATTCTAGCCTGCATTTACTTAATCAAAAACTAACCACCGTGAGCGGTGATTTAGTTTCACAGATCCCTACTGTTCCTGGTTCTACGACTCAAGTCATATATAATAATGCTGGAATTTTAGGTGCTTCTAGTGATTTTACTTTTAATAATACTACTAAGAATTTAACAGTTACTAGTGGTATTTACATAGGTAGCCAGCAAGTTGCGTCTTTAGGTTTGGGTGCTCTAACTGGTAATTTATTTATAGGTAATGCTGGTTCTACTGTAAGTCATACTACTGGTAATACTGGGTGGTATAATACATCAGTAGGTGTGGACGCACTTAGACTTAACAGTATTGGGTACACTAATACAGCACTAGGTAATTCTACACTTTATAGTCTAACTCAGGGGTACCAGAATACTGCTGTGGGTCAAGCTGCACTGTATAGTGCAATTACTGCTAATAACAATACAGGTGTAGGGTGCCTAGCTTTATTTTATACGACAGGTAGTGATAATACTGCTGTAGGATTTAATGCCTCTATAGGGAATACTTCTGGGCAATATAATGTTAATGTGGGTGTTTCTGCTGCTTGTTATAATCAGTCCGGTTCCAGTAATACTATTATAGGTTGGAAAGCTGGTTATGGTGTTTCTACGAATTCATACTCTAATAATACTTTTATAGGTGAGCGTGCTGGATTTTCTGTTACAACAGGCGGTAATAATACTTTTGTGGGTTATCAAACAGGTTATTATAATTCTACTGGTAATTATAATCAATTTATAGGATACCTGGCGGGATATGCAAATACCATAGGACAATACAATACATTTCAAGGCTATCAGGCTGGATATTACACCACCACAAATATTAGTAGTATTACGGTAACCTCGGGTGGCTCTGGTTACAACAACGGCGACGCCTTTGTGGTCAATAATACTGGAACTGGTGGAACGGGTCTGGCTGGAACATACACCGTTGTTAGTGGGGCTATTACAGCGTGTACAATAACTAATAATGGTACTCACTACAACACAGCTCCTACCATATCTGGTAGTGCTACTGTCGGGTCTGGTGCGGTTCTAACAGCAGTGCTATCTACAGGTCAGTATAATACGTTTCTAGGTTATTGTGCTGGTCTTAATAACACAACAGGAATACAAAACTCCCTAATAGGCTACGGGGCTGGTCAAGTTCTTACTACTGCTAGTTACAGCACATTTGTAGGGGTGTCAGCGGGAGGGTCAAATACTACAGGAATGTCAAACACAGCTGTCGGAAGAAATGCGGGGTATTATAATCAAACGGGAATTGCTAATACTTATGTAGGACAACAAGCTGGTCAAGGACCTAGTGCTAACTCGCATAATTACAATACTTTTGTGGGTTATCAGTCCGCTTTTTATATTACAACTGGTTCTGAGAATGCCTTTTTAGGGTATCAGTCAGGTTGGTCTATTACCACGTCACCCCAGAATACCTTCATTGGTAGTCAAGCGGGGTTTTCAACTACCTCTGGCACTGGCCAAAATACCTTCGTAGGCTACCAGGCGGGCTATTATAATACAACTGGATATCGTAATACTTATATGGGCCATCAGGCTGGTTATTATTGTCTTACCGGCATTCAAAATACGTTCGTCGGTTATGCTGCCGGTATAAATAACACATCTAATAGTAATACAGGCGTAGGCTTCGGCGTTCTGTCCACTAATGTTGGTGGTGTATGTAATAGTGCGTTAGGTACCTATGCTGGTTACTTCAATCAGACTGGTGGTTATAACACCTACTTCGGTTATTATGCTGGTATAGGTGTAGTTGGGCAGTCCCACAATTATAACACGTTCATAGGTTCTAATGCAGGTCAAGCAATTACAACTGGTAGTAACCTCGTGTGCATCGGTTATCAGTCTGGTAACCAGAATACGACTGGCTCAAATAATGTAATTGTAGGCCACCAGGCTGGATATTATGGTTCCACCGCTGGTAATAATACATTTATAGGTTATCAAGCTGGTTATTCTAATACTATTGGAACCCCTAATATATTCATAGGATATCAAGCTGGGTACGCTTCAACAACTACTATTTCTAGTATTACAGTGACTAGTGGTGGGTCAGGTTATACAGCTGGTAATCTTGTAGTGAATAATACTGGCACAGGGGGCACTGGATTAGCCGGAACTTACACTGTGGTGAGTGGTGTTATAACTAGCTGTATTTTGTCGAACAGGGGCATTCATTATACTACTGCCCCAGTCGTAACCGGAGATGCTGGGGGGACTGGGGCTGTTTTAACTCCGGTAATGTCTTCGGCTCTGAATTGCTTGTTTATTGGACATACAGCCGGTGTTAATAATACCACCGGGCTGGATAATACGGTTATAGGTCATTATGCTGGTGCATCTCTTACTATTAACGGTCTTAATACCTATGTAGGAAGCTATGCCGGTCGTTTTATGTCGGGTAGTGAAAATACGTGCGTGGGGTATGTAGCTGGAGGAAATTCTGTAGCTGCGGGTTCTTATAATGTGTTTTTAGGAGCATATGCTGGTAGATTTAATACAGATGGATCATACGGTATTGCTATAGGCCGTCAAGCGGGTCAAGGTAACACTACTGGAAACGGTAACATATCTATAGGTTATTGTGCATCAGTCATGAACCAAACTGGTACCCAGAATACCGTTATAGGTCACCAAGCTGGTTATGGGGTTACTCTTAATTCTTATGCAAATGATGTCCTGATAGGATGTCAGGCGGGCTTTGCCCTGACTATAGGTTCAAATAATACCTATGTTGGAATTCAGGCGGGTCACGATACTACTTCGGGAAACAATAATACTTTTATAGGGATGGGTGCTGGGCATAAATTTACCAGTGGTAACACTAATGTATGTATAGGTTTTTCAGCAGGTCCTACAGCAGAATCCACAAATTCGAATTTACTTTACATCCATAATGCTCAAAGTGATACTCCTCTTATTTATGGAGATTTTAGTACTCCTACTATTACTATTAATGGCAGCCTTAAAGTTACGGGTAATTTAGGCGTGTTTAATACTGCTCCTGTAGCTCAATCAACAGGGTGGTCAACGTCTAATGTAACAACAACCAAAGCATTGAATGCTGATTTAACCAGCTTAGATGAAGTAGCGGACGTACTCGCTACTCTGATCAATACACTTAAAACATATGGAATTTTAGGGGCATAAAAGGAGGAAAAAAATGGCTGACTATGTACTAATATCTGATAACGAAGATTCGGAACAGCTAATAGAAAAATCAGAGACAATTATGGTAACAAGTCATACTTCTGTAAATCAATTAAAACGGGAGTATGAAATGATTTGTGAGTAAATACAATCTCTTCAAGCTAGAGGTGATGAGATATTAACAGAATTACAGAATATATCTGATTCTGGTGTAGTAGAAATAGATGAGTTACCTGCTGTTATTAGTATAAGTATTTCTACACCTATAAAATTAGGTGGAGGAGGAAAAATAATAGGTGGGTAGGTTTAAAGGAAAAAAGGAAAAAGGAGAATAAAATGAATATCACAAAAAGTGAGTTGGAAGCTTTAGAAATTTTGGTTAAAGCAGGAAAAGTTGCTGCAAATATGGAGTGGTTAGGTGCAATAGGTGAGGCAGGAAATGTAATAGTTAATCTTGCCGATAGGATTAAACAAGAACGAATCTCTTATGTTGCTGGGGGTATTATACCGAGTGAATTGGAAGCTTTGGAGTTGTTAACAAAGGCGGGCCGAGTAGCTACTAATGTAGAATGGATAACTGTTATTAGTGAAGCGGGGGATGCTATACTCTCGCTGTCTGATACGATCATGGGAGACCGTCAGGGACAAGTACTCAAATCTCTACCTGGGGCGGCAGTATTAGATTAATTTTTTGATTTAGGAAAATATAAAGATGGCCACATTAGGGAATACATTAACTTCTGAAGAATATATTACATCTACTATATTAAATACTACTAGTGGAAATATAGTAGCTCAAATTCCTAGTTTATCAGGATATGCTACTGAGACGTGGGCGAATTCTACATTTATAGATAACACAGAGATGACCACAATCTCTGGTGATCTTTCTAGTAGGATTACGGCGGCGGCGGTTAAATATTTAACTTATGATAGATCTACAAATTTGACTTACTCTGTGAGTCTTGACGGAAAGAACTTTGATACTTTGATTAACTCTATTACGATGGCAAGAGCTTCTTTTTTGACTCCTGCTTATATTGGGGTGTTCACTGGACATGGTAATGTTAGTATTGCAACAGGTATTACAAGGATGAGAGCACGAATATTTCATTGGTCTTTGACACAACCATAAGGTTGAACATTTTCAGGACTGCAGCGTCTTATAGTTATCAGGACAACGGAAAGGAGTAGTATGTCAACTATTATAGTGTCAGATTTACACATAGGGGACCATAAGAGTAAACACCTTAGGCTATATAGATTTTTAGAATCCAGGCCAGATATAACTTCTGTAATTATTGCTGGAGATCTTTTCGATTTGTGGGTGGCACGCGCGGGTCGAGCCTTCCAACAGGGGAAGTACTTACTGGACTATCTGTATTCCAGGTTCGATGGCCACATAATCTATCTGACTGGGAATCACGATGAGGATCTACAGTATGTAACTTCTTTACACGGGATACCTATTAAGCAATTTTATCATTTTAATCACGCTGATAAAAGTATTGTAGTCTGTCACGGTCACCAGTACGATAATAATTTCTACCTGAATAATGCCACAGTAATGGCCAAGGCCAACGCCTGGGTAGCCAACCGGGCGGATAATTGGTTTAAGACCGATCTAAGAAAGTTATTGGTCAGTTTATCGGATCACGTTAAAGTAGACGTAATGGGAAAGATATTATTTAGCTATGAGCTTATGTTAAAGAAAGAGTTTACTGGAATTTATGACATAGTGATAACCGGACATACGCATGTACCCTGTATAAAGGTTTTTAATAATTTAATCTATATAAATGCTGGAGATTTCTTACAGAATTCAACGGCCGTTCTTATCACTGATGAACAAGTGGAGCTTCTTGCTATTGATGATGCAGGTTCGCAAGTTATCAATAGCCATCTATTTAAACCTACCTAGAATTAAGAGTAACAAGTTTAATTTTAGGAGGATAAACATGTAGGATTATGAAAACACTGGAACCGAGGTATAGTAGAGATCGAGCTATTGATCCTAACTACGGGCCAGGAATGATAGGATTTAGTTACCGTGACCAAAGTGTGGTTTCTGTTGGTATTGCTTGGTTTACACGGGAGGAATATGACGGGATCGTGCCCTCGCACGTATTTATAGTTAGAGACAAAAATAAGCTGGTCGAAGCACATTTTCCGGAGGTACGCGAAGCGGATCTTCGGGAATATTTTGATGACCCACACAGGGTCGTGTTTTTTAAAAAGCCTAAAGAACTTACCGGGGCAGAGGCCGATGCTATAGTTTTTCAAGCAATACTACACCTAGGCAGGAAATATGATGCAGGGTTGTACATTTATTTTATAATTAGAAAGTTATTACGGCTGCTAGGCCGCTTCGAACCAAATAAGGATAAACCCTCTTGGTTTGATATGTCGGACAGATTTATTTGTTCGGAGTTAGTTTCGTACTGTCTTCGAATGGTACCTAAATATGCTAACCTATTTCCCTTATCAGAGTACCATCCGTCCAAGATAGATCCTTTGATGTTATTTCGGTCGGATGAATTATTTTCGCCATGGAGATTTGATGCATAAACCTCAGCCGGTAGATATATCGCAGACCCCATTACAGGGCACACTTAATGGGATACCTCATATACAGAATCTGACAACGATTTCTGGGGAGTGGTACCCCATTATTTTAGAGTTTGAAGAGAGTAAACAACTTTTGCTCCAGCCGCGATCCACTGTGGATTGGTATTTTAGTACTACGTCAGGCGGCGATTATTTTACCTTCCGACTCGGCGCGGCCCTTCAGGCCCCAGTGGTTACTGTTTCTGGCAGTGTGATAGGGTGGGTCTCGTCTAACCAAGACGTAGTTTTTGAACTACTTACTGGGCGGTAAACCATGGGCCCAGAACTCCGAATAATATATCCCCCAACGACCATCTCTGGTTTGGCTGGCTTACTCACTTACCTACAAGAGGGTGTCTGGTATATAGACCCGTCTAACTTGGAGATTTCCATAGCCGGGGCGGGGGGAATAATTGCTTCTTTCCTTGACGGGGAATGGACAGTAGACGGCTCTACAATACTAGAAATACTTACCACTGCGTCCGGGGATATTATCAGCCAATTTCCTACTCTAGCGGGATACGCGACCGAGAGCTGGGCAAATAATAGGTTTATTGATACTGGCGAGATGACCACGATCAGCGGGGATATCATCTTACAGATTCCCTCCCTGGCAGCCTATGCGACCCAGTCTTGGGTTAATGCTGGATTTCCTACTAACACAAAATTAACAACAACCTCTGGAGATATTGTTACTCAGATCCCATCTCTGGCCAACTATGTGACTCTTAATAAGCTGACGACAGCATCGGGTGACATAGTCAGTCAGATCCCATCCCTTGCTGCGTATGCAACACAAGCTTGGACCAACCTTAATTTTATAGATAACACTGAAATGACCACCATTAGTGGGGACATCATCGCTCAGATTCCGTCTCTGGCTTCTTATTCTACACAGGTCTGGGTCAGTGGAAAACTCACGACCACGTCCGGAGACATAGTCGCACAAATCCCCTCCCTGGCAGGGTATGCTACACAAACCTGGGTTAATGCCCTGTTAACTACGGCGAGCGGGGACCTTGCCGCGCAGATTCCTACCTTGGAGGGTACGGGTGGTATAGTTACAACAAAAGAAGGAAATGTTTGGAATGTAGATGGCTCCAATTTGATAGGGGGTGGAGGAGGCGGAGCTGGTGGTAATAACACAGTAAGTGGCACCGCTGGAGAGAATCTTGCACCTTTTGATACCGTATATGAGAGCATAACAGATGGCCTTTTTTATAAGGCTTTTAGAGCCGGCCAGGCTTACCAGGCTGATGCAATTGGTATGGTGACACACCCTATTACTATCGAGACGGGCTTGGCTGGAGAGATCACCCTAGAGGGCTCTGTAATGCATGACTCCTGGACATGGACTCCAGGCAAACCCCTCTATGTCGGCAGCACACCAGGAACATTGGTAGATACTCCCACTACGACCTCGGGGGAGTTTAATAAACCAGTAGCGCAGGCGATTACTGAGATTAGAATATGGGTTCATCCTGAATTGGGTTGGGAAGTTGGCGGAATCTACGACCAGGTTATAATTACTCAGCAGCAGGGGCAGAAAGGGGATCCAGGGCCAGTAGGGCCCGCTTCTCAGGTGCCGGGTCCGGTAGGGCCACAAGTTACTTATATCTCTCTTCAAGGGACCGCTGGAGAGACACTAGCCCAATATGACGTAGTTTATCAAGATTATGCTGACAGTGGCAAATATAAAATAGCGGTCTGTAGTGATCTCGCCAAAGCCGATGCCTGTGGGATGGTAATACAACCGGGGGGCATAACTAACGGAAACGCGGGATCTATTTTAATCTGGGGTTATATAACGGACGCTAGCTGGAATTGGACCGCTGGAAAGGGTCTTTTTCTGTCTAGTAGTTCTGGGAATTTTATGCAAGATGAGCCCACCACTTCAGGATACTATGCGAAACCCCTAGGCAGAACACCTACAACATCGGGTATTTGGTTTAACTCAGAATTAGGATGGCTTATAAATTAAGGAGATAGATAGATGGCTATAGCACGATTTACGGGCGGGCCGCCCGGACCAAAGGGAGATACGGGGCCTACAGCTGATCGAGACATAAATTCGATGATTATGCTGTCTTGGCTTACTCAGCCCATAGTTAAAGGTTTTGACCTTTATACAAACAACTTCTCGACACCTGGGGGTGTGGGTTCTGATTCTACCGCTGTCTACAATTCTGCTGGTTTTTATGAGCCTCCTCAAGCTAGAGACGACTACCAGTTTAATTATACCTTTGATTCTACAGACAAGATAGTAAGGGTTGACAACAAGGCTACCATAGCTTGGTGGTATCAGGATAACGGGGCTTACGGTCACTTTGAAGGCCCTACTATGACAGTGACTTCAGGAGGAGTCGCAGTAGATAAGGGTGGGGGTTTGGTAGGTATCCCGTGTGTAGGCCAGCCCTATGCAACGGGTAACTCTATTGAATTCCGAGGCACCACATATTATAATGGAACAAAGACAGTGGATGCCTCTTCCTCAGCTAACGAAGTAGTCATTACTAGTGCCTATAACGCAGAAACTTTCGGATCCACGGCGGCGATCAACCAGAGAATAGGAATCGGGGCTGCCTATGAGAATAATTTGGTTCAAGCTGCCATGTCAGTAGAGTTTTATGATGGTCCTCCGTGTAGTATCATGACCGCTTCTGGGTTAGCCTACTCCTCGGTATGTCTGGATTCGACGAAATCCTCTGCTCGTATATCGGGTATCTACGGAGTGACCTGTGATGGTGATTCAATCTATCCTTCTTTCGCGTATTCGACAGCTGCAAGTGGATGGAGACAGGTTTTTAATGAAGTCCCTCATACCCGCAGTGCTTCGTCTATGCTGTATGATCCGGTCAGTAAAGATCTATGGATGTTCGGCGGGTCTAAGTATGACACCGGAGTAGTAACTAACGAGATGTGGAGATACTCTACAGCGTCTGGGCAGTGGTTTTACGTTAATACTAGCGCAACTCCGGCTGCCAGACAGGGCCAATCAATGGTCTATGACTCTGCCAATCAGCGGTTTTTAATGTTTGGTGGGTTTACTACTGTTTACGTTAATGATCTGTATTCCTTCAACCCATTAACTAGTGCTTGGACTGCTCTATCTCCTGGAGGAAGTGCCCCAGGAATAAGGAGTATGCACGCGGCTGCTTATTCAGCTGTCAGCGGAACTATGATAGTATATGGTGGGTATAATGGTTCTACTAGATTAAATGATGTGTTCGAATACAACATAGGGACCAACGTATGGAAACAAATAGTTCCAACTCTTAATAGTATGACTGGTCGTTCGGATATGCAGTATTGTTATCAAACAGTAAGCGGAGCCTTGATTATACACGGAGGGTGGATAGCAGCTGAGACCGCGGAGACTTGGAAATTTGATTATTACAAAAATGAATTTCGTAAGCTTGCGAGTTCTCCTTATGGCGCTAGAGACGGGTCGGCCTTCTATGATGAGACCCAGGATAAGATGTATTTAATTTATGGGTTCTGGAATAACACCTCGGATGTAGTTCCGGGGATTTATAGCTATGATTTTAAGGCTACTTGGGGCCAGGTGGTCCCCAGTCCAAATAATACGCCTACATCTATGTACAATTTTGCATATGCTTATGACACAGATAAAAGGGAATTTTATACGTACGCAGGATCGAGTATTAATCAGTATAATCCGTCAACAGCGCTGTGGAAGTATAGCGTACCAAATAATACTTGGGACACTTTGCATCCGCAGGCCTTAGCTCGTCACTGCGCGGCTTATGCCAGCAGAACAAATAAATTCTATGTGGCGTTCGGAACCCCATTGCTCACTAGCACCAATTATGGGACACAAGAGCTTTGGGAATATGATTGTACCACAGGAGTATGGACACGGTTAAGTAATTATTATCTTAAAAACAATCGTAGTGGCGGTAGAATGTACACACAAATGGTCTATTCGCCTAATTTGCATTGTTTGTTCACCTTTGATGGTCAGGCCACTTTGAATGAAGCAACAAATGACTTACGTATGTATGACTTAAACCAGACTTATGCGTCTAATACTAATAACTGGCAGACACTTTATCCGTCTGGCCAGTTCCCTACAACTAAAGCTGATCATTTAATAGCTTATGATACAGATAATGATGTAATGTATTTACTAGGGGGTTCCTCCTCTAACGCTGAGTTTTGCAAGTACGATGCTATAGCAAATGCGTTCATTCGGCTTCAAATACCAGGACTGGCGTTAACAGTTAGGTGGGCAACTTCTATGGTGTATGACAACGTAAACAAATGTCTGTGGGTCTGGTGTGGGTACAATGGATCGGCTTATGCAAATGACCTATGGAGATTCGATATTGCTACACAGTTATGGACTCAAATAGCTTATGGGGGAACAGTCCCTTCTATTCGTGCTAACATGTTTATAGTTTTTGATGAGGTAACCCAATCTCTCTACTTATTTAACGGGTCAGCCAACTCTACTGCACCCATCACTCCTACTGACTTTTTTAAGTATGATATAAGGGCTAATACAGTATATAAAATCACTAGCTCTTGGTCTCCTAATGCCAGGTTTAACTATGCCGCTGCGTTTAATAGCAGAATGGGAGAGCTGTGTGTATACGGAGGTGTGACTACTGCTTTAAAGAGCACCACAGATTGTGTTGCTTACAAGGTGTGGGACCGCGCAACCACTTCGGGTATTGTAGCCACAGTAACTAGCGGAACCGGGTTTCCAACAACTTGTAATTCGATTGTCCATATCGCGTCTGACGACAACCTTGTGGGAAGTTCAGATATATACCATGCCTTAAGTTTTGATAATTCAGCTAGCTTTAAGATACTAAATGTCGGTACGGAAGTAATTTTAAATGATCGGGCGAGTGTTGTAAATAAGGGTTCCGGTCTGGTAGGCTTTCCCTGTAATTCGCACCCCTTTTCTCCCGGCGATTTCTTAAGGGCATATAATACAGATCACTATAGTAATAATTATACTGTAGACCCAACCACTTCCGCAAATGAAATTGTGGTTAGTGGGACCTATATAGCTGAAACTTTTACTAGTTCTGCGAAGGTTAGAAAAGTGATGGGATGGAAATCTATTGTCCAGCAAAGCGGCGGCAATTGGCAGTATCTTAGTGAAGCTTCCGCATGGCAGAATTCATCCAGCAATAATGTCAAAACTGCTCTACAACAAGCTTTTAGTGTTAACGCCAATAAAATGAATAGTGCTGCTCTTGAGAGTATATATCCCGCAGAGTATACTATGGCTAGTGGGTATGTTTCTGGGGCCTCTCTAGATTTTGGTATAGGTTTTTATTCTCCATCGAGTCTTCTTCCAGAACTAAGTAGATACGCAGTGACTTATACTACTGGGTCAAATAACCTAACACTTTTTACTGAGACTTGGAGTGCGTCACAGAATGACCCAACTGCCGTAAAATGTATGATTAAAACAATTTATACAGGAAGTATTACATTAGATGTGGACCTGACCGTGTGGATAAGTATTGATGGCGGAATTAATTATGAGCAGATTTCTGGTTTGTATTTACTGAGGAGCGAGGGCAGTGAGCATTATATTGCAGGCTCTAAGATCAACATAACTCCCCGCGGGTCTAACCAAATAAAGCTAAAGATTACTACGCACAACTCGAAAGAGACCAGGGTTAGTTCTGTTGGTGTGGCTGTGGGGTATTAATGTCAATACTTGAAGACGTTGCAATTAGCGGAATAAAAGGCGGGATAGGTGATATGGGTCCGGTTAGTTCCGGGACAGTATTCTCCATTGCTGTGTCTGCATGGGCACTTAATGCTGACAGGGTCCAACTTGATGACATTTGTTGTAATAATTTTATAGCTGGGTCCGGTATAGATCCTACTTCGACTATCTATTACCACCCAAACGGTTTTGCTACTACACCGACACCTGGCTCGGGCATTTCTTACCGGTCCTATGCGGATAACCCACCTACCACTACAGTTTTAATAAATGAGTTTAGTTTTCCTAATGTGTCTGGTTCGTTGAGGCCCCCTGGGCTACAAAATGCAGCGGCAGCTTATTCTAGCCAAGATAATTCTATGTATATTTTTGGCGGGTATGACGAGACTCAACTTTCCGCCGATTTATGGAAATTTGATTGCGGCTACTCTGAGTGGGCAAAGCTGTCTCCTCCCACCAGCCCCGCAGCAAGGCATTCCCACTCTATGGTTTATAGCTCAATCAGTGGAAGTCTTATCATATTTGGAGGAACTGTTGCATCTGGTTCTGTAGGAGATATGTGGTCCTACTCTATAGCTGATAATACATGGTCGGAGATACCTAGAACAGGAGACGGCCCCTATGATAGAACAGAGCATACGTCAGCTTATGATCCGAATGCTAATCAGGTGTTTGTATGGAGAGGGAGGAGTAACTCTGGAACATATTTTAGTGAACTGTTTAGGTACAATTTTTTCGATAGAAATTGGAGGCGTGCTGACTCTGCAGCCGGGACATATTGCAGAAATAGTTTAATTTATGATGTCGAAAAGAACGAATTATTAACAATTGCTGGGTACGATTCCGCTAGAACTCTTGCCTCTCTTATTCATAGCTATGGCTTGTATACCTATTCTTGGGCTCAGCAAACGTCGGCATGGCCTTACGCTCGCTATAGCCATACAACAGTTCTTGACCCCTTTTCTCGTAATCTCTTAGTTTTTGGCGGATACACGGATGGAGATCAGGCAATCTACGGTATGTCCATCTACAATATAGACACAGGAGCTACCGCAGATTCTCCTACTAACTATCCAGATCTTTGTAGAGCTGGGCACTGTGCTGTATTTAATACTAAGGACAGCTCGATGTACGTATATGGGGGACGGGCAGATACCCGCAGCCCCATCTCCTCCCAGATGATTAAGTATACTTATTTGCGGACCACCTACGCTGAGGGTATTAATGTTCGCTATTCTGAACGATTTTTAACAAAAACTTGGACACACCTAGATTCAATCAAAATGGACTCTATTAGCAAAGCAGAATCTCGCGTGTACAACGCTGTTAGTTTTGATAAGGGCAGTTCATGGAAAATCTACCACCCTGTAGATAAGTGGGTCGCCATTGTACAAAACTCAGGCGGTACCTGGCAATATCGTAATGCTGGCGGGGGGTGGACCAATTCCCCTGTTAATACTCAAGATAGTGCTTTGGAGAAAGCCTTCTCTATCAGTGCAAACCAATGGGCAAGAGATATTGTTAGTGAATGGAATGAAAAAGACCAAAGCAGTATCCCCTTATTAAATACCAATAATTACTCTTTAGGGGCCTATGTAGCTTCTGCTTCCTCTCAGTATAATGCTGATTGCAACGCTTACCGTGCATTTCAAGGCTATGTTAGTCTGGGAGCAGACGCCGCCTATTGGCTGAACTCTGCCGCCCCCATAAATGGTCAGTGGCTTCAAATAGACCTAGGGGATAAGCCTCTCTGGCCTAGAGAGTGGAGAATTAGAGCTCCGTATTATAATGCAGGGACGGGCGCGCGGTGTCCTAAGCGATTCAAAATAACAGCTTCTAATAACTTAGTGCAGTGGGATGATATAGTTACGACTTTTTCTGGGGCGGACATGCCAAATCCAACAGGAGATAAATTTACGGCTTGGTACCCTACCACAGCTACTGGTATCTATCGCTATATCAGGTTAACCACATATAGCGCTCAAATTGATGCATCTTACGTTGGTATTAAGAAATTGGACTTTAAGTCGTCGTGGGATATAAATTCTCTAACGAGAGGACACTGGGAGTCTACTGGGGGATTTATTCCTGGAACTACCTCCTCTGTGCAAGTAGCGTTGGGGGTTTTCACAAAAGGCAGTATCCCGGTAGTTAATAGTATTACACCGACTTATGTGACAGCGGCCTTGCCCAACACAGAATTGATTACGGATTCCTGGCTAGCCTCGGCTATTAATCCTACACGAGCTCAGTGTGTAATAAAGTGTAAATTGCTGGATTCCATTACCCTAAGTACAGATCTTACGGTCTATATCAGTACGGATAATGGAACTAATTACGAGCAGGTTACAAACCTACAGACTCTATCTGGCGCGGATGGTTATTCTTATATTACTGGAACCAAATCTGGCCTTGTGGCTCGTGGTTCTAATATGATGAAAACCAAAGTGGTAGTTTCTAATTTTAAGGTCATACAGATCTACGGTATCTGTGTTGCTGTGGATTATGTCTAAATAGCTCTATTTTATACATCTCACCAATAAAAAATTATAATACCAGCTTAGAATCATTGCCAATTAACTAACTTGCTGTTCTTATGTAGACAATCTAATTCACTTTAGAAAAGGTGGAAAAGGCAAAGGTTTGTGGGGGCGAAGTTTGGTTATCCTGAGCAATCAGGGTATACTCTTTTTGGAGGGTAAGAAAGTATGAAGACAGACGAGCGAAAGAAAATTAAGTCTGATGCGAAAAGTAAGGCATCTGAAGTGCTCGCTCAAAAGGATGAGGCCGCAATGCTAGCAAAGACCGAAGAACTCTTTAATGATGTTCTTATCGAGCTGGCGGAGGCGAAATCCGAAAAGGACAAGTCAGTAGAGGACAACACTAAGTTGACCGAAGATTTAGAGACACTGAAGTCCGAAAAAGATGAGCTAGTAACACAGAAGGCTGAACTGGAAACAAAGGCTGTGGAGCTCCAGCAAAAACTTGACGAGGCCGACAAGAAACTCAAAGATCTTGAAGGTAAAGTTGAGTCCATGAAACAGGAGGCTGCTTTGCAAGCCCGTGTTGCGGAGCTAGAAGAGGCTGGACTCTTGTCTGCTGGCAAAGCTGCTGATAAGCAGAAATCCAGAATCAAAGCAATGGACGACGAGGCATTCACGGAATACAAATCTGAACTCTTAGAGCTTAAGGAATCTTGGGCTGCTACAACTAAGAAGGAAGAGGAGGAAGCCAAATCCAAAGACAAACCTGAGGAGAAGAAAGATAAAAAGAAAGCTGCTCCTAAGAAGGAAGAAGAGGATGAGGCCGATGAGGACGAAGATCTCACCGCCGCTGCTGCTCTTGCTGAACTTGCCGAGCTCGAAGATATTGACGACGAGACAAAAATCAGTGCTACACAGCTTCTTAAACTAAAGAAAGCTGCGGCTGCTCTTAACGTGGCATCTCTGGCCGCCCAAGACGGGGACGATACCCTTCTAGGTGTGGATGAAGATATGCTTAAAGAGTATGACGGCATGTGGGCTGATGAAGACGGAGGTAAGTAAGCATGTTTATCGCTAGAGAACCAGTCTTGGAGAATTCCTTCTGCAAACATGATCCAACGCAGGACACTCCAATGAACGCTAGTACACCTATTGTTAGCCCACAGGGCGCAGTCTGCACCATAGCAGGCTGTGACGGTGAGACTACAGTAGTTAAGAAGATGGAATCTTGTGATGAAATTCCTTTCGGGTTCCTTATGCAAGAAATTCGAACTGATTATAATCATGAGTATATTCCCTGGGGAGGTATGCATCCCCGCGATGTTGGTACTCAAAGATGCTTTGTTGGTGACCCCATTGGTGTTGCCCATCACGGCATTTATTCTACCAACGTATATGACACTGATGAGCAGATTAACGCGGGAGACTTCTTGTATGCTTCTGCGAGCGGTACACTAGTTAAAACTACAGGTTGGGGTTATTGTGACTCCGGTTGGAACAATTTGAATCCAATCGCAGTTGCTATGAATACCTTGACTGTAGCTAGGCTAGAAAATGGCCGTTATCTTCACATTAAGCTGTTGATATAATTCGGTGGTTAGGAGGTTCTAAATATAATGAACAAGTCTAAGAAAATGAAACTGTTCCAGGCGACAGCAGCTCTGCACACCAGTGCGGGCCAAAAGGCCTATCGTGCTTTCGCCGCCTCTTCAACCCAGCCGATCTTAAAGAAAGTCGAAGAACTTTCATATATGAGACAGCTTTTTACGGTTGAGAGGCTTGGGCCTGGACAGCAACCAACTTATCCGTTGCCTGACGAGTTCGAAAGCCCAGTGTGGATTCTCCCAGGAATGGGTTACATCGCACAGGACTACATCGAGCTACTTGCTGAAGAAGTCAGCATCCGCACATTTACCGTGCAGGCTGCTAAAGATTGGCTTCTGAAGTATGCACGTGAGGGACGTGTTGATGTTGCAGTTAGAGCGCAGCAGGCCGTCGCGAAAGCCCTGGCAGACTATGAAGAAGAGGCAGGATGGAGAACCATAATTCCTGCAGCAACCTCTACCTTTGATGGTGCAGGTGTGTTGCCTCCAAGGCCAGCTCCTATTTATGAAATGCCAGCGGGAGACCCTGCGGCAGGTTACTTCTCGAAAGAGCTAGTTAACCGTATGATCGTAGGTATGAAGAGACTCGGACGTAAGATCAATGAACTCTGGTTATCCCCAGAAGACTTGGCTGACATCCGAGAGTGGACTGATACTGATGTTGACCCAGCTACCCGTAACAGGATTTTCCAGGCCGCAGGGCTTGGCGATATCTGGGGCATCCAGCTTCGAGAAATTGAGGCCTTGGGTGTGCGCGGTCAGTACAATATCAACGACAAAGACTCCGAGTTTGGACCATTCAAGGGTAATCAGGCTCAAAACAAGTATAATGACTATGCGATTACGCATGGCAATCTTGTTGACTCCAACGGTAACCTTACCGTGGCCGGTGAGACACAGATCTACGGTTTCGACCGAAGTGACATGTCACTGGTTATGCCTATAAAGCAGGAGTATGTTGCTCACGAAGATATGTCACTCCTAAGAAAACAGAAGGCTGGGTTTTTTGGGTGGCAAGAGTTTGGCATGGCTTGCCTAGACGCCAGATTCATCTGTGTGGGCATCATTGACAGATACACTCCGAGTGGCAATTAAAGGAGGTAACTGACAATGGCAGTATTTACATATCTTGATAGTAGCGGGCGAACCAGACAATTGAATGTTGATTGGTTCAATGCCTATGAGAAAAACCGCTGGGGCCGATATGGTGCGTGGACAATGTTTAACGTTAATCCATATGACCTTAGCGTGGTTGTTTCTGATGCCACACTGTATGCCGGAGATGGATCCTACTACCAGTGGCATATCCTTTGGGACTAATTCAATAGTCACTTAGCATGACCTGATGTAAAGCAGGATCTTCGGATCCTGCTTTTTTTATTGTACTATTAACTTCCCATCTCCTCTCATATAGAAGAATATTTCTAAGGCAGGGAGGCCTATAAAATGACAGAAAAGAATTTCGAGGAATTGGAACAAGAGCCTCAAAAGAAAGATCGTGCAATAATTGATATCAAGGAAGAATGGCCATTTTGGCAGAGAGTGGCGGGCAACATTGTCAACGCACTACCTACTATCTTGTGGGCTGGAGTCACTATAGCTTTGCTTTATTTTTTTCAAGGTAACGCAGAATTGGTTGGCCTAAGTCAAGCTTACATGAATTTAGTTGTTCCTGCAACCGCTTACGGTATTCTTTCCCTCTCTGCAGGATTAACTCTAATCTCTTGGTTTTTCCCTTACTTTTCATACAGACGAATGATGAAAGACGGAAGTCCTATAGAGAAAGCCGCTTGTATGGGTTTCTGGGGCCTTATCGCAATAGCTTTGGCAATCATTATAGCAAGCGTGGCGTAACATGAAAAAAGCATTGTTGGGTGTAATGCTGGGTCTGTCCATATTCTTGGTAGCCCACGCTAGCCAAATCCCCAGTGATCCTATCCCTAACCCAGCAAAGATACAGTTTAAGACCTGTGAGGAAAGAATACTTTATAGGTTAAATTTTTATTCAGAGCTCCTGGTAAAATATAAGGTCCAGTACGTGTGGGGAGGCTTTTGGGGACTATTGGGTATAGATTGTTCAGGTGGAATTTATTGGATTTGCCACATGGCGGGATTGCCTGTTCATAGAACAACCTCTTTACAGATGTGGTTAAACCACGGATCGTGGCCAGGGGAGAGAGTCTTAGTTAAGGCGGGGGCTTCCGACAGGGCGGAGTTCCCTAATATAGGATTTTTTACCTTTTCTCCAAAAAGGCCAAAGGGACACGTGATGTTGGTTATTCTTAATGCCACTGACAAAAATGGCAACCGAAAGATTTTGTTCAGAGAGGCTTCTTCAAGTCAAAAGATTTTTAAGGAGACAGAGATGAAGACTGGGGATTACAGGTTTGTAAGATTTGAGGGTATAATTGTTCTGGATTTGACCCCAGGATTCAAGTGTGATCTCGGAGGATAAGATGTTATTTTTCCCTGGTGCGGTAAGTTCATTTTTTGCTACTGTCCTATTTTTTGTCCTAGTAATAGGGGGCTGTTATTCCGTGGGCCGCATCTATTACCAGAAGGTAGAGATAGACATACTTAAAGGCAAAATAACGAAGTACCAGGAGGCTGTGGCCGCTATAGGCGACAAGGAAGAGTATTTCAAAAAAAGTATAGAGATACTGCAGAAGAACTGTAACCGAGTGGTAAAGCCAGCGGTGACTGGAGGGAAACTAAATGTGGAGAACTTATTTAACAATCCGCCTAGGTAAGTGCATTGCTGTACTGGCGATAATAGTGGTGGCTGGGTGTTCCTCGGTGCCACAGGTGACTAGGAGTTCTTTAATCCCTATTCCTAAGATGCCAAAGTCTGTTGTCACTGATAGCGGGCAAGTGGACAAGAACAAATTTCCTGACACCATATGGATTAAGCCTCCGGTAGTAGATAACGAGAAAGGCCGGGCTTACTGGAGCTTTGATGATGTGGACAAGATTAATAAAAATCTAACTGAATGGCCAGCTTGGGGAAAAGACGTAAAGGAACTAATAGAGGGGCATAATAAACTCGTCGGCGGCGAGGGCCAAAAAGAGAAGGGGTCTTGGAGACCGTGGTAAGATATGCCCAAAAAAATAGCGGATAAGAATTTAGTATTCTTAGAGGATCTTGATGAAGATGAATTTACCGAGCTAGTTAATGAGCTGGCTCAGCAGACAGACATTAAGACTACTAATCTTCAAGTTAATATAGAAGAGCTGGACAAGGCTGCCGATGGGAGAGAGAAAAAAAGGTGGAAGACTTTTTTAATAGTGGCCTCTACCATTTTGATACCCATATTAATTATAGGTTTTGAGACCTGGGAAAGGCATTACGACCGGCTTAATAATGTTAGGGTCTCAATAGAGAAGCAAGAGGTAGTGATAGGCTACCTGAAGGAACAAATACAAAAAGCAGATGAAGACAGAAAGAAAAAAGATGATGAGGTACAAGCCTCTATCACCAAATTAACAGAAAAGATTAATAGCCTACAGGGGAAGAAATAATGGACATATTAATTGTGGAAAATGATGTAATCGTAACCAAGATGTGGTCTAAGAAATTATCTAAGGAACACACTATACGAATAGCCGGTTCTGTTACAGAGGCCGAAGAACAGATAAGGACTAAATTACCAGACTTAGTTATTTTGGATCTTCGTCTTAACGGGCCAACTAACTCTGGTTTGAATATCTATGAGTTTATCCGTCAAGAGCTGAAACAAGACACTCCCATAATTTTTATAACTGGATTGGCATATAGCGTAGACCTGTTTCAAAAGGCAGAGGAGCTCACAAAATCGGATACAACTGCTGGTTTAATTACTCAATTGGTGGAGAAACCTATTAAAATAAATGAGTTGTCTACTTTGGTTAATACCATGATGGCTTAAACGAGGAAAGGTGGATAATGAAGAAAGAGGATAACAAGTTTAAATTTAAGTGGCGTTGGTCTGCCTTGTTTGTCCTCATCGCTTCGTTAGTGATGTTTGGTAATTACAGCTATTACCAGGCAGAGACAACAAGGGTTATAGAGGAGAAGCGGAAAGAGCTGACAACTATAGGCGAACTAAAAACAAAACAAATCGCTAGGTGGAGAGAGGAGAGGTTACTAGACGTTATACCCATTAGTCAGAGTCCAGTCTTCAGAGAGGCTCTTTTTTTATGGCTAAATAATCGAAATAATTTAGCTCAAGAGAAAAAAATTAGATCTCGGATGGCCTTATTTACAGAAATTGAAAGATATAATGACGCCTTCTTGGCAGATCCTTCTGGGAAAATCCTCATGTCAGCCAGCGGCAGAGAAGGGGTGTTGGGGCCAGAAACTATGGAATGCATCAATAAGGTTATCAAAGACAAGACAGCCCGCCTAAGTAGTCTTCACGTATCAGCCTATGACGGGACCCCTGTAATAGATTCTATTGCCCCCATCTTTAACGAGCAGGGGGAACTAAAGGTCCTTCTTTTAATACGTTCTTCTCCCTATTCTTATTTGTACCCCCTACTGGATACTTGGCCAATTCCTAGTGGATCATCAGAATCTATTTTGATACGAAAACACGGGGAACAAGTGATTTTTATCAGCCCCCCCCGGCATAAGAAAGACAGTTTATTTACGTTTGTTGGAGTCGACCGCATAGATCTTCCTGCCGTTAAGGCAGCCACCGGAACTACAGGTATTTACGAAGGCCCTGATTATAGGGGGCTACCGGTGATTGCTTACCTAAGTCATGTACCAAATTCTTCCTGGTATTTGGCGTGTAAAGTAGACTCTGAAGAAGTGTATAAGGAGACCAAGTCCAAGAGGATAGTCGTTGTCCTTTTCTCTTCAACAGTAGCCTTTTTGTTGTTGATGACCTTAGCTTTTATTTATAGATCACAGCAGGCCAAAGCTCTTATGGATGCTGAGCAGGCTATACAGGTGAGTGAACTGAGGTATAGGAGACTTTTTGAGTGTGCCCGAGATGGCATACTAATTCTTGATTCTGATACTGGTATGATACTAGATGCTAATCCCTATTTAGAAGAAATACTTGGATACTCTTACGAGGAATTTCTAGATAGATATATTTGGGAAGTCAGTCCGTTTAAAGACACTGCCTTAAACAAGTCTGCATTTGAAGCCTTAAAGGAGAGAGGGTACACCCGGTATGATGATTTGCCTATTGAGACTAAGAGAGGGGAGAAAAAAGAAGTTGAATTTGTTAGTAACTCTTACCCAGTAAATGGGCAGATGTATATACAGTGTAACATACGAGATAACACGGACAGGGCCCTACTGCAGAAACGACAGGATTTTATCATAGACACTTTAAAGTTATTAAATCGACCTTTCGCTGGAAAAAAAACCATAGAGGATCTTCTTATTTTAATACAGCAATATACAAAGATAGAAGCTATTGCCATAAGGCTACAGGAGGGGGAAGACTACCCTTATTTTGTGTACATGGGATTTGATAAAAAGTTTATCCAGCTAGAAAATTCCTTATGTGTTAGGGACGATAACAGGTGTGTGGTACGAGACCCTTCAGGGAAACCTCTGTTAGAATGCATGTGTGGCTGTGTTATAAGGGGGACTACTGATCCTGTTTATCCATTCTTTACAGAGAGGGGTAGTTTTTGGACCAATAGCATCTCTGATTTGATTAACGGTGGAATTAATGGTTTGGAAACAACCAGTCGAAGAACATGTAATACAGAAGGGTATGAGTCCCTAGCTATAATTCCTCTGTCAACCGGCCCGGAGATAATCGGGTCTCTTCAATTAAATGATAAAAAAAGAAACAGGTTTAATATATCGCTGATTACTTTCATGGAAGAACTAGCTTTGATTATTGGTGTAGCAGTGAGGAGGACGTGGCAAGAGGATCGTATAAAGATATTAGAGGTAGCCAAGACTAAAGATTTATTACAGTCCTCCAGGCTTCTAAACTCCGGTATAGCCCACGAGCTTAGGACACCAATGCAGGCGTTACTTAACTGTTTGGAATTAATAAGAGAGGAGGTAGGGGCCACGTGCCCAGATTTTGGCTGTAATAGACTAGAGGATTGTCCTATGAAAAAACCCACCTGCGAAAGTAAAGCTACCATTATAGAGTTAGTTGATGATGGTTTAGAGAGAACGGAGTACTCGGTTAAGGTATTAAATTCATTATCAGAATATTCCAAGATCGCGAGTGCAGACGAGGTCCATTTAATTAACGTTGTTCCAGAACTGAGGACTATAATGAGAACATTGTTGTTCACGGATCAATTTAAGTGTCTGGGCGACGAAGACTTTACTCTAACGAACAAGGTGGACGATAAGATAGGTTGCTTTGTTTCGATTAACCGGGTTGATTTTTCTCAGCTAGTAACTAACCTGTGTAGAAATTCCAGAGAGGCTGTAGTTCACGATACTCCCAAGATAGACATAACTGTTGAGTCGGAGGGTACCAATATTAAGATCACAGTGACTGATAATGGGAAAGGAATAGACCCAGAATTAGGGGATAAGATTTTTGAACCTTATTTCTCTACAAAAGAAATCCCAGAGGGATATAACCAAGGACTCGGGTTAGCAATGGTAAGAGATATCGTTGCGGCTTACAGCGGTAGTATAAGTTATACTAGCCAGCCGGGCCACACAGAGTTCATAATCACATTACCATGTGAACGCATGGATTAGGACAGGAGGATGTTATGGCGTATTATGTTAAGAACATAAGTGAGAACTTTGCCTGGATCTTAAAGAATCAATTAGGACCAGGCGAGACTTTAAACTTAACCAAGGTCTTTCAGGGGTTTTGTAAACCCAAAGCAGCGTCTAGGGCAGAGGCCGGAAAAGCCAAGTTCGCTGAATTTAAGGAAGATGAGTTTGACGAATTCTTGGATTGGGTCCAAGAGGAAATCCTGGTGGATAAGGGCGTCTTCGAATTATTGAATGACGCAGATCTTCCAGAGGGGGATGAAAGCAACGATGCCGATTTCGAAACAAAGAAATCAAGGAGAAGAGCTTTTAGAAAGGCCGCTAAACCGGCTGGGGACATAAAGGTTCGAGGGGATGCCGAGGCCATTAAAGAGAAGAGAATCACACATAAACAGGTGGGGAATAAACTTCCTTCTCAGAGGGAAATTTCTCCAAAGGAAATAGCGTGGTTACCTTTTGACGGCGTATCTAAAAAGATCATCAGCGACATTGATGATATGCGTAGACTTAAGACGGCGTTCCGCCTAGTTCGTAATATTAATGGACAGGAGAGAACCAGAAAGTTGATAGAGGATAGAATCAACGAGTTAGCATCCGTAGGTAGGTAATGATCGACCAAAGTTTTTTGGACGAATTTAGAGTAGCCCAGAAGCAGCACGTTCTGGATTTAAGTAAAGACACAGTCATTGGTTATGGGACGAGCCGTGAAGAAGACTGCCCAAACTGTACGTATGACGGAGTGGCTGCTGCTTCTGGGGCTTCTTTTACTGAATTCAGTGGAACAGTTACGGTTTTATCTGGAACTCCCTATGCCAGGACATTTGAAGCTAAATCTTTTAGACAGAGATGCCCCATCTGTGGAGGCAAAGGGTATTTTTCTGCCCCTAACGAAAAGACAATTAAAGCCCATGTCCGGTGGTCAGATACAGAGAAACAGGATTCCTATCCAAATAGTCCTGCTGGGTGGTCGGGCCAGCATACCGTAAAGATTAAAGCAGACAGTGTGTATTATTCTGATTTCACGAACGCCAAGTATTTTAAAGTAGATGGAACTCGTGTAGAGCCCATGTCTGCCCCTGTCGTCCGCAGTATGGGGAGTAAGGACGGGATAGTTGAGATGTGGTGTAGAACTGTGGAAACGACAAAATAAACAAGGAGTAAGGAATGGCAACTTTTAATAATCTAAGATTTGAGGATGACTTGACGTCATGTCCCATCGTCTTTTTACACATCCCTAAAACGGGTGGAACCTCTTTTATAGAGGTACTAAATGAAGTTTATGGTACCGTGGTGAGGGGCGACGATAATAATGATATAGGTAGGAAGCTAACAAAACAATTACAAAGTTCTGTCCCTGATGTCATATGCGGGCACTTCAATATGTCGGCACCCTTCTATAAAGAACGATTGCCAAATTATGCCCACGTTACAGTCATAAGGGACCCCGTCGAGAGAGTTCTTTCCCAGCTCTACTACTTAAAAAATACTCCCAGCCACCCCTTTTATAATGAAATACAGAATCTGAGTATTGCAGACATCTATAATTCTAAGGAGAACTTAGCTTATAAGTACGAGATTGCTGATAGACAACTTACTCTTGTGGCTGGTTTTGTGTCTCTTTCTTCAAAGAGGGGAACCAAACTTAAAAGAGCCATAGATAACTTGCAGTCTCGTTTTAGTTTCTTTGGGCTCTGTGAAGAAATGGATGATTTTATTAATCTATGCTATAAAAAATTCGGCTGGTCATCGGTTCCAGAGATACCAAGATCTAATTGCTCTCCGGCCGATAGAAACGACTACATCGTTTCCTCTGAGAAGGATTTGGAGTTGATCAGAGAGAACAACAAATATGAAATGCAGTGGTATGATTGGGCGACCAAGCTGCATAAGAATCTGTATAGTGTTACTTTAATAGCTGTGAGTCAAGACCTAACGGTTAAACCTAGAGCTATTGAACCGGAGCTAGCGGAGCCAGAAATTATTGTGGTTAAATTGAATTGGTGGAAGAGACTAAAGGACAGGCTTAAAAAGGCTTTGTCTTGGAGAACCAATGCAAACAAAGATAACTAAAGAATTAAGACATAAACTTCTTGATTACTTGAAGTCAGACGGGCCTGGGGGGATGAAAATCATCTCGGTCTTTATGGAAGAGTTTGAAAAACTTAGCGACAGATCACCTAAGGACGATCCTACAAATCTAAAAAATCACATGAAGTTCATTCTGGGACATATAAAAAATACGTGGGACGAGAGCTTAAGTATAGATGGCGCTGGCAACATAAGTATAGGTATTTGTGATGATGAAACTCTTGGATTCAAGATAGATAGGGCGAAACTAAGGCATAATCCTAGTCCTGTGGTATGGACTGTATATCTTATTAGGGGGATAGGAGGAAGATATGCTTTTGTAAATCCAGACACCTATTTCAAGAAACATCATAAACCTATGCCATCTCAGTATGCTAGAGGCTTCCTCATAAGTAAAAGGGCTTGGGTAAAAGAAGGTTGGGATAAGGCGGCTGGTAGTTTTGAAGCTTATGAGCACCCAGCTTCGGGGGCCCCTCCGGTTCCATTTTTCAATAATATCAAACGCAATATAGACCTTGCCAGTATAGTCTCGGAGGTATTAAATGACATGCAGGTGGCTTACTCATGAAACTAACTAGACAGGAAGACATCAGTCTCTATTTTTATATACGTGACACAGTAGTTGGTCCCCAGTATGCCGAGATTGCCGAAGGGGAACAGCTAACTTCTGCGGAAGCAGGAAAATGGAATATGCTGTACTCGGAAGAGGCGGCCATTCATCCGTTTAAACGGGGTGAATTCAGCGGTTTGGGTAGGGGCCTCCTCTATTTTGATATATCTGGAGATAGGTGTGTGTTCGGTTCAGAACAAACTGAAATGATTTCGGTTTATAGCGGAAGCGAGATTTTACAGCAGGAGGACTACCTAGTTAATTATCTAACTGGGCAGATATATTCTCGTCTGAATCTATCTAACTATAACGTGGATTATTGTTGGAATTATGTTTCAGTAATTGATGCTTGGCCCAGTGACGATGTGCCTGCTCTTCCTATAGTGAGTATAGAGTTACAGCGAGGGCAGAGTCTACCACTGCAGCTTGGTGGGGGAGACATAAGAGACGCCAGCTGGCATATAGAAATATTTGCTAATAATAAGGGTGAAAGGGACGACTTGATGGATGTTATTTTTGAGGGTCTTAATTTAAAAAGATGTTCTATATATACTTTTTCAGAGGGCCTGTCTTTGACTAGAGAGGGTTTATATAATCCTAACTTTCAGGCAGATGCCCATTCTAATTATCCCAGTCTATTCTTCGAAAACATAGAAAAAAGTTTAACAGGGCTTCCAAGATGGGGCTTTTATGAGAACGAAGTGATTAATAAGTATAGAGCGGGGATAACCTTTGATACAAAAGCATATAAGAAATAGGTAATTAACTAACTAAGTGTGTGATTTTGAAGATATGAAAAAGGTAAAGGACAGGATCCGACCTAAATGATTTGATGCTATCGTTAAAATCATAAGAATGCCCCCACAGCGTCTAACGTTTTAAAAAGTATCAGGTCGTAACAATTTAGGATCTTTTCGATTTTCTAGGAGGAATACAAATAATGGCAGCAAAACGTGATCGTATTCTATATGCGAGCCAAGCTGTTAGGGCCAATGGTCGACTTCTTTACAGGGTCCAGACACTTGGTTCCAACTCTACCTTCACCTCAGAAGACGTGTTCGAGTTGGGTCATCTAGATAAGGTCGATGTTGTTGACGACGTTCCTGCAGTAGCAGTAGCGATTGACACCAATGATTTTGGTGGTGTTAACGGCATGGCGATATTAGCTGGTATGAACCCAGATCGTATGAAGGGAGACCCCACTTCAAGTGGTGCCTATCTTCGTACCAATCAGACTTGTACTCAGTCTGGGGGAACAAGGTACTATCACGGCTTGGCCTTGGCTGATTTTACTCTGTGCGATGGTGTTAGAATTGCATCTCCTGTACAGAAAGAAGCTTCTTTGGGTACCTCCGACGATGAGATTCAGATGACTCTTTACATGGACAAAGTTTATGTAAACTCTCTCACGCTGACTTATAACGTTGGAGCTAATGCCACTGAGAACTATGCCGCAGAAACTGACAACAAACGTTGGTTGGTTAATGGAGCTAAGTTTGTTTCTCAGGAGGAGTGGGTGATTGCATCACCTTCAAACAGCCAAGCGCTGGGAATCGGGTTGGTCCCAGGTAAGAGTATACCTGAGCTATCCGATTGTAAACGAGCTTTCTTAACCTTTACAGACCAAGGTCTTGAGGGTGTAGAAGTTCGAGCCAAAAGTGATCGACAGGGTGTTATTTATCCTGTTGCCGCCGCAGCCGGGGCAGCCACTTTCGGTTATAATGACACAACCAGAACCCTTACTCTACCTACGGACGCAGTTACACTGTGGCCATATGCAATCAAGGTAATAGCTGTTTATGCAGCGGATGCCTTTGCAGTAAGTGGCAGTAACGGGGGAGCTGGATTGTCTTCTACTGCGGCTTTCAGTAAGTTTTTTGAAGCCCAGAATGCAACTGATTATCCGGAAGATGTTGGTGCTGTTCGACAGGGACAAGTCGAAGTCTATTTGCTAGACCCAGATAATCCCCCAGACAACGATGACTGGGCGATGACCCTTAGAATGCAGACTGTTACTATTACAGCTACACCAACCAGGACCCCATTGCAGGAGCTAGGCCATCAGAGGCCTTATGCTCGTCCGATGAACTTTCCTGTCAATATAACTGCAGCTACTACCACAACCGCTAATGACCTAGAGATGTTTGCTAAAATCGCGGGTCTAGTGCCTTCTGCGTACGAAGACGGCGGAAACGGTACTGATATTGCTCTAAGCCACATCCTTTCCAAAGAGAACCTCTACCTAGTAGTTAAGGTTTTCAAGCAGACGGATGAGCAGGCTGGTGGATCTGGCATGAATAGAAAAGCCATGTTAGAATCTATGACCGGCGAAGAGTATTATGACTGGGAAGGCGCTGACGTATATGGAGAAGTTGGGTGTGAAGCCGCTGAAAGACGCGAGCGTCCACTAAAGACTGTTGTAGTTCCTAAACTGAAAATTACAGCTGAGAACTATAGCAACGCAGTTGGTGGAGGCCGTGGTGGCGGCGGAGGAGCAACTCAGTCTTTTGACTTTAAGAGTTCCAATGAACTTTATGTAGTCAAGGGCGATGTCCATATTGACGATATATTCTGCTTGGAGAGAAACTCCGCTGCAGACCAGTGGTAATCAATTACTGCTGACTTTTAATACAATGTAAAGGTGGCGGGGTGCGGTTATGCCAAACCCCGCTTTTTTAAGGTACAGGAGGTAAAGGACAATGGCATTAGAGGAAACGCAAGTCCAAACTAGAAGCAGACTGAAGTTTGAGAAAAAAGTTAAGGAAATACACGACAGGGCTTCTGGTCAAATCTTAGACCTCGTTGATGTTTCTCTAGGAGACGAGGGCAAATTCAAAGCTATCCGATCAAAAATTCTACGAGTTATCAATGATGCTGGACGTAACTTTCAAAAGGAGTTAGAAAGGCACTATGCGATGGAGTATGTCTCTACCACTGAGGACATCATCGTAGTAAGCGGAAATAGCGCAACTAATAATAGCTAAGGCGGAGGAACAAGGCAATGGCTGACAAAAAAACAGAAGAACAAGAACTTAAAGAAATTTTTGATGATAAGAGATATTTCATCAATGATGGTCCTGGCGGGGATGGGAAGAAGTACTACGTAGATAATGCTGACGTGGATGAAGTAAGAAATGCCGATTGGCATTACTCAAAAACTTATAATGAAGCCCTACTCGCTGGAGTAACTACGGCTGCTCAGATGGCCGATATTTTGGAAGAGAGAGCTATTACTGGTAAGTCCTACGAGGAGAAGAGACAACAGTTTATTAAGGACCTTGATGAGGCCGTGGGGCAACTCATGGAAGCCAAGGATCTTGATGAGAAGAGAGCTTTAACCACTAGGGTGGAAGGTCTTCGTAACCAACTGTTTAGACACAATCAGAGGGCCGCAAGCCCTATGAGTAATACTTGTGAACAGCTTGCAGAGGATGCCCGTGTAGAGTATCTGACTTCGGCCATGATCAAGTCCGAGGACGGAGAGCGAGTGTGGGATTCTTATAGTGCGTATAAAACCACAATCAGACCACAGCTGGCTATGAGAGCAAGATACGAAATCATGTTGGCTCTTCAGGGGCTAGACAGCGACTTCCTATCCAAAACTCCAGAAGCTTTGGCTAGAGAAGAGATCAAACAACTTGAAGCAGGGGAAGTCTCCAATGAGACGGCTGAAGATAAGCCTTCTAAAAAGACTCCAAAAAAACCTACCAAAAACTAAGTCAATAAGAAGGAGAGGGCGGGTGGCTCTGAGCTGCCCGTATCCTCCTTGTATTAGGAGGGGATGATGGCTATTGACTGGTCCTTAGAACAATTACAAACAGCTTTAGATGAAATAGTGTCTGGGGAGAGACTTGTTGAAGTCCCTACCAAGAGTGGTAAACCTATGTTTATCGTATTCAAATATCCCTCCCGAATAGATACAAGAATATCCGAGGTTAGAATGAGGCAGAAGACTCTGGAAGCAATCCAGGATCATATGTTGACCGAAGAACAAATGCTTGAAGTAATAAGGGAAAGGAAGATCTGGACCGAAAAAGACGAGGAGATCGTAGAGGAACTCAGAGAAAGAGTTACTAAGTGGCGAGAGAAATTAAAGAATCCGGACTTAACAGAGAAAGCGCGGGAAACAGTTGAAGGGGCAATAGCCGGATTTGAAGAAAAGATATATGAAGCCGAATATAAAAAAGAAGTAATGCTGGTCAATACAGCAGAACGAAAGGGCCGCCAGGAGAAGTATGAATATCTTACCTGGGCCTGCAGTTATGGTCCCGAAACGAATGAAAGAATCTGGCCTAATTATCTAACTTACTATAGATTGATGGATACTACTCTAAAGAATAGTTTGTTAAACGAGTTCATTAAGTATCTGAGTGGAAGAAAGACAGAAGAAATAAGGTATATAGCTAGGAGTAACTTATGGAGAATAAGTTATGTCGTAGCCCAAAAGACTAACACGCCTCTATTTCCTAAGGCCGTGGTCGAACTCACTCCGGACCAGACTAACCTAGCCTGGTGGTCAGGGTATTATCAAGGGATTTTTGAGATGATGCCAGATGATCAGCCGGATGACTACACTATCGAAAACGACGAAGCCTTAGATTTATACATGGAAGAGCTGCATAAGGAACGGTCCCAAGAAAGACAGGACGCCAGAAAGGATAAGAAAAACCCGTTTGGAAGTAAGTCTGCAAGACACATGAAAGAACAGTTGGTTATGCGTAATAATCCGGACTATTTTGATCTGGAATACGACAAGATACCAGTGGATAAACGCACACATGAGGGTACTGATCTATCCTTGAAAGACGAGGCTCCTAATACTACTAAAGCCGCAAAGCTAAACACAAAAACCATAGTAGGGAGCAAGCGTTATTCTAAAGAAGATAAAACTGTAGGAGAGTCTTAGACCGTTACATGGCAGAAGAATACACGTTTAATATCAAGCTGAAACTCAATGAAGAGACTACTCAATCAAAGACCGGGGGTGGAAACCAGGACTTTGAACGTCTTTTGAGTAAGGCAAGCGACGTACTACGCGATATAAGCTCTCTAGACATTAGAGCTCTCAAAGGCGCTTTAGGCTCCAGACCCGCCCAAGACACTGGTGTAGGGGATAGGATGAGGGCAGAGAAGAGCGCCATAGAGGAGCAGATAAACCTCCTACGCGGTCTACGGGCCTTCGCTCCGTCTTTGGATGTAAAAGACTGGGCTAAGGGTAAATCTGATACTGAAAAGTTTATAAAAGGCTATGAGAAGCCACAAGAAAGAGCAGAGCTGCAGTCCGAGCTAAAGAAGGACTTAGATAGAAGGTTTCATTCTATCGAGCAGAGCACCGCCGAGATCAAACGAAGCCTAGAGCAACAAAGACAAACTTTTCTAGATTATCATAATCAAATTCGGGCTTTGAAAGCCCCCTCCTCTGTGTCGACCTTCTCTGGAGAACGTATAAATGTACAACCAGAACGTTCGCTCCAGCAGATGGCTGCCCCTAATATATTCACAAGGCAACTAGAATTACAAATAGAAAAATTAGCCAAGACGTCTAAGGATCAGCTTGCTAAAGAGATGTTAAGGGTTAAGTCTTTCCTTGACGACACCTACAAGGAAATAGATACGGCTCTAACCCAAGTAGGTTATGATGCCCACAAAAAAGCAAAGCAAGAAGTAGATGCTCTAAAGGCCAAGATTGATAAGATTGCTAGTGCTGGAGATCCTCAACAGATAACAAAAGAGGCAGAGACGGCTCTAAGGACTGGCAGCCTGAATAGTCAAGTAGCTGACATGCGTAAGGCTATCGAAGCAGCCTCAGATCTTTTTGCAAAAGAGCTAGGCCCAGAGATGGATAAGGCCAGAAAGTCCTTTGAACAGTTCCAAAGAAACGTTATCTTTACTTTCCAGAGACCGCAGTTCTTTGATCCGGCCGGTCCAGAGTTTAGAGATGTCGAATCCATGAGCCAGCGTAAAGGCATGGGTATGCCAATAGGTGGAAGGTATGCGGGGGCTCCTAGGATTACTTTTGATGATAAGGGGATGGCAAAGTATCAGATCGTTGATGTCAAGGCCTTAGCTAGGGAGACTGCTAATATAATGCAGGCATCCGGACTAAAGCAAGCTCTTGGTATGGACTTTAGTTCATCTGTGCAAAAAGCCATAGATAAATACTTGGAAGAGCACCAGATTTCTAGGAGACTAGAAACTCTTATGTCCCATTCAGTAAACGACCTAAAACAGATTCAATTAGACCTTATAAATATAGCACAAAAAGAATTAAGGGCCAAGGTGGGAGACCCAGAGACCCAGAAAAGGCTAGACGTTTTCCAGAAATACCTGGAGGGGGTGAGTAGGCAAGAGCTGTCTGTTCCTTCTATGTATAAGAGTTCTAGGGGAGCTGGTATTATCCGAGATCCAGAGAGGGGTGAGTACTTGACCCTAAGTAGATACCTAGAAGCTAGACCAGGTATAAACGAGCTGGAAGATAAATTTGTAAGACCTATGATGGATGCAGTTAGGAAACTTAGTTATAGGCCACAGGAGCAACCTGCATGGCTAAAAGATCTGGGCAGGGTAGTAAGAGACTTCTGGGTTAGATCCAGGCCAGAAGAGGGACACGGGGTAGGGGTGGGATTAGAAGCCTCCTCCAAAGAAACCTTAAACCGCATCAGGGACTCATTTGACAGGGTGACTGGTTTCTTAAAAGAGACCCGAGGGCCCAGGGCGGGTCGAGCTATAACGGAAGTCCTGGAACTAAAGAAACAGTTCATGGAGGATTACACGAGAGCCCTGAGGGAGTCTATCAGAACAACTGAAGAAAAAATCCTTAAAGAACAAATAGTTAGTGGGGCTCGGAAACTTCCTGAGAGTTTAGAAGATAGGTACAGGGCAGAGCTAAAACCCCTGGTTGGTAAGGGAGCGCGATACGAATTACTCCCGGAACCAGTCGTGGGCTTTTTGAGACAGGAGAGCAATAAGGCCGCCACGAGAATATCATCCATTCCGTCAGACAAACTAGAGAACTATCTACAAAAGATCTCGCAACAAGAAAGACAGGTTGTGGGTACTTCCGATTACTCTAATCGAGCATGGCAGAGGGCTCTCGAAGAATTTTCTAAGTATCGACAAGTCGATTTTTACAACCTATTAAATAGGGCGGCTACCTTTTCCAAAGAGGGAGCAAATGAATTGGAGAAGCTACGCAATAGCTTGTCGTCTGCTGGACGACTCAGCAACGAGTCCTACTTCCAAGAACTGCTCCAACAGCAGTTTAAAAAAGTCTTTGACCCTATAAAAGAAAAAGTCCCTGAAGAGCACGAGGCTATGCAAAAGCATGAAGTCTATGGTAAGCATAAAGTTGTAACTATTCAACCTAAGCTTCCTGGAGTGGACGCGGGTCCTAGCTCCTATGGGGTCCCCGTTGACCTGCAAGCCAAAAAGAGATTCATAGTACAGAGAAACCTAGAGATGGAGGATCTGTTCGAAAAGGAAGCCCTCCGAGGTATTGATAAAGCCTTGAGAAAACTCGGGCCTAATATAGAGAGACTGGCCACGGTTGGTTTGAATGAGGCGGCCGCAGCAGGAGATAAGGATTGGGGAGAGCAGTTTGTAGAAAAGTTCTTCAAAAATAAGATGCTACAGCCTTTTGCCTCCTATGATCCGCGGCAGACTGAGGCATATGGAAGGTCTATTAACCCAGCCCGTCCCACAGGCGCGGCTTGGGATTCTTTGGCCGGTCTTGAGTTTAATGCTGTTAGATCACGGAAGGCTCACGAACTTATTAAATCTGGGCAGTTTGGTACCTATGGCACCGGGCTCAATCTAACAACTGTACTGAAGGACGTATCACAGGGTTATGAGGATCTATACGAGATAGGGAAAAGAGCCCAGGAACTAGCCACGTTCAAGTTTAAAAAAGAAGTAGTCCCGAACCTAAAGGATACTCCAGAAAAGCTAAAAGGTCAGGTAGTTAAATATTTACAAGAACTGGGTAGTGAAGTATTCGGAGCCCCAATAACGCTTAAGGGCATGGCCGACGAAACCTTTGTCACAGACATAGTAAAGAGGTGGGCTCAGTCTCCTAAGGGCCCTGTAGAAGAAAACATAGTAGAGATGCTCGACAGTTACCTTGGCCATGAGGCCCGTAAATTGTCATCTGGCCAGGTTATGAAAGGTGTGGGCGCAACAATCTTTGGTAGGATGCGCGGCGGAGGAAAAGAACTAGAAGAAGAAGTTGCCACTAAGGCCCAGAAGGGAATGTATCCCAAGGTTAAGTTTGAAGATATAGGAACTCTAGTCGATGTACCTAAATCCTTTGAAGAACTATTTACTGAATTAATAAAAGCCAAGAAAGAACTAAGTCCTGAAAAGACACAACAGGCTCTGGATATGATTAAGGGTACCAGAAACTTAGTTATGATGTCCAGCCAGCACCTTAAAGAGTTTAAGGCATCTCCGCTGGAATACGGAACAGGTAAAGTAATGGGAGAGGAGGGCTCGGCCAGTCTGGAGCAGCGTAAAAAGGTTTTAGGGGATCTGCTGGGAATCAAGTTCTCCGGTGGTTCATCTATGCAGTCTATCTCTAGCGACATGCAGAGGCTTAGAGATGAATACACCAAACAGATAGGCCAAGAACTTACAAAAGAAGCCCCGGTAGATCTACGTATATCTGCCTCTGGCATAGGAAAAAGCTCCCGTATGATCGGAGGCAACTTAGCAGAACTCATAGCGAACAATATAATTGGTAACCTACGCTCTCGTCCAATGAAAGGCGAGACCCTTATGGAGCAGATTCAAAGAGAACCTCTCGCTAAGGTTATGATAGAAAACACAGCTTCCGGAGTCGAGGCTAGAAAATTAGCTGAAAAATACAAAGAAGCCCTACAGCTCAAGGGTAAGTACGGCGAAGAGTTTGTATTCTCCCAGGGTGATCAACTAGAAAAAGCTATTGCTGGTACAATCCACATGATGGTCATGAAGGAGCCCAAGGGTTGGGTACCCAAGGGTGCTGAGCACCTAGTACAGGGCGCTTCAAAGATGACAATAGATCCGCATGCTTGGTTTGGGCTACAGAAATTGTTTGAGCCAGGTGGGGCCTTGATGAAGGAGTTCACGACCAGATCTTTTCCTGAAGCCAGAGAAGCAGGTTCTTTCATAGATGCACTGAGATCCTTTGCCAAGCTTAGGGAAGAGGAACTACAGGGTGACAAGGGTAGAAGGGTTATAGGGGTAGAACAATTAACCAAAGCAGAATCGACTGACTACGTGGCCCCTCTAAAACGAAAGGCTACGGTAGCAGATCTTGGTTCGACTATATTTGATGCATTTAAGTTTGGAAAGGCCATGACATTGGAGTTGCCGGAACCTTCCCCTGAGATGGTTGAGGCTATTACTAAGGATGTCCAGGAGAAGATAAAGAAGGGTGAGCAGGCTATGCCTGTTAAGAGGGCCATAGAGATTCCAGAAATAACTGCTAGACAGTATGTCACATCAGAGACGGGGGAGGTCTTACCTTCCACAGTTTCCAGGTATCTATCCGAATTGGTAGAAGCCACAAGACGTTATTATAAGCTGCAGGGACCTACAGAGAGTCCAGAAGTAGCCGAGATGAAGAGGTCCTTCCTCAATGCTATCGTAGGGGATTTCTATAATAAGTTCCACTCTGTAAGAGAGATTGATGTCAAAAAAGAACTACTTGGTAAGCTAGAAGAGCAGGTTTTGTCCTTGGTAGGTACACAGAAGATGCCGCAGTTCTCTGCTAAATCCTCTTTAATTACTGACCCAAATGATCCGCATAAGGCCTGGTTTCCTACTCTTTACTCTAGACTTGGGGAGCAACAGTCCCAAGGATTAGAAGAGGATATAAAGAAGGGAGTAACCATAAAAGAAGCTTATGAAAAACATCTTAAAACTGGGGTAGACGACTCTGTCACAAGCTTAAACTATCTGGCTAGATTCCTCAGGGATTTAGTTGCCGGACCTGTTATATATAGGCAGGATTCAAAAAAGATAGGAGAGCAGGTAACAAGAGACATTTCTTCCGGTTTAGAGAAGGGCTTTAATATAAAGGATTTGGTTCCTGATGCCAAGCTGGATAATATTCTTAGAGACTTTAAGCAGTATGAAGTTACACGTGACGATAAGGGTAAAGTCTCCGGTTATGGATCTAAGGGAGCCCTGGATATACAGTATGGGGAGATAAGAAGAAACCTACAAGCCTATTATGATGAGCTTACTCGTATGGTCTACGGTAGGGGGTTCTTATCTGACGTAGCCTTGAAGAAAAAGGTTCCTGCTCTTTACTTAACTGCCCAGCAACGTCCCTATGACGTAGAAAACGAGATTAAACAGGCCATCGAACAGGTGACCAAATACGATAAGCTTATTCCAGATTCTGATAAACTATTAGATAACCTTAAGGAATCACTGGGCACAGTCCAGGAGTTTAAGAAGGAGCATCCATCTCAATTTGTACAGCGCGGCGAAGTTCGCATAGGGGAGAGGGATTTAAGAGAACTCCAAAAAGCTGGAATGGCTACTCCTGAATTACAGGGCCAGGTAGACGACGTATACGCCCTCATTAACAGACAGCCTTCTACAGACGAATTTAGTTATAAAGCAATGAAGCTTAAAGTGGATGATGTATTAAAGGACCTTTCTGGTGTTGCCATTGTTCCAGGGCTCCCAGTTGGGGATCACCCTGTAATGGAGTCCATGGAGAAAGCATATAAGGCACTAGAAGATTTAAGAAAAAACAAGCTAGAACAACTTGAGCAGGAGTTCAACAAGAGTGGGGGTAGTCTTACCTCGGCGGCTAAAGGACTCCAGAATGAGATAGTTGATATAGATAAGCTTACTAAAGATCTGCGTCCGATGTATCATGAGTCACAGTTGGGGCTGGACTATGACGGAGACATGCTCGCTGTCCACGCTGCCAGGCTGAAAGAACATAACGAAGAGCTTGAAAAACTCCAGAAATCACAGATGCACGAATACGGGGACACCCGTAGATTTTTGTACGAGAATAAGAGTTATGTTCCAGAAGAAAGTAGATCCATGGGTGCCAAAGGTGCCAAGTTATCTCCAGAAGAACTCGTGGCCTTAGGTTACGGACCAAAAGCAGCAGCGCCTGTATGGTCAGATATGAATTTTGTTGAGGATGTATCTAAGAAAGCTAAACGCAATTTGTTAGACGTCTATTCTACCTCCGCCGACACCATTGCAGAGGATTCCTTAAAACACTTTGTCCATAAATTAGAAATGGGTCAAGGCTATGAGGCCTTTAATAGAATAGGTTTCCTATACAGGGGAGCCAACGCAGAAGACTTAGGATTAACTCCTAAGATGCACGAAACTTACAATGTATTACTAGGTGAGTGGCTACGGGGGGTTATCCAGAAGGTTATTGGTGGTAAGCACGGTTCTGCGGGTTCAGAGTTAAGTCCGAAGGTACAGCAGGCTTTCTTTACCGGAGATCTTGACCAGTTAGTAACAGCCCTGGACGCGGGTACTGGTGGTTGGGATAGTTTCAAAGGTGACCCAGAGGGGCTCCTAGGAAAACAAGAAAAACAACTTAAGCAATACAGATTAAAACACTTAAGACCTTTATCTAAAGAGCAGTTAGTAGGGGAAGCAGAAAACCTTGGACTAGAGACTCAGGATAAGGATAGAGAATCTCTAATTAAAGATATAATAAAACATACTTCTTTTAGAGCGATGCTAGAACATGTGTTTGATCAAATAAAAAGATTAACTGTAGCTAGCTTGAAAGAACAATATTCAGAGGGTTTGGCTACGGATTCTACCTTGTCTAGAAAGGGATCCATGGGATTGGCTAAGTTTTTAGCAGGTAAACCGGGGTTTGAAAAAGAAACTCTAGAGAGCCTGGGGCTAAAGGCTTCGTTCAAGTTTAATGAAGGCGATTTTATTGCCATGGTGGACAAAAAAGATGTTACCGAGTCTGTAATAAAAGAAATGCAGAAAGCCCTTGGTAGTTTAGATAAGAAAGAAATAGCCTTCCGAATAGCAGCGCTGGGAGAGGGGATTGCTAAGGTCAAACGAGGACCAGAAGGAGAACTGCAGGAAACTGTTGTGGAACCTGGGTCTTATATCTCCAGCGTTTATAGAGGATTGCAGCCTATGTATAAACTGAAGTCCTCTGGTGGCGCGGAGTTGGCTACTTCCGCTTATACAAAGAGATCTGACGCTCCTAACAGTTTTACTCCAGGTGGCCCGGCCCTGTCATATGCCGAAGTCCTTGATTACGTTATACGAGAAAAGAAAGGTAAGGGCATTCCTGTAGAACAAATGGTAGGCACCTTTAAGGGCGCTCGTTATCAAAAACCTTACGAGTATATCAGTCCCGCTATTAAGGCTTACGAGGAGTTTGAAAAGGCCTACGAGAGAACAAAAGAAGTAATGACCGATGATCTTTATAAAGTCGAAGGGGCTTTGGGGCAGGTACAAACTTTTGGAAAAGCTACAGCGGGAGTCCTAGGGGAATCGTCTCGGGCAGGTAAGAAGTTTGCTTATGATAAAGAGACTCAGCAAATGTATATTGATAGCGGAGCAAAATCTGCTTTTGAGGATTCCTTGAGGGAAGTAACTTTAGCAGGAACCCCGTCCGAAGAAAAAGAAGCTAGAGGTAATCTAAAAGACGCAGTCCGGAGAGTAACTGAATTGTTAACAGAGGCCGCCGCCCGTAAGTATATTGATGTAGGTGAAGGTCCAAAAGCTGAAGGACTGAGAGAGGCTATTGATAGCGTGTCTTCGCCTAGCTCTAGGTTTAATTTAAAAGTTGATACCTTGATAGAGAAATTAGTTCTATTTAAAGAATATGCTCCGATGGTAAAGGGCTATTTAGAGAAAACCGGACAGCAGGATGTGATGGGAGGAAGTAAGGCTGAGGTTATAGCTGCGCTACGCAGAGATCCAGAATTCCGAAGGTTGGCGGTTGAAGAATCGGCTGCTTCCTATTTAGCAGGGGGATCTGGGTTTGGTTTAAGGGCTGGTCCGCTAGAGGGAGCTGCTAGACCAAGAGGTGCCTTCTCTCTATTTGGTAGAGGTAGAATAGACCTTAATGAAGAAATTCAGCAGGGATTGATAGGAAAAACAAAGTCTGACACGATGAGAGCTTTTTCTCTACTATTTAAAGACTCGTGGAGAGACGCAGCAGAAACCCATGCAACAAAGTTAGGCGCGGGCGAGTGGAGATCTATATACAAAGGTCACCCCCTGTTAAGAGACATGCCAGAGCCCGGAGATTCATCCTACGAAGATGTCATGTCTAATCTAAGAAAAGAGGGACTGTACGGTGGCAGCAAGGGTGTTACCCATTATCTTAATAATATAATAAAAGAAAGAATGGGCCAGATTACGCAGCATATGGGTGGGACTCTTCCAGAGAATTGGGATGAACTTCGTATGGCCAAGGCTCAGCCTTTAATGTTGGGTGCGATAGAGACACAAGCCGAGGAGGGTTGGTGGCCGTTCCGACCGGGCGCAAAGGGCGGGGTTGACATGAAGTCTTTGATGGCTAAGCCTACTGGTAAAACCAGAGAGGATGTGGAGAGGGCTTATCAAGAAGCATTTAAACTGTCCCCGCAGGACTGGAAACAAATAACAGCTTTTGATCCTAGTGCTCAAGCTTTGGTGGGCGGCAAAGATCCAATAGGTGCGTTGACTGAAGCAGGTATGTACGGAGAGAACCGTGGATACACAAGATACATTAATATGGTTTTTAAGAAGAGGATGGAAGCCATACTTAAGGAACTGGATGCTGAGAAGATACCAGATTTCTATACAATGAGATTCCAGAAATCAAAAGTGGAGTTCTTAAAGACCCTTGAAGAGACTGCCTTAAAGAGGGGCGGTCTTGCTGCTCCCTCGGAATTGGGACCTTGGGGAGGGCCAGAATTTGGGCCATCCGAAGCTTTCGGTGAGAATGCCCCGGCAAATATAAGAAGGGCTTTTACCCCGGCGGACTACCCTCACATTAGGCCAATATACAATTATCCTCGTTTTGAGGGCACCGAGGCTTCTCTACAATACAAGAGCCACGGGGATCAGGTTAAATTAAGCGCGGTTCCCTTACCAATGGGAGATGTAGAGATTTCTTATGGAACCAAACGAAAAGAACTAGATCCAGAGTTTGTTAATAAAACTTACAGGCCCTTTATTGAACAGGTAAATACCGAAGTAGTTCCTGCCTTAAAAGAACTAGCTAAACAAAAAGGTAGAATAGATTTATTTGGTGAGTTTGGTGGCAAGAAAGACGAGCTAGTTTGGTTTGATGCTATGGTGCAGGGAAAGACCTTGCCGGTAGATCAGTTCTATAAATTGGCTAAGGATGCTGGCTTACAGGCGGCCCAAGAAGTTTATCGAGGTAAAGTTACCCCTGAACTAATGAAAGACATCTATACTTCTGGAGGTCCTTTTGGAGACCTAGAAGAGGGAGTCGTAGCAAAGGCCCTGAAAATAAAAGAAGGAAAAGACTGGCCAGACATGTCAAAGATAAAGACCAAGGATTATCTGGTTAATGAAGAAAGCAGGTACCCGTGGTTAACTGGAGACGAAGCCGAGCAGAGTATCGAGGCTAAGCAGAAAGCCTTGTTTGAGAAGATGGGCCAAAAGTGGTTTGCTCCCGTGTCAAAGACTCAGGCGGAGGAAGGCCTTTACCCCGAGGATCTCCCTGTCATGAATATCAGTAAAACTAGGATGGAAAAATTTCTAAAGGGACTTGACGACAAGTTCTACGCTGAAGCAGGTGAGGCCGGGGCATATCCGAAAAAAGGACAGATGCTATTAAGAGCACCCGGTGTAGAAGACCAACTTGCCGTGATCAAAGACTCTGTTGTTATGAGCAGGGATGATTTAGAAAAAACTATATTTGGATCTGATTTGCCTAAGAAATTAGGGGAAGAGATTTTAACCCTCAATGTAAGAAAAGCCACGCCTAGATACCCTGAAGCAATACCTATTTCGAAGGAGTCAGGGTTCATGTTTCCTTCCGAGGCTCAGCCCGGGGATGTAGGTAGGTTTGTTTTGCACAGACACGAGGCTCACCGAGCGGGCCTGCACCATGACTTGCGGTTAGAGATAGGCGGACAACTACAGTCCTTCGCTATACCTCAGCTTATCCCAGATGTAAGGGGGCAACAACGATTAGGTATAGGTCCTACAGCCCACCATGGGATAGACTACTACCAGAAAGGTACATACGATATACCTCGACCTTTCTACGGAGCAGGGACTATGAGAACTGCTGATGTGGGAACTGCAATCCTAGAGAGCATTAAGGGAGACCATGTTTCTGTTAAACTCAGGGGGGTACAGGGAATAGCTGACGGGACTTATTCTTTTATTAAATATGATCCAAAGGGAGAAACACCTAGACAGCAGCAGTGGCTCCTACAGAAGATAAGATCCCTTGAGGAAAGAGATCCAGAAAGATTCCAACAGGTTTATACTGGGGGTATCACGGCCAAGGAACAAAAAATATATGATAAGTTAGCTCAAAAGTATGAAGGCTACTTGGATGATACGCAGGGCTTTAGCCCAGGAGGCATAGAAATAGATGATAGTCTAAATATGGCAGGCGGTGTACAGGGTAGATATAATCCTAGGACCAGACGCATACGTACAGGTAGACCTAAAAATTTAGCCCAGATGAAGGCTTTCCTTAACGTAATGGCGCATGAAAAAGGCCATGACGCAATGGCTCAAACTGCCCCCAATTTGGCTCAAGATATTATGGGCGGAAGTGAATTTGGTGCTGATATTGATACCAAAAAAATACGAAACTATTTTATGCATAAGTACGGTAAAGGTGGTGACGATGAGGAAGCAGCAGCTGCGGCTCTGGATGAAACCCTCGCCGGTCCGCTTAAATCTAAAGAGGACCAAGACGTCCTAGATGAAATCCGAAAATTACAAGACGCAGTAGCAGAAAAAGCAGGGATGGATTTTGCTGGTTATTCTCCGGCTGATGAACTAGCATATACCAGACGCGGTATAAACCAGCCCTCTCACGTACTCTACACTGATGCGGGATTCCGCGGGGGTAAGTCTGGTGGTGGGTCTGTGCTGATGGATAGCGCAGGACAAACCGTATCTGAAGTTAGTCAGAGGCTGCAGGCCGCTGATAGCATGTCTGCTGAGTACGAAGCCCTACTTATGGGGCTAAATGACGCCCTAAAGAATTCGGCCCAGGATCTGTTAGTAAAATCAGATTCACAAGTTATGGTTAAGCAATTAAACGATGAGTTCAAGACAAGAAACGAGCAACTACGCGGCCTAAAAACTCAGGTAGATGCTCTCCGAGGAGGTTTTGATTCTTTAAGCTTTGAGCATATTCCTCGTGAGCAGAACAAACGTGCAGACTCCCTGGCTACCCAAGCTATCTATGGTAGACAAATGCGAGCAGGTAGCCCGGCCGGGGGTGACCCTAGTCTACTGTGGAAAGTAGCAACCTGGGATCCTACCGATATACATTATGGTTCAAAAAAGACTTGGGGTGAGTTTGGAGCAACTGTGGCGGGTGGGGCTCTCATTCCTATACCGATAGTTGGTGGAGCTATAGGAAGACACATATACAGAAGGGGACGGGAAGAAGCTAGAGCCAATGCCCCGTTAGATCAATTAATGGAAGAGGGCGCTTTTAAAGTATCGGAGGCACCTTTTAATCGCAGGGGTTTGACTCCAGACAGGGCTCTGTCGTATCTCGACAAAGGCTATGCGGTTGGCATGAGCGGAGGCAGCAATGTGTATATGTCTCCCGCAGTGATAGGGGCTTATCAAGAGGCGACCGGAACCAAGAAAGAAGACTATGCTAAAGCTATTCTGCAAACCTATGAGCACGAAAAAATGCATACCCGCATTAATACTGCTCCGGAAGAAATAAGAAAACAACTCCAAGATATGGCTATGACTAATAGTGCTGTGGACGATTTTATAGACGAGGCTCTTCAGAGCACGTCAAAAGATGTTTACGAGAAACAGTTCCAAGGAGCCCAGCGCCGGGCCAAAGAAAAACTCGGAGATTACAAGCAATCGAGGGCCGCCAGGTGGGAAGCTCTACAGGAATTAATAGCTGGCCATCCTGAGATGAAATCTACTAAAGCCCATGAAGCAGAAATGTACGGCTTGCGAATCTCCTTAAGCAGAGGATTGGGAGGTACAGATGATGTGGGCCCAGGACTTCTTTCTCGCGCTTGGGAAACAGCACAGCAGGCTTTTGAGCCGGGAACCGAAGCCAATGAGATGTGGAAGAGTTTACGTACCCCTGCTATAGTGGGTCTAGGACTTTACGGAGGGTTAAGGGGCTTTAGGGGGGCTAAAGCAGCACTAGGAAAAGCAGCTCCGTCCTTTCTTGGAGGACCCGGTAATACTCTGGAACAGGGAATGAGAGCTTTTGGTAGTGAAAGAGTTCCTGGGTTTCCTGGGATCGGAATGTCGGAAGCCGTAATAGCCAGCATTCTTAACAATAAGTATATTCAGCATGTTCTTCATCCTTCGTTAAATAAGCCTGCACAGTGGATAAGAGAGGGCCGAAATCCAATATCTGATTTTTTGGCTGGAGGAGGCGGAGCAGCTATTCTTCCTTCAGCAGCGGGAGCTTTTGGTTTGGCTTCTACTCTACCCGTGGCCCGAACAGTTGTACCGGAAGATAAATATGATTTAGCCACTACTGCCCCTGTTTTAGCGTCTTTGGCTACCCTAAAGTTATTAAAAAGATTTGGGCTGACTCCGACTCAAGAAGCTACTAAAGCGGCCGGAACATCTTTGCCTGCTTTAGCTAAGTTGATGGCACCTTCAGTTTTAGGTCCAATGGCTGCAGCTGGTACCGCTAGGTATTTAACTAAGCACTATATAGGGGAACGCCCTGAAGAGGAACTACAGGGCTTCGCTCCTTCTGACATAGGTAATTTAAAAAATCTTGAAGTGGGCTACGGGTCAGAGAGTTATTCTGAATACCCTCGGCACCTTAAACTAGCTCTTGGTGCCCCCAAAGTATTGGATGCACTGATGGGCTCTGATGATGTCTCACGGAATTTAGCGTGGATGATGCACCCAGCAATGCGAGAAAGAAGGCTGCTGGGACTGCCACAAAGACTGATGGAAAAAGTTAGTCCGCATGCAACGGCCTTGCTACGAGGCGGTATAGGAGACGACTCCTTGTTTTCTGCTGAGGCGAAACTAGGGAAAGTTCCTTTTGAATTTAAAATGCCCCTTAAATATGGTTATTTTGGAGAAGAGGAACCTAATTTTGGTTTGAACTTTGAGAACATGTTTTCCACCACCAAGGAGGAAGATCGTCCGCTAGATTATGTTGGAATGCACCCATCCACTGAAAGGGGAATAAAGCATGCTGTAGGAATCAACCTAAAGTCGATGATACACGGCGGATTTGGAAATGTAATTAGTAATGCCCCTACCACTCAACAGCCATTTCTACAGAATATCTGGGATAGGATAAAGAGAGTAAAAACTTTTGATAAAGTACTAATGCCAAAAATACCAGGCGCGTCTCCTTGGCTAACCGCAATGAATGAGTTAGGAGGGGGTCTCGGGTCACTAAGAGCCCAGACTTGGGAAAATATAAACTGGGGAACTCTTCCGCAGGATGCATGGCAGGGTATTTTGGGAATACCGGACAGGGCACAGGGGCTCTACACAAGGGCCTCCGACTGGGCAAGAAATGATCTTGTTGATCAAGGGGCTGCTGGCTTACGTAGTATAGCTGGGGCCGCTAGATATGGAATACCAGAAGCTGGTCGTTATCTTAGAGATGTACCACTTGGTTTGGGAGCAGGTATTTTTGGTTTAGCACAGGGGCAGTATGGGAGTCCAGCTGAGGGAATCAGGCAGTCTATTGGCGACGTTTTTGACACCGGAAAACTCGAGCCGGAGTATTTAAAGCAGGCTCAGAATATTTACGGACCACAGGCTCTTCTGGGGAAAATCCCTCATTATATAAAGAGAGCTTATAATTATATACCAGGAGTTATAGCACAGCAGGGAGGTTTTGCTGATGTGCTTACAAATCCTGCTAAATGGCCGGGTACCGCTATGGCTCTAGGTAGTGGATTAAATCTTACTTCTGAGAATTTACAGAGGTTGGCGCTGTCCCCAGTATATAAAGCTGGAAGAGCCATGAAAGGATTAGCCGGGGTCGTGGAAGGCGGTGCATCCGCAGCTGATATCCTTGGTTATGCTGGCAAGGCATTATGGAGAAATATTCCGTATGTTGGTCACGGGCTATCTGGAATGTTTGAGATAAGAGAAGAGTTGGCACAAGGTAAAGACCCTATTCGCGCCGCTATCAGTGCAATTGGCCAAGAGGGCATAAGTGCATTAGGTATAACAGGCGGAGCCGCAGTAGGATCCACTTTGTTTAAAAGAGCGTCTGAGGGCCTTGGTGGTATAAGAGGTGGCCGCGCAGCAAATGCCTTACGTATAGCTGCACAATTAGCCGGTTCAATAGGAGGCGGTATAGTTGGAAGTCATGCCGGTAGTTTATTCGAAGAAGGTTTCTATGGTTTAACATCGTTCGGTACCCAGCAGCCAGGTCACAGTGCTGCTGTTTCAGCATGGGAACAAAAGAAACTAACAGAGCAGATAGAAGAGGAAGGAAGAACAAAGGTTCGCCCCGATTATCTTAGTCCCGAGGAATTCGAAAAACTTCAGACTTTAAGAAACTATTCTCCTTATGTTGGAGCCGTAGCAGGAGCTAGGGCTGGAGCAGCCATAGGGGCTGGCGGAGGCGTTAGGTCTACACTGATAGGCACCGGAGTAGGGGGGCTGTTAGGTTACTTTGGGGGAGGTAAACTTGGTCAGAAATTCTTTGATTGGAGAAGAGAATCAGCTAGGGATAAATACGAGAATTTGCAATCTTATGTTCCTGCAGAACTGGAAGAAATAGCTAGAAAAATTGGTTATATTAGGGGAGAACGAACCCCAGAACAAATAGACACAGAAAGCCAGGAAACTAAAGACCTATTTGAAAAGAAACAAGGACTCCTAGGACAATTAAAAGATAGGGTTTTAGCTGTAGGAGATTACGTGCCAGATGTGCCCGATATCCCTTCTATCAGAGACAGACAGGGTAGTTTGTTACCTGGTTTCTTCGGTGGATTACTGGGAGCCAGAACTGGATTAAAACTATCTAAGACCTTTGCTGGTCCTTTGGCTTTTGGTAGGCTAGGAAAATATACAGCGCTAAGGGGCTTGGGTACCATGGCTGGTGCCCTGGGAGGAGCCTACACTGCAAGGGCCGCTAGTGATCTTTATGGAGGTCCGGAGGGAGGGGACACAAGTATATGGCCTACTATCCTGGGCGGAATGCTAGGCGGAGCCGCGGCCGGTCCTTTGGTGGGGATGCCAGCAGGTTTAGCCTTAGGGCATTACTTTGGAAAAGCAGACCGCAGGGGTGTGTCGAGATCCTTTTCTCCCGCGGATGAAGAAGAGTTGGGTGCTTTTACTCCGGTCTCAGAACGGAAAGGGTGGAGAATTCCTTCAGAGATAGAAGACATTGTATCCCCAAGCATGAGGGGAAAATCTCTGGGTAGTATGCTTAGTACTTTCCGAAATCTACAGAATGAAGTTGAAGCTAACTTGCCTAGGGGCCAAAAGGTGCCATCCAGAAAAACGATCATTTCCGATGTATCTGGAGAATACCTTAACAGGCTGGATGCACTTAAAGGTCAGCTAGACCAGGCCGCTTCGACGGGCAATCAGGACGCTGTCGCCAAGATAAGTAAAGAGATTGATGAATATCTAATTAGGTATGTCATCAATGTTTTGAGATCTTCTTCTGGTGCTGGTGTTCATCCACTATCTGATCCTTATAGGGTTATGCGTAGTGGCGGGTTTACGGGAACAGAGGATTCCAAGTCTGTTTCAATGGGTAGACCACAAGCGTTTGATCAATTAATCTCCATGGATTCTTTCCTTTCTAGAGGTCTTGATGGAGTAGCCAAAAAGATAGTAGGAGAAATGAGAAGTTTCTCTGGTACTGGTTTAAGTCCTAGGGTCGTGTATCAAGAATTAATGAACGCTATGATGCAGACTTCTACTAATCTTCCTAAAGATATAGCTTCAGTTCATACTTACCTTAAGTCTGTTACACATGAGTTAGGCCGCCAGCCTAATACAAATATAGAACAAATGCGTTACTGGAGATCCCTCGAAGAGCAATTCCGACAGCCTGCCAAGCAGTATCGCGGCACAGGTAGATTTGAATACGAAAATTCGATGCTTAGTAGCTATGCCCCCGTCACTGAAGGATCCAGGTACTGGCCTGTTGCAGGCGCGGTAGGTGGAGGGCTTGTTGGGAGTAATATAGGGGCACTAGCTGGAGGACTGCTACTGGGACGCGGGGGCGCAACTCTGGGTGGCTTAGCCGGTATGGCAGCAGGCGGATATGGAGGATACCGATTGGCTGGAGGAGGCGGAGGCGGAGGCGGAGGCGGAGAAGAACCTCCTGCTGATCTGAGTGCAGCCGCTCCTGTGATTCCGGCTGGTTTGGGACCGGCCCAACAAATGGAGGGGATGAGGAAACAGATAGATTATTATAAGCAGACAATAGCTGTTGATCCAATGTTTCAGAAGGGGACCATAATACCTCTAGAATTTCAGATTAAGGATGATGCTTCTAACATACTAAAGCATATACGAGCCGATCTTATTAAGACTGGTGAATCAGCTGACCAGGTAAAAGTCCAATTTACTGATTTAGGTAGAGAGATGGCTTTCAAGCCTACTATCTTTGGGGCCATAGAAACCATAGGTAGATATATGGGCGGCGGTATGGTTATTGGAGGGATGATAAATGAATTCAGTAATCTAGTCAATGTTATATCTGATGTGGAAATGGGTATGGCTGAACTTAGAATGGTTATGGACCCAGAGATCTCTGACTTTGATAAGCTAAGAGACGCAGCAATAGGGATGGCAAAGGCTTTTGGAGTATCCATCAAAGATACCTTAGAGGCTATGAAGGTCTTCGGTCAGCAGGGCTTGAGACAGGCAGAAGTTATTGAGCATGCTAAAACATCCGTATTAGCTGCTAGTATTACTGACATGAAAGCCCCTGAGGTTACTGAGTACTTAACTTCCGCTACAAAGCAGTATGGAGATACAATAAAAGATACTACCAGGTTTATAGATGCTTGGGTAAACGTCGACGTTAAACACGCTATTACCGCTACTCAGCTTGCCCGAGCCATGTTAAGAGCCGGTTCCGCCGCCAAGATGGCAGGGGCTGATTTCCATGAATTGAACGGCATTGTCACCGCTATAGGTTCCGTTACCCGTCAGACCGGTGAACAAGTAGGTACTGCTCTTAGGTTCATTTTTAGAAACCTGCAGATGACACCAGTTAGAAAGAAACTAGAAAGTCAAATAGGTATAGAGACTGTGCTTCCTAGTGGCTCTATGAAACCTGCCTTTGAAATATTAAAAGAATTGAACAGTAAGTGGGACACACTAACCGACTCCCAGCAGTTTAATACAGCTCAAACTATAGCAGGAGCACGTCACTATAACGCATTCCTAGCCTTAATGGGGAACTTCTCTGAGGCTCTCTCCGCTGTAAGAGACTCTATGGATTCTGAGGGGGCCGCCATGTATAGGAGTGCCATTAGAATGGACACTCTGACAATGAAGTTGAAACAGCTTAGGATACAGACAGATGAACTATACGCAGGTTTAGGTCAGTTAGCTCTGGGCCCATTAAAGGTTCTTGCAGATGTTGCCCGAGGGGCCGTGGGAGCTTTTAATGTAATGCCAGAGACCATCAAGGCAGTAGTAGTTTCCCTTGCTGGTTTAGCTACATTTGCCAATAAGTTTGATTGGCTCTCGAATGTTGTATCAATGGCAGGAAGCTTTACTGGCTTATCCGGGGTAATCGGAGCGGCCACAGAGTTTGGAGTCAGCCCGTTGGCTAGCATAGGGAAGGCTATGAGAGAGGCTTCATTAGTCGGCAACATTAATGAGGTTAATTCTACTTTGGGCAAGATGTTTTATCTTGCTAATTCAGTAGCCAGCGTGTTTACTAATATGGGCAGTAGTGTTTTTGAGATGGGCGCTACGATGTCACAAATAATTAAGTATATGTCAGTAGGTGGTTTCTTCTTAGGGGCTGGACCTGCTGCTCTACTTCCATTTGGTGCAGCATCAATGGGAGAAAGGGCTTTTGGACGAGCTGCGGAACTTACACAGGGCGGAGCGGGCGCTTCTATGGAAAGGATCCTCTCTGTCAGCGGTATAGTAGACATAGCTTTAATGGCATTTATAGCACACGGTGCTTGGATTGTCACAAGAACAGTAGCCTCCTTGCTAGGAACAGATCTATCTAAAGCTGGCATGGGAATACCCAAAGAAGCAGGCTTCACAGATATGGTAAAGATGTTCTTCGGGGGCCCACAGGTTGGCTTAGACTTTTACAGTAAAGAGTTAGAGAAGCCCGGAGGCACCAGAACACAAATATCTAATATTGGTGACGTGTTATCAGAATTTGACAAGACTACAACTCAGTTTTCTGCTCTGAGGGAGAAGCTTTGGTCTGTGACTGCCCCCGCTCTCCCGGGGAAACCAGAAGCTCTTCCCGCAGAAGCAGAGAGAGCTCTAATGTCCGAAGGTATGGATAGAACATACAAGTCCTTGTCTCAGCGTATGCTAGAATTTGAACAAGCGCAGGATAGGGCCTATAGAAAAGCTACTCAGTTTATACCGGCAGCCGCTCAAGGATATGACCGATTTGGAAATGCTATACTTAACACAACCAGTAACCTACGCGTTATGACTGACGAAATAGATACTCAATTAAAGAGAATCCAAGATCTAGAGACCGAGAGACTTGTCAAACTACAAATACAAACTATTTTTCCTGCTGACTCCTTTGGACAAACTTTCCGAGAGATGGCTCGTAGTCTTTTGAAATTTGTTCCATTTGTTGGTCAGCAATGGGGCGAAACTCTATTCCCTAAATCCCCTTATGAGGAACAACAGGGTCTGGTACAGCAGATGCAACAACAGCAGCAGTTACGTGCCGGATTCGTGCAAGCAGGAATGCCTATCCCGCCACTCCTAGACCAGACAATAAAAGAATTAGCTAGAAAACTAGATGAAGCTAACGCTACCTTGGATGCTGAATTGGATAAGGTGTCAAAGACTTTCCAAAAATTTAGAGAAAAGACTCCTACGGATTTCTTAAACAGATTAAATACTCCAGAATATAGGCAGTACCTAGAAACTAGAGGCGGAAGAAACATTGATGTACTTCGGTCTGTTGCTGGTGGAGCAGGAATGTCCCTGGAAGATGTACAGAGACAGGTAACAGGGGGCCCGGGCTATTCTTACCAGGTCTCCATGGGCCGAAGGGGCGGCATACTACAAAATCTTTCTGACATGATTACAGGCCGAGCTTATGATCAGGGATCTACCTTAGAAGCAATTGCTGGACAAACTGCTATTGGAATACCGGCCACAGTGGGCGGAGCCTTTCTCGGGGCTCGATACGCTAAAGGTCTTTTGGGCGGAGGTCGGATTAGAGCCGGAGCCGCTGGCGCTATAGGAGCCGGTTATTTGGCCACGGAAACCTTAGGAGAGTTTGGGGTAGGGCCTGAAGCTACAGTCGCGGCAGGAGGCGCAGCGTTTGTGGCTAATAGAACATTTAATGCTTTAAACATAAGCGGCAATTCTCTTGCCAGGACTTTTGGATTAATAGCTACAGCCGGTGTGGCTCTAGGTACAGCTTTAATTTTAAGAAAAGACCAGGAAGTCTTAATTAGTAAACAGCAGGAGACACCATTTTATCGAAGAGAGGGTTTTGTAACTGGAGCAAACTTTGCCAAGAACTGGATAGCGCCCGGAGCCGCCGCAGTGGCTGCCGGACATTTCTTACCCGGTTTACTCGAAGGGGTACCAGGTATCTCTAGATTAGTTACTGGCGGGCATCTTCCTACCTCTACATTAGGAAAATTTGGGGCCGGTGCGGCTGGAATAGCAGGACTGCTGGCTGGTTCTTGGACCGCTCCAACGGCAGTAGGTGCGACAGGCAGTCTCCTGTTGGGGGCTGGTGTGGCTACCGCTGCGGGATTAGCGACTTCGGAAGCACTTAAATTAGGGGGAGCTGCCGCAGCCGAGAAGATAACTGGAAATAAAGTTTATATCAGGCTAGAACAATCTTTGTCTACATGGTGGCAGGATCAGTTACAAGGTCTGTTTGGGGGCTTCTATAAAGATCTAGATGACGCCGCTAAATGGGCCGCCACAAAATTAGATGTCTGGGCAACGAAAGCTGCTAAAGCCCCTAGGGCTGCGGGCGTCAAACTCGGTGTTTTGACAGCTGTAGGAGTAGGGGTGGCCTCTATGATGAGGGAATGGAGTCCATTCGGAACTGAAGATACCACACAGGAAGACATGCGCAAAAAAGTAGCTAGCCGGGCTGCTTGGCGTGAAATGATGATGAAGCAGGAAGTACCAGAAGATATTATTTTTGGACCCGCTGGAACCTATGGAAGTAGATTTGGGAACCGTGTTATCGCTGCCAGAGAACCAGTTACAGGAACCTATGCAGTTTCCCCTAATGTTTATACAGCAGGAGCAAATACTGCCGAGGCAGAGAGACTCTACAAAGCTCAATTTGGGGGACCCGGTGGGGCTTACACTGGAGTAGGCGTGGAGGAAATGTCTAAGGTAGTTCTGGAACAGGCTAAGATGGCAGCTAGATACGGAGCGGCCGAGGGCGAAACTATCATGATGGCCGAGCTTAGCAAAGAAGGCAGGAAAGCTATAGGGGCTGTTCCAGAAGGTCCACTACCAGTAACTTATAGGAGAGAAGGCGGAGAACTAAAACTAAAGGTTGTTACAGAAGGTGGAGAAAAAGCTCTGGACATGGCACAGATAACTTCTATGATGTCCAAGTATGGAGCGCCCGCCCTAGAAACCGGAGAGGACTACGAGAAATTTAGAAGGTCCAGAATGGGCGGAGCCGGTGCCGGAAGAATATGGTCGTTTAAGGGACAGGAAGGACTTAATCTTGGAGCAGACTTTGAGTTCCAGATTTCCGCTTCTGAAAAAGCCGAGACGTCGCTAGGAAACACGGCCAAGAGGATACACGATCTAGATAAAGAACTCAAGGAATTCACCAAGGATTCTGCCACAGCTAATGTAGGTTTGGCTACTTTAGACGCTATGATGGACAAAGTATATGAGCAGAATAAGCTAGGCTATGTTATGAAGCTAGCTAGAGAGTGGCATGAGTATAAAAACACTGTTGACCAAATAGATTTCAAACGTCTTTCAGCAGATGTAGATGAGTATGTAAATAAAATAGAACGAATGGCTCGACCTGGCATTGAGGGATTGGGTGGGCAGCTTCCCGAAAAAATGCCTGCTATGATGAAGACCTGGAAAGAACTAGATATAGAGACCAGAAGAACAGCAGTCAATCCTAACTATGCTCCGGCCGTACAGAACATAGCCAATTTGGATAAGTATAGGCAGGATGAACTCGCCAAATATAGAGTTGGTTTACAAACAGATTTAAAGCAGGGCCAATTATTTCAGCAGTTAAGAAGGGATGTTGGAGATGAAGGGTTAAAAAAGGCTCTGTCCCCCGAGAGTCTAAAAGCATTACAAGAAGATTTAGCTAGGATAGGAAAACCTGATCAAAAAGATAATATGCTTATGCGCTCACTAACCCAGATGCAAGTCAACTTGACTAAGCAAGCCGTGGATCATTTACAAGCATTAGTACAACAGGGCTCACGAGATCTTTCTAACGAGCAGATAGCGACTGGTGTTAGAAACGTTCAAGAACAATTAAAGATAGCTACCAAGGAAGGAGATGTCCCCAGACAAGAGCAGTTAAAAACTTATGGTGATTCCCTCATGGCTGAGCTGGAGAAGAGAAAAACCGCTGCCGGAAACATTGATCAGGCACTCAAAGATGTTGGTGAAAAAGATATAAAAGAGTGGTTGGCTAAAGCAGAAAGCAAACCGATTGTAAGTAAGTGGACAGACTACATTCCGGGTTACAAGTCATTAACCGGAGGAGTTGATATAAAGGGTCAAATGGCTCTTGGAGACAAGCTTCTAAATACAAAACCAGGCTCCCCGATAGACATCGGCTGGGAAGCTTTAGGAGGTATGCTTGCTCTGAAGCTTGGTGACAAGGTAAGCAACTGGTTCATGAAGACTCAAGGCCCCGCCGCCGCAGAGAATCTAGTTAATGCTCTCCACGATTCTGCTAAGTGGGAAAAAGAGCTTATGTTAAACCAGTCTCAATTCTTAAAAGAAATAGCCGATAATACTAGAGGTATGGTTGATAGGTCTTTTGCCCCGGGAGAGGCTGCGGAGACAGCACAGGTATCAGAAAAAGAAGGCGGAGGTTTGGCAACCGCCTTAGGACTAACCGCTGGTGCCATAGGGATGTACAAAGCTATACATTTAGCTCCTCCAACAGAAACAGTCATGGAATTACCAGCGGCTTTTAAAGGCTGGAAGTCTGCAGCGGGGCTCGGTAGAGCAATGACTAGCCCTATAGGAGCTTTACTCGGCACTACCTTAGGAATGGGATTAGGCCAGCATTACGGAGAAGAACTGGGAGGTGATTACGGAGGTTATGCTGGAGCCGCGGCTGGCGCGGTTCTGCCAATGGGAGCTGGTATAGCCATGATGAGTAGACAGGCGGGAGGACTGGGATCTGCTTTTAAACTAGCACAAACACAATGGAAAGACCCTAGAAATATTTTCTCAAATATGTTGGGTGGTGACTACGGCACCTTTAAAAGTTTCGCGGCGGCTAAAGAAGTTTCTTCTGAGAAGGGCTTTATGTCGGCCGTCGGTGGTATAGCTAAGACTCTGCCAACTTATTCTAGTGAAGCTGGAATTATGGGTTCGCTCAGTAGGGGACTTTCTTATGTAACAAGTTTTGGCACATCCGTTAGTCACTTATTGGGACCATTGGGTAAAATAGCTCTGGTAGCCTTATCAGTGAGCTCAGGGTTAGAGAAACTTAATCAAGGGGTTGATGTTATAACTGCAGTCCTTTCGAGCGTAGCCGGAGCTCTTGCCAATTTTGTTTCTTCCGCTGGTATGGTAGCGGGAGGGGCAGCCATAGGAAGCACGTTACTTCCAGGACCAGGCACCTTATTAGGCGCTGGTGCCGGTATAATAGGCTCCTATCTATTTTCTGATAAGATAGGTAAGTCTGTTGAAGATCTTGTTCTGTCCGCGGGCGGTTATGATCTTACTACTCCAGAACAGAGAGCAGCTGCCCCGGCGGGATCAGAGCCCCGCAGGGACTTACAAGCTTTAATGGCAAGTGGTCAAGCAGAAGCAACCCCTTATAGTGATCTAAAGAATGCCTTGATAAAAGCTGGTACAACTTCTGCGGCTTTGGCTGCTTTTAGTAGAGTAGGACAGTGGAGACAAGAGGGCCAATATGAGGGCGCTCTGCAGTCACAAGCAAAGGATATGGTAGAAATGCTTAGGGCCGGTGGTCCTGGCGCGGAGGGCACCCTTAGAACCTTTGTTGAAAATAATATGAAAGAAAAGGTAGGAGATTACGACAAGCTCATAGAAAGCTTAAAGGCTGTAAGAGAAGGCAAGATGCCCGAAGAAAATAGGGCGACCTATGCAGAACAGCTAGAAAAATTTACCGAAGCCTTTTCTGTCAAACTAAAAGAGAAGCCTGACTTAGCTGATTCCTTGATGAGGGAGTTACAAACGAGAGCTGATGTAGAAAGGACAGTGAGTGACGCGGCTCTCACAACAGCTAAAGCTTTTGCTCAGATGCAGGTAGCTGCAGAATTCGCAGCCCAGAAACTTCATATAACTGGTGACACCTTCGGGCTCATGGCACAGCGTGGTGGCCCTGAGCTCACCTCCGCAAAGGGAGCCCATGACCTCTCTCCTACCGATTTTATTAAACTTGATCAGCCTCAATTGTATGAGAATATAGTCGTTCGTAAAGAGCAAATTGATATAGCTAGACAGCAAGCGACCGCAGCCGCAGAGAAGGCTTCTACAGGCCGAACAGAGATGTTAGAGCAAATTCAGGCGGTAGTAAACGGATTTCCTGAAGGAGGCAATCCTGAGATCAGAGCTTTTTACGGACAGCTTCAGAACTATGTGATTAAGCCCCCGTTTGAACAAGGCTCACGAGAACTTTCTGTCCTAGAAGATCTAGTTCAAGGATTTAAGACTCAGAGAGAAGCATTATTGAATACTCCTCTCAGTTTACGGTACAGTATAGGAGCAGACCAACGCGACGCCACTTTTGGTAGCGCAGGAGAAGCTGAAAAGGGAGTAAGAAACTGGCGTTATGAGGCACAGCACCTGAGAGAAACGGGTAAGGAGCAAGAAGCGCAGGATCAAGAAAAAGCTACGCAACGCTTAGAGGCGATGATAAACGCTAGGAAGGAGGAAGCAGCTGTTTTTAACGGACCAGAGGCTGTGCTAGAGTCTACCAAGCAATTAATAGAACTACAAAAAGCCTATACTGATCAGCTTAATAAGGCTAACGAGGAGTATGACGGACTGGTGGATAAGAGCCGTGAACTTATGCGTCAACAAGAACTCGCTTATATGATGGGTCGTATAAAAACTTTTGGGGTAACCGCCCAATTAGAGCAGGCCAAGATCCCTTATCAGTTTGCCGAAGCCACTAGGACGTCTCCTACCATTGGAGCGATGGCCGGGGTAGGAATGCCCGCTCAGATTAATCTTGGAAAAGGTTATTCTGATATGACCGCTGAAGAGCGTGTTGCGGCCCGGGGCGTAAAGGGTAGATACTACGGGTATTCATCCGATGCCCATACTCAGTTCGTGAGTGCGATGACTCCGCCAGCTTTTAATAAGACTGCCGCAGTGGCTGGAGCAGCCTTTCAAGGTGCCCTAACCTTATTATTATTTTCTGTGGGCGGCGGTTTTGCCGCAGGGATGACTCGACTAGCCACAGTTTTCACAGACTTATTTAGTAAGAACTTTATACATAGAGCAGCCTCAGGTGTAGCAATAGCATGGACAGGGCACAAGGCTAAGAAGTGGGGAGAATACCCTGGAGTCATAGAGGGTGCCTTTGGACTACCCCCTAGCCAAGAAGGTTTGTACCAAGAGGCAGCTAAAGGTCAGATGGAACTTAATGTTCAAAATCAAAAGATATCTAAAGTAGAACAGCTAATGGCCGAAGCCGAGGTTAATCAGAAGATAGCTGCGGTATCAGGTAATAGGAGTGCCTATGACACGGAGACCGCAAAGATTGAAGCATTAAAACAAGCCCATGAGGAATTAACTGATGAATATATAAAACAAAAAAGCACTGTTTCAGAAGCTGTTCAGGCCTTTAGAATTGCCGTAGCTAGGGAAGAGTCATTAAAGAGAGCTGAACAAACGAGAGAAAGACTGACTACCGCCGCAATACAAACTGGGTCTGCACTGCCTGTAACTTATAAGCGACAGGCTACGTGGGACGAGTTGATGTATGGGGTCTCAAAACAAACTCCACTGGAAGAAGGGGAGCCCGCCACACAGTGGGGCAGGGGAACCATGGATTCTAGTGGCTGGGGCGCTTGGTTAAAGAATGCCCTAGGTGTAGGCACTACTTCATTTAAAGTTGATCCCAATAAGATAAGATTAGAATTACCACAAACTAACACCGAGTGGTATAAGTCTTTAGGACAGTACATTCCGTTTGCAGGGGGCAGACCGGCCTGGGAAGCAAGATCTTTTGCGGAATACCAGATGCCTAATATCCACGATCAGGCGGCCAGGCATGCTACAGTTACAGGAGCTGCCGCAGGGATACCCGTGTTATCCACTTTACCTGAATTTCAAATGTTTAAAGACCTAAATGCTACTCAACGGACAGCTATGGGGATCCCGGTTACATATGGTGGACAAGAGATTGGCGGTGGTTATCAACAACAAATATATAAGAAATACTCTGAAGTAGACAGCGAACGACAGGTCTATGTCAGCGAGCTTGATAAGATAGATAAAGAGATACAGGAACATCAGGCTAAGCGTATCCGTGCAATGAGTAGGGGCGGTGGGGCTGGTCAAACTGAGGCAAAAACTGAAACAATAGCCATAGAAGGTCTTCTTAAAGAGCGATTAAAAGCATCTGAAGGTTTGAATGCTCTAACAAAACAGTTTACTGAATTATCATTTATACTGGCCAAAATTAATATAGCCCAGAAACTTAAAATGGAACTTGAGGCTTCCGAAAGAGAAGTAGGTACGGCTACAAAGCGTATTTCTTCTCAAATAGTTTCAATGCAATTAGCTTCACCTGGGGCAGGAGTAACTGCCGGAGTAGCTATCCCACAGATAAACTTAGGTAAGTTCAATTGGGAACTTTCAGCGCAGGAACGAGCCAGCGTTGCTAATCCTGCTATGTCTACAGCTTTGATAGACGCTGACCAAAAACTTAAAGCTGCCATACGTCCTTATGAAGAGTGGAGTCAAAAGGCCGCTGCTGCTGAACAGGCGGTGGTTGAGGCTGAGCAACGTAAAGCAGAGGTTGATCAACTTTCAGCCGGTAATCCGATGTTTAGGGCTGAACAACAAAGACAGGTGGAGCAGTGGGGAATTGATACTGCTACCGGCTTTGTAGGAACAAAAAGAAAGGGAAAGGAAGAAGAGATATCTAAAATTCAGGCAGAACTTAGTCTTGCGGCGCGTATTAGAACTACTGTGTTTATGGATCAGAATGAGGTTGTTCAAAGAGAAGCTAAGATAGAGGCATTAAAGGCTGAAATAGAACGGGAAGGACAAGCAGCTGTGAATGCGGCCGCTAATCTTAAGACTTTAAACCATGAATTAGAAATGGCTCAAAAAACTCTTATAACTAGCCAAGAAAATCAGAAAAAATTCGAGGAGGCCGCTCAGAAAGCCAGAAAAGAGTTTGAAGCTTTGGCCTTTGTAATGCGGGGTTTTGTGTTCAAGACTGAAACCCGTATGATGGTAGAAGATATACGTAAGAATCTCCAAATAGCAATAGACAGAATTCCTCATGAACTGCGGTACTCAGCTCTCACTTCTGCTGTAGTAGGAGAAATGGCTGGAGTTGCATTCGCAGGTAACGTAGATATTGGCAAAAACCAATTGGAACTATCTTCACAGGAACGTGTAGCTAAATATAATCCAGCGCTCTACCAAGAGGCGCTGGCTAACGAGAGGAAACGTCAGGCAGCCGCGACGGCAGTTGCTGAGGCTCAAAAGAGGATGGAAGAGGCTAGTAAGGCAGCGATGAATGCTCCATTCTTGAAAGCTGAGTATGAGGGCCAGCGAGCTGCCCTAGAAGCAGGAACAGCTCCAGGCTCAGAAAGATTAACTCAGCAACAAAGGGACGAGAAGGTTAAAGATCTTACTAGCGCTATAGAGAAATTAGAACAGGAAATGGGAGCTGCCCCTGAAAGAGAAGCCACTCTTAAATCAGAATATGATAGACAGGTTAAAGCCTTAGAAGAGCTACGTAAGCAGATAGAAGCTTCCGAGAAAGCTTATAGAGAAGCAGTATGGATCCAAGACATCAATAGAATCTTTGAGCAGGCCGGTATAGAGTTTGCCAAAACTATCCTATCTTTACCACAAGCACTTGAGCGCTCTAAGATATTTTCTTTACCGGGGGCTATGCAAGGTGTAGCCTTTGCTGGAAACCTACCAAAAACCCAAGGCCTTTATGATCTCAGCGCGAGTGAACTAGCTGCTAAGTTCCGACCGACTGATTACGCAGCTGGCATGGGGGCTATGAACAGAAGGAAAGCCTATGAGCAGCAACTAACAACTTACGACGCTGAGATAGCCAAACAACAAGCTCAGGCTACTAGGGGTGGTACACTAGGAGAAGAGGCCGCAGCCAAATTACCAGAACTACAGGCGGCGCGTCAAGCCCTTATAGAACAATACAATAAAGAAAAAGCTGCCTTAGATGCGGCTGCAGCTGCGGCCATGTTGCTTAACGCTCAAATGGAAGTATTTAAGGAAGGATTAGGCGCTGTTCGCGGGGCCGCCGCTGCATTCGGTCAGACCATAACCAGAGCTGTTACACAGAGAAACTTATCCCCTGTAGCTGGTGCGATGGCAGGAGTAGCGGATTACGAGTGGACCCCTATGCTGATGGAGCATGAACTCTCACCGAAACAGGTTGTAAATAAGTATGCCCGTGGATTAGCCGAGCGGTATCAGACAGTTAAACAAATGGCTGATTATTATGGAGGAAAAGCCGGAGAGTTTAGGGGCAAACAATATGAGTACTCCGCTATGGCGGGGATGGGCGCTGCCCCGGGAATATCCCAGCAGGAAGTGGCAGAAGCCGCCGTAAGAGCAAAGGCTTATGGGGATGTGGCCGATGTCTTTCAGCAGAAAACGGATGAGGCTAGAGAGGCTCTGAAGCCATTAATAGAACAACTTAGTGCTATGGCCAAGGCTGCGGAGGTTGCCCAGAAGTTGGAACAACTAGCCGTTCAACTGGAAGTTTTGAAGAATACTCGATGGGGACTAGATACTATCAGAATGGACACGGAGCTGGGTAAGACCCCGTCATCTATCCAGAGAGCTAGACTAGTAGATATAGGCGGGGTCTTACAGACGGTAGAGGGTTTAAGCTCTAGTCTGTACCAGAATAAGTATGAGAAATTCGGGGGCACCGGAGAGCTGGTTCCTCAGATGTTCCAGCCCGGAAGCAAAGAAGCTCAAGAACTTAAGATCCTAGAGATGAAGAAAAAGGCTGGAGAAATAAGTCCACAAGATTTTGATAAGCAGAAAAAACAGTTAGAATTTACTGCCCAGGAAGATCAGGTCCAATACCTACAACGCAGAGAGGACCAAAAGTTTGAGAGACAAAAAGCTATTGCTCAACAGGCTGAAGCTGGAGTAGAGGAAGTCCTAGCTGGACACGGTAGCGTTCTTACCCCTGATATAAGGAATTCTATAGAGTCTTTTAGGTCAACCCTAAAGGATGATATGGAACACGCTGCGGATATAGTTGGGGTAGATAAGGACGGAAGATTACAGCGTAAAGGCTTCCAGAGTCTTGAACAGTTTAAGTCTGTTTCAGAGCAACTTAAAGGAATCATCAAAGCAGAAGATGCACAAACTACTGCAAGGTATACATGGTATCCTATTGTTGCACAGCTAAGGGAACTGCAAGCGGCCCTAACTGGATCCATGGGAGAATCTCCTGATTACTTGAATGAAGCCAAAAAGCAATTTGAAGATCCTAAAGCTTATTTTGCTGAGAAGATGCAGCAAGCAATGGAGGCTACTAAGCCTGGCAGCACTGTCGGAATGCCAGGAGTTGGAAAGCAGACAGGCGAGATGAGTGCAGAAGATAGGGATAAGATGACTCGCTTAGCTGAAGTAAAGGAACAAGAGAGACTACTAGCAGCCAGGCAAAAAGCAGAAGACCAATTAAGATCTCGTAGTGATTGGTCAGGTATAAATCGGGGAGTTAATATACCTGAGGATAAAGCTCTTACGGAAGCCCAAAGAAAAGAATTCACACAAAGATGGCTAGACCAGTCTAAAAAAGAAGGCATGGCTTCTGGAGTGGGAGGGGTAGATCCCTCGCTTCTACAGCAGTACCTTCCACGAGGAGAGACGGATCCAAGGGGAGCACTCTTTATGGGAGAGTCCCTGATGAAGGTCCGAAACCAAGCCATGACTGTTGCACAGGAATTGGAATGGCAGACTAATATGAGATCTGCCATGAAAGACTTTGCGGCAGAGAAATATGGAGGAGCTGGATCCGCGGAGTATAATGCTCAACAGGATAGGATGACGGGCCGTCCTAGGGAATACGGGATAAAAACAGATCAGGGTAGGGAGATGTATAGAGCAATGATTGCTGCTATGGGTATGCCGTCCATGAGTGGTAGAGAAGAGGCCCAATGGATTCAAGCAATGGGTGAAGGTCCACAGCAAGGTTATATGCAGCAGCTTGGAAAAGAGGCTAAACAGTATGGAGTAGTTTCTGATTCTGGTCGAGAAATGTTTAGGGTCATGGATAGAGCGGTTAATAAGCACTTAGACGGGATGGCTAAACTATTTGCTCACTACTTCGGTGGAGATAAGAGCGGAGATAACGCTACCGGCAGCCTAGACAGCGCAATGACTTGGGGTGAAAGGCTTTCTAATGCGGCAATCCGAGGCGGGGCTGGAAGTGTTGACAGTTGCTGTCCGGATACGAATGAGGCTCTTGAGAAAGTATTAGACGAAATAACCAAAACATCTGGTGCGGTTTCTGGCGTACTGCAAACCTTTGTGGTTAATTGGCCTGCCGAAATGGGCGGGGCCGGGGTTAATTATACCGGTCAAAATCAGGCCCCTGGGGCTGGACCAACCAACAGTTTAGGCGGTCCTCTAAGTCCTGTTGTATCCGCGGCCGCAGCTTCTCCTGGGATGAACCCTTATTTTAAACCCATAGGTCCGCTAGTATCTCTTACTGATGAAGAAAAAGATTTTTGGGATAAAGTTGGTGGGGGCAGCGGAGGACCAGCTTCTTTAACCGGATTAAGCCAATTCGCTGGGAGAGAGACAGGAAGAGATTTTTCATATGAGCCTGGCTGGCAAGGAACCTTAAATTCTAGATTGCAATCCCTACAGCAAGGAGGTCTACCCGCCTATAAAACCCGTGTAAGGGAAGAGTTAATGGTGGATACCACTATAGATTTCCTTAAGAAAGCTATCCAGGAAATAGATCGACAAATAGAGATATTTAAAACAGAAAGAGACTATGCCAAAAGCCAGAAATGGGGGGAAACAGGGGCGCAGAGAGCGGAACAGTATCTAAAAGGGCTCGATGAAAAAAAGACAGTATTTTTGAAGCAGATACAACAAGTAGAAGACTACTATAATAAAGAGATAGCGGAAACAGCTGGAGGGACTCCGGAGGAGGCTACACAGATACTGAAGCAAAGCAAGAATAAGATAAAAAGTCTGGAAAAGGTTTTAGGGGATAAATTTAATGGCCCAGAAACAAATATTCCGTACACTTTAGCTAGACGCTATGCTGAGACCTATGCTAATCCTGCAGTAAGTGAATTCTTTGACCAAATGACGGGAACTTCGGACCTACCGTTTGTTAGCAGAAGAGGACCGGTCAGACCAGGCTATTCTTCTAGCTATAGTATTGAGCCCGGAGCGTCGTCCCTAGCGTCTGGTACCTATTCCGCAATGAAAGGACTCATCACCCTACCAGGTCCTGAAAATCCGGCTTATCACGCTATCCTAGAGCACGAAAAGGGACATAGGGACCTAGGTCAATTTAAATACGCCCCTGCCTCAGTGGATTCCGTATCAACTGCCTTTTTAGATGAAGCGAGCAGTAGATCTGGAAAAACTATTATAGCCGATGAGCTTGAGGCCTCCCGTATAGCCATATCTAATTTAACGGAGAGACTAGGGCCCCGCGATCTCCAAAGAAGCAGAACTTTCTTAAAGGGTGCGTTTTCTACTTATCTGGGTGGCCAAATGGAGACCCCGGAAGAACTGATGCGTTCTTATGAAGAAGCTATAAAGAAACAAAGAACGAAAACGACGACTCAGGAAGTTGACCTCGAATTAGGTGGCCGTAGACCAGGGCCTGATATTATGGCTAACCTGCAAGGGGGTTACCGAAGCGCCCTGGAAGAGATTATAGGTCGGGCGAAGGCTGCTGGGGTAGCTGGAGAAACTTTCTTGGTTGGCGGGGGAGTAAGAGATCCCATGGTGGGACGAACCCCGCATGACTATGATGTCGCTGGTTTAAACGATTCCGCAATAAACGCCTTTAGACAAGCACTCTCCGGCGTAGGAGAACTCACAAAAAGTGTAGAGAGATTTAATGTAAAGACCTTTGAATTACCCACTAAAGAAGGACCAGTAAGTGTAGATACAAAGGCTGATTTAAGACAAGCCCCGGATTATAGCATAAATGGATTACGAATGAGGTTATCAGATCAGTCTATACTAGATCCATGGGGTGGCCTAGAAGACATAAATTCCAAGACCCTAAGACTCACAGGGGAACCAACAGGAAAGGCAATAATGAGGGGACTTAGGTTCCAGACCGAAGGTTGGAGTCCAGATGATTATACCAAGACACAGTGGGCCGAACACGCTTCCGAGGTATCCAAAGTTTATCCGGCTACGGCTAGAGGAATTATAGAAAAGGTAGCGCCAGCTAACATGGAGAGTTTTATTCGCAATCTGACTAGTTTGGGAGCACAACTTCCCCCAGGGGTAGAGATTCCTGGTATGGACATCTCGACACCAGCCCCAGAGCAGCGAGCCATCGAAAGGGCACAAACAGAGGCGGCTAGGCCAGAAAAAACTAGAATCTCAATGGACCAGCTGAGGCAAATGTGGGCCGAAAGAAATGTGCTCAGTCTTCCAATCGAAGAAGGTCATTCTGCAGAAATAGCTAAGTTTGGTCCGGAAGAGCTCATGGATTTGACGGGGGATCCTAGTAGAGGTTTCCACACTAAAAACCTACTTCAGCATAGAATTGGGATGTCTACAGATTTAGCCAAACCGGTAACCACCCTTACCCATGAGACGGCTGCTCACGCGATGTTGAATATTGAACGGTCCAAAAGCGCAGAGATTGAAGACGCCGTCAACGAAGCTTTAAGGCTTGAAGCAGATAAGCCACATCCAAAAGGCGGGACAGTAAGAGAGGAGTTTTTGGGTAGAAAACCCGGCTACGCAGGCCGCGCCCCAGGAGTCATTGAGGAAGAAATATTTGCAGAGAAGACAGGGTATCATGTAGAATCCACAAACGAAACGTTAAAAAAGATACAACAAAAAGGATGGAAGTGGGTTAATGACAATTTAGATTCATTCAACAAGTTCTTTGAAGAAGCCCCGATGCTTAAAGGTGATGTAAGAGCTAGAACACAGTCTGTTCAAACTGGTACTCAAGGTGCCATGTTAGACCTAGGGGAAAGCTCCTACCAAGAAAAGCTTAATAGTGTAAAGACCGAGATAGATAGGTTAGGAACAGAAGTAGATAGGACCTGGAAAGATTATGAGGCCGGAGTAGACCAAACTGGGGATGCTTTCCGTAAAGCACAAGTAGAGTATTTTGCTAAATTAAAGGAGCACAGAGACTTAATAATTAATGAGGGCTGGTCACCAGAAAGTTCTCCCGCAGATATGGGTACAGAACCAAAACTTAAGACCGCAGAAGAACTAGTAAATGATAATCTTAGGAAGTACGCAGAAAGAGGGACAGCTCGTGCAGCTATAGATGCGACAGAGCCTACCCGAGGTGAGATTTCAGCAAGAGAAGCAATGGGAACAGGCTATGGCCGGGGACCTCAGGCAGAGTTAATAGCTGAACTAACTCCAGAAACTAGTAATGGTTGGGATCGTTGGCAGATGGAACAAGAAGCAGCTCGGCGTAGAGTTAATCCCAGAGATATAGGGATAGAACCAACAGCAGCTCCTGAAGTTCCTTTATTTTCTAGAGGCTTTGATTTTGTGAAAGAAGCGGCCGGGGGTTCTATAAAAGAGATGCTGGGCCAAGGGTGGGCAGATCTAATCACTGGCGGAGCTGAAAAGGGCCTGGGAAGAACTATTTTTGGAGCTGAAGCAGCCCCGTCTTTTGGGGAGGCTGCAAGCTTGGACGCAACCCTAGGTAAAGCAATAGGTGGTGGGTTGAGGTTTGCTCTTCCCTATCTAACCGCTAAATCTGTGCACGAGGGTGTGGTGCAAGGCAGAGAAGGAGCCACCGCAGAAGGTTATCCTGAGTGGGTAGGAGGTATGGGGGGAGGAACAGCGGGAGCTATAAATTTGGGCTCAAGTTTGGTTGGTGGTGCCCTCATGCCGAAGATACCTGGATTAGCTCCTGGGGGATTACTTAACTTTGCTGCAGCCCTACCGGCTTTCGAAGCCGCTTCTTATGTGATGCAAGAGCCAGCACAGGCGGTAGGTAGATTTCCAATGATGGCCGCTGAGGCTTCTGTTAGACCAGAGGTGGGGGCAGCCGGAGGAGCTTTTGTTGACACTCTGGGTACCGCCATGACAGGGCTCAACCTGATTTTTTCAGAATCAAAAGACCGAAAAGCTGCACTGGGGCCTGAAAGTAATATAGATTATGGTGGAGCAATAGCCCTTGTAGGAAAACAAGCAGAGATGTATGGTAAATCAACATCCAGCTTCAAAGAAACAATAGATCTATTTGGTAAAGCTGGAGACCGTTTCAGGGAGTCTGTGACGAAGTTTGGAGAAGGGGATGTTGTTGGTGGAGTAGGGAAAGCAGTATCAGGTGTGGCTCATGGAGCCGAAGGGGCATTACAGTGGGGTTATGATGAAGCTATATTCTTAAAGGATGCATACCAAAAATATATTGGACAGCCATTTACAGACTTGGTAACCGGTGGCCCCCGTCAGGCGCAAGCACAAGCGCAAGCTCCGCAAGCTGCACCCACGCCACCTACAACCCCGGCCGAACTACCTCCTCCCGACGAAGGCCCCTACATGAACGAACAGCAAACCAGGGAATATGAACGTGGACAGGCGGGCCAGGCTGCATTTAATTCTCAGATGGCTGCCAATCAATATGAAAAGGAACGATATGGTGGCCCTAGCGGCAAACTAAAAACGCGGATGGAACTTGCTAAGTATAATAAAAGACATTACGAAGAAGCAAATGACTCTTGGAACACCAGAAGACAACAGTGGATAGACGAAGAGAACGCCAGAAAAGAGCGGTCGGCAGCTATAACTCCAGTAGAAGAGCCGCTACAGGAACTACAGTTGACCCCTTATAGACCAAGTATTATGAGTGATGTAGACCAGAAGTTTGGAATACAATTACAGCCAGCAGACCAAGAAAAGAATTTACGAAACAAGTATTATGGTATGGCCTTGTCGGGGAGTTATCAGCAAGAACCAGGTTTAACCAAGGATGACGTGGAGGCCAGATCTGAAGTTTCTTATTACAGCGCAATGGGAAGAGCCGGATTCCAGTCCCCAGAAGAAGTCGGGACGTACAATGACATCATGGCTAGTAGGATGAGACAGAAGGAAGCCGAACAAAGAGCTAAGAATCTAGAACGATATGGGAATACTTCTGGAGATAATACAATATATCTCGATCCTGCCCAGGGCAATCTAACCTCTGCTTCCGGGTCCTCTGTGCCTAGTGGGTACGGAATTAACGTGTCTCCAGAACAGTCCGATGCACAGAGGGCCGCCCGGGGCGAGCAGACCTATGTTCAGCCAGAAGCTATTACTAGAATGGGGGAACAGCAACAGCAGGACAGTGGAAGACTAATAGGGAATATAGTTGATCCCCTTAAAGAAGCCTTTGCTCCTTTGACTGACGCATTGGGGCAATTAAAGAATGCTATGGATAAGCCCCTCCCTACCCCTATCAATCCTGCTGAACCAGGAGCTGTTTCTCCGGGAGTAGCGGAAGCACAGGCAAACCAAACACCGGCAACCGCTGTAGGAGACGCATTAAGTAACCTACCTACTACAATAGCTAATGCAATTACAACAGCACTCGGTGGAACTCTAAATGTATTTGTAACAAATGCAGATGCTATGGGAGGGGGAGCAAAAGCAGAAACTGCGGCACAGGCCATCAAAGACATGCAAACAACCGTAGAAGCGCAAAAGAATGAAGTTACGACACAACTCAAGTTACTTAGTGACGCTGTTGTGCAAACAGATACGGCCTTAGGTGAGAGGGACCAAAAAATAACAGGTGTGGAAGACAGTACAAGGGCATTAAAGGAAAGTGTGGATGTTATAAATTCTATGCTCGGAGAGGTAAGACAAATGGCAAAGACTTGTTTGGATGCTGTAGCAAACTTAGGACAGAAGTCTGCCAATCTTAAAGAGGATGCTTATTTTTAATAACAAAGAGGTAAAGGTTTAAATGCCTAATTCACAAACAGCCGCTGAACTGTTGGCGGCGGGAAAATTATACTACGGGGATCCGTGTTACGACTCTCTTTTTGGATCCACCGAAGCCGAGTGTGAGAAGCAGGGGAACTTAGCTCTAGCGGTATTCCGACATTATGGAATAGAGTTAGCTAATTCCTGGAACGCCCCGAAGGCGTCCTGTTGCCCACTCGACATAGTAAATCAAGATCCCATAGCCTGTATAAAGATGTCTATGATGGCCAGCCTTTTGCAAAAGGAATACTGGGAGGTATATGCTGACGAGTGGGGAAAAGCTAGTTTCGTTAAAGTTTTACCGGAGGAGTCCGCTAAGGTCGCTACTCTCCCGAGAGTGCAATACTGTACTCCGTCACTACAACCTTCTGATATAGCCAATCTAGTAGTAGTCAGGTCTGCCGACCCTCCGCCCTTTAGAAAGTGCGGAAAGATAAAGGGGCAAGACTGGTACGATATCTTAGACGGATCTTCTTATGTAGGGCTCCGTAACGTTTTTGCAAATGGATCTATCTTTCCTGGAGCAGGCCGGGCAGGGGCTGAAGATGCCCGCGGTATAATGTTTTCTTGGGGGGAGGTAACAGGAATGGGGCCGTCCCGAAGTACCGATCCCACCTGTGAAGTAGGTCAGTTTGATCAGTTTGGAACAATCATCTATCCGGACTACGAAAGAAAACAAATCTATAATGATGGAGTAATTGATTTTTATGAGCTAGAGGGCTTTGAACAGATAATGTTCTGGCTAGTAGACGTTAAGTATAGTGCAACTGATGATGAGAGGTCACACTATAACATACAGTTTGTTAAGTCCAGTGATGTACCGATGCTATTGGAGCCCCCTACGATAGGAGATACCTGGCGCGGCCACATGCAGGATTTTGGTGTAGTGTGTGACGTGACTGATGACGGAGCCGGAACAGGAACAAGTCCTAATATTACTTATAACCTTTCTAGTAGGCTGGCGATTGAAAGCTGTGCGGGAGTTCAACAGGCTATATCAGCAGCGAAAGAAAGAAAGCCCTCTGTGTCTTGGGACTCATATTCTATACCTAGCTTCTTTGCTTACGGGTATACCATGACCACAGCAGATTTTAATGACTATAGTAAATGGAATATAGTTGGAGCCGATGAGTGTATAGAAGATCCCATAGATAATATGTACGAATCCACCTCGGCTTTGTGGGGCAACGGCTGTCCCCTAGATAATTGGTACGTAATAAGTTTTACCAGCACTGCCATCTTTTTTGGAATGCAGAAAGGAAAAAGAACTATAGAATTACCACAAGCCCATACTTGGGTTGAGTCAGGAGACCAGAACGGTAAGCTCATTTATTCGTTAAGGGCAGAGGCTCCCGGCAGTGCAACCACATCAACTAATTCCCAGCCTTGGATAAATCCTTTCCACAATTACATGCTTACCCCCATATCTAATGCTAGAGAAGGAGAGGCTTCTTCCAGTTTTACAGACGTTTATAAATACCCAGGAAACCTTTTTGGCTGGGATAATGGCATGTACCTTATTAACGAACTGTGGGCAAAGACTAAAGTATCTAGACCAGGTATAGCAATCCAAGGATTTGGTAGAGGAGTTAGGAATTTTTTACCTAAAGTCTCTCTCAGAATTAAACCTGTTTATCAAGTAGATTTTCCTGCGGCCATAGCGGCCCGGGGGGACACTTATAACGGATGTGTAGATGTATACAGGGATTTAGCTAACGCTAACCAAGCATACTGCAAACCTATATCGACAGGTTCAACAGAAGCGGAAAAATTACAGGAGGCGATGACGGGGAACACCATAGACATAACTATCCCATTTCTATTTCCTGACTTTGCTGGTATAGGTCAAAGAAAGCCTAGTGATGTAAAAGATAAAAGCGCCTTTGACGCCCTATGCAAAACTTGTTTAGATGTTGCTTCTTTTCTATGGGATTATATAAGCAAGTATAAAAACGAACCGTATAAAGGTTACACTTATATATGCGGCCCCCCAAAGTCCCAAGCTGAGGTCCCCAAGCTAGGGGATGTAGTAGAAACAGAACACGGTAGACGGACTATTAATAGCCTAGCATATAGTTATAGTGACAGTTCAAGTTTTACACTCAATGTAGAAGTTGGCCCTGTATCTATTGCTGCGGCACATGCGGGGTCTATCACCAGCAAAAGAAAAAAGAATGAGGACGTTAAAGGAAAGATAGTTGATCAAGGTATGGGGGCATTATATAAGGTGGATATTCCTAGCTTAGGGATAATACAAGCATGGAACATAGATAGGTATCCATGGGATGTGGGTGACAAGGTTTCTGTTACTTTGTATAATCACCCAATGGAGTTATAAGATGGCAGATACTTGTGTAGATATCAAACTAGAACGAATACGAGCCTACATTCAAATAGGTCAACATTATTATGTAACTACTGGTACTGATGACAATGCCACAGGATCTATAATGTCTTTCTCTATTAACAAGAGTAGGGGGCAGCCCATCGCTACTTTCAGGTGTCAGCTGTCTGTATGGGCATCGGCTTATATAAAGTCTGACTTAGAAACGGTCCACAACAATCTGGGTTCAAAGATAGTAGTGTATGCAGGGGTAGGGGAAAAGAGCGATACCAGTCTCCCTAGACTCTTCACGGGTTATGTAACCAACATAACTCAGGATCCACACTGGGATGACTCTAGAAAGTATATACTTAATGTATCAGGAGAGGACGAATTTGCTCTTATGAAATACGGGTCTAAATACAGCCGCAGGTTTAAATACGCGGACGACGCCTTTGCCGTTATTACGGGCGGAAAAAGACGCGAGGGAGGCCGGATGACGAGATTGAAAAGAGTGGGGGCAGGAAAAGCAGGAGTAACATTTCACCACGTCGGAAGTAATTCTTCTTTGGAACATAGCCCGTTAATAAAAACTCCTGATCCCCAGGGTATGTCTCCCAGCGCTGCTAAGAACGTAGGAGGCTCAAGTAAACGCCCGGAGGCGGACCAGGGCGCAATAACAATGAGTCCCTCTACTATCTATGGGAATTCCGGGGATCAAGTATTTGTTATTTGTAGAGATAAAGACGGCAATCCAGTGGATCCTAATTCCTTAAAGAATACAGTCGGGGAGGGCTGTCTATGTATATCCAGTCCGCCCCCCTCCTCCTTTACGTCGACCGCTAAGACCGGAAATAAAAGGGAGGGTGGATTAAAAGACGGAGAAAAGACTTATCCTGTCTCTGTAAAATATACTACACAAGGTGATATTCCTGGATTTTTATTTACCCTTACAG
>Ga0208980_10000008_pt1 | contig 80323 bp, 75 predicted proteins | sample WetSurMetagenome_3_FD_187993 | JGI IMG/M metagenome (GOLD analysis project Ga0208980, IMG submission 187993) | Wetland microbial communities from Twitchell Island in the Sacramento Delta, sample from surface sediment Aug2011 Site A1 Bulk (version 2) | ecosystem: Environmental > Aquatic > Marine...
AAATAAGATCGATGGGGTTAAGTTTCCGATAACTTAGGATCAGCAAAGTTACTAAAAGTACAATCAGGATAAAGGTAAAACCGTGGACAAAATCGGTCCAATTCCACTGCCAGACAGCCCAGTATTTTTGGTACTCGGAAACGTAAGGCGTAAAGCGGCCGAAAGAAATTCTGAAAGGATAAAGAAAAGTCCAATAACCGTTGGGGGTCAAAAAAGGAGTCACAATCGAAACTAGACCGGCCACCAAAAGCTTAATCCGCTCCCCCTTATTTAATATCAATCCGGCTGGCTGATACGCCGGATAGCGTTGTTTTAATTTTTCAGCTAAGAAACTACCGATAACATAAGCAAAAAGAATAACCGTCAACATAAAAAAGGAGGCATGGGAGTTAGCCCAGATTAAAGAGAATAGACAAAGTACGGCCGTTGTTTTCCAGCTTATTTTTTGAAAATACTCCAGAATAAAGAAGGTCAAAACGATAAACAGATATTCAAAAACCGAAGGAAAAACCACCCAAATACCGCGGGTATTAACCATGGCCGCCAAAAGAAAAACAAAAAAGGAGAGATAGAAATTAACCTTCCGTTTGTTAAAAAGCAGGAAAAATAAAAGAAAGGTCAAGCTGATAACGCTGGTCTTTAAAAAAATAAGAGAAGGGATACCGAAATTTTTAGCTATAACATAAAAAAGGGTGGCCGGCATCCATTCTTCAAGCGTCCAAACGGCTCCGGGGTTGGAAAAATTATAGTGGTCATAGATGGGAAAAATATGCTTTTCCCAAATCTCTCCCCCCATTTTTAACTGCCAGAAAAGATCATTTTCGGGGCTGATGATGTTAATACCCATCACAAAGATACAGACCAGGGCTAAAGCCTGGATAATCCGCCTAAAGATAATTCGTTGTTTTAAGGTTTCTTTATCCATACCTAGACCGGCAGATCATCCAATTCCACATCTTTTCCTAACAGCTTTCGCATCAGTTCTTTCCAGGCCAGACCAAACTCCTGGAAAATATTCTGACCCGGTCTTCTTAACCGGCCGGAGATAATCGTCGGCATGACCGGAATAATCACCAAGAAAATAGCCACAATCAAAGGCTTTGGAATCTCCGGAATTGTAATCCCGGCCGCCGGAATAATTAATCTGGCGGGGATATTGGTATTATTAATGGCCATGTTCCAGGTACAGTTAACGTTGGCTTTACAACCCGCACTTCCGTTATTGTAGTAAATCCTGAAAACCAAACGGTTTTTAGCCGCACTGGTAATGTTTCTGGTAACCACGTTGCCAATATAAAACTGCATCAGGGTGTTGCTGGCGTTATTAAGACGAATCGTATAGCGGTTGGCCGCGATCTGGGTTTTGGTGGCTTCGTTGTTGCTGGTCACCAAGAGTTGCATGATGACGTTCATATGGTTGGTTCCTCCAACCACTTCGTTCCCCTGTTTGGCAAACTGAATATAGTAGTTTCCCCCCGGAATAACGGCATCGGTTGCTCCGTTTGGCCACAAATTGGTAAACCAATAGTATTTATTTGAGGTGCCGGTCAAGTTAGCATACAAGTTTCCAATACGAACAAACGTCGTACCGGCACTATAAGTAGTTGCGTTTGATAACCAGTTACCCCAAGCCGGAAGTCCCGCATCACCGGTCCCGACATCCAATTTTAGAGGCGTTGCCCAGGTATCGGCATATGCCAACTGAATGTTTTTGGAGTAATACAAAAGGCTGGTCGTTATCATTAAAAGAACCGACAAGGTCACCTTTCCCAGCCACGTTAACCTACCTCTGGTAATCGCAAAGTTGTTAAAACGGTTATTGGCGGTGGTTAAAGCCAAGTAGCGGTTATCGGTCATGCTCATGGATGCCCTAAAAGCCGAAGCCCGATCCTCGGCTACCTGATTGGCTCTTCCGGGCAGAATACCCGAAATAAAGCGGTAGAACTTGCCTCTGGCAAAAATATCGGTAATTCTTCCGGTTTTAGGTGTCCTAAACCAAGGTCCTTCTTTTTCTTCCAAAAAGCCCTTGACCGAAGAATAAGCCTGGAAAGGTACCAACAAGTAGGATAAAGCTACAAAGGAAGCCAATCCCAAATAATCCCGGTCATCGCTTTCCTCCAAAAACATACCGACGGCATTCATTAAAGGCAGGGCAAAAAGGTTGGTTAGAACCAAGCTCCAGCCCCAAAGTGAGGTCCAGAAAGGCAAACGGGCCGGAAAAACCGATTCGGAAATAAGCCACGCAAAGGTTCCGACCAAAAAGAAGAAAGCCTGCAGGTAATAAGGTGATAAATAGATAAATTCAAATTTCTCAGCCAAGGTAAGTTTGGGGTTGAGAAGAATTTTCTTAAACATCCGTTTGATGTTTTGCGAATGGCCTTCTGACCAGCGCATTCTTTGCCTGATCAGTCTTTTAATCGTCGAGACACATTCGGCCGGGGCCTGGATGTAAGGGGTATAAACCACCCGGTAACCTTTTTCGTAGAGTTTTAGGGTCAGCTCAAAGTCCTCGGTAATGGAAACGCCCCAACCGGCCTCCTCCAAAGGCTTTCTTCTGATCATGTAAACCGAACCGGAGATTTGTTTTAAACCACCATATATCTCAATACCGCTTCTTTCGATAACGTATGAGCCGGCGTATTCGCTCCTGATTCCCCGGGTAATCCAGTTTTCCGATTTATTCAAGACATGCCACTGATAACCCTGAACCGCAGCCACCTTACTGCCACTGTAATCTTCTGAGTAATTATTTTGTACTTTAAAGTATTTAAGAAAAAGATTTAAAGAATCGGGGTACGGCACAAAGTCGGCATCAAAAACGCTGACAAATTCAGCTTTTGGATTAATTAACTTTAAGGCCAGATTAAGGGCTCCCCCTTTGAATCCGCCTCTGGTCGTTCGGTGAAGATGCCTTAAGGTTAAGCCTTTTCTGATTTCAACTTCGGTTAAGGTCCAACCTTCGCCTTCGGTGGTTTTCAGGCTTTCCCTTTTCCCGAGATAGTTTTTTTGGAAATTTCTAATGATATTGGTGGTCTCGTCGGTTGAATCGTCACAAAGAATAACCTCGTATTCGGGATAGTCAAAGTTAATGGCCGCCTCAATTGATCGCTCAACCACGTTCTTCTCGTTATAGAAAGGTATCTGCACCGAAACAAAGGGGTGTTTCTTTAAAGCCACATGGTCCAGGTTCGGTTCAAGTCCAACCGGACTACTCGTTCCGGTCATACTATCTTTATCTCCGTTTAAGCCCAAAAGCCAATTGAGGATGTTTTTCTTTGGAGCGCCCCTACTCCGATCCATATTGGCATCCTTCTGTGAGAAAGAAAGAACGACGGCCATCGTCAGATAGTATTTAAAGGAATAAAGGAAGAAGATCGAACCCATAAACAAGGCTGTAAAGGCGAAAAACATGCCGATGGGTGAAGCGACATCGGCTCCGCCGAAGGAACGAATAATGGCACTGGCTAGGCCAAAGAAGGCAATGCTTAAAAAGACACCTAAAGCAATCTTGCTGCCCTTTTTGACGTATTCATGTCTGGCTTCAGGTTCAATTCTGAAGAAGCCGGCCACTTTGTCCAAGATGCCGGAGATAGATTCGGTAACCGGGGTAATCTGGCTTTGGGCATAGGCTTGCCTCAAGGCAAAGGTATTTAAGTTATGACGGTTTAAGATGTTTTGAACACCGTGGTGGCCAATTAAGGGTTTACCGCCAATTTGGGGCAAATTAGCTACCAATCGCCTAATCCCGTAATCCGGATGCTTGTTAACCAAGGCCAAAAGCGATTCTTCGTGCTTTTCCGGGGTTTGTCTGAAGTAGCGATCAATGTGTCTTTCCCTAGGCAGGAAGGCTGTTTCCTTCATGCCTTCGCCTGCTTCTTTATAGCGGTTTAACCATTTATATAGTGTGACTCGAGAAATGGCGTATTTTTCAGCCACTTCGGTCGCATCACTGCCCTGCTCCATTACCTCTTTAATCATCATTTCCCGGTCATGAGGAGAAAGGTGCGTGTATTGTGCTTTTTTATGGACGATTATCTTTTTGGGACGACCCGTCTTTAACTGTCCCAGTTTTACCCTTCCTCCTTCTTCATATCTTTTTAACCAACGGTAGAAAAGAACCCTGGAGATACCGGCTTCCCGGCATAAAGAAGCTACTTTTTCGCCTTTTAAGGCTCTTTGAATGAGGCTAAAACGTTCTTCTTTGGTTAGTTTAGGTGTCATGGCAGGTGTTAATACCTTTTCTAAAAATATTGCTCTTTTTGAATATACTATAACATGTTAACACCATGTGGGTAACGCTCGTCAAGAGGCAGTTTAGGTGGGTAAACAGGCAAAACCGGGTTATTGAAGCTAAATTTACGTCTTTTTGCCTAAAATTGAGGCTAACTATCGTTTATGGGATACATTAAAATGCAGGCTAAAATATTCGAAGAAATCAACAAATTGAGAACTTCTGGATAAAGATGAACAAACAAATTACTCCGGTATATGAGGCTAAATAATCATGTTTAGGTAATATGCCGGTGATAAAAGCCCGGATGCTATAGGTTCAAATATGGCTTAAATATTCTTAATAACCCCAAAAAGGCTTGTAATATAGGTTATGATTTTAAATACATTTAACCCCGTAAAAATATCATCCATAACCCCCTATTTTAAAGGTCTCAATGTCCCTTTTCATTATGTCCTTAAATGAATATTTTTATAACCTTAAAAATGATAGTCAAAACAACCCCTAAAAAATGCCATAAAAATACTATTGACACCATCAATGTAAGGTTTTATGCTGAATCGTTGTTATATTTAATATCATGAGCACGGAAGACGCCATCTTAACCATCTCTGTAGCCGCGAAGCTGATCGGTCTTCACCCAAGAACCTTGATGCTTTATGAAAAAGCCGGTTTAGTCGCCCCCTACCGGACCGGTTCAAAGAGAAGACTTTTTTCGATCAAGGATATTGAGACTCTTCAGTTCATTAAATATCTTACCCGGCAAAAGGGCGTAAACCTACAGGGAGCAAAAATCATCATTGAAGCCGTAACCTTAGCTGAAAAAGAAGGTATCAAAGTAAAAAAACTTCTTTTCCCTTCATATAAACCCGCTAAATTAATTTAATCCCCCAAAGCTATTCATATCGAGAACCAGCCGTGATTATTCTTATATACAGGCCCGTGTAATCAATTCAGAGCCCTTTTTTGGCCCATCTCCCGGTAATCCATCGACTTAAAAAACAATTCCATAAATAACCGGAATAAATTTTAATGATTTTTGGCTTTTTAACCATTTTTGCCGGGTTTTTAACAACATTGTTGAGTTTAGGGCCCGGTTTAACATTACGTTTAGTAAAAACTCGTTATTTTTTGGAATTCTTCCATCCATTTTTGACCTCTCCATTTTAGTGATCTTTTTTGGCTTACTCTTCCCTTTTTTGGGATAACACTCTTTCTTAAAAACCCCGGTTTATTTCCAGTTTCCTTTTAAGAGCGATGTTTTTATTGACTTTTTTTGGGGGAATAGACTTTATGCCTAGATATAAGTGTTAACACTTGGTGGGTACCGCGTTTTTTGTAGCTAAAGTGTTAACACATTATGAATAAGACTAAATCGGCTTTAGAAGGCATAAATAACATCCTCTAGTATGTTTTGACTCGATTTTGCGGTTGTCGGCCACTTTTCCAAGAACTTGAAATCATGATAATATTCCGGTGAATTTTCCGGGTGAATCAGGACATATGAAACACCCAATTTATCCACCCATTCCTTTGTCTCCTCGGAAGAAGGGCTTTCCCTTAACACCCAGGCTCCTTTTGCCCAGTTATCGTCTCTGGCTACTCCGTCTCTCCCGCCTCTGACCTGATTGATGTCGTATAAAGCGTTGGCCCAAAAAACGGTTGCCCCGGAAAGAAAGACTCTTTGGGTCCCTACTATTTCTGATACCTGCTCCAGGCTCCTTACCCCCTCAGGAATGACTTTACCAAGAAGAGCCGGCTTACCCAGTTTATTGAAGACAAAGAACGTAAGGACAAAGGGTAAAAGGACAAAAAGGCCTCTCAGAACCGGACTTTTGGGCTTTAGAAAAACAAGGATAAAAACAAGGCCTATTTCCAACTGCGAAAACCAGGTTGTCCAATCCTGCCAGAAATCGGGATCGCTTAAAAACCGGAAAAAGGTCAGAAAAGAGAAAGTTAAAACCCACGTCAGGATAAAGACCGTTTTTCTGTCCTTTATCTTTCTGGTAAAATAAACGGCTACAACCGCCAGGAAGAGCGGCAGTGTTGACCTGAGGAGGTTAAAGATTTTAACAATGACCTTAAGACCACTTACTCCCCCCAAAGAAGGATTAAAAAGAATCGTTAACCAATAAGACGGACCATACCAAAAGGAAGCGGCGGCAAAGCCCAACAAAAACGGAGCCATTGTCCTTTTTAAAACTTCCCCCACTTTTTCCAATTTCCCTTCCCTAAAAGATTCTGCCAACGTTAAAGACATCAGCCCCACCAGAAAAACCGGTAAGACACCGGTATTGATAAGCAAAAGAAAAAGGGTTGTCAAAACGGCAAACAGATAACGCTTTAAGTTAGGTTTTTCCAACAAGGCCCAAAAGGAAAGAAGAACAAAAGGGATAAGGTTTTGGGCCATAACCAAACTGCCTTCGGAAAGGGTCAGGGAGGAAAACAAACGCCAGGGAAATAATAAAAGTAAAAGCGTAAAAAGAATAACCGTTCTATTTTTCAAATCGCCCATCTTCTTTAATAGAAGTACCCAACCTAGAACAGAAAGAGCATAAGTTAATATGATTAAATATATCGTAATGTTAAATAGTGATACATTTATTGCCCCATTAATAAGGCTTTCAACAATCGGAACAATCGGTCCGGTCAGATATTTATAAGGTGTTGTCCCTAAATACCAATATGGATAATTAAGCGAAAAGGCTTTAAAACCAAACTTGGCAAAAAAGGAAGATAGGGCAACGGTTACCGGAATAAGTGAAGTTTGGGAAGGAAAAAGCATATTTTTTTTATTTCAAATAAGGCAAAAATTTAGTATAAAATAAGCGGCTCCCTTAATTCCGCTTCTTTTTCCTCCTCTACCCTAAGAATCGGATCAAGGGCATTCTTTTCCTGTTCTTCAATTTCCTTGGTTCTGGGCGGGAAAATAGCCAGGAAAGTAAAGACTCCGACAAAGTAACCTGCTGTAAAGATAGCAAAATATATCATTCTATTAAAAAGTACTTCTTGGCAGAAGCAGAAAAATAAGAAGTTATTATCTTTTACTCTATGAAAAGGAGTCTGTCAACAAAGCAAAACTTCAATTCTTTTTACATAAAGGACACATTTCTCTTAAGTAGTTGGGAGAAAAAATACTCAAAAGAAGTGTCCAAAGATTATTAATCAAAAAACCGGCTCCAGCCAACATTAAAGGCAGACCGATAATTAAGTCATAGGGCGTTTTTTTAGTTTGAAAAAGAAGATATCCGGCAACACCCAACAGCAACCAAATTAGTGATGAAAGAAGACCTTTAATAAGAAGGTAAAAGAAAGTCAGAACATTATGGAAAAAATTATGTTTCTTCATTTGGTGGACCCGCCGGGAATCGAACCCGGACCTCTGCAATGCGAATGCAGTATTCTACCGTTAGAATACGGGCCCTTAAAGATCTGTCGGGTAACACTCTATTTTATCATGAAGACCGGCAAAAACACTTTTACCTCAAAACGTTTAATGGATTAAGATAAACTCCGTTCTGGATAACTTCAAAGTGTAAATGAATTCCGGTAGACCGCCCGGTTGAACCCATTTTACCGATGGCGTTACCCCTGACCACGGTTTGACCGGCAACCACGTAAACCTGGCTCATGTGGCCATACAGTGTCCTGTAACCGTTGCCGTGGTCAATGATAACCCTGTTGCCGTAACCCGAGGCATCGGGCCAGCCGGCCAGAACAACCGTTCCCGAATCGGCCGCCAGAATGGCCGGTGCGGCGTTATTGGCGATATCCAAACCCTTGTGGTACCAGGCAAACCTTTGGGTAATTGTTCCACCTGCCGGCCAAACAAACTGACCGGTGGCGGTAACCGTTCCGGCATTGGGAGTAATCTGTTTAACCCTCGCTAGTGGAGCCCAGAGAACATCAGCCGGTTTAACACCATCCGGAACAACAACGGTTTGGCCAATGGCCAACTCAAAGGTTTCATCATTGGAGAAAGTGTTATACGGGAAATCAACAATCGCCTGTGCAGATGAATCATACCGTTTCGCAATAGAATAAACCGTATCACCTTTTTGCACTTTATGAGAAATGCCGGTCACCGGTAAGATCTGTAAAACTTGTCCTTCCTTAATGGCGTCTTTGCTTTTTAAATCGTTTTGCCACCTAATGGTGTCGGAGGAAATATTAAACTTTTCGGCAATGGAAGAAACGGTGTCCCCGGCTTGGACCTGATACTCAATAATTTTGTCCCTCATCTTATCGGAAATTTGGGTGGTGGTATCCTGACTTTCGGTGGAAGCGGAAAGAACCGAAGCGGTTGAAGCGATTTCCCAGGGATCAATATTTCGCCCCGGAAATTCTTGGGCAATAACCGGTGCAATTATCATTCCGACGGCAGCCAATCCAGCCATGCCGGTATGAATAAAGCGTCTGGCCATCTTGCCTCTTTGTTTATAAAGGGCTGTTACAAAAACACCCTTCCCCTCTTCGAAACGAAGGAACGATAAATGCAGATTTTTGATTAAATAGTTTTTAAACTCAACAAAAAATAACTTGATCTCTTTGACAAAGTCGATAAGCTCTTTGTAGTTCTCTTCCATACTTCTCCTTTTCGGTAAATTAGACGATAGCATATGAAAATAATGAGGGCAAATTATAGCAAAGGGGACAAAAATTACACAGGGACAGTTTGTTGGAGATATTAAACTGTTTTGAGGCTATCCAAAAACTCTTTATTATTCTCGGTTTTCTTTAATCTTTCCAATAAAGTTTCCGTTCTTTCGTCGTCGGAAACCATTTCCAACATTCTTCTTAAGGTGTGGACTAAAACCAAAGTGTCTTTTCCGTAAAGAAGTTCCTCTTGTCTGGTTCCGGAACCGGAAACGTCAATGGCCGGGAAAATTCTCTTCTCGGACAGTTTTCTGTCCAGGTGGAGTTCCATATTGCCCGTTCCCTTGAACTCTTCATAAATCAAATCATCCATCCTGGAATCGGTGCTGACCAAACAAGTTCCGATAATCGTTAAGGAACCGGCATTTTCAATTTTTCTGGCTGCCCCGAAAAACTTCTTGGCCGGATACAGGGCCATCGGGTCAAAACCACCCGATAACGTCCTGCCTGATGTCGGTAGAGCCAAGTTATATGCCCTGGCCATACGGGTAATGGAATCAAGAACAATGACAACATCTTTACCTTCTTCAACCAATCTCTTGGCTCTCTCAAGAGCCAATTCACCAACGGCTGTTTGTTTTTCCGGCTCTTCATCAAAGTTGCTAGCTGCAACCTCACCAAAGCCATCGGTAAGCATTTTGACATGTCTGACAATGTCAGTCACTTCTTCAGGTCTCTCTCCTATAAGAACCGCCATCAAATGAACCTTTTTGGCACCTTTTTTCTTGCCGTCTTCCGGATAATTGGTAGCAATGCCTTCCAAGATGGCTTTCAAAAGCCAGGTCTTTCCGGCTTTGGGTGGAGAAACAACTAAGCCCCTTTGACCAAAACCGATCGGTGAAACCAAATCAATCACCCTGGTAGTTAAAATATCGGGCTTGGTTTCAAGAACAATGTGTTCATCGGGATATATCGCCAAAAGATCATCGTAGTTGGCCCGATCCGCCGGCATCTTCTCAACCGGTTCGCTATTAACCTTTTCGACTTTCAAAAGACCCCAATAGCGCTCATTCTCTTTGGGTCTTCTGGCTTGTCCCCCGACCAAATCACCGATCCTTAAATTAAATCTGCGGATCTGGGAAGAGGAAATATAAACATCTTTATCGGAAGCGGCATATTTAGGCCTTAAAAGGCCACTGCCCTCATTGGCAATATCCAAAACACCTTCAACGTACTCGGTCGGAAGGTTGGCGTCGGGAATCTGTCTTTCGTCATAACGGAAACCTCCATTGGTGTCAGTCTTTGGAGTTTCAACTTGCTCTTCGGGTTTACCGACTAATTCGGCGACCTCGTCTTTGGTTTCGTCTGTTTTTAGGACCATAAAATATATGTGTTTTTGTTTTGAAAAAACTTTGGAATTACCTACATCTTAAAGGAATACTATTCAGAAGCTAACAAAACCTGCCTTCCTTGGACAGTACGTGTATTTTACTAAGCTTTCCCCCCTCATGTCAACTGGCTTTAAAAAAAGTTAAGAATGCCCAAGATTCCCCCCGCCCACTCCAAGCCTTGAGGCCAATAAAGAAGGTAAACCTTGTTTGTCCCCTCCGGAACATACCAGGCATTGGCCCAACTGTTGATTTTGGTGTGTTTTAAGATGTTGCCTTTTGATATAGTTTCCCTGAAAGCCAGCCAACCAGAATCATAGGATTGATTGAGGCTAATTACACCGGATCCGGTTAAATCAACCTCATAAAGGAAGGTTCCCCTTTGCTTAACCTGATTAACTTTGATATTGTTTGTAATACTTATCGGCTCATTTGGTGTTTTTTTGATGTCGGCCAGAAAAGTGTAGTCGACGGGTATAAACTCAATCACTTCAAGCCTGTTTTCGGAAGACACATTCCCGAAACTTCTGGTTTCCAAATTCAGACTGTAGCCTTTTTCCTCAAAATTTGAAGGATTAATAAAGAAGTATTCGTCAAAATTCCCCTTCGGTAAGAGTTCTTCCAACTCCATTTTACCGGTTGTCTTATTTTGCAGGTAAATTTTTAAACTTCTCCCCTCTTTATTCTCTCCTTTAATGCGCAGTATGTATGCTTGATTATAAGAAAGGTTGGGATAGTCATAAAAATCACAGGAAACGCCATTGTCTTCGGCTCTATAGACAACTCCTTTTTCGATTACTTTTTTAAAGACCGTTCCCAACTTCTTAAGATCACAATTGGTGGCTTCTTTAAAACCCCGTCCGACAAAGTATTCGGTTGTCTGATCCCTAATCGGTAAGATAACCTTAATCTGACTTTCTGAATCAACCAGGAGAAGGTAATTCCCTTCCTTGGAAACGATTAAATTAAGACTTTCCATATTGGCAAAAGGAAAAAGATTGACACCTTCCTCAAAAAGATAATCACCGTATTTTTCAAAAAGAGTATCTTTTTGGCTAAGGGTCATATCCATACCTGTTTTGATATATGTTTCTGGGACTGTAATTTGGTTCTTTCCCCAAGGTGTTTCATATACGGTCAAAAAGCCGATTGTTTTTAATTCTTTGATGTTTTGGGAAACCTTAATCATTTCTTTTAATTCCTTATTAAAAAGCAGTTTCTGGCTTCCACCGGGATTAATAACCGATTCGTCCAGCAACAGATATTTAACTTCATACTTTTCCAAAGTCTTTTCAAGAGTCTTAATATCTTTGGCGTACAAGGCGTTTGAGGCTTCCAAATAAAAGGATTCATTGGCCTTATTCCAACGGTCAAAATCACGATCCAACAAGGGGTTTTTTAAGCCGTAGGTTAAAAAGCCACTGCCCTCATATCCCCAAGAGTTATTTCCCCACCCCCAGAGAGTCTGCATCGGAAACTTGGCAATCCGGCCTTCTTTGCCTTTAAAGAAAGAGAAAAGTTGAAAATACTCATTCGAAATATCTTTTTTAACCACCCGGCTAATTAGCTTTCCCTCAAAAGCCGGCAGCATGGAATAGACCAAAAATAAACCTATGGCGAAAGGAATAAAGATATAGAAAACCTTTAAGATCGATTTCCGGAAGAGCGGTAAGACATTAACCAAGAAGTAGCCCAAAAAGAAAGACAGGCAAAAAGCAAAAAGGGTTGAGAACTTGGTAAAAGGCATCCTGAAACCCTCCCTGAATAAGGCAAAGCGGTCGTAAAGGTATGAATAGATAAAACCGGTTTGATAGTTGGCATTAACCAAGAAGAACAAACAAAAGACGGTTACCAAGGAAAGACTAAGCGCCACTTTATTTTTCTTAAAAAGAGCAATCAACATTCCCAAAATGGCTAAGGCCGGAAAAAGAAGGCTCATTTTGGCAACCTCGGGTTTATTAAGGTGCGCGGTCCAATCCCCCATTAAATCAACATAGGTGGCTTTTTGGTTGTCATATACCCGCCAATCAAAAAGAAAGTTTTTCTGGGTCAAAACATCTTTGATATTGCCGTGATCATAATTTCTCAAGAAAGCTTCCGGCGAAAAGAGGCGGTTAATTTTCGCTTCCTCAATTGCCTTGGCCTGATTTTTGACCGAATATATATTGGGCAACAACCAAAAGGCATTAAGGGTCAAAGAAACCATTAAAACGGCCACTACTCTTTTAAGAAGCGGGAATTTAGCCTTACTTAAAAGAAAGTAAGCAAAAAGAAAAATGGTTAGGCTTCCGAAATAGGCATAATAAAGAGACGAGGCATAGGAAAGAGGCAGGGCAAAAAAGGAAAAGAGGGAAAAGAAAAACAAAGACTTTTTCCTGCCCTCCCTGATAAACCTGAGGGCAAACAAGAATAACCAAGGCAGGAAAGCAAAAAGGGTTGGAAACATTTCAAAAGGGACAAGGAAGTGCTGGAGAGTGGAAAGATTCAAGAGATAGTATAAAGCTCCCAAGAAAGAAGAAATGTAGACAAAAGTGCCTTCTTTCTCTCTTTCAAAAACATACTTCAGGAAAAAATAGACTCCAAGGGGTCCAATAATCAAACAGAGAAAAATATATAAATAGCGAAGAAAATTTAAAGGCAAGACAAAAGAAGACAACCAAAGAAAAATAACTCTGGGTAAATCGGCCATATGGGCATGAGCGGCAATGGCCCCCAAACCCTGCTCCCCCCGCCAAACACCCCAGAATATCCGCTCAAAAGCCAATTTGAAATCAAACTCGGGGTGAAGTGAATCCCAACCTATGAGAAAAGTTCCGGAGGAATAGTTTTTGAAACAAAGATAGATACTAATTAAAACCAAAAAGGCAGGAAATAAATATCCTGCCAGTTTCTGTGTGAAGCGCATCATCTCAACTAATAATAACAAAATTATTGGTTCAGGTGATACGGCGAGCAATTTGATTTTCTAGTTAACTTTTTAGGGTTAAAAGAATTTCAGCATGCTCGCCAATCAGATTACAAAGACATACACTTTTTGATCGGTTTAGGGACGACTCCATTGGCCAAAATCGACCAATTGGTAATGGGAAAAGTTAATTCCCAAGTCCGGCCGATCGGGCATGCGATAGACAACTACATATGTAACCGTGTTACATAATCCGCTGGATCCGCATTGACCTTCGAGATGATTATCGGGATGGGGGTAGCCCAGTTGAAATAAATAATGGTTGCGGATTGCCGCCACGCCATCTTCAACTTTATGGGTTGTTCCATCCAAATCCCACATCGGTCCGTAGCCGACAAATCCATTGTCGACATATATTGCCGAGTTGTTTCTTGGACCCCAAACTTCATCGCTGTCATGGAAATTGATGAACAAAATCATGACTGCGCCTCCGTCAGGGTCTTTCAAACAACCAACGGCCGGATGGCAAACTTCATAGCCGATAACTACACGCCAATTTAAGGCCTGTATATCGTCGGCGCACCATCCGTTCGGCGAATCACAGCTCCAGTTTTCTCCGTCGTTGTATCCGGCAACAGGTGAACCCCAGACTCCCGCAACATCAACAAACCCGATATAGGGATTGAGATCTTGGGGAATTATCGGGAATACCAATTTGTCCGGATTCATGACCAGGGATTTAACCGGAGTGAATCCGTCTAAAGTTCCTGTTTGGACTTCAGATGGATTTGTGTACTCCAACAGCTGCTGATACGCGACCATGAACGGGTTATCGACGATCGGTTCCGACAGCTTCTTGTTTAGCTGAACCAAAAAATCTGGGTCAGATAAAAGAACCGTCGGATCACCATTCTTACCGTCCTGGCCTTTAAGTCCTTGCGGACCGGTTGCACCTGTTTGGCCATCTTTTCCTGGCGAACCTTCTGAACCAACAGGCCCAATTAGGGCTGGCTGAATCAGTGGTTTCCAAAGAACCAATATCACCAGGAAGATAATGAACGCCACAGCGAAACTTATTCCAAAAACCTTCGAATAATCCTCTTTTGTTTTCATTTTGACCTCCGTCAAATGTGTTTGATTTTATTTGAGTCATACATGCCCACACTGGCTACAAATTAAACGTAAACAAAAATAAGTATCCTAATTTATAACCATTGCGGGCACGCCGACTCCGGAAGCCTAAATGAACCTAAGGTGTATATCTTTTTAAAGTGCCTCTTAAGGCCGCCCTCTAACACAAAGCGTTAGACTTAAGCCTTAAAAAACCAGAAAATCATTAAGATTAGGGGAGAAAAATTGTCTTTGAGAGGATATTTCTCCTCTGACCTTAATTACTCGGTTAAACCTTTCTTTACCTTTTCAGAGATAAAGTAAAAACCGGCCGAAAGGGCCAAGAAGGAAGCACCCAAAAGAGACGGGTCAATATTCAAATCCGTTTCAACCGGTTGGTGTTCGGTTGAGGCTCCGCAAACAACGCCTCCACCGTAAACCTGAACACAGTTATCGGCATACGCACCCTGCGGCCTCAAATAGAAAAGAGCCGCAACCAGGCACAAAATAGCTACAATCTTTCTTAACATCAGGGCGTCATTATTACATCAAAATAAGCATTTGTCAAGTTGTTATAGGATAGGTTTACAGCCTCAGAAGCCGGCCATATTTGAAGATCCGAACCGGGGTTTTTAGGGATTCGCAGGTATATAGAATAAGGTCGGCCGAATAGTCGGTTATTGTCTCCCCTTTTTCTTCTTTGTAGATCTCATAAACATACTTTCTCTGTTTCCAGACTATCTCTACCGTTGCCCCTTTTTTGAGTTTAGGCAAATTATAGAAAGAATTCTTCAGTCGGTAAGGTACGGTCCAGGAAAGGTAACCATAACGGTGGGCCGCCAGAATGGTCGGCTTTCCCCGGGACTCCGGAGTCCCGAAATCGGCGACCCGCCAAACCCCTTTTTTCAGAGCCGCTTCATAATTGGTTAAAACGGCTTCATGAATAACCGTATCAACTTTAACCGACGGAATTCTTAACCGGTTATCCAACGGCAGAGTTAAATCCATTTTCGGCTGATAAGTATCTACCTCTTTCGGTTTTTCGGTGGTTATGGCCTCTTTGGCGGTCATTTGAATTAAAGAGGAAATAGCCTCCATTCCGCCGGATTTAATGAGATACCAAACTGAAGGGAAAAATGAAATCAAAATAAGGCTTACCCCTAATACAGCAAAAACCTTGGAAAGAAAGTAAATAAAACCGGAAAGGGAGGGTTTTTTCCTTCTCTTTTTGGGCTTTTGGGAAAAATATGCGTGGTAGATTTCGACTTCAGTCATACTTATTTATAGCACAAAAAATCGGCTCCATTAGGAAAGGGTAGTGCGCCTGCCCTACACACCACCCCTCCCTACCAGAGCCGACCTCTCTAAAAATAAATGCCCTTGACAAGGGTCACCTCTAAGACTTAGTCTAATTGTGATTTGTCTTGTCGAATAAGATATTTCCTGTCCTCAAGATAAGTCAACCTAAAGAGCATTGTTATTCGTGGTGAGTTCTCTTTTAACTAGGATGAAAACCCAGCGATAATGATGCTCTTTTTTTTTGCTTTCAAACTGCTTCAAAGTTAGTTTACAACCGCCTTTTCCCTTTGTCAAACCCTATAACGATTTAAGAGCCCTTTTATTCTTCCCCCATAGTTTTTTGGTCTTAAAATATGGCTTCAGGTTTCGTCTTTTTTTTGGCCAATAAAAAAATTGTGGATAAGTTGTTAAAAACCCCTTGACAACCGTGAAAAGAAACGAAAATCTAACGAAGATACTTCTTTACAGCCTCACTTAAATATCTGAATTCCTTACTGGTAATAGGCAGGGTAAAACCGAGTCTTTTGGCTTCCTTTATTCGCTTCTCTTCAGCCACCACTTCCCTAATCTCCCCCAGAAGTCCCACTTCACCGATGGCAATAGCGACTTTGGGAATTGCTTTCTCAAAGAAGGCCGAAGCAATGGATAAACAAATGGCCAAGTCGGATGCCGGCTCCATGACCTTGATTCCCCCAGCCACGTTAACGAAACAGTCGTATTCATACAAAGGCAGACCACAGCGTCGAATAAGGACGGCCAGAAGCAGTTCCAAGCGGCTACTGGGAATTCCCTGGGCCACTCTTTTGGGGAAAGCCATACGAGTGGGCACGACCAGGCTCTGAATTTCAACCAGCAAAGGCCTTGAGCCCTGCATAATGGAAGAGATGACACTCCCCGGAACATCCCTTCGGCCTTTGGTTAAGAAAATCTTCTCGGCATCACCAACGGAAATCAAACCCTTGTCTTCCATTTCAAAGATACCGACTTCATCGGTGGCTCCAAAGCGGTTCTTAACAGAGCGAAGAAGTCTTAGAGTGAGCGTTTTCTCACCCTCAAACCAAAGAATCGTATCAACAATATGAGCCAGAACGGCCGGACCGGCAACAGAACCTTCCTTGGTCACATGGCCGACCAGAAACAAAGGAATATTTCTGGCTTTGGCTTCCTTAAGAAGCCTGAAAGCACATTCCCTGACTTGTCCGACCGAACCTGCTAATCCGGATAAATCATCGGTTGACATCGTTTGAATGGAATCAACGATAATTAAGGATGGAGCGTCAATTGAAGCAATGATTTCATCAACATCGGTACTTTCCAAAAACCTTAAGGATTTACTCTTCACTCCCAACCTCTCTGCCCTTATTTTTACCTGTCGACCCGATTCCTCACCGCTAACGTATAAAGCATTGCCGATCTTTTCGGCCAGCTGCAAAAGAATCGTTGATTTACCGATACCCGGTTCTCCGGCCAGAAGAACGACCTGTCCTGGAACTAAGCCACCACCCAAGACCCGATCGAGTTCGGTTATTTTGGTAGAAATTCGCTTGATGTTGCCCGCCGGAATTGAAGAGAAAGCAATACTTTTTGAAGCTGTATGGGAAGCACTTCTTTTTTCTTTTTTGGATTCTTCTTTAATAATGGTTTCAACCAAAGAGCCCCAGGATGCGCAATTGGGACACTTCCCTGCCCAACCGACCTGGGAATAGCCGCATTGCTGACAAACAAACTGTGAATGGGATTTGGCCATCTTTTGGCCATTATATAACTTATTAAGAAGAAAAAAGGAAGAGTCTTTTTACTTGTAGCCTACCGGTTTGGCCTTTAAGACCATCCCCAGGGAGATTTTCTTGTTCTTGGCGTCAATTTCCTCAATGTAGCAGTTAACCAAATCCCCTGAGTGCAGTTTAAAGGTCGGTGGAATCTTGGTGATGTGAATTAAGCCCTCAAGGCCCGGCTTGATCTGAACAAAAACACCGAAGTCGGAAACTTTAACTACCTTACCTTCAAATTTATCTTCAACCTGATAATCTTTGGCCACCGTCTCCCAAGGATCAGCCAGTGCCTGTTTAATAGACAAAGAAAGCTTTCCGTCTCTTGCAGCTAAAGCCTTAACTTTAACTTTCTCGCCTTCTTTTAAGACATCGGCAACGGTCGCTACCTTATCCCAGGAAATTTCCGAGATATGAACCAGGCCTTCAATATCCGAAGGTTTATTGTCAATGATGAGCTTCACAAAGCAACCAAAGTTGGTAATCGTGGTCACAATGGCTTCATAAACTTCGCCTTCTTTGATTTTCTTGACGGCGTCTTTAGCCAGTTTTATTTCTTTAGCTTCGGAAACTTCTTTTTCGGAAAGGACGACTTTGTTGGATTCCTTTTCGACTTCAATAACGACGGCCTTAAAGTGTTTCCCGACCAAGTCCTCCGAATTCTTGGCCGTATCCCTGCCCAACTGGCTTCCCGGAATAAAACCAATTACTCCCTCGACTTCAACCGTAATACCGGAAGGATTGACGGCTTTACCGACCACACTTATCGGATTCTTGCTGTTCTTGGCTTCTTTTAAGATATCCCAGGTAGCTTCATGAGCGGAATGGCGAAGAGAAAGTAATACATTGCCTTCCCTATTCTCACCGACGATAACGGTCGTCATGACTTCGTCACCGATGTTTAAGGTTTTTATGAAATCTTTGGATTCAATAAAGGCTTTCTCAGCCACCATGCCTTCGCTCTTACCACCAATATCCAGGATCAAGGATTTGGGATTCTTGGCAATTACCTTGGCTTTGACTTTATCACCTGAGGAAAATCCGCGTACTTTAAACGAGGATTGGGCCAATAATTCGGCCATTGTCTGAGGCTCTTTTAATGCTTTAGATGCTGTTTTTGAACTCACTTATCATTTCCACCTTTCTTTTAGTAAGGGAATTATATCGCAAAAAGGGATATATCACAAGGGACTTTCCTCCACTAAAAAAGGTCTGGCGATGAGATATTTTCGCGGCCAGTTGCCCGGCAACTATCGTCTCCGCTAAAGCGTTTGACTTCCGAGTTCGGAAAGGGATCGGGTCGTTCCACTTCGCTCAAATCACCAGACCTTTTTCAGTGAACCTGTAATGGCTCCAAAAAAGTTTGATTTTATACCTTAAAATTCTGAAGAGAAAAAGTCGCGTAGCCACAATTCTTAAAAAATTGTGGCAAGTTAATTTCGACCGATTCGTACAAGTAAGCTTAACACCTTGCGGCGCTTCCACTTCTTGCCGATTAACCCAGTCTTCTCCTGGGGGTCTAATGACGAGTCCTAATCTCAGGGGGGGCTTCTCACTTAGATGCTTTCAGCGATTATCCCTTAGGAATATAGCTACCCGGCGTTGCCGCTGACGCGACAACCGGCACACCAGGGATTCCTTCAGCCTGGTCCTCTCGTACTGAGGCCAACTCCCTTCAAGACTCGAACGATTCCACCGGATAGAGTCCGAACTGTCTCACGACGTTCTGAACCCAGCTCACGTACCACTTTAATAGGCGAACAGACTAACCCTTGGCACCTTCTCCAGCGCCAGGATGTGATGCATATAAATCCTCTGTTAACCAGAGGTATAGACTATATCATCTTCCAAAATATTTTCTGGAAGTTCGGCGTGTAATAAGGTGTAGAAAACACCCTATTTCACTACATTTATCCATAAATGTAGATCAGTCGTTACGGGGTCAAAGAAGTTTATAGGAAAAACTTGGAATAATGTATTTTGTTATCTGCTGACAAAAAGTATCTGAACTTTTCGCCGGAATGTAAATTCTTGCCTGCCCTGCCGCATAATGTATCTTCGTTTCTAACCGAAAATTTTTCAAAAGAACTTGCTGTAAAAGCTTCTGTTCTTGAGGAGTATATGCGGATGTGCAAAGGTAAGAACCTCTACAATCCTTTCTTCGATAACCATCATCCATGTACCAAACGGCTAAAGATAAAGGTGATTTAAGTAAATTAATTACATCTTTGGGAATGATTTTCTTTTTGTTACGATAAAAGATTTCTCTCCATCGCTCAAAAAGAGGCAAACTTTTGGTTGCAAAACGACAGTGATAATAAATCTTGTTAGATCTCTTATCAAAGAATTCGATCCTGTACGGTTTGCCCGCAGTTAACGGATCGAACATTTTATACAACCAATGAACGTATTCCTTCTGTTTAAGAAAATGGTCAATTTTAAGCCTGGAATATTTTCCGTTATGCTCAAGACAACCGTCTCCTAATAATTTACCAATCAAAATTTTTCTTTGTTGTTTGGTTAGTTTTTCCACTTCTCGACTTCCCACGGTATTACCCTACAATATTCAGAATATCCGAAGATATACCGAAAATCAATCGGGCTTCACCGTTATAAGCCGAATTTGCTTAAGGAATCACTTCCTTAAGGGCCCGGACCCAATTGGGTCAAGCCGACATCGAGGTAGCGAACCGCGCCGTCGCTATGGACGCTCGGGCGCGACTACTCTGTTATCCCCGGGGTAGCTTTTATCAGTTAAGCTCCGTGCACACCCATGGTGCATCGGAGGATCATTAAGACCTACTTTCGTACCTGCTCGAGCCTTCGCTCTTGCAGTCAAGCTGGCTTAAACCTTTGCGCTTTACCTACGATTTCCATCCGTAGTAAGCCAACCTTTGTGCCCCTGCGTTACACTTTAGCAGGGTACCGCCCCAGTAAAACTGCCCATCTATCACTTTTCCCAAACCTGTATTCAAGGCTTCTAGGTAAGTTTTGCCACATTCCAAAGAGAGGTGTTACATTGGCGCTTGCGCTCCCTCCTACTCTAGACAATTAAAATGCACAAAACAATGACAAACTACAGTAAAGCTCCACGGGGTCTTTTTGTCCTGGTGGAATTAGGCCGCGTCTTCACAGCCATCGCAATTTCGCCGAGTGAATGTTCAAGACAGTTGCTAGCTCGTGACGCCATTCGTGCAGGTCGGAACTTACCCGACAAGGAACTTCGCTCAAATCTAATTGATTTAAGATTCGGACTATCTCTTCCAAGTTGAAACCTTGGTTTGACGTATAGTCTCTGAGGATTCTATAAGAATAAATTCTTGTAGTCTTTCCTGCTGATAGTCTCTACCGATCCAGATTTTCACTAAAATAAATTTAGTACTGTCGGATTCAAGAGTTTCCAGCATATAGTCAAATTTTACTACGGCAACTTCTTTATAGTTCCTACCGTAGAACAGTTATAGTTACTGCTGCCGTTTACCGGAGCTTGAGTTCAATGCAAGATGCCTTGCGGCAACCACATCTCCCCTTAACTTACCGGCACTGGGCAGGCGTCAGCCCCTATACCGCGGATTTCTCCTTCGCAGGGACCTGTGTTTTTGATAAACAGTCGACCAGCAAACTTTTGTTGTAACCCCGCCTTGCGGCAGGGCAACCCATCTCCCGAAGTTACGGGTAGTTTTTTTGCCGAGTTCCTTGAACATCCTTCTCTCGCTCGCCTTAGTCTTCTCGACTAATCCACCTGTGTCGGTTTACGGTACGGCTTATTTTGAATCTCACTGCGAAAATTTTCTCGTACACTGAAACCATCGGAATTGCCCACCTCACGGCAGACTTTATATCACTGTTTGATTAATCATCTTAGCGGATTTTCCAACTAAAACTATCTTACAGCTTAAACCAGACTTCACGTTCTGGCTCCAACTTTCCAATGCAGTCAATCCCCAGTTAATAACGATTCAAAACAAATAGCAGAATTTTAACTGCTCTTCCATCGGCTACGCCATTATGGCCTCACCTTAGGTACCGACTAACCCGTCGTGGACGAACCTAGCGACGGAAACCTTGGATATTCGGCGGAGAAGATTCTCACTTCTCTTGTGCGCTACTCATACCGGCATTCTCACTTCCGTACACTCCACCCAACTTTACAGTTGAACTTCAATGCATACGGAACGCTCCCCTACCACTTGCATAAATGCAAATCTTTGTCTTCGGCACTACATTTAATCCTCGATACATCTTCGGCGCTTCCTCCCATCGACCAGTGAGCTGTTACGCTATCTTTAAAGGGTGGCTGCTTCTGAGCCAACCTCCTGGCTGTCTGAGAAAGAAAACTTCCTTTTAAACTTAATGTAGATTTTGAGGCCTTAGACGAAAGTCTGGACTGTTTTCCTTTAGCCGCATCAGCTTAGCCCGATGCGACTGTCTACCTGAGTTCCTTTAGAGTTATTCGGAGTTTGGTTGAGTAAAATTGCTTGCGCTCTCTTACCCATTCAGTGCTCTACCACCTCTAAAATTTTATCAGGCACGGTCCCTATAGACCTTTCGGGGAGAACCAGCTATCTCCGGGCTCGGTTGGCATTTTACCGCTAACCACAAGTCATCCCACCGGATTGCAACCCAGACGGGTTCGGGCCTCCCTTTTAATTTCTTAAAAGTTCACCCTGCTCATGGTTAGATCGCCCGGTTTCGGGTCAATCACAGCCTCTTTATTTTCGCCCTATTCAGACTCGGTTTCCCTGCGCCTCCCTCCATAAAAAGAGTTAGACTAATAAAGACTGCGATTACTCGCCGGTTCATTCTTCAATAGGCACGAGATCATCCCGATAAATCGGGACTCTCTCGGTTTGTCCGCAAACAGTTTCAAGTTCTATTTCACTGGGCGTCTCGCCCTTCTTTTAACCTTTCCCTCGCGGTACTAGTTCACTATCGGTCCTTATCATATATTTAGCCTTGGAGGATGGTTCCCCCAGATTCCCACAAAGTGTTTGCATCGTGGTACTTAGGATACTTCTAGAGGCAAATTGGTTTTCGCATACAAGGTTTTCACTTTCTTTGACCAACTATTCCGAGTTGTTCTGCTAACCAATTTACTCTCACATTAAAGTCCTGCAACCCCACTCCATCGAGTAAACTCGACAAAGTGGTTTAGGCTGTTACCATTTCGCTCGCCGCTACTTAGGTAATCTCGTTGATTTATTTTCCTCACCCTACTTGGATGTTTCGGTTCGGGTGGTTCCCTACAGTAATTTATAACCTAACAAAAGTTAAGTGTTTAGATTAAAGTTGATTCAAAAAAGAATCGGTTTGCCCCATTCGGACACCGCCGGATCAAAGCTTCTTGGCAGCTCCCCGGCGAGTTTCGTCGCCATGTACGTCCTTCTTCGGTAGATAAGACCAAGGTATTCACTGTTTGCGTTAGTATTAATAACTTGCCACAATCCTTCAAGGGATCATGGACTTTTAAAAACGCGACCTTTCTCTTCAGATTTTAAGGTACAAAACCTTAATGATTACTGGACAGCGACCGACAAAGCGATCGCTCTCCACTAAGCACTAAAGTGGACCCGGGCGGGGTCGAACCGCCTGCCTCTTCATTGCAAATGAAGCGTTCAGCCAGTTAAACTTCGGGCCCTAAAGCTTAAATTATGTTAAAGAAACTAAAAAACCGGCCTGAAGCCGGTTAGACGGGGAAGCTAAAGTTAAACTTAGCCACGCAAAAGCGCGGGATTTTGTTTTAGGTTTAAATTTAGGCTTCTCATCAATTAAAAAACGGCTTCAACTAAAGCTAAGGGACTATTATATAGACCCGTACTTATCTCGTCAAGGGGTGGGCGCTGATGGAATCGAACCATCCACCTCTTCTTTATCAGAGAAGCGTTCTACCGATGAACTAAACGCCCGGGGAACCTCCATAATTTACCACAAAATCACGGCTAAGACAATTAGACCTATAACTTTACAATCACCTGTGCAGGGAGTAAAATCCGAATATTAAGGAAAAACAGGCCGTTTGCGGCTTTTGGTATTTTCAGAACCTTAAAATCTTACGGAAAAGGAGTAAACGCAATGATTAAGATCTTTATTGAAGTGATCGTTGGTAAACTGGCACCGGCTTATTTCGAGCTTTCGGTTGAAAAACTGCCTGAGATCGGTCAAACAATCCCCCTCTCTATCGACAACATCGTTTCCAACAATCGTGAAGGGATCCTGGGCGCCTGGGGCAATATTGCCACCATCACTGCCAAAACCAAAACGACAATCAGTCTGGGAAATGAAAGCAGAAAAGGCCCCTGTTATGAAGCCACTCTTTCAAAATCATAAGAAAGGAGAAAAATGATTATAGCTTGCACAGTAAGGTCATTCACAACGGAACCATTCGTCTTCATCGAAGTTGATTCACCGCCTGAACCCGGAGATAATCTTTCGGCAGGTGATGACAACATGGTACGACCTTTCACTTTAAACTGGCGAGGAAGGTATCAGGTCAGATACAAAACAAGCTCGGTTGAGACACACGGAAAACAGGTTATCCCGGTTTATTTCGTCGAAAAGATCGGAGATTTTATTGCATTCAGGTCTCGACCTGCCATCCCAAATCCGTAAGTTTTTCTCAAAACCCCTGTATACAGGTTTTTTTATAACTGTTATCAGGGGTTTTATTTTGCCATTTAGTCTTTTTTCAAAAGCTCTATATAATAAAAGTATGCAAAGTTTAACGACCCTTCTTTTAAAGCTTCCCCGCAATACGGAAGTGACTCCCGAGGCAGCCAAAACCCTGCTTTCGGCCATGACCCAAATCAACAATGTTTCTTTTTTCCAGAAACTCTCCGGGGTCTCCCCCCAAGTTCTCTCCCTGGAAATAGCCACCATTAACCAGCAAATCCAGTTTCTGGTTACCTGTGACACCGACTTGGTTCCTTTTGTTCAAACCCAAATTCAGTCCAATTACCCTTTGGCGATTATTTCCAAAATCAATGACCCTTTGGTCAATCAACCTCTTTTCTTTTCAACCCTAAAGTTAAAACACGGCAGTTATTATCCCTTAGCCGTTTTTTCATCCTTTACCGATGTTGACCCCATGGCTTCCGTTTTGTCTGTTTTATCCAAAGCTTCTCCTTCCGAGTTTGCCATGGTCCAGATTTGTCTTGAATCGACTTCTTCCTCCTGGCAAGGTAAAGGCGCCGACTTTGCCTCTAAGGGTACAAAAAATGAGAATGGCGATTATAGCCCAAGGTCGGACCAAACAGTGATTAAAGAAAAGATTTCTTACCCGGGTTTTAAGGCCTCGGTAAGGGTTGCGGCCAACACGAAGCAGACCCAAAAGGAGTTGGTTTCATCCTTTGGTGTTTTCAATCGGGCCGACGGCAATTCTTTTTCAACCAAGAAAACTTCGTTACTTTCTAAGGGCAGCTTAAAAGATCTCCTTGAAAGAAAAGTTACCGAGAACCAAGTCTTAAATATTCTTGAACTGGCCACTCTCTGGCATTTGCCATCGGATAAGATCAAAACAGCAGGGATTGCCTGGGGTACATCAGTATTATCCGAACCTCCTGAAAACCTGCCTTCGGCCATTGGGGCCACTGATGAACAAAAACAAAATATTAATTTCTTTGCCAGAACTCTTTTCAAAAACCACGACACGATTTTCGGCTTAAAAGATGTTGATCGCAGGCGCCATGTCTGGACCATCGGGAAAACCGGAACCGGAAAATCAACCATGATTGCCAATATGGCCATTGATGATATGAAGAAAGGCCGGGGTTTGGCGGTTATTGATCCTCACGGGGACCTCTGTGAGATTCTTTTAAACTATGTTCCTAAGTCCAGAATTAACGATGTTATTTACTTTAACCCGGCCGACAAAGATTATCCGATTGTCATTAACCCCCTGGAGGTTACCAATAAGGAAGAGGCAGAGTTGGTGGTCTCAGGCATTGTTTCCATTTTCAATAAAATCTTCGGCTTTTCCTGGGGGCCAAGATTGGAATACATTTTAAGAACTTCGCTTTTAACCCTTTCCGAAGTTCCCAACACGACCTTAAAGGACATTCCCCTTCTTTTGACCAATGCCGATTTTCGAAGAAGAATTGTGGAGAAGATTTCCGACCCGACCCTTAAATCTTTCTGGGTCGATGAGTTTGAGAAGATGCCGCAAAACCTGCAAAAGGAGGCCATCTCCCCTATCTTAAATAAGGTCGGACAGTTTGTCACCTCTCCTTTGATAAGAACGGTCATCGGTCAGCCGAAAAGTTCGATTCAGTTGGATGATGTCATGAATGAAGGCAAAATTGTGTTAGCCAACCTTTCCCAAGGAAGGTTGGGTGAAGATAACGCAGCCTTACTTGGGGCAATGCTTATAACAAAGCTTCAGCTCTCGGCCATGCACAGGGTTGACATGCCGGAAGAACAACGAAGAGATTTTTACCTTTATGTTGACGAGTTTCAGAATTTCGCCACCGGATCTTTTATTAAAATCATGTCGGAGGCCAGAAAATACCGCTTAAACATTATGTTGGCCAATCAATACATGGCCCAAATTCCGGAAGAAGTTCAAAGAGCCATATTAGGCAATGCCGGAACAATCATGACTTTTTCGACCGGAGCTTCCGATGCGGCTATCCTTTTTAAAGAGTTTGCCGAAGTTTTTTCGGAAAATGATTTGGTTAATCTTTCCAATTACCAAATTGCCGCCAAATTAACAATTGACGGACACTCGACCCGACCTTTCCTGGCAACTACCCTACCACTACCCATCTCCAAGAACCAAAACCGGGACAAGGTAGTCAGAATGTCCAGGGAGCGCTGGGGCAAAAGAGGTCTCCAGCCAAATACCCCATAACTTGTAAATCTTGAAATCCCTTGATATAATGTGGCCGTTCCAGAGAGCCTGTTTTTTGGGCTTTACTTGGGATGAACTTTAACAACGAGAGAATGAACGAAGCAATCGTTCAATAATAAAAAGGAGGCAAAATGTAGGGGTATAGAAAAAGGCTTTAAGCCTAAATGGAACCAATCGCAAAACAGTTTTCGAAAACTAAGAATGGAGGTTCTAATGAACGGGAAGAAAATCTTCTCTGTCTTTGCGGTCGCTATGATCGCCATCCTGATGCTCGGCACCATGCCTGCTTCAGTTTTTGCCGCAGGTTGGACACAAGACGTGTCTGATCCTGATCCTAACTGGACACCAATCGCGATGTTGAATAACACCACCGACGGCGTCTGGGACGGAGCAAATACTGTTACCGGCACAACGCCTATTGGTCAATTCGATATCATGTACGAACAATGGGTTCTCGGCAGTCATTTCGAGTATGCCGACAAAATTGTTGGTGAAGAAGGTCACTGGGGTGAATGTCCGGAAGGCTACACAGTCGATCCAGACAATATAGCTCAGTGCCGCAAGTTAATCGCCGATGGCTATTGGGACTACAAACCAAGAATCATTGACGTACCTGCACACTATGGTGACTGTCCGGCCGGCTATGATGTCGATCCAAACGACGAAGCCTGGTGTACCAAATTGATCTCTGAAGGTTATTGGGACTATCAACCAAGAATCGTCGATGTACCTGCACACTATGGTGACTGTCCGACCGACTATTCAGTCGATCCCGGCAACGAAGCACAGTGTCGCAAGTTAATCACCGAAGGTTATTGGGACTACAAAGCCAAGATCGTTGACGTACCCGCACATTGGGGTGAATGTCCTGTCGGCTTTGAAGTCGATCCGGATAACCCAGCCAAGTGTCGCCAGTTAATCACCGAGGGTTATTGGGATCATCAATGTACTCCTGGTGCATGCCCGGAAGATCAGGTCTTTACCGCCAGTCATCGGATTGATACCGACTGGGAAGTGGGATATTACGGCAGCGGATGTGGTATTAACTGTACGGTCGAGAATAAATTCTTTACCGGCCAGAGTGGTCGTTGGGGATGGTACCATCGTTTCTTCAATTATGAGGAAACTTTTACCGTTACCTTCGACTACGGCAAATCATCCGATCCGCACAAATGCCACCGACCAACGGGCGACAGTTTGGGTGTTCCCTCATGGGCAATGAATGAGTTCAATGCTCAATTCCCTGAATGGGTATACCCGGAAGAAGTTTGTATCGATGTTTGGATTCCACCAGTCTATGACTATGTCAATCGGCCGTGGATTCCTGACACCTACAAGTGTCCTGATGGATACAGTGAAAATGGCAATTTGTCATCTCAATCTGTCAGCTGTCCTCCCCCGCCACTTCCTTGTAAGAAGTGGATCGATGCGGTTTATGATTATAAACCCCGTCCTTGGATACCGGCTACCTACAAGTGTCCTGATGGATACAGCGTAGATCCAGATGATGCGACTCAATGTCGTAAATACATCGATGCGGTCTATGACACAAAGCCTCGGGAATGGATTCCTGCGACTTACAAGTGTCCTGATGGATACAGCGTAGATCCAGATGATGCGACTCAATGTCGTAAATACATCGATGCGGTCTATGATTACAAGCCTCGTGAATGGATCCCGGAAACCTATGTCTGCCCTGAAGGGTACGAAGAAGGTGTAGATCCGAATCGTCCAGACGACTGTGCCAAGTTAGTTGATGACAGTCATATGATCTACAAGATCGAGACCTTCTATATCCAGATGCCACCCGGCCCCCGTGTCTTCCCTTGCGCAACATGCGGAAGCCATAAAGCGGAACTTGGTGGACTGGTCTTTATCCGCGCCGCCAGATGTGATGGAGAACCAACCAGATGCGAAAATCCAAAACCGTATTATACCGGTTATTGGGATCAATACTTTGCTATGATGTTTGGACCCATCAAGATCGAACCAACGGTTTCAACCGATATCCTCGGCCAAACCTGGTACTCGATCACTGTGCCCGCCTGGTTAACCTATGATCCCAAAACAAACCAGAAAGATGATGTCTGGGCCAAATTGTTCGGGTTCTACCTGGTGGATAAAGATGGCAAAGTCATCGACCCGTCGGTCGTCAATTACTTTAACGGCGCCTGCGCCTGCAGTAACTGGTGGAACTTGACCTTCGTCGACGACATGGGTACTACCGATACGAAGGATGATACCTTCAAGATGACGGTTTATGACTGTTTCAAGAACGCCAATGAGGTAACGGATTTCATCGTGAATGAATATTATCCACGGTTCATGACATCCGAAGCCGATTGGATGACCGTCTATCGCGAGATTGTCGTCCCGCAATGGGTCGTTGGGCCAGATCCGGTAACAATCGGGCTGCCTAAGCCAGAAAAATAAACTCTGGTAGTCAAAAATGACTAAATAGATTCGCGACGGGAGAACGATTGCTTTAACAATATTTAAATCCAATTTGTCAGCTTGCTGACATCTTTAAGGATTTATTATTGTATCGTTCTCTCGTTTGTGTTTTTCGAAAATCGAAACTGATGAGTCTTCCAAGAAATTGGCAAGACGAAACACAAGAAGTTAACCACTAAAAAACCACCTTACTGAAGGTGGCTTTTTTTTGGCATCCAAAATATGACTGAAAACGTGTCCCGTTAATTACAGAAAACGGCGACCTTAAAACTGGGTGTTTTTTGATAAACTCCTTAGAAAGGAGGTGATCCATCCGCACCTTCCAGTACGGATACCTTGTTACGACTTAATCTTCATCGCTGGTGTCATCTTCTCCCGAAACAATCGGGATTCGGATGCCCCCAACTTTGCTGACTTGACGGATTGCGCTTCATTAAGACTATTGCGCGTTCCCACTAAGCGAGCGGATTTGCCGCACTTAGCGAGCCGTAATATAAAATTACGTTTTTCCCTTCATTCTCTTTCAAGAACTACTATGGAAAAGCTGACTTCCACTTAGGCAATTGTCTTCATCCTAAATGGATCTCCCTGGGTAATAATATTTTCTGTTCCAGACATGAATAAAAGTTTTTTTATAAGCAACTTCCCTTCGACCGCCCTGCGAAAGTCGCTGAACTTTTTTTTAATTATCCCTGTCTTTTGCCTCAAGCCCTCCGACTTATCGGTTACCCTTTAAGTCTGCTTTATTTTTTTGGCTACGCTGGTGGGACTTTAACCCACTAGAAAATATCACTGCCAGGCGCGATTATATTGGCGGTGTGTACAAGACCTGAGAACGTATTCACCGCGGCATAGCTGATCCGCGATTACTACCAATTCCACGTTCATGAAGGCGAGTTTCAGCCTTCAATCCCCACTGAGAAGCCGTTTGATGGGATTAGCTCCGCCTCGCGGCTTGGCAACCCATTGTCGGCTCCATTGTAGTATGTGTGTCGCCCAGGACATAAGGGCCATGCTGACTTGACGTCGTCCCCGCTTCCTCCCGAGAAAACTCGGGTTGTATTATATGAATATTCAACATATAAAAGGGGTTGCGCTCGTTACCCCACTGAAGGGAACACCCTACGGCACGAGCTGACGACAGCCATGCAACACCTGTGCTATCATCAAAAAATTTTGATCATCCCACGTTTCTGCGGGACTAAACGATAGCATGTCAAACCCTGGTAAGGTTCTTCGGTTCGTCTCGAATTAAACCACATGCTCCACTGGTTGTGCAGGTCCCCGTCAATTCCTTTGAGTTTTAAACTTGCGTTCGTACTCCCCAGGCGGCTCGCTTCACGCGTTAGCTTACGGAGCGTACCATATGGCACACCCCTAGCGAGCAGAGTTTACGGCTAGGACTACAGGGGTCTCTAATCCCTTTCGCTCCCCTAGCTGTCGTTCCTCAGCGTCAAACAATCCCTAGTTACCCGCCTTCGCCCTTGGTGTTCCTGTTGATATCAACGGATTTCACTCCTACACCAACAGTTCCGGTAAACCCCGAGATGTTTCAATCCTAATAGTATTACACCCCACTCCACGGTTGAGCCGTAGTCTTTAAAGTGTAACTTTTTAAGACGCCTACGAAACGCTTTACGCCCAATAAATCCGGATAACGCTTGCACCCTCTGTATTACCGCGGCTGCTGGCACAGAGTTAGCAGGTGCTTATTCTCCAAGCGAATTACTGCTTGGCAAAAGTGGTTTACAACCCGAAGGCCTTCATCCCACACGCGGCGTCGCGGCGTCAGACTTTCGTCCATTGCGCACGATTCCCAGTTGCTGCCACCCGTAGGTGTATGGGCCGTGTCTCAGTCCCATTCTGGGGGGTCATGCTCTCACACCCCCTACCCGTCGTAGCCTTGGTAGGCCATTACCCTACCAACAAGCTGATGGGAGATAGGCTCATCCTTCGGTGCGCAGTTAAGCGCTTTCACCCGGAGGTCTTATGCGGTATTAGCCATCCTTTCGGATGGGTATTCCCCGCCAAAGGGTAGATTCCTATCTTGTACTCAGCCGTTCGCAGCTTGTCTCTTGCGAGACCCGCTCTACTTGCATGCTTAAAGCACGCCGCCAGCGTTCATCCTGGACCAGGATCAAATCCTCAAATGGAAAGACGGCTTAATACTTTTAAAAAAGTATCAAACGTCTTTATTTCATTTCCAGTCATATTTTGAATGTCAAAGATCAAAGGTCAAAAAGTATCAGGAAACAAGCGACAAATAGGCAGAAAACACTAACTTTAAAACAAAATGAACAGATTTTCTTTATTTGTAACTTGATGCCTAACGCTTTTAAACTGCTGAAGTTGTTACCCTCTTAAAGGGGGAAGTTAACCTCGAACCTAAGAGTACCTTTTAAGACTAAAAAACCGCCCAGATGGCGGTTGCACTTCTGCCTTTCGGCGCATCTGGTACTAGTCTTTTCTCATGTGCAGAGGTTATTATATCAGAACTTAAAGGTCGGTCAACCCCTTTTTCCCCGATCCCTGGAAATAAAGTCCCTGGGATGATAAAATACGGCCTGTTAGGCCCCATCGTCTAGTGGACTAGGACACGAGGTTTTCAGCCTTGTAACCTGGGTTCGAATCCCAGTGGGGTCACCGGTTAGTTTTCAGGGCCCATAACTCAATGGTAGAGTGACTCCCTTTTAAGGAGTAAGTTGAAGGTTCGAATCCTTCTGGGCTCACCAGTATACCCATAGTCTTGACATTTCCCCAAGGTTTGGATATAATTCTTCCACAACAAACAACATGGTACCGATTTCGGTATTCAAAAGAAAATTCCAAGGGCCCTCCAGGGCCTTTTTTTTTATCCCTAAAGGGGGTGATGAATAAATGACTGAGAAAATCAATCTGTGTATTAACCGGGAATGTATTTGTCGTGAATGTAGAACGTGTCCGTTAAATTATCCCTATCCCACATCGGGGCATGTTTCTACTGTTCATTCCGAAGCCGGTACAAGAACCCAGAAGACAATCGTAAAGGATGCGGAAACATTAAAAAGTCGCTTTGCCCAGAGCGGTGCTTATCTTAATTCGGGGGGAATTGGCTAAATAAATTAAAAACCTCTTTCCCGACGAATACATTTAGAGGTTTCTAAAAAAACGGCTTCAGCTTCGGGTTCCCCGTCGATGTGTGTCAGTCTGCCTTCTTTTTCCAGTTTTTTAAGCATTGGTAGAGTTTTGGTGGAATATTCAACTTGCCTCGTTATAAATCTGTCTCCCACATCCTCAGGTCTGGGAACATCACCCTTTTTAAGATCACTGTCTATTCTTAGTTCGGCTCTTGATTTGGCAGTTTCTTCGGAGACTTCGAAAGAAAGGAAGTGTTTAATGTCACTTTCAAAAAGGCGGTCAATTTCCGTAAGCTGCCCTATCGTCCTGGGAAAACCGGTAAAGACAAGGGTGGTTATCCCCCCTTCAACTTTATCCCTAATCACTTTTTCAACAATTGATACAATGTCTTTGTCGGGAATAAGTCCTCCACAATCAACATGAGAAACACAAAACTCCAAAGCGTCATGGTATTTGGCGTATTCCCCTTTATTGGCTTTAGCTCCCCTGAAGATCTCACCGGTCGAGATTTTAACAGCCGAAGAACCCAAAGCTTCAACAATCAAATCAGCCTGTGTGTCCTTACCAGCACAGGGTCGGCCATTAATAAAAATGAAAGTTAATTGTTGACCCATACAATAGCGAGAATAGATAACATGAAGCTTTTAGTCAAGAAAGGAAATATCTGATAAAATACAGCTATTCAATGCGGGATCGTCTAATGGCAGGACACAGCCCTTTGGAGGCTGGTATCTTGGTTCGAATCCAAGCCCCGCAGCCATGAACACGCTTTTTGTCTGGTCAATAGTAATTGTAGGTATTACGCTTCTTTTGAAGCTATTCTTATTTAAACCCAACAGACCTAGATTTAAATATATTTACAAAAAAAAGAATTTCCTAATAAGTGCACCAGAACATGAATTGTTTGATATTTTAGTTGCTTTAGTTGGCAATAAATATCACGTATTTCCTCAAATCCATTTAGCAACAATACTTGACCATAAAATTGTCGGGCAAAACTGGGTGTCTGCCTTTAGACATATTGACGAAAAATCAGTTGATTTTGTTATATGCGACATAAATTATATAAAACCACTTCTAGCAATTGAACTCGATGATAAAACCCATGAATCTAATGTTAGGAAAAACAGGGATGCTGAAGTTGAACAAATTCTTAGCGATGCACAGATACCTCTTTTGAGAATTGAAAACAAAGGCTTTTTTGATAAAGAAATAATTGCAACTCAGTTAAACAATTATTTGAAATAATAAACCCCAGAAATTTCTACATTAACAGCAACCATGCTTTTCATGGCCTCATTTTACACCCTGTTTCCCTAAAATGTTATTGATACGTAAAAACATTGCGATAGAAAACTTTACTGCCTGAATAAAAGGTTCTAACGTGGTCCCAGACACCCATCAAGTTACTTGAGGTCTACTTTTTTCTTTCTGCCGGAGTTCTTCTGTCTTTCCTCTTCTCTCTGCATCTGTTCTTTTAAGATCATGCCTCTTTTGTACGCTTCATCGTTTAACTTCTTGTCGACCATCTTCTGACACGCAGGGTCAGAACAGGTTGTTGTCTTGTAATTGACATATCCTCCTTCTACCTTTTCCCGGTAGACCTTGGACACAACTCTGTCCTTTCCACAACGCGGACAAACATTTCCTAAAGAAACATCAGTCATAATTTTTTTTAAAAAACCTTAATAGTGTCCTCCACCCCTGTTATATCCTCTGTCATTTCCCCTGTCGTTATATCCTCCACCCCTGTTACCTCCTCCAAAACCACCCGGTTTTCTTTCTTCCATAGGTCTTGCTTCGGCAACGATTAATTTTCTTCCTCCCAAATCAGTTCCATTCAAAGTTTCAATTGCTTTCTTGGCTTCCTCTTCGGTCGTCATTTCGACAAAACCAAAACCTTTTGACTGCCCGGTGAACTTGTCCATGATTATAGCCACGGAAACAACTTCTCCTGCTTGTGCAAATAAAGTCTTTAATTCGTCTTCATTCGAGCTGAAGGGTAAACCTCCTACAAATAATCTTTTAGCCATTTATAATCACCTTCTTCTTGTGCTTAAGACGGATAAAAGATTATATCTTTCGAAGTTTCTATCTTTCTATCAAACGTTACTGTTTTATGCAAACAATCTTAAGCTGAAAGCTATTATAACATAAGATTGCCCTATAACCTAAACTGAAGCTAAATTGCCTGAAGATGAGTGAAAAATTACCTTGCACTCTCTTTTGGTTTTTAAATACCCGAAGAGGGTGCAAGGTTTGTTGGAAAAGGGCTTTTTGGTTACCGGCGGAACATGGCTCCGACTTTCTTTACCGCATCCCGGTAATTTCTGTAGTGCTCATTGCCGCCATTATCGCCATGCGTTGCCATCACAGCTTCAAGGAATTCTTTCCGTGTTCCCCAGAAACAACCTGTTTTAAACATGAAGGCGTTTCCGTCCAGAACAACATAAAGCGTATCTTTCCTCGAGCCAATACTGGGAAAAGCTACGATGCCTATCGCATTAACAAGGTTTGCGTCTCGAAGGTCTGTTTCACAAAGATTCGCACTACGCAAGTTTGCACCCTGAAGGTTGGCACATCTGAGATCCGTGTTCTCAAGGACGGCACCCCGCAGGTTTGCGCCCCTAAGAATTGTATTCTCAAGATCCGCATCTTGAAGATATGCATTCTTAAGAAATGCGTCTATCAGATTTGCATTATTAAGATTTGCGTCCTTAAGATCTGCACCCTGAAGGTTTGCACCCCTAAGGTATGCATCAACGAGAACGGTCCTCCTTAAACTTGCATCCCGTAGGTTTGCTCCTCGGAGAATTGCACCGATAAAGTTTGCACTATTAAGATTTGCACCCTGAAGGTTTGCACCCAGCAGATTAGCAAAGTTAAATTTTGCACGCTCCAGGTTGGCACCCTGAAGATTTGCACCTCGAAGGTTTGCACCTTCAAGATTTGCATACCCAAAACCTGCACCCTGAAAATTTGCACCCTGAAGATTTACGCCTTCAAGCTTTGCATACCCAAGATCGGCCTCTATAGCGACAACCTTTTCCCCTTTTTCAATTTGTTCAAGTACTTTGGCTAGATCGGTCATTTCTTCCTCCTTCTTTTTTCGGAATTTATGAATATGATTTAGATCTTCCAATACAACCCTTTTTTTGGTTAGAGCGGCATTTTACTACGACTGTGGGTAAACCTCAACTTATGGGGTATATTAACTGCCTAAAGGGTTTCTCTTTCTCCCCTGACACCTTCTTCTTCTGGAATTCTTTTCTTTTCGATCATCCTTAAACGCTCGTCAAACCGGAGTCTTAAAGCTTCACCTCTTTGCAGGTATTCTTTGTCATTTAAAACACTCATATTGGGAACTTCCCCCTCGGGGTTTTCCAGACGATAAAGGATGAGCCTGATAATGTCGCCATGACTAACCAAAGCCACGGTTCTGCCTTCGTTCCTCTTCACTAAATTCCTGAAGCCCTCATCTGCCCTTTTAATTACCTGGACATATGTCTCCTGGTCTTCGGAGCGTTTGTGCATGTATAAATCCTCTCCTTTAGCCATTAATTCCTGTTGTTCGGCAATGGGTTTGCCAATCCAGCCTGGAACATGCGGATCCTGAAAAGCTGAATTAAGAACCATTTCTTCGGTTCCCAAAACCCTGGCCAGAATAGCGGCCGATTGTTCTGCCCTGACAAAGGGGCTCGTCTCAATACAATCAAACCGAACACCTTTCTCTTTTAAGTGGGCTGCCAGGTTTTCTATGCCCTTGAGGCCTTCTTCACTTAGCCTGGTTTCGGGTGGATACATCAGCCCCTGTCCTTCACTGTCCCTGGGAAAAACAACTTTGCCGTGACGGATAATGTAAACCGTAGTCATGGGGCTATTATATCCTGAAGATGTTATATTTCAATCTTTTTAATCTCTTCTTTGGTGTTAAAATATCCATATGCAGAAAATTTTAGTGACCGGTGCTTTCGGTCAAATTGGAAGTGAATTAACCCCCGCCCTTCAGGCCAAATACGGCGCTGATAACGTTATAGCTCTTGGTCATAGTAATATTCCCCCATCCTTTAAAGGTGTGGTTGAAACAGCCGAAATAACCGATATGGTTGCTTTGGAAGCCGTCATTACCAAATACCACATCGATACTGTTTTTCATTTGGTTTCCATCCTTTCAGCCAAAGGCGAGAAAGACCCGTCTTTAACCTGGAAAATTAATATGGAAGGCTTAAAAAACGTTCTGGATTTGGCGGTTAAGCATAAACTGCAGGTTTTCTGGCCCTCAACCATCGCCGCCTTTGGACCCACCACTCCGAAGGACCTAACACCCCAGGACACCATCATGCAGCCAACAACGATGTATGGCGTCTCCAAAGTGGCCGGTGAAAACCTCTGTCATTATTATTTCCTTAAATACGGCGTTGATGTTAGGTCTGTTAGATACCCCGGAGTTATTTCCTGGAAAACTCCCCCGGGTGGTGGAACATCCGATTATGCTGTCGCCATCTTTTATGAAGGCTTAAAGAGCGGTAAATACGAATGTTTTGTCAATGAAAAAACAACCATCCCCATGATGTATATCGATGATGCTATCCGTGGAACGATTGAAATCATGGAAGCCCCCAAAGAAAAAGTGGCTCTTGGTCTTAGCTACAATCTGGCAGCCATTTCTTTCTCAGCCGAAGAGTTGGCTACAGAAGTGAACAAACACCTTAAGGTTGATGTCACCTACAAACCCGATTACCGCCAAACCATCGCCGACTCCTGGCCTAAATCCTTGGATGATTCCAAAGCCAGAACCGACTGGGGTTGGAAACACGAGATTGATTTAACCAAGATGACGACCATCATGATTGACGCCTTAAAAGAAAATTTACCGAATGGTTAAGTTAAACGCCAGACAGTTAAGAAAAACCCCGCCCAAAGAAGAAGAACTCAAAGAAATAAAAAGGAATCCTATTTATCTGGTACTGGATAACATCATTGATACTTATAACATCGGTTCCCTCTTTAGGTTAGGTGATGCCATAGCTGCCGAGAAAATGTTTTTGTGTGGCGACATGGAATACCCGCCTTCATCCAAAATTCATAAAGCGGCGGTTGGAACCGAAGAGTGGGTCCCCTGGGAGAAAAAAGAGAATACTCTGGAAACCATCAAAGAACTGAAAAAGAAAGGCATTCAGATAATCTGTGTCGAACAGGACGCCAAATCAGTTTCTTATAAGGACATTAAGCCCTCTTTTCCCTGTGCGATTGTTGTCGGTTCCGAATCTACCGGTATGGATAAGGCGGTCTTGGCTGAAGCCGATTTAATCATCGAGTTTCCGATGTACGGCGTCAATAAATCCTTCAATGTCTGGGGTTGTGCGGCAATTGCCGCTTATAAAATTCTGGAGAGTCTTGACTAAAGAGCGGCGTCAACGACCGTCTTCATATCGGTGTAGCTGTAGGCTCCGGCAAAATTGGTAGCATTTAGGTAAAAGCCGGGAGTACCGGAAATACCCAAGCTCGTGGCCAAAGCTTCGTCGGAAGTTAATCTTTTGTCATATCGGCCGCTTTCCAAACAAGTCTTCATGTCGGAGGCGTTAATTGCTCCTTTTAAGAAATCTGCTAGCTTTCCGGCTTGGGTTACGTCGTTCTTAACTTCGTTGTTGATGAGGTTGTAGCCTTTGTTGGTGTACAAAAGATCGTGGACTTCCCAGAATTTGTCTTTCTCAAAGGCACAATAAAGGGCTTTCATGGCTAATTCACCGTTACCGTGTCCGTTTTGATAGATATAGACAAAAGAGGCTTTCTTGGCGTCAATTAATTTCTTGAATTCAGGAACAGGAGCCAGATAGGTTCCGCCGTCGGCTACTAAGGTGAACCGGTCACCGATTTGTTTATTCAACTCCCCGTCTTTACCCCCTGCTACATGACAATAAGGACATGACGGATCCGATACTTCAACAATCAGAAGTTTTCTTTTCTCATCACCGAACTTAATCAGATCTTTTCCAAAAAGACCTTTAATCTGGCTAATATCAATCGTCGGCTGAGCTTGTGTTCCGGTATCGGTGGTGGCTGTTTTAGCTGTTCCCCCTTTTTCCAAATTGGCTACTTTTTGCCACAGGGCACCGACGGCAAAAGCCAAAAGAATGATAATAACAACCAAAAAAGGAGAAATCTTTTCAAAAAATGAAGCTTTTTTGTTTATTCCTTCAGACATGAGTACTCATTGTTGCCGAAAAAGAATTATTTGTCAACCGTTGTTTTCTTCCAAGAAGCGCACCGCATCCATCCCGGCCGTACAACCCATCCCGGCTGAAGTAATGGCCTGTTTATATAAAGAATCGGTCACATCACCGGCCACAAAAACACCCTGGATACTCGTGGCTGAATGATATTTAACAAAAAACTTTTTGATAAAACCTTTTTCATCCATCTCCACTTTTCCTTTAAAAACATCGCTGTCGGGTTTATGGCCAATGGCGACAAACACGCCGTTAACCGTCAGTTCGGTATTTTCGTTGGTTTTATTGTTTTTGAGTTTTAATTTTTCGACTTTGCCTTCTCCCACTACTTCCGTAACTTCCGTGTTCCAGAGAACTTTAATCTTTGGGTTACCTAGAATCTTTTGCTGCATTGCCTCCGTTGCCCTGAAAGTATCTCTTCTATGGATAACAATTACTTCCTTGGCATATTTGGTCAAAACCGATGCTTCCTCCATCGCCGTATCGCCTCCCCCAACGACGGCCACTACTTTTTCCTTAAAGAAGGGCGCATCACAAGGAGCACAGGTGGAAACACCTCTGCCGATATGTTCTTTCTCGCCCGGAACGTTTAACCACTGGGTCAAAGCACCCGTGGCAATAATGACCGTTTTGCCTAAATATTTTTCTTCTCCCGCAGTTATTTCAAAAGGTTTCTTGGTGAAATCAACTCCGGTAACTGTTTTTTCAATTATTTCCGTTCCGAACCTTTGAGCTTGTTTCTTCATATTACTCATCAATTCCGGCCCCAAGACGCCTTCGGGAAAACCGGGGAAATTATCGATGGTTGTCGTATCCATTAACTGTCCGCCCCACTTCTCCCCCGAGAGAACTAAAGTTGAAAGAGCGCCTCTGGAAGTATAAATGGCAGCCGTAAAGGCAGCCGGACCGGAGCCTACAATAATAACATCCCAAGCCTCGTTGGCTTTGGGTTTTGTTGCAAAAACTTGATTCTCCATTTTTCTTTTAAACGGTCGGTGTTCCTGTACCAACTGGTGGCATCATCGGAGCCTGTGGTTGTGGTTCAGGTGCTGGTTCGTTTACCGGAACTTGTGGTTCTGGATTCGGGTCAACAACTGGCGCAACGGGATCGACAACTGGTGTAACCGGAACAACTGGTTCTTGTACTGGCTCTGGTGCAGCCGGAACAACCGGATCGATAACCGGTGGTGTCATCGGTTGAACTGGATTTGGGTTATTTGGATCCATCAATAATCACCTCCTTTTATAATGCTTTCTTGATCAATTCTTCAAATGTAGATTTGCCTGAAAAACCGGTTTGGCGGCCCACTTCCGCTCCTCCTTTAAAGATAATTGTCGTGGGAATGGACATGACATCGTACTTGGAAGAAAGTTCCTGATTTTCATCAACATTAACTTTAACGATAATTACTTTTCCCTTATAAGCTTCCGACAGTTCTTCCAAAACCGGTTCGGCCATCTTGCAGGGTCCGCACCATTCGGCATAGAAGTCAACAAAAACAGGCAGGGCACTCTTTAAAACCTGTGCCTCAAAATCGGCTGATGTAACTTTAATTGACGGCATATTAATCTTTTCACACTATAACGAGGAAAGACTCTTTGAGTCAATAGTCGATATGCCCTTTAAAGAAGAAAAGTAAAAAGCAGGAAGAGAACAAAGTTGCCGATCAGGTAATAAGTCGTTTTTGCTTTATCCATGACAAAGGGCATTTGGGCAAACCATGAATCAAGGCTTAACTTCTCCCGGAAGGTAAACAGCTGATCCAATAAAAGATGTAGCCAGAAAGCCAAAACAATTCCCCGGCCCAGGAAGCTACCCGATGAGGTAATTACCAAAAAAGCCAAGGCGACAAAAATCAATTGAAAGTAAAAAGTGTGCAGGATTAAACCTGTTCTTTCACCTTCCGTTTCCCGAAGCATCGTTAAAGCCTTGCTGTATTGTTTAAGATCGATAAAGTATTTGACCCTTTGCGAAGATAAATCCAGGGGTTTAAGGTATAAAACATTAACTAAATGATCAACCACCGGTAAGATAGCCCCGATTATCCCTCCTACCCAAAACGGCCAATAAGAAAGACTAAGCCAACCACGGAAAACCGAAGTCAGGGCAATAACGGAGATTAAAAAAATAAGTTGGATTAGGGTTTCTTTCCTCATGGCAGTTAAACTTATTATGCCACACTTTACTTAGGCTTTTTTGTCTTTAGCTTCTTTTTCTTTCCTCAACTCCTTTAATTTCCACATAAAAAGCCTGGGTTTACTCTTGACCTGATAAGCATCCTTAACAAAATTTTTGGCTGCTTCCAAAAAACCTCTCGGGGTTTCCTTAGCTAACTTTATATAGAGGGATTTGTTCTTTAAGTCCCCCAACTGGTCAGCCAACTCATAACCGTATTTTTGAAACTCGAAGGAAATATATTTGTCTTCGTCATTATCGAACTTTTTCAAGACATCCCCTAAGGTGGAAAAACCTTTTATCTTATTTGCCATGGATTAACTTTTGGATAACTAATTTGATCGTACTATCTATAGTAAGCCGTTCTTCCGGCTCAAAATCCTGCAGTACATACTCCTCCCCCGGCGTTCTTTCCTCCGCTTTTCGGTTATCTACCCCGATTCTTATTCTGAGAAAATCCGACGAACCAAGAAGGCTTTCAATAGAGGAAAGACCATTATGGAGTTTAGGACCAACCCCCTTTTGAATCTTAAAAGATCCTATCGGAATATCCAGATCATCATGAACAATATAAAGGTCATCCAAAGAAGCCTTATATTTATCAACATATCTCTTAACCGCTTCTCCCGAAGAGTTCATGAAGGTGTTGGTTTTCAAAGCAATAACATCCTTCAGGTTCTTTTCTTTTTTGAGCTCATCAATGAAGAGGTAGCCAACGTTATGGCGGTTATTTGTGTATTTTTCTTCCGGGTTGCCCAAACCAACAATTAGCTTCATTAGAACAATTGTATCATGAAGGAAAGGGGGGAGAAAAAAAGAAGTTTAAAACAAGAAGAACAACCAACTCATCACAAGTTGATTGTTCATCCTTTTTTCGTGTCTTTAGATCAGACTTTCTTAACCAGTTTCCTGGCTAATTTTCCAAGACCCGGAACTTCCCACTCCACTCCCATCCAGGCTTTGTAAATACATAAAAGCCAAAGGACAAAGGAAATTATTCCGACAATTGGAACTAAGGCTAATAAAACAATGGTTAAACCAAAAATCCACTGTGCAGCAAATAAAATAACGAAAACAACAATCGACTGCATAGCGTGGAATCTGACAAAAGGATCTTTCTCAATAATTAAAAAGATAACACCGGTAATAGGACCCAGCACGTAAGCTAAGGCACCGGCTACATTTTTCTTTAATCCGCTCATTTTTTAATAATTCACCCCCAATCTACTTTGATGATTTCACGATGTTTATCTTTAGTCAAGAAGAATTATGAAAAGAATTAAACTTTCTGCATCTGATAAAGTTTTTGGAGCTCCTCCAAAGTGGTTACCTCACTTGGTCCCTTTTCGTCCCTGAACTTAATTAACCTGGGGAATCGCAAGGCCAGTCCGGCCTTGTGAATCGGACTTCGGGTTATTTCATCCGCCAAAATTTCCACCACCAGCGAAGGCTTGACCCAAACATCGGGAGTTAGATTCTTGTCTACCTCATATGAAGTCGGTTTGACTTTAACCTCCAGCGCTCTGGTTCTTCTGTCCAATTCCCGCCACTGTTCATCGGACAAGCCCGTTCCGATCTTAGAAACGGATTTAAAAGTGTCTTTGTCTTTAATTCCCACCAAAAAAGCCCCAACGCCAAAACCGGTTCTTTTCCCCTTGCCTTTATTAACCCCCAAAACCAGGCAGTCAATCGTGTCAGCCACTCCCTTAACGGTGGTTTTTTTGTATTTAACCCAGTGGTATCCCCTGCCCCCGGCTTTATATGGGGCATCAATCTTTTTAATAACGGCTCCTTCCAAACCTTCGGAGAGATATTTCTTGATTAAATCCCGAATTGTATCGGCGTTGTCGGTTTTAACTTGCCTGGCAATTTCGATTGTTTTTGTTCCCCCTAAATCAACTTTTTCCAAAAAACTTCTTCTTTCGGAAAACGGTACTTCCAATAAAGATTTACCATTCAGGAAAAGAACATCGAAAAGAAAAAGTCTTAAAGGAAAATCAACGGCTGCCTTCTCAATACCGTGCTTTCTTTTTCTTTGGATGGTTTCCTGGAAAGGCAGGAATTTGTCGTTTTTGGGATCATAGCCAATGGCTTCACCGTCAAAGATGGCCGACTTAACTTTAATTTTCTCAATTACCTCAACCAAATCGGGAAACATGGCGGTCGTGCTTTCCAGATTTCGGGAGAAAATGGCTACTTTTTTCTTTCCCTCTTCCTCATAAATGTGAATCTGACTTCTAAAGCCGTCATATTTAGGTTCAACATAAACCGTTTTACCAACTTTTTCCAGGATTTTCTCGGCCGAAGGCAGCCTCTCGCATAAGGAAGGTCTTATTGGAATTCCCGCTTGTGGTGTAATATCTTTAATTCCGTTCATTCCTTTAGCCTTGATAAGAGAAGCAATCCGGCCAATGTCACAGGAAACATTAAAGGCGTTTTCAATTTCCTTTCTTTTTGATTTATCTTTCGTGAGCATGAAGGATAAAGAATCAAGAATGGTCATGTCGGAAAAACCAAGTCGAAGTCTACCGACCGGAATTCTGGACACATACTTGGCACTTAAAGGGTTTAAGGAAGACAGAAGTTCGGCCATTAAAACGACTTTTCTTTCCTGACTGCCGGCTCCTCCGGCTTCAGAAATAGCCATTAAACGCTCATAAACTTCGACAACTGACAGATCTTTCTTGGATTTAGCTAAACTCAGGGCCACCTCCCCCAAATCACCTTTAACCTTAAACAGTTTCCTAACCTCACCAATCTCCATTTTGTAAGCTTTTGAAAAAACCCGAAACATCATCTTCTCGGCAATGTTTAAGACAATGCCTTTATAGTTGGGGGCCAATTGACCCAAAACCAGGTAGGTAATTTTGTCAATTTCCTCTTTGCTACACTTCTTGTAAAGGTCGGAGAGAATTTCGGTAATCTGGTTTCGGGAAGCGGTTTTTTCTAAACGTTCCAGGTATGAAGACGCTTCGGAAAATTGCATATCTGCATTATAGCTTTTTTAAGTTAAATATGTCGAAAAAATATACCAGGCCACAAAAACACCAAAAAGAAAAAGAAGACCGGTAAAAAAACTGATATAGCCGCTCTCTTCTTTGTGAATAATCTTATTAAAGCCCTCGGAAAACAAAATCACCCCGAAAAGACTGGGTAAGATCAAAATCATATATAAAGGCTGTGGCAGGTTAGGCATTATTTGGTTGCAATCACATAGCGGGAAGCTTTTGTGCTGCCCTCTTTTTTCAGAATCCTTTTCTTGAGTAAGTCGGTAATATCTCTCAAAACGGTGTCGTCGGAAACCATCGGCAACACTTTCTTTAATTCCTGCATGCTGGCCGAGCCTTGATCGGACAGAAACTCAACCAGTCTCATCTGTCTTTCGGTTAAGGAAACCTGTTCCCCGATTTGGCTTTTAAGCCGAATATCCATCGACAGTTTCTTAACCTTCTCTTTAATCTTAGTCAGTTCAATTGCCACAACCCCGCAAAAATATTCCAGCCAGGGTGTTAAATCTCTGGCCGCCAAGTTTTTCGATTGTTTATCAACGATTGAAAAAGCTTCGTAATAGGAAGCCGGATCGGAATCAAAATGCTCCTCCATGGCAAAAAACTTCTTGATGTCATAACCTTCCCTTAACAAAACCAGGGTAGTAAAAGCTCTGGCCATTCGGCCGTTACCTTCAACAAAAGGATGAATCGCAACCAGAATATAGTGAGCAATCCCCGCTTTTAAGATGGGGTGCATCTCTTTGCTTTCAGAACAATTGAGCCATTCAAAAAAATCTTCAATTAAAAAGGGAACCTCAATAAAAGGCGGTGGCGAGAAAATAATGTTGCCACTGCCCTCTTCTTTAATGACGACCTGGGTCGTTCTGAAAACACCAATCTTTTCTTCAGCAATAATTTTATAAACCGTCAGCTTATGGATTTCTTTAAGCATCTCCGGCTCATAACCGCCTCTTTTAGAAGATAAGTCACTAATCAGAGTCATCACGTTTCTAAAATTGATGACTTCCTGAATATCACGGGCTCTTCCGTAGACTTCTTCTCCTTCCAAGACTTTCTTGGTCTGAATCAAAGTCAAATCGTTCCCCTCAATATGCGTTCCGTGATAAACAGCTCTAACAACAGCATCGGATTGAAACTGTTTTTCAAAGGAAGGTACCAAGGGAGCGGACTCAATAATTTCTTTGGCGGCTTCAATCACGCCAATACTTTTCAAGATTTTATTGGAAATATTGTATCTTGGAGAATACATATCCCTATATTACCGCATTTTTTGCGGAAATAACAATTTTATTTTAAGAAATGTTCTTCTTGGAGAGTTAATCGTCTTTGGCGCCCTTCATTGGTCGTCCGGCTTCTTCAAATTTCTCAGCCGCTTCTTTCCCCATCTGGGAAAGAGGATCTACCGGTCCACTCAAACCTTCCTCAGGCGAAATCTCAGGTGGTTCTGCACCGAAGGTAACAGCGTCGACTTTTTTAAACCATTCCGGATGCTCTCGCCTGGCCTTATCCATGGTTTCTTTGTGCCTTAGATTGGCTTTTTCTATTTTCTCGGCCATTGTCTCTGCCATAATTTGATTTTAGGCCGCTAATTTAATTTTTTCCACTTTTTTAAAACCCATTAAGAAATGCGGGTCGGCTGTGGTGATAATTGTTTGTTGGTGTTTGGCAACCTTCATGACAATATCCCGGTGTTTGTGATCCAGTTCGGAGAAGATATCGTCCAATAAAAGAGTCGGTCTTTCTCCCAAAACACTTTCGATAAAAGATAATTCGGCCAACTTTAACCAGAGGATTCCCATCCGTTGCTCCCCCCTTGAGCCATAGACGTTTAAGTTTCTTTCAACTTTGTATTTGGAATTATCAATCTTAAAAATTAAATCATCCCGGTGTGGTCCAACCAGAGTGGTGGCGGCTGATACTTCTTCTTCGGCATATTGTTCCAGTCTGCCTTCCGAAATGGCGCTTTTGTCATATACCAGTCTGAATTTCTGATCATCCAAGGGTTTAGTCTGATTGGCAAAAGCCACAAATTCTTCTCTTTTGGAAGAGAGATAGTCTCCGTTTTTAATGAGGAGTTTATCCCAAAAAAGAAGCTGAGACCGGGACAGACCTTCTTCCCTGATTCTTAAAAGAAGTCTATTTCTTTGTTTTAAACCTTTCTCGTAGGAAAGACTGGCCCTTCGGTATTCCCGATCGACCTGGGACAACACATTATCTAAAAATTTCCGTCTTAAGGTGGGTGCCTCGGTTATTAAATCCAAATCCCAAGGACCAAACAAAACAACCGAAAAATTCCCCGCAAAATCAATTAAGCGTTTGGGCAGACCATTTACCAGCATTCTTTTTCGGGCAATCTTTTCCGGTCTTTGAGCCCCGATATCAATCATTCCCCGGGTCAGAATGGCATCAAGGGCTACTTTTCCGTTTTTGTTTATTACCCTAGCTTCCACCCTGGCCAAATCTTTCTCATAGGCCACCATTTCTTCCTCCAGTTTGGCCCTGAAGCTTTTTCCGGATGAGGCTAAATACAATGCTTCCAATAAGTTGGTTTTACCAACCGCATTTGAGCCGACAATGACGGTAATCGCCGGCGAAAAAAGGAAAGAGGCTTTCTTGAAATTTCTAAAAGCGGAAAGATTTAATTTAGCAATCAGCATGTGCCAAATAGTATATTACAAAATTTAAATTAAAGAAGTTAAATTTTCTGGCAAACGGGACAAAAGTAAGTTCCCCTTCCTCCGAATTTCATTTTCTCAATCTTGGCTTTCTTGCACCTCGTGCAAAGATCGCCTTTGCGGTCATAAATTAAAAAGTGTTCCTGATATTTTCCCTCCAGTCCTTCCGGAGTGACATAAGCATTTTCGCTTGAGCCTTTTGTTTCAATACTCTTCTTCAAAACAGCAATCACGGCTTTAAACAAAGCTTTTTTTTCTTTTAAGGACAAACTATTGGAAGCCCTCTTTGGGTAAATCCTGGCTTCCCATAAAGCATCGTTGGCATAAATGTTACCTACTCCCCCGATTTTCTCCTGATTCATCAAAAGAAGTTTTACCGGTGTTTTGTACTTGCTTAATATTTCAATAAATTTCTCTTCGGTTAAATCCTTAAAAGGTTCCGGTCCAAGTTTTTCAATGAATTTTGTTTTTTCAACCTCACTGGTTTTAACTACCCTAATCCAACCGAATTTACGATAGTCGTTAAAGTAAAACATTCCCCCTTTATCCAGATGGAAAATAACGTGAGTGTGTTTTCCGGGAACACCACCAATGACTTTGGCCGAGAATTCAGGCGGGTTTTTTAAGTTGGGCCCACGGTAAAGTGGCTGCCCGGTCATTTTCAGATGCATTAAGGCGGTGTAGCCGTTATCCAAATCAATGGCAATGACTTTACTGAAACGCCTGATCTTGATAATCTTTCCGCCTTCCAGCTTATCTTCGTCTTCTTTGAGGGTTTTCCGGAAACGAACTTCAACTTCTTTGATCGTGTGCCCCACTAAATACTTCTCCAGGCCCTTTTTTATTGTTTCGACTTCCGGAAGTTCAGGCATATTTAGCAATAATTGCTTTCATCTTCTTGATAAATGTTTCTTTTGAAAACTTCAGGGCGTTTTCTTGTAATGCTCCTCTTTCCCATTTTTGCTGATTAAACCTTTTTATGGCTTCTTCAATCGTCTTTTCATCTGTTTCGTTAATCAAAATTCCGGTTACCCCATCAACAACCGACTCCCTAAATCCTCCTCCATTAAAGGCTATGACAGGTGTTCCGGCCGCTTGGGCTTCAACCACCGTCATCCCGAAATCTTCATCCCGGGCCAGAGCTATAAAACCTTTGGCTTTGCCGTAAAGCTGATAAAGGGCATCATCATCGACCCTGCCCAAAAGTTCCACATTGCCTCCCGAAAGTTTTATTAATTTATCTTTCACTTCGGTAAAACCGGAGGCTTCACCGACAATTTTTAAATTAAAGCCGATTTTTTTGGCCGCTTTGGCTGCCGCTTCCAGTCCTTTGGCTCCAACCAATCTGGAAACAATCAGGAAATAATTTTCTTTTTGACAGTTTTTGGTTTTGGCCATGATTTCTTCAACATTAACCGGCGGGTAAATAACGACTGAATCCTTCCGATAGAATTTGGCAATTCTTTTTTTGACGTTTTCTGAATTCGCAACGAATTGATCAACCGTCTGAGCGGTCTTAAAGTCATAGATTCTTAAGAAATGGCTGACGATGGCCGCATAGATTTTAACCGGCCAATATTTGGTAAAGCCAACCGACATTTCATAGCCGTAGAGCCACCTGGGTGGCGTATGGCAATAACAAATAACTTTTGTTTTGGAGCCCACTTTAAAACCGCGGGTCACATACCAACTGGCCGAAGTAATTACCAAATCATAGCCAGATAAATCAAAACTCTTCCAAATCGTCGGGATCAGAAATCTTAAAGGAGAATAGAGCCGCCAGGTTTTTAAAAGAGGAGCCAGCTTACTTTCGATAATCCTGCGGTTATGGAATTCTTTTTCGGCCGTTGAACCTTTAACCTTAAAAGCCGTATAAATTGGAGCTTCTGGAAAGAGTTCTGATAGAACTCTCAAAACTCTCTCCGCTCCCCCGTATTCTTTAATGTAGTCATGAACCAGTGCAACTTTCATCTTCTTTATTCTACCCTTTTTTAGATTAAGGTCATCTGTTTAGCCTGATCTTGTTCCTGACCGACCTTTTTAACTCTTTCGGTTAAGGTTTTAAAACCATATTCGGAAAAAAGAGCCAGGACTTCTTGATTATCAACATCCCAATCGTCTGCCTTCTCAAGGTCAAGTTTAATGCCCTTAACATCACAAACAATCGTGGCCAGGTGATGCGACATTAAAGCGTCTTTTTTGCCCTTAATAAGCTTCTCTGATACCTTAGGCGGAATTTCTTCAAGGTGTTTATAAATATCATCAACCGATTGGTATTTGCCCAAAAGGGTAATGGCCGTTTTCGGACCGATTCCCGGCACCCCTTTGTAATTATCAGAAGAATCCCCCACTAAAGCTTTATAATCGGGAATCAGGGATGGAACCAAACCCATTCTTTCAACCACTTCCTCAATTTTATAAAGCTTCCCTTGAGACAGTCCTAAAAGAGGCATATAAACAAAGGTCGTGCTATTTACGAGCTGTAGAATATCCCTGTCCCCCGTTACGATAACGACTTCGGCTTTTCCCTTGGCCTGTTTAGTTAAGGTACCAATGACATCATCGGCTTCAAAACCGGGTTTGGAAAAGAGAGGAATCTTGAAAGCCCGAACCGTGTCTTTGGCTTTGGCAAACTGGGAAGATAACTCGTCAGCCGTTTTTGGCCGGTGGGCCTGATAGGCCTTAAATTCTTTTTGCCGGAAAGTTTTTTCTTTTTCATCCATACAAACAATCAAATGAGTTGGTTTTAAATCCTGAATTACTCTTAAAAGCATGGAAACCAAACCGTAAACGGCATTAATCGGTTCCCCGGTTTTAGTTGTTAAAGGAGGAAGAGCATGGAAGGCCCGGTGAAGAATGGCATGACCGTCAATAATGACCAACTTATCCATATGCGCATTGTACCAGATTAAATAGACACTTTTAAAAAGGCGTGTTAAAATCCCAAGGCATGAAACAAGAAGCACAACGGGCAAAGTATACTGATTATTCAGACAGGGAAATTTTTGTTGAGATGCTTGAGGAACAAGCTAAGGCAATAGTAAACAAAGGAGAATTCTTCATTATTGGTATCTCTTGTCGTAAGGGCAGCAATCAATACAATGTTATCCATCCGGCTTCTATGAATTCCGGTTCGATTTCTGAGCAGATGAAGTTAATCGAAGAGAGTGCTTATGAACACGCGGTAAAACCTTTAATCACTAATCAAATGACTGAGGGTAATCCATCGCTCGGTTGGTTTGTTATTTCTCCCGTAGATCTTGAGAAATTGGATCTTCACAAAACCACAGTCGTCTAAAAGAAGCGTTTATTTTGAGTCTTTTTTGGCTACAATCTCATCAAATTGGTCCTTATCAAGGGTTTCTTTTATCATTAAGACTTCAACCACTTTATCCAGGGTTTTGCGGTTTTTGGAAATAACCAAGACGGCTTCTTTATAACAGCCATCAATGATTTTTTTGACTTCCAAATCGATTTTTTCCTGAATGGCCGGTGAGTTTTGCGGTCCTTCATACCATTCCGTATTGCCGAATTCACCAAATTCCGAATTGGCCCCGAAGTTAATTGGCCCAAGGGAACTCATGCCAAAATCAATCACCATCGCCTTGGCATATTTGGTCGCGTTTTTAATATCATTGGCCGCACCGGCCGTATATTCTTTGAAGACTATCTCTTCGGCAGCTCTTCCCCCCAACATGGCGGTTATGGCTTGCAGGAGCCTGGTCTTGGTTTCGTGTGTTCTATCCGTAACCGGTGAGATTTCGGTGTGTCCCAAACTCATACCTCTGGCCACAATGGAAATCCTTTGCACAGGATCGGCTTTAGGCAGGAAGTGCGCCACAATCGCATGACCGGCTTCATGATATGCCGTGATATTTTTGTCTTCGTCAGTTTGGATTCTTTTCTTGGCCGGTCCTAATTTAACCTTGGTGGCCGCTTCTTCAATATCGCTCATGAAGATTTCACTTTTGTCCTGTCTGGCCGCAAAGATGGCGGCTTCATTGAGCATGTTTTCCAAATCAGCTCCCGAAAAACCAACCGTCCGATCGGAGATTCGGCTCCAATCAATCCCTTTCCCGAATTTTTTACCTCTGGCATGGATTTTAAGAATAGCCAGCCTTCCCTCTTTGTCCGGCATATCCAAAGTCACTCTTCGATCAAACCGACCGGGTCTTAGAAGAGCCGGATCCAATAAATCGCCTCGGTTGGTAGCGGCAATAACCACGACATTATCATTGGGCGTAAAACCGTCCATCTCAACCAGGATCTGATTTAAGGTCTGTTCCCGCTCATCATGTCCCCCCATTAAACCCTTGCCCCGTTGCCTCCCTATGGCGTCAATTTCATCAATAAAGATGATTGAAGGAGCTGCTAATTTGGCCTGGCTGAATAAATCCCTGGCCCTTGATGCTCCCACCCCAACCAACATTTCCATAAATTCAGATCCGGCCATACTGAAAAAAGGAACGGCTGCCTCTCCGGCAACGGCTCTGGCCAACAGAGTTTTTCCGACTCCTGCCGGACCAAAAAGAAGAACCCCTTTGGGTGTTCTGGCCCCAATTTTTCTATACTTAGCCGGACTTTTTAAGAAATCGACAATCTCTTCCAATTCTTTTTTGGCATCTTCAACCCCGGCCACATCATTGAAAGTAACCGCCTGTTTACCTTTGGCAAACAATTTGGCTTTGGATCGGCCAAAGGAAAAAATATCTTGTGCTCCTTTATTCTGGGCTTTAATGATGAAAAAGAAAAAACCAACCAGTAAAGCAATCGGGAGAATGACACCCAAAATTTCACCAACGGCTTTACTGACCGATTGGTCAACAATCGTGTAGTTAACACTTCCGGGATCAATTTTGTATTTATCTAAAAGGTCGGTAAAGCTCTCATTGGTTTCCTTATTGGTGTATTTAACGCTCTGATCCTTATAAGTCAGAATCACCTTTTCACTTTCAATCATTGTCTTTTCGACTTTACCGGCCTTGATATCGTTTAAGGCTTGGGAAATCTCAATCTTCGAAGAGTCACCTTTCAATTCAAAAAAAGAGATAACGAGGGGCACCAGGAAAAAAAGAGCGAAAAGACCAAGAAGCAGAGTGCGGAAGTTGAACTTAAACTTCAATTGAATATTTTTGGTGTTTTTATTTTTGGTAGAAAAGTAATTCTTCATCACGGAATTATAACACTAATAAAGCTTTAGTTTCAGAAAAAACTTAGTGAACTTTTGTTCCGGGGGCTATTTCCTTTTCAGGAATAAGCAAAACACAATCTGCCCCATCTTCGGTTTCGGCCGCCACAATCATTCCTTGTGACTCTTCCCCCATCATCTTCCTTGATTCCAAATTAAAAACAAAGACAAAGCTCTTTTTTTCTAAATCGGAAGGCTCATACCATTTTTTAATGGCCGAGAAGATAATTCTCTCTCCCAAATCACCAAAAAAGACTTTAAGTCTAAGAAGCTTGTTGCTTTCGGGAACTTCCAAAGCTTCAACAACTTTTCCCACCCGAAAATCAATTTTGGCAAAATCATCTATGGTAATTGTGTCCATCTTACAAAAGGCCCATTCCTTCTTTGACTTCCTGAAGCGTAGCTTGGGTTAATTCATTGGCTTTGGCAGATCCTTCGGTTAGAACTTTATTGACAAAAGCAGGATTTTTCTCCAATTCACGTCTTTTGTCCTGAATCGGTTTTATCACTTTAAAAATGGCTTTAGATAATTCTTCTTTCAATTCCGAATATCTCAAGCCTTCGCCCAGATATTTCTTCTCATAAGCTTTCTTTTTGTCAGCACCTTCAAAAATCTCCACCAGGCTCATTAAAACAGCAACGCCACCTTTAGTAGGAACCTCTTCCCCTTTACCAGAATCGGTTGGAACTTTAGCCAATCTTTCTTTAACTGTCTCCAGGGAATCGGTTAGCAAAATAAAACTACCCTCAACCGACTTACTCATTTTGCCCTCCCCTGTTAGGGACGGTATGTATTCGCCCTTGGTCGCAAACCTTTGTGGTTCAGGAAATCTGGTATTGTATTTTTCATTCATTTTTCGGGCTACTTCTCTGGCCACCTCAAGATGCGGTTCCTGATCAATGCCGACCGGGACCAAATCGGCTTTATAAGCCAAGATATCTGCAGCCATGAGGATGGGATAGTTTAAAAGGGCCATGGTGACATCTTGGGGGTGTTCTTTGACCTTCTCCTTAAAAGTAGGCAGATGTTGCATCCGGGCAACCGTTTCGGTTGTCGAGAAAAGAAAAGCCAGATCAAGATGGGCCGGAACCTGAGACTGAATAAAAAGAGTTGATTTTGAAGGATCAATACCGGCTGCTAAATAATCCAAAACGACTTCCCTGATTTGTTTTTGCAACTCCCCCGGTTCAAAAGGGGTCGTTAAGGTGTGCAGGTCAGCTACCATATAGTATGCTTCATAGGCGCCGCTTTCCTGTAATTCCACCATACCCAAGACCGCACCTAAGTAGTTTCCCAAATGGAGGCGGCCTGTCGCACGAATTCCCGATAGTACTCTTTTCTTCATACTTGGATTTTATCACCTGAGGGGCTTAAACGAAACTAATATGTGGCAGGGGTGGGACTCGGACCCACAACCTCAGACTTATGAAATCTTTGCTCCACCGTTGAGCTACCCTGCCTTAATATAACTTAGCTTTGGATAAACCAGCTATTAACCCTAGTATTTTATAATAAATCTCGCCCCCCTTCAAAACCCTTATCCCCAAAGTTCCAAAATGGTCATTAAAGTTCTCATAGACCTTATTGACTTTAGCCTTCTTAAAACTCGTCTTTCTAAACTGAGACAGAGGAATACCCAATTTATCCGACCAGTACTTTTTTACAACTTCTTCCCTTTTTTTGTGTGTTTCGTTAATGCCCACAACTGCTCTTAGTCTATCTCTCCCAATATCGCAAAATTTTTCTAGCCAGGAAATCATAAAGCTTAACAATTCAGGGTCTGAATTACATATATAAAATTCCCTCTTTTTTTTGGATCCTTCTCCCCAATACAACGCAACCCCTGCGGCAAAAAACTCGTTGTCAGAAATATTTCTGAATTTATCGATTCCAATTTCCTCCATCTTTCTCATTTTTTCTATCCGACGATTTTTCTGCATCATAGACCCCAAAAATCTACCCTTTTCTCCACCTTTAATCTGCCTTTTTTTAAGGTTCTGGTACTGATCTAAAGAAAGGATAATATCCCTAACCCAAAGACTAGCAGTGCTTTTTGCAACGCCTAAAACTTTAGCTATCTGCTTCACACTTTCCCCCCTCCTTCTCATTTCTCTTGCTTTAATTCTTAATTCATATTTTGCCATATAATACCTCCGTTATATGATAGTATATATATACTATATCAGGTTCGTTTATTTGTCAAAATAAAATAATCTGGTACAATGAACATTGTTCTTTGATATGCGGGGTAGTGTACGGCTGCACGCGAGGCTAGTAGAAATGGGCCCTTTATCAGGTAACTGACGAAGAGAACCTGGCTATATCGGTGGACAACCTGTTCATATAACAGGTCAATACCGAGGGAACCTTGTAAGTCACAAGGACTCCGTAGAGACTAGACGCCAGGCTCCCCCAACGGGGATGATGATATAGTCCTACCCTTACAGTAATGTAAGAAGGTGCATAATCTCGCAGGCTAGGTTCAACTCCTAGCCCCGCAACACATTTAGACCTATAAAATTGACTCTGTGCGTAATTTTGCTATACTTCTGACCAATTGTATTCCATTAAATAGGTGCTTTTTTTGCAGCACTTTTCTTAACGATTTACACTTTTGCACTTTTACACTATTGAATAGATAAGGAAGGGTCAAAATGAAATTAAAACCAGTATCCGTTTGTTTGATTGTGGCTGAGGCCTTGGACCTTGCTACAACCATCGTCGGGTCGATAGCCCTTCCTCAGTTATGGGAAGGAAACCCGATGAAAAATATGTTTGGTGGAGGTTGGATTCAAATTGTCGCTCTCAAAGTTATAGCGACAGCTTTAATGGTTTTCATTATTGAAGGATATGAAAAACTGCCGATTCCAACTACCAAAATTGGTTCAATCACGATTTTTGAAAGAAAACTACCTAAAATAGTTTGGATTGTCCCAATCATTGCCTTCATACCAGTCATCTGGAACGTCCTGGTAATCATCTTAGAAATAATCAGCTAAGAAAGGAGAACGAAATGAACAAAGGACAGAAGGATTTACTCGAATATATCTTGGTCGTCGTTTTGGTCTCGATCATCGTACTCGTGATTCTGGCCCTTATTGCACCATATATCGACGAAGCCACATCACGATTCATACTGTTTATACACAATCTACTCAATTAGCCCTTACAGGCTATACATATCTACATAAAAGATTTGTAAGAAACAAAATACCCTCCGTATAGAGAAAAATTGTTTGGCAAATATTGCAAACATTTTTCGAAGTCGGAGGGTTTTTATTGGCTAAACAGTTTTAACCACTTTTTCCAGGTCGGATCAGGCAAATAATCTTCCTCCACCGGGAGGCTTGGAGCCAGCTTTCTTAAAATGTCCTCATCGGGTAAGACCACGACTGTCTCCCCTTCTTTGGCCAGTCCCAGTTTATCCCTTAGTTGTTTCTCGACATATTCCTGACTCTTAACTTTGGTCAGATTTTTGGCCAGTTCTTCGTTTTCCCGCTTCAGCTTTTCGACCTCCAATCTCTCACTTTCAATCCTGGTCTTTACCCCCCGCATCTTAACCACATTTTTAACAAAGGAAAAAGCCAGTAAAAGAAGGATAAAAATGGCTGCATATTTTCCCCAGATTTTCGTCTTCTCCTTAAAATTTTCCTCAAAAGCTTTGTCTCTTCTTTTCTTCATATTGTTCCTATAATAAATTGACTATTGGAAAGATTGTGTTATCATATACTTCTAAATATTGAATCCTGCTTCAATTATTATGACACAAGATACAATCAAAAACTTATTGCCCAAGTTCATTGAGGACTTGAAAACCAAGGGTCGATCCCCTTCAACGGTTCTGGCTTATCGTGCCGATTTGGAACAGTTAGTCCTGTTTTTGCAAGGTAAAAGCAAGGTTTTACCAGACCAGGTCAAAAGTGCCGAATTGGAAGCTTTCCGTGATACCCTCTTGGCCGACAAATATACCCCCAAAAGCGTTTCCAGGAAGTTGAACGCCGTCAAAACCTTCTTTCGTTGGATGATTGCCGAACACTATATTACGGTTGATCCTTCCATTACGGTTGCCCACCCCAAGATCGAAAGTACTTTGCCTAAATTCTTAAACCCCTTGGAATATAGGGCCTTAAGAGATGTCGTTCGAAACGACACCCGAATTGCCGCCATCGTCGAATTAATCCTGCAAACCGGAATGAGAATTTCCGAAGTTGCTTCCCTTAAAACCGCCAATGTTAAAGCCGGCGAAATCAAAATCGAAGCCTATGCTACCCAGCCGGAAAGAACCATTCCTTTAAATAAACCCGCCAAAGATGTCTTGGATTCATACTTGGTAATTAGACCGAAAATCGAATCCGAATATGTTTTCATAAGCAAAAACGGAAAAGCTTTAGCCGTCAGAAACATCAGGGCTTCGATTGACCGATATATGCAAAAGGCCGAAATCCCCAGTTACTCGGTTAATGATTTAAGAACCACTTTCATTGTTGAAAACCTTAAAGGCGGCGTTGATATTGTTCTTCTTTCCCAGGTTTCAGGCCACAAAAGACTTTCCACAACCGAAAGATATCTGGAATTGGCCGGAGTAACCGAACCGGGTAAAAAGCCCGTTCTTCAGGAGCTTTAAAAATCCCCATGGAAAGACTCCTGTGTAGAGATATTTGTCCCCTTCCCAGAGGTTGTGCTACTGAGGTAACTCAATGTGCCAACTGTAATATCTCAACAACTACTCGGAAAAGACCTGTTTTGTCCCATGAGGGAAAAGAAATTGGCGAAATTGAAATAAAAATCGAGGGGGTAACCCCAAAAGGAGGTATTCGTATATCCCAAAATCAAACCGTATGTGCTGGCGTTGAAGATTCTATTAAAAGAATGGTCGTCATGCCCGGCGGATCAACCATTCTTGGCATGGCAGACTGTAAATCCGCACCGGAATCTGCAAACTGGAAGATAAATGCCGTAGCTGTTTCTTCTTATAAAGAAAAGAAGTAAACATCTGGTGGGCCCTGATAGAGTCGAGCTATCCTTTGGTCTTTATAAGAGACCCGTCCTGCCGATGAACGAAGGGCCCGAATTAAATCTACAGACGAATTATACCAAAACATAGTGTTTTCCACCATAAAAGTCAGATATTGCCTTGGTAGTCATTAATATTTTTTCCTTTATTGGCGTGTTGCCAACAACCAAACGGCATGTTCCATGGCCATAGCCTTTTTGATCAATATCCGCTTTTTTACTTTTTTTAATATAAGGTTTTACAAAATTACTAATATTCAGTCCCAATAAACTTGCCCAGTATTCTTTTTCCTTGTTAACATTCATATCGCTGTATAGGAATAGATAAACTCGAATTTTATGCTTAGGAACTCTCAAGATTTGATTAATCCAAAGCAAGGAAAATTTCATCACATTTGGATCAGTATTGGATATATTTAGTGTATTTCTTGAAGTCTTTCCACCCTCTCCCCAATAAAGGAAAAGTCCAGCAATAAACTTTTCTCTCTCGGTTAGCGGCGTCCATATTCTTTTTTGTTGTAAATATGTTTCATACAACCTTTTTTCCAGCTTCCGTCGCATTGTATTTCTGTAATGTTCTATTCTCTCTTGGTTTAAATCTCTGAGAAGTCTTATTTGTTCTCTACTTAATGGATAATGTTTTAACCAACCATTTAGCGTACTTTTAGAGATACCAAGTTCTTTTTTAATCTGGCTGTAGCTTTTCCCTTGCTTCCGAAGTATTAAAGCTTTTCTATGTTCAATTACTCTTGTCATATTCTCTTCCCAATATAAAACTCTTACCTTATTTAACTGTAATACATTATTTTACCGAAGTAAAGACGAAGTTTGAAGCTATTATTTCTTCTTTTTCTTGTCGTTGACGGCCCCTCTTATTTCTTCCCAGTCTCTGACTTTTCTCACCTTGAGGTTTTCTTCCCACATCGCCTTAATAACCGGCATATCAACTTTCATTTTCCTAGCCGAACCAAGAATTGCAACGGTATCTTTCGGAAAACACTTCCCGCCAAAACCCCTTAACGTGGTAACCTGAAGGTGTGATGGTCCGATTCTCGGATCAGCCGCCACCAAATCAGCTACTTCTTCATATTTAATACCCAAGGTATTGCAGAGATCAAACATTTCATTGGCAAACATGACTTTAGTTGCTAAAAAGGCGTTACTCATGTATTTAACCATTTCGGCTGTGGTTGTATCGGTGATAAAAACCTTGGCCTTCGGTCCGTATAAGTCTCTGTAAAGAGAAACCAATTTCTCCCCTACCGGTTGAGAGAGTGTTCCCACGACCGTTCTGTCCGGGTGCATAAAATCCCAAGGAGCATTGGCTTCGGTCAAAAACTCCGGATTCATCGCAAACTTGGTATGAGGGTATTTTTTCTTGAAAGAAGCGGTTGTCCCCGGAACAACCGTTGATTTGATAACCAAAATCTTTTCCGTATTGGCTATCTTTGGAGCGATAAAATCAACCGTTTCCTCAACAATGGAAAGATCAATTCCGGAATTGTCAGAAAACATTGGGGTTGGCACACAAAGAAATAAAATATCCGATTTGGCGATCACTTCTTCTTTCGTAAATGGTCCAGGAGTTCTTGAATACCAACGGATTTTATTGGTTTTTTTGGTCGCAAAACCATTGCCAACGGCTTGACCGACCACACCCCAACCAACAATACCGATGTTAACCATATCTAGAAACTAAAAATATCACAATCTGGCTCTTCTTTCAATCTCTGCCGCAACCAGTCTTGAATCCCGACCATATTTTAGGCGGCTCATCTCTTTGACAATCTCGGCAATTCTTGGGTTTTCTTTAGCCTTTTCCTTTACCAAATCCTTGGTTGTATCCATGGAGAAAGGCGGAACGGGCTCATTGTGGACAATCGTCTTCACATAAGCATGGTACCTTTCGACATTTAAAAGATCATCCTCGCCGAAGGTTGGTGTAAATTCATGGGAAAGATAAGACGCATCAGTCACTCCAACCCTGAAGGAAACGATTGTGCCGACGTTTCCGAAAACGGCGTTTTTAACTTCTTCTTCAACCTGACCGATAAACTGATTAGCAACCGTCAGATTTAATTTAAACTTTCTGGCTTCGGAGAGAATCTGAGCAAAGTCCGGAGTGGCAAAGTTTTGAAACTCGTCCACATATAAATAGAAGTCCCGTCGTTGTTCTTCGGGCATATCCTGTCGGCTCATGGCGGCCATTAAGATTCTGGGAACTAAAATTAGCCCCAAGAAGTTGCTGTTTTCCTCCCCTATCTCGCCTTTAGCTAAATCAACCAATAAAATCTTGCCTTCATCCATCACTTTTCTGAAATCAAAAGCCGATTGCGATTGCCCGATGATATTTCTGATCATTTTGTTGGTAACAAAACGGCCGAATTTGGAAACGATGTAATCCAAAACTTCCGATTTATGAAAGTCGGATGTTTGGGCAATCTGATCGGTCCAATACCTTCTTATTAAGGGGTCTGTTACCTTGGGTAATAAATACTGAACATAGTCGGCACGGGTGAGAGCTTGGACAACTTCAACAAAAGTGGCACCCGGTTCGGCCTGCATAACGGTTAACATGGCGTTTCTGATGGCGTGCTCAAACCTGGGGCCGACAATGCCTGTCTTATAAGGGTCAAACAGTTTATACATCATATTGATAACGGCGGTCGCGGCGAAGTGCTGTTCGTCTTCCGTCTTGGCATCCAAAAGGTTAATACCCATCGGCCGCTCGGAATCTCCGGGATTAAAGTAAATAACATCCTCTGCCCTCTCTGGCGGGATTTGGGCCAAGATTTGTCTGACGGCATCATGGGGATCAATGAAACAAACACCTTTTCCCTGATTGATATCCTGCAAAATCATTCTTTTCAAAAGTTCCGATTTTCCGACGCCGGTTTTGCCGACGATATAAACATGTCGCCTTCGGTCTTCCTGGGAAAGAAAAATGTCTCTTTTCATCCCCCGGTAATTGCTGGTCCCCAGGAAAAGACCCTCGGTCGGAATTCCTGACGGAGCCGGAGCCGATTTGGCATTCAACCAGAATAAATGCGGTGTCGTGACCTGTTTATTGGGAAAGTGAAAAATGGTTGCCAACTCTTCGGAGTTAAGGATGGAAACATGATTACCAAAAAGATTAAAGCGGGGCTGATAGCGGTAAAGGAAATCCTCCATAAAAGCACCTTTATTTTTAATCTTTCTTTTCTTTAAGGAATTAGCTTCTCCCGAAAACTGTTCAAAAGAAGAAGCAATATTATCAAGTAAACTTTTGGCCATCTCTTTCTCACCGGCCACAGCTACGATTCTGATTGAAGTCTCAAAACCGGGCTTACTGACTTTGTTTTCCACCATTTCCAGGGTCTTAGCTGAGGTTGAAAATTTAGCTTTCGTCGGATCGGATTCTTCCTTTTTCGTATCGGAAACAAATTTTCGGCCTTCTTTTTGCCAGTCTGATCCGGCCGGTGAAATAACCACCTGAATTGAGGCCATCTCCCCCGGACCCATCTTGGCCAAAGAAGAAGTAACGGAAGTTAAAGGATCGGTCGGCAATTCTTTGTAGGTTTTTACCGGATAAAAGTTTGATCGGGAGAGTTGAAAGGCTTTATAAGCGACCTTACCCGTCTCGTTAAAAAGATTGATTTCGTTAACCTCCGTGATGTCGGCTTCCGGATAGGCTCCATGAATTTGTTTTTCAACCAGATCTCTTAAAGACTTCGGAGCCCAAACAAAGAAACGAATATCCTCCGCTTTGGCCACGATTTCAAAAGAAATGGCCGGTTGAATGGCAAATTTCTGCTTCCAACCGCCTTTTTTAATAGTGTAAAAGGAGGCAAACAGCTGTTCCATGGCGTCAATTTTTATTTCGTTCCCCCTTGGTACGGCAATCTGAAGTAAAGTCGAATCAATGGAAACTCCCTCTCTCCTCCGATTCTTAAAAGAGATAAAGGTAAAATAGCCAAGGAAGTAAACCAACAAAACCACCAGCCCTAAAGAAACCAGATAAAAAAGAATCGTGTTTAAATCAATTGCCATTAACATTTCCCCCTTTAACGATCTGCCAACCGAAATGGACGGCTTTCTTAATCATTCTTAACCAAAAGGCAGCCAACCAAGTGACGGCACTACCCGTATCACCCTTGGAAGCACTTTCTAATTGTACTGGATCGGCCGGAATCTGAATAGTAATTTTCTCGCTTTGCGGGGTTTGGATTAAAGGTTGACCCGCATCGTCGTTAACTTGTTTTTGAAAATTAACAGGCACAGGTTGTACCACCTCTTTGCGTTCAATCATCAGAGGTGAAACTTCTTCAGGCCGCTCCTTAACAGGGGCAGGCGCTTCTCTTTCAGGAAAGAGGGCCATAGATTATTTTATTGTAGCATCAAAAAAGAAATAATTATTGGGGTCAAGGCAAACAGTCTCAAGCTTTTTTGCTTTCGTTTCTGGCTAAGGTAAAAAGCAAATCGGAAAGACGGTTTAAGTAAATTAGTATATTGGGTTTTATCTTTTCTTTTTTGGATAAGGTTACGACCAACCGCTCCCCCCTTCTCACTACAGCTCTTGATAAATGAAGATATGAAGACGAAAGATTGGCACCGGGAACCAGGAAACCTTTTTGGGGACCTAACTTCTTTTCCAACTCGTCAATCTTTTTTTCCAAAAACAAAATTTTGCTTTTTGGGAAAGGCAGATTAAAACCGGCCAAAATTGAACTAATCCTAAAAAGGTCTTTCTGAATTTTTTCGATCAAGGCTTTTTCAAACATTCTGGCCTTTACAATTCCCAAAAGAGAAACTGCTTCATCAATGGTACCGAAGGTTCTTATCCTCAAACTGTCTTTGGCCACTCTAATTTTTTTTCTGGTTTTGGGATCAAAAATATCCGTTTCGCCAAAGTCACCTTTCTTCGTGTAAATACGCATTTGAGGTATTATAGTTCACAAGTCGAGAAACCGCATTTTTTACACTTCAAACACTTGCCGTGACCATCCCTTATAAGCTTCAGATTGCAGGTCGGACACTTATATTCCTTCTTTGGTTCCTTGTTGTCTTTATCTTTTCCGAAGGCAATGACCTGATTTATTTTTGACTGATCCCGATAAATCGTGGTACCTTTGCAACCCAATTTCCAGGCCATAAGATAGGCCGCTTTGACATCCTCACTGGTTGCATCAGAAGGCATATTAATCGTTTTGGTAATGGCGTTATCGGTCCATTTCTGAAAGGCCGCTTGCATTTTAAGGTGGTTCTTCCAATCAATATCATGAGCCACTTTAAAAATAGCCTGGATACCTTTGGGAATTTCTTTGATTCCCTGGGCACTACCGTGGTTTTGAATGACTTTATTAATCAGAGCCTCGGAATATAAATTCTTTTCCTTGAGTTTTTTAACAAAGAGGTTGTTGATGTTTTTAAACTTCATTCCCTCCAATACGTTTTGTTCATAGGCCAAAGCGAATAAAGGTTCAATCCCATATGAGGTTTCGCAGATAACCGCGTTGCCGGATGAAGGCGGATAAGTTAACAAAGCCACGTTTCTTGGTTTTTTGGCCTTACCTACCCAAATCGAATCAGAAACGAGAGGGAAAGGTCCTTTTTCTTTAGCTAAGGCGCATGAAGCTTCAAAAGCGGAAGTATACATAAGTTTTCCCACTTTTTCGGCCAGTTCAATTGCTTTGGGGCTGTCATAGGGAATGCCCATTTTGATTAAGGCTTCGGCCCAACCCACACCCCCCAAACCTAAACGCCTATGATCCCTAACCGCTTTTTCCACTTCCCTGACCGGAAACCATGAAGCATCAATGACATTATCTAAAAGTCTGACGGCTACTTTGACCACTTTGGCCAACTTCACAAAGTTAAATTGACCATCTTCGACAAAATTACCGAAATTAAGGTAGCCCAAGTTACACGACTCATAGGGGTAACAAGGGATTTCACCACAGACATTGGTGGCCAAGATCGGCCCCTTACTTCTTAAAAGAGGGTTAGCCAGCGCGGTTCCCTTATTTATGGCCGAAAGATTAATAAGTCCCGGGTCCCCCGTACTCCAGGCCATGGAAGCCATCAAGTCCAGTATGGCCCTGGCTGAAACTTTGTTGACAATCTCACCCGTTCTGGGGTTAATCAGATCCCACTGTCTATCGGTAATCGCTGCTTTCATAAAATCATCGGTCACACCGATGGAAATATTGGTTTTACCCAAATAACCTTCGTTTTGCTTGGCCGAAATGGCCGTGAAGATATCGGGATGATTAACGTTTAAAATCGCCATATTGCCGCTTTCGTATTTGCCTTCCTGGCGAAAAAGCGAGGTCATCAAATCAAACATCTCCATCATCTTAACCGGTCCGGCTGAAAGTCCGGGAACGCCACCGACGCTATCCCCTTCGGGCCGAACTTTCGAAAAGTTATAGCCGCAACCGCCACCATGTTTTTTAATCAGAGTTGATTTATGAAGGGTTTCAAAAATGGCATCAATATCATCCTCAATGTTAAAAACAAAACAGTTGGCTAACTGCGGATCCCTCTTTCCGGCATTAGCCAAAGTCCTTGTTCCCGGCAAGAAATCAAAATTAATCATGATTTCCAAAAAACGTTCATACCATTTTTGTTGCTCGGCTTCTGTTTTTTCAACCGATGACAGAAACTTCGCCACTCTTTCCACCATCCCTTTCGGGGTTTCTATTGTTTCCCCCTGATCGTTTTTCTTTAAGTATCTGGTTTTGAGGATGTAAAGGGTGTTGTAGGAAAGACCAATATCATCCGTTACTCCCAACGATTCCCTATCCTGATGGGCATGTTTTTTATTTTCCCGATAAAGGATATATGCCTTAGCCGTTTTGGCATGACCTTTTTCAATTAACACTTTCTCAACCGCTTCGCCAATTTCCGAGGTCGTCAGGGTTTCTTTTTTAAAAGAAAGAATTTTAGTCAGAACCAAATCTTTTAAGGAAGCGGCCAGTTTTTTATCTTTTCCACCGACATTGGAGGCCGCCAAGAAAATACTTTGACTGATTTTACCCTCGTCAAATTTTTCTTTTTGTCCGTCTACTTTAACGACTTCCTTAATTACCATGATTTATTTTATTTTGGATTATTCTAACATTCCGAATGGCCGCAGGAGTGACACTTGGAGCAACCCTCTTCAAAAATGAGGGAACTGGCTCCGCAGGCAGGACAGATATCTCCCAATCTTTCACCCAAAAAAAGTCTTTCCTCTTCGTGATTATTTTCCTCTCTTAATTTACTCAAAATCTCTCCCGCCTTATCCGGCGTGATATGCCCGTTTGAAGCCCCGTTTAACGTGGTCGAAGCGGCTGTGGGGTCACCAGGACCGGTTAGGGTTTGTTCCACACCGTTAGGTGCGGAATGGACAGCCACCGCAGTAGCTCCAGCCACGTTAGACGAGGCTCCAAAATGATTTAAATTACCGTTAATCTTAAAGCCGTAGTGGGCAGAAATGGCAACCGAAATGGCGTCGGGTAGGGATCTTATTTTATTCGGTCCAAAACCAACCGACCGCCTGCCGCCGATACCTGATAATTGTTCGGCAATTTCCCTGGCCCTTTCAATTGCGGAAAGATCGCCCCTCAGCCGAAGTGAAGTTGAGATGGTTCTACCCAAGGCTTCGGCCATGGCCGCGACATCACTCCCGGCTTTGCCGACGTTGATGAAAACCTCCAGGGGCAAGCCTTCGGCACTTTCGTTAATGGTTATGAAAGCACTGCCAACCGGCGTCAATAGTCGATAGGTTGAACCTTTAAGGATGTTGGGGCGTTTAAGAAGACTGTCCCCGTTCTCAACATGATTAGTTAATAGTTCTTCCTTTTTCCCGATACCCAGGTTTAGAACTTGTGCCCCTTTACTGCCGTCTCTAAAGATGGTTATGCCTTTGGCCCCTTCGTTCCAGGCCAAAAGATAAGCCCTTTTGACATCATCCATCGTGGCTTCCTTTTTCAGGTTAATCGTTTTGGAAACGGCATTCTCGGTTCCTTTCTGAAAAGCGATTTGGGTTTTGACATGCCATGAAGGATCAATCTCGTGAGCTGTTTTAAAAACAGCTTTTAGGTTTTCTGAAACCTCTTCGATTTCTCCCAAAACGCCTCTTTCTCCAACTTTCTTTTCCAAATCTTCATTCCAAATCCCCTCTTTGATTGCCTGACGGATAAATTCCGGATTAACAAAAGATAATTTCCGATCCAAGTGTTTGTCTTTAACAATGTGCTCAAAAGCAACCGCAAACAAAGGTTCAATTCCGGAGGAAGAAGCGGCGATGATGGAGATGGAACCCGTCGGAGCGATGGTTGTGACAGTTGAGTTTCTTCTTGCTTTTCCTTTTTTATAAATAGATAACGGGAAAAGCGGAAAAGCGCCTCTTTCTTTGGCCAAAAGGTAAGTTTCCTCCAAAGCCGCTTCCTTAATCGTCGTCATTATTTTTTCAGCTAAGGTTAAGGCTTCTTCGGAATCATATGGGATCCCAAGAGAAATAAGCATGTCGGCCCAACCGCCAACCCCAAGACCGATTCTTCTTATCGCCAGGGTTGTTTTTCTAATTTGTGGCAGAGTGTAGGGGTTAACCTCAATGACGTCATCCAGGAAACGCACGGCCAGTTTGGCCGTCTCTTTTAAGTCTTCCCAATCAACTACTCTTTCCCCGTTTTCTTCTTTGACAAAATAGGTTAAGAAGATGCTCCCCAAATTACAGGAATCATAGGGGTATAAGGGCTGCTCTCCACAGGGGTTGGTCGATTCAATCGGACCCAAAGAAGGAACCGGGTTTGAGAAGCCTTTATTAATCCGATCCAGAAAAATTAAACCCGGATCGCCGGTTTCCCAGGCTAATTTGGTGATTTCGTCAAAGACGGCAATGGCACTTAGGGTTTTCTCCACCTGTCCGGTTTTGGGATTTTTAAGTTCATACTCTCCCCCTTTCTCATAAGCCTCCATGAAGGCATCGGTTAGCCCAACCGAAATATTAAAATTGGTAATCTCGCCTTTTTCCTTACAGTGAATAAATTCCAGGATATCCAGGTGATCAACTCTTAAAATCCCCATGTTGGCTCCCCGTCTTTTCCCACCCTGTTTAATTTCGTTGGTGGCCGCATCAAAAATCCGCATGAAAGAAACCGGACCGGAGGCCACACCACGGCTTGATTTAACCATCGACCCGGACGGTCTAAGCCTGCTAAAAGAAAAACCGGTTCCGCCGCCGGTTTGGTGAATTAAAGCCTGATATTTTAAGGCATCAAAAATTCCGACCAGTGAGTCTTCAATCGGAATAACAAAGCAGCCCGAATATTGAAGTTTGTTTTTGGTTCCCGCGTTCATGAGGGTTGGTGAGTTAGGTAGGAACTGATGCGAGATAATTTTTTGGTAAAATTCTTTAGCAACATCGGTAACTTCTTTTTTCGTTTTGCCCCATAAGACCTCAGCTGAAGCAATTTCAAAAGCTACCCGCCAGGCCATCCCTTCAGGTGTTTCAATAATTTTGCCTTCACCATCCCGAAAAAGATAACGCTCTTCCAAAACCTGAAGAGACTGCTCGCTCCAGTTTCCTTTTTCCAATCCTTCCGGCATAGCCGGAATAACACCAATTTTTTTATCAATCTTGGCCCGAACTTCCTCATAAGGGGAAAATTCCATTGAGTCAAAATCAATTTTCTTTTTGTTTTTATTAACGTTTTTGTTTTTCATTTGTTTTGGACTTTCTCAATCGCTTTTTCAAAATCGGAAACGTCTTCAAATTCCAAATAGACACTGGCAAAGCGAAGCCAGGCTACTTTATCGACTTTCTTCAATCTCTTTAAAACGGCGTTGCCGATCATTCTGGTCGACACTTCTTCGTTTTCCTGCCTTAACATCTCCATTTCGACTTCGGAGGCTATTTCATCAACCGTTCCAATCGGAACCGGTCTTTTTTCAACTGCCCGAATAATCCCCCTTTTAAGCTTGTCCCGGTCAAATAATTCTCTTCGACCGTCTTTTTTGATTACCCAAAGAGCGGTTTCCCTGACCTTTTCAAAAGTCGTAAATCTTTTCTTACAGGTCTCACACTCTCTTCTTCTTCTGACGGCACCACCCTCTTCAACAATTCTTGATTCCAAAACCTGTGTATCGATTTTCCCGCAAAATGGACATTTCATATATGAAAAGAAAAAACACTATTGGCAGTAACCAGATGCATAATCCAACACTAGATATGGACAGTCAACTGGTAATATCTAGGTCAAAAAATATCACTCAAAGCACAAATTGAAGCTAAATAAAATTGCTTTTTTCGTTGGTTATAAAACTAAAGAAAAGACTTTCCAAAAACTTCTCTCGGTGAAAAAAAATGTGAAAAAGATCTGGTCTCGGAAAGTGGCAATTAGGGCTTATCGAACGGATTTTCCGGGGGGGTAATACCTTTGGAAAGAAGGGCATCGCGGGAGAGACTGTAAGCGTCATTTGAATAAGAGAAGAGTCTGATGATTTCCGGTTTAGCATCTTCAGGCGCTATCAGAAGAATGCTTTCGATTTGTTCGCGGTGTCTTAAAGAGGCGTTGGCTACTTTTAAATCAACCTCTTTGGTGTCAGCCCCTTTCTTTCTTTGTTCTTCAATTAAAATGGCTGCTTTTTCCAGATACTTTTCACCTTTGGTTAAGGTTGAAAAAGCAATATCGGCTTTACCTCTTTCAAAAAGAATTTTCGATGAGGATAATCTTTTATCGGAAAACAGAAGCATTAAATCAGCCTTCTTTAAAGGATTAACCGAAATAAAAAGCCAAACTCTGTCCCGCAGGGCTTTCAGACTCCACAGGGGGCTGTCGGGCAAAATTCCTCCCGGGTAAGGCAGAACATAATTAATCTCTATTTGTCCGTCTTTTTCTTCCAGGGTCTTCTTGTCTTCCTCCAAATTAACGTTTTTACTGAATGCATAATTAACCGAAGCAACTTTTAATAAAGAAATACTTAAAATACCAAAGGCGAAGAATAATGTAGACAAAATTAGGACAACTCTCTTAAACATTCTGTCTATTATAACATCTTATTTACTCGGTTTTATTTTGCAGTCGGCAAATAAGGCATCCATTGCTTCAACTACCGACAAGATTCTTTGATTAGCCTCCCCAAGAGTGATTCTATTGCTCTCCCTTGGAAACCAGTGGAAAATCATATTGCGGGCAGAACGCCAGGTATCCCAAAGTTTATCGGCCAATTCTTTTCCTCCACAATGATCAACAATCCGATCATAAACACCTTCCTCATTTCGGTACTGGCTTTCCAGGTTGGGGTTTAAGGCCTTCCCTACCCTGAAGCGTTTGCCATAATATTGTTCTTCGGAAATAAAACCCATATCAAGAAAGGTTTTTTTCAAGAAACCTTCATAAGCTTTAGCGGCCGGGAAAACAACAAAAGAATAATCGGCAAACTTATCCGTCCAGGTTTCGGCTTTCTCCGACAAAAGTTCCGCTTCTAAGAGAAGCTCTTTTGTTTCCTCGTCGATTGCACCCCACCAGGGACGCCCGTTTAAAGAAAAAGTCATTGTTTAACCCCCAATGTAACCGAAATTGATGATTTACCCGTATCTTTCTTGGCAATACCTAAAATTCCCTCAGTTTCTCCTTTTTTGAATGAGAAAGTCGAACTTTCATCCTGAGTAAAAGTTGAGGTTACGGTCCATCCTTTAAGGGGCAATTCCTTTGCGTAAAATTGGGCTATCTTGTCGACAGCGTCGTTTGATTCCCAAACAACCGACACGCCCTTTGTCCCCTCACTTTCGGCTGACCAGGAACTGTCGATTTTGGTACTTTGATAAATTGGAAAATCGCTGGGAAAACCGCTTGGTAATTTATCGGTTTGTTCGTATGAAAAATTACCCTCTTCACCTTTATAAGTAATCTTTTTTCCGTCATCGGTAAAATTAACATTGCCTTTACCGGTTTTTGATAAAAGACGGCTAACCCAAAGACTGGTAAATTTATCTTTCATCCGGCCCATAAACATACGGCCGATAACACCCAAGGCAACTAAAACACCAAGAACAATCAAAAGAATAACTAAACCCTTATTCCCCTTTTTTTCTTTTTTAATTTCTTTTTTCTCTTCTTTCTTTTCTTCCAAATTCATTCACCCCCTTTAGGTTAATATATGCTACCTTTGATTTTGAAGTCAAATATCCCTTTAAATGATTTTTGCGTATAATCAATAGTATGAAGGAAAAACTTAGGCTCTTAAAAGCCAGGGTCGGTGCAAAACTAAAAGTTCTTTTTGTTAATGAAAAAAGGGCCAAAAGAATAATTTTCTTTTCTTTTTTTGGCCTCATCTCTCTCTGGCTTCTCTGGGGTATTCCTCTTCCGACCAAGCTTTCCTCCAATAAACTTCCGGTTTCAACTAAACTTTTTGACCGAAACGGAAAATTAATTTATGAAATTTACACCAATCAAAGAAGAACACCCGTAAAACTGGCCGAATTACCTTCTTATATCAAAGAGGCAACCATCGCTATTGAAGATAAGGAATTTTATAAACATTATGGTTTTTCCATTACCGGCATGGTTAGGGCCTTAAGAAACATCGTTTTCAGACAAAAACTCCAGGGCGGTTCAACCATTACCCAACAGTTGGTAAAAAATTCTCTTTTGACACCCGAACGAACCATCAGGCGGAAACTGCGTGAATTTGCCTTAACGATTGTCGTGGAAACGATCTACACCAAAGATCAAATTTTGGAAATGTATCTAAACCAAATTCCTTACGGTTCAACCGCCTATGGAATTCAGGCAGCGTCGGAACTTTATTTCAATAAAAACGCCAAGGATTTAAGTTTGGCCGAGGCAACGCTTTTGGCCGGTTTAACCCAAAGCCCAACCCGCTACTCCCCCTTTGGAGCCCACCCGGAAAATGCCAAAGCCAGACAGGAAACCGTTCTTAAAAGAATGGTTGAAGATAAAAAAATAACCCAGGGGCAAGCCGACGAAGTTAAAGCAACCCAACTTACCTATGCCGAATTTACACCTACCAAGGCCGCCCATTTTGCCTTATGGATTAAAGAACAACTGGCCGAAAAATACGGCGAGCGGATGGTTGAAGAAGGCGGCTTAAGAGTTACGACAACTTTGGATTTGGATCTTCAGGATTTTGCCCAAGAAGCGGTGGCAACAGAGGTGGCCAAACTCAAAAAACAAAAGGTCGGCAACGGAGCCATGATTGTGACGAGACCCAAAACCGGGGAAATTCTGTCGATGGTTGGTTCCAAAGATTATTTTGCCACCGATGAAGACGGAAAAGTTAATGTTGTCCTGGCCAAAAGACAACCCGGTTCCTCAATTAAGCCCTTAAATTATGCCCTGGCTTTAAAAGACGGAAAGGTTACACCCTCAACCGCCATGGCCGATATTCCCACCTGTTTTAATGTTGTCGGTCAACCGCTTTATTGTCCGGTTAACTATGATGGCCAATTCCATGGTTTGGTCCAGGTTCGCTTTGCCCTGGGTAATTCTTTTAACATTCCGGCCGTTCGGGTTTTGGCTTTAAACGGTATTGATACTTTTGTTGAATTTGCAAGGAATATGGGTCTGACAACCCTTCAGGATCCGGACCAGTATGGCCTATCCTTAACTCTGGGCGGCGGCGAGGTCAGGCCGTTTGATATGGCGGTGGCTTTTGGTGTTTTTGCCAATCAGGGCATAAAACAACCCCTTATTTCCATTCTTAAAGTTGAAGACTGGAAAGGCAAAGTCTATGAAGAAACCAAGCCCGACGATCTTTCCCTAACCGGTGAGCGGGTTTTAAATCCGGATGTCACCTTTTTAATTTCCCATATCCTTCTTGATAACAACGCCAGAAGTACGGCCTTCGGCGAAAGCTCATACCTTAACATCAAAGGCCACCCCGAAGTTTCGGTTAAAACCGGAACCACCAATGATCGAAGGGATAACTGGACAGTCGGCTATACCAGTCAAATCGTAGCCGTGGTTTGGGTTGGCAACAATAACAACACCCCGATGAGCGGAGCCGTTTCCGGTGTTTCCGGTGCCTCCCCTATTTTTAACAGAGTCATTAAAGAGGCTTTGGATAAAAGCGAGAAAGGAGCCTTTAACCAGGAAGACGAAGGCCATTCCTGGCCACTGCAACCCGACGGTGTGGTTGGTAAAAACATTTGTTGGCAAACAGGTCTTCTCCCCCCGGGTGATGAGGGCAATCCCGGTTGTCAAACCAGATTCGAATATTTCTTGGCCGACTATCTGCCGCAAAAGGAAACGGGAGAGCGAACCGATCTTTTAATTGATAAGGTAACCCGGGAAATTGCCAAGTCAGATGCCGCACCCGAAACGGTAGAAACGCAAAATCATCCCATTTATCGGGACCCCTTAGGCTCAATTTATTGTTTGGATTGTGTTTTACCTACCCAACCAATAACCGTTCGTTATCCTCTTAAATAAATTTAATTTAAGGCTATAATAGCCGTAGGTGGTGAAGATTAAAAATGAACAACCTGCCCCAAACATAGTTTTTTTGGCCTTCGGACTTTTGAAAGGCTTTCTGATTGTCGTTGGAAAACCCTTTTATTTCATTCTTTCCTACTCGCTTATTTTTTTATTTGCCCTCTTCTATTTTTTTGGCCACCTCCTGGTTTTAATTCTTCAGCTACCTTTCCTGCTTTTTAAAGGAATTCGAACAATTGTCAAAAAAATAATTTTTGAAAAAAATAGGCCTGTCAAAGTTAAAAAAATTAAGGTTAAGGAATTTGAAATAAAAAGGGAGAGAAAGAAGCTCCGTTTTACATTTAAACTCCATCTTCCGAAAATTAAGTTCACGCTCCCAAAACTGCATTTTAAGGTAAGAATTAATACCAGGCAGATTAGTTTTCTTCTCTTTTGTTTATCCCTTTTCTTTTTTATCTGGTTCTTGGTTTTTAAAAATCTCCCCTCCCCCCGAACCTTAGTCAGCCGGGAAAGTGAAGTCTCAACCAAAATCTATGATCGCAACGGAGAACTCTTATATAAAATCTTCAAAAACAAAAACCGAACCCCCGTTTCTTTAAAAAGAATTCCCTTAACCGCAAGGCAAGCTACCCTGGCGGCCGAAGACGCCGAATTCTATCAGCATCTTGGTTTTTCGATTAAAGGCATGACCAGGGCTTTAATTAAAAACCTGAGGAAAGGAACCCTTTCCGGAGGTTCAACCATCACCCAGCAGTTGGTTAAAAATGCTCTGTTAACGCCGGAGAAAACCATCCTTAGAAAAATAAAAGAATTGATTCTGTCATTTGAAGTCGAGATGGTTTATTCCAAAGATCAAATTCTGGAAATGTATCTAAATGAGGTCAGTTACGGTGGAACAGCCTACGGAATTGAAGAAGCGGCCCAAAGTTATTTCGGCAAGAAGGTTGAAGATTTAAATTTAGCCGAAGCGGCTCTTTTGGCAGGGCTTCCCAAAAGCCCAACGAAATTCTCGCCTTTTGGAGCCAACCCGAATGCCTCTTTTGAACGTCAAAGGGAAGTTCTCTCTTTAATGACCATCAATAAATTCATTACCGAAGAAGAAAGGGTGGCCGCCGTTAACCAAAGTATAACTTTTAATGCCAACCGCATTGACATTAAAGCTCCGCATTTTGTCATGTTCGTCAAAGAAGCCTTAGTTGAAAAATATGGTGAAGAAATGGTTCAAAAAGGCGGCTTGGAAGTAGTCACCACCTTGGACTTTAAAATACAGGAGCTGGCCGAAAAAGAAGTAGCAGGAGAAATTGCCAGACTTGGACCTTTAAGAGTCACCAACGGTGCGGCTTTGGTCTTAAATCCAACAAACGGTGAAATTTTAGCCATGGTTGGTTCAAAAGACTATTTTGATTTAAAAAATGACGGCAATGTTAATGTTACGACTGCCCTAAGACAACCAGGTTCTTCAATTAAGGTTGTTAATTATGCTTATGCTCTTTCCAACGGCTATACCCCGGCCTCGATTTTGGATGATTCCCCGGTTTCTTTTAGTGTTCCAGGGCAACCTGTCTATACTCCCAAAAACTATGACGGAAAATACCGCGGCAATTTAACGCTTAGAAGTGCCTTTGCCGAATCAAGAAATATTCCGGCGGTTAAGGTTTTAGCCTCATATGGTGTTAATAAAATGATTGCTTTAGGCACTAAAATGGGCATCACGACTTGGACCAATCCGCAAAATTACGGTTTGTCTTTAACCTTGGGTGGCGGTGAAGTTAAACTCATCGATGAAGCTATTGTCTATTCAACCGTGGCCAATGACGGGCAAAAACCGGAATTAACCTTCATTCGGGAAGTAAAAAACTACAAGGGAAAAATCTTGGAAAAAGAAAGCAAAGCGGATCAGGAACAAATATTCTCCCCCGAAGTGGCTTTCCTTCTGAAAAGCATCTTAAGTGATAATGCAGCCAGAAGCCCGGCTTTCGGTGTCAATTCCGCCCTGGTCATTCCCAATCACCCCGAAGTAGCCGTTAAGACCGGGACCAGTAATAACTTAAAAGACAATCTGACTTTCGGCTTTAACCAAAACTTCCTGGTCGCCGTCTGGGTCGGCAATAACGACGGCTCACCCATGAGTCAGATTGCCTCCGGCGTAACCGGTGCCTCTCCTATCTTTAACCGGATTATGACTGCTCTTTTAAAAAGTCAGCCCAGTGTGGCCTGGGTTAAACCGGAGGGTGTGCTTTCCCTTTCCATTTGTTCTTTAACCGGCAGCTTAACCTGTGAGGGTTGTCCGGCCAAATATGAATATTTCCTTAAAGGGAATGCACCCAACAAAATTTGCAGCAAAGAACAAATCGAAAAAATCCTGGAAGAAAAACAAAGAGCCGAAGAAACAAAAAAACAGGGTCAAATTCTGCCTGAAGCAGCTTCGGTTACCAACTAATTTTGGCTTTGGTAAATTGACTTAATAATTTCCGGGAAAAAAGTTTCAACTTCTTTGGCAATCGTTCCCTTGGACATTAAAACCAAAATGTATGGTTTTGGCGCAAAGATTATACCGGCATCGTTTAAGACACCTGTTTCCCTACCAAACTTGTGAGCTACCCGAACATCAATTGGAACTCCTTTAGGTAAATAATCTTCATAGATGGTTTTGGTCAAATTGGTTAAAAGTTCTTCTTTGTTTTGTTCGGAAACTATTTTTCCCAAAAAAAGATTTTGAAAAAATAAACCAATATCTTCAGCCGTGGTTTGGTTCTTGGTGATATCGGTATTCTTCATTCCCAAGCTTTGGGCAAAAGTGTTAATTGCCCCGTCACCAAATTTTAGCCGCATGATATTGAAAGCCGTGTTGTCCGACTCCTGACCCATTAGTTTTAAGATCTCCCGATAGGATATTTGATAGCCAACCGCTTTCCCAAAAAGACTTCCCGAACCGGCTATTTTATCGGATCCTTTAAGGGAATATTTTTCATCCAAGTTTAGTAAACCCTCTTCCGCTTGTTTAAAAGACAGGGCCATTACCGGCAACTTAATTAAAGAGGCCGCTTCCATCAGTTCATCTTCATTAACGCCATACACATAACCGCTGGATAGATTGATAACCGAGAAAGCATAAACACCTGATAATTTATTCGTCTTATCGACAAACTCGTTGATGATTTTTTCCGACTTAAAAAGCTCTTCATCGGAAACGGTTTTCTTTTCCCCGATGGTAATCGTCTCTTCTTTAAAAAAATTAAGACTTGGCAACTTAAATCTTTTGACACCGGCCAGTTTCCATTCCCTGGCCCCCATCGCTGAAATAGCCGAAATTAAAACCGTTGCCAAAAGAGTAATCCCGACCAAATATCTTTCTTTTTTACCCCAAGGTTTAGGCGGTTCTTTTCTCTTTTTTTTATTCTCGATTCTTTGTTTCCGAAGTTTTCTCAAAACGCGCAAGTCTTCTTCCAAAGAAGCATCATCGTCTACGTTTTCTTCTTGGTTCTTTTGGTTAAATATGCTCATCTTCGTTATTTGTTCGGCTTGTGAAAACCATCAATATGATCAATATTAATGAGTAATATTACTTTTCATACACACTTATTTACGCCGTGTATTCCATATTTCAGGGTTAATCATATTGAGAGGCTTTTTACCCAAGAAGGCGTGAAGTAAACCTTCCACCGCCAATTGACTCATCTTCTCTCTGGCCTCATTAGTAGACGATGCAATGTGGGGTGTAAGAACCACATTTTGTTTGCCCAAAAGTTCCGGATGAATATTTGGCTCGTTTTCATAGACGTCCAAGGCCGCTCCTTTAAGGGTTCCTTCATCCAAAGCTTTAACTAAAGCATCTTCACAAACAATTGGACCTCTGGCGGTATTAATCAAAAAACTCCCCTTCTTCATTTTGGCTAGAGTTTCTATATTTATCATTCCTCTGGTTTCATCAGTTAAAGGAACATGCAAAGAAACAAAATCGCTGACCTTTAAAAGATCATCCAAAGAAGAAAAGACAACGCCCAACTCTTTTTCGGCATCCTTATCCGGTTCGTGTTTATTGTATAAAACCTTCATGTTGTATCCCTTGGCCCGTCTGGCCACCATCGAACCGATTCGGCCCAAACCGATTATCCCCAGAGTTTTTCCGATTAAGGAAGTGCCCAAAAAGATATTTGGTTCCCAACCTTTATATCCTCCCCTTCTTACCGACTCATCGGCTTCTACAATTCGTCTGGCTAAAGACAAGATTAAAGCCCAGGTGTGTTCCGCTACGGCTTCATTAACTTCATCACAAGGAGTGTTGCAGACAACGATTCCCCTATCGGAAGCGGCTTTTAAATCAATGTTGTCAAAACCCACGGCATAATTAGAAATTACTTTTAACTGGGGTCCGGCCGCATCCATCAAGTCGGCGTCAACCCTGTCGGTTAAAAGAGAAAGTAGTCCGTCAACCCCTTTAACTTTCAAAACCAGCTCTTCCGACTTTATCGGCCGGTCCTCCGAGAAGACTTCAATCTCATGACCTTCCTTTTTAAGTAAGGATAAATAATCGCCGGGAATTCTTCTGGTAACAAAGATTTTCATTTTTTAAAATTCTTCTATCTTAACCTGACTGCTCTGGGCCCGTGTTAACCACAAAGGCATTTCGTTTTCTTTTAAGAGGCCTCTTTGAGAACCAGTATAGCCTATGACGGAAGCCGAGTTAACTGTGCCCCAAAGTAAAGCTTCGCCGAAATCTTTACCCTTAATAAGGGCTGCCAGACAACCCGAACCGAAAGCATCACCGGCTCCGGTCCTTTCAAAAGCATCAACCGGAAGTACCCCTGCTTTAACAAACTTCACCCCGTCGGAAATAAAAGAACCGTTATTGCCGTCGGTTATGACAACCACCTTTGGTCCCAAAGCTTTCATGGCCAGGAGAAGCTCTTTCTCTTTACCTTGAGTCTGGCTTTGATTGGTTAGTTTCTCTGCCTCTTCCCGGTTAACAAAAATAACGTAAGTAAATTTAAGGATTGCCCCAATCGCTTCCAAGCCGCCTTTCAGTTGCCAGGAGCCGGGGTTAAAGGCTAATTTAACCGTCGGGTTTTTCAAAAACCATTCGGTGATATGGTTATAGAAAGGACGGAAGGATTCACCCATCGAGGTTAAATAGACCCAAGGGGTAAGGGGTAAATTAACCGGAAACTCATAGGATCTGGGGGCATGATATGAAAAAATGGTTCGCTCGCCTGAATAATTAACAATGTTGGAATAGTTGGAAGAGGTGGCCGGTTGTTGAATAACGTAGGTCAAATCAACGCCTTCTTCTCTTAACTTCTCAACAACTGAATTGCCAACCAAATCATCACCTAAAGTTAAGACCAAGCCGGTTTTAACTCCCAACCTCGTCACCCCCACGGCGTTGTTGGCGGCATTGCCCCCAACACAAAATTCCAAGTATCGAACCGGTATTTTATCCCCGTAGGTAAAACAGATTAAAGACTGTTTATCATCCATCTGACACAAAGATTCCGACTCGGTTGGCGTCATGAAGACGTCCAATGAAGCATCCCCCACACTTAAAAGATCAAAGTCGGCCATAATTTATTCTAAACCCCCTTGTCTTGCCCTAGATACCAATTCAGCTCTTTTAAGGAATACTTCCTGGGCAGCTTTCATATTTTCATCTTTTCCTGACCAAGTTTGCAAAGCTTCTCCCTGTAAGGCTCTGGAGAAAGAGAAGGACAGTTGCCAGGGTGCATCTTTTTTCAATTTAACGATTTCGTTTAAGTTTAGGGTAGCTTCATCTGGTGTTTGACCACCGGAAAGAAAAACAATACCGGGAACTTCAGCAGGAACCGAGTTTTTAAGGGTTCTAAGGGTAGCACCGGCCACTTCCAAAGGCTCAGCCTTAACCGTACTGTCTTTCCCGGGAAGAACCATATTGGTCTTTAAAAGCAGTTTTGTTAAATCAACGTTTTGATTGTTTAACTTGGCAAAAAGGAGTCTTAAGACCTTAGTCGTAATTTCTTCACAACGGGTCGTGGTGTGATTTCCCTTAAGAAGAACTTCGGGTTCAACAATCGGTACAAAACCATTAGCTTGGGAGATTTTGGCAAACTCAACCATCCTGTTTAAATTCTCTTCCAAAAAAGGATCTGAAGGATAAAGGTCGGAAATAACAAAGGCTCCCCGCCATTTAGTAAATTTAAGACCAAAAGAAGAATACTCCTTTAAACGCTCAGACAATCCTTCTATTCCTTTGGTAATTTCCTCTTCTCCCCCATTAAAGGGTTCCAAACCTTCGTCAACTTTAATACCGGGCACAATTCCTTTTTGGGTTAAGAAGTCGCAAAAAGAAACATCCTCATCGGTTTTTTGCCTAACCGTTTCGTCAAACATGATGATGCCGGAAATATACTTTTCAATTCCGGGTGTGGAAAAAAGCATTTGGCGATAATTCCGGTTAATTTCCGGCGTGGATGAAACATTAATGGTAGCCATTCTTTTTTCCATCGTGTGTGTACTTTCATCCGCCGCCAAGATGCCTTTAACAGGGTTGAGCAGTTTGGTTATCGTTTCTTCCATATAAATAAGATCTATTCAGTTTACAATATTTGGAAATAAAATCTTTAAGAAGATTAAAAAATTTTATATATTTTTTCTTTTAAGAACTTCTTTTACGGCCTCAATGATATTTTCTTTCCGAAGCCCATGTTTTTTAATCAGTTCTTCATACTTACCCGATTCGCCAAAACTGTCTTTTACGGCCACCATTTCGATAGGAACTGGGAAGTTCTTGGCCAGAACTTCAGAAACGGCACTGCCCAATCCCCCGTTTTGTTGATGTTCCTCAACCGTTACTACCGCTCCGGTTGTTTTTGCGCTTCTGATAATGACTCTTTCATCAATGGGTTTAATGGTATGACAGTTAATTACTAAACACTCGATTCCTTTCTTTTCTAAGTCTTTGGCAGCCAAAAGAGATTCATAAACTTGAGCACCACAGGCAATAATGGCCACTTGCGGGTTTTTATCCTCCCAAACTACTTCCGCCCTGCCTATCTTAAAAGGTGATTTTGCGCTCGTGAATATTGGTTGCACTTCCCTTTGGACTCTTATATATGTCGGTTTTCTATTCTTTACGGCTTCCAGAACAGCCTTCTTGGTTTCTTCAAAATCGGCAGGCGCCACAACAATCATATTCGGCATTGCCCGCATAATGGCTAAGTCTTCAAGACACTGGTGGTTCCCACCATCAAGTCCGGCCGAAAACCCTGCGTGTGCCCCGATAATTTTGACCGGCACATCATTTAAGGCAATTGTGGTTCTAATCTGTTCCCAATTCCTGCCCGGTGAAAAAATGGCAAAGGAGGTAATGAAAGGAATTTTACCGTAATTGGCCATTCCTGAAGCAACTGAAGCCAGGGTTTGTTCGGCCACCCCCACCTCAATAAATCTCTCGGGGTATTCTTCAGAAAAACCTTTAACTCTGGTTGATTCTTTTAAATCGGCTGTTAAAACAACTACCCGGTCGTTGGTTCTGGCAGCTTCAATCAAAGCTTCCCCAACCGCATCTCTGGTTGATTTCATATCAATTCCCTTTTGAAAAACTTTTTTAGTTAGTTTTTGTTCTTTTGGTATCATTTCAATTCCTCCAAAGCCAGTCTTGCTTCTTCATCATTCGGAGCTTTTCCATGCCATTCAAACCTATCTTCCATAAAGGAAACGCCTTTACCAGGTGTGGTTTTGCAGATAATCACTGTTGGTTTGTCATAAACACCTTTAGCCTCCTTAACGGCATTAACAATGGCCACTATGTCATGCCCATCAACTTCTTTAACGTTCCAATTAAAGGCCATGTACTTATCAAAAAGAGAATCCAGGGGTAAAACGTTTTCCGTTTTCCCGTCAATCTGAATGTTATTTCGATCCACGAATAAAGTTAAGTTGGCCAGTTTGTATTTGGCCGCGAGGAGTACTGCTTCCCAATGGCTGCCGCAGTCATGTTCCCCATCGGAAGTTAAACAGTAAATCCGAAAATGTTTCCCATCCATCCGGGAAGCCAAGGCCATACCAACAGCCTGACCCAAACCCTCCCCTAAAGGACCGGAAGTGGTTTCAATCCCGAGCAAATTTCCTCTTAAGGGATGTCCCTGCAGTTTTGAACCCAGTTTCCTTAAGGTTAAGAGTTCCTTTCGGTCAAAGTAGCCGGCCGAGGAAAGGACAGCATAATGGGCAGGGCAAACATGACCGTTGGAAAGAATAAATCTGTCTCTTTCATACCAGTCAGGTTCTTTGGGATCATGATTTAATATCGCATAATAAAGGGCAACCAGGATCTCTGCGACTCCCAAGGATCCGGCCGGGTGTCCCGAGCCGGCTTTATTAATCATCCTTATTATGTCCTTGCGAATTTCTTTCGCAATTTTGGTCAGTTCTTGGGCAGTCATGGTATTTAAAGCTGGAAAGCCTGTTCTTCCTTGTGGCTGTGGTTCTGGGTTTTTAAGGCTTCCTCAAAAGAAAGAATGGCCTGATATGCTTCTTCCGGGGTCGTGACGACTTTATAAACTTTCATATCATCGGCCCTGATGCGCATGTTTTCGGTAAAAGCTCTGACAATGTTGTTCCAAAAAGCCCCGTAAAGGATTAGGGGTTTGTGGTGACCGAAATATAGTCTGGCCAAACCCCAAGCCATACCAAATTCGGAAATCGTGCCTGTTCCACCCCTGAAAATGACATAAACATCTCCGAGTTCCAGAAGCTTTAAGGTTCTTTTTAAGTAGTTTGGGGTTTTGATTTCTTTATCCAGGGGGTTAGCTTTGTCCCGGCCTTCAAAATTGGTAATGTCTTTCGGATAAAAGGTCACTCCGATGGTTTTGCCTTTTGAAGCTTTCGCTCCTTCAGAGACAGCCCTCATCGTTCCAGGACCACCGCCGTTAATGGCTACATAGCCTTTCTCACTTAGGTATTTGGCACATTCAAAGGCTTCCTTATATAAAGGGTCATCAGGTTTGGCATCGGCAAAACCGAAATAGGCAACTTTCCTAATCTTATGATTATTCTTTTGAAATAATTGTTTGATATCGATTAACATTGTCTTTTAAATCCCCGTTAAACAAACTGCCAATGGCGACCTCATCAGCGCCTGCTTCAACAATACTTTTAATGTTACCTAAGTTTACTCCCCCGTCTAGACTTATTGTAAACGTTAAATTGGCTTTCTGCTTTAGAGTTTTTAGTTCTTTCATCTTCTCCAAAGCTTTTGGGTTAAGAGGCTGTCCACCAAACCCGGCCGAATAGCCCATCACCAAAACAACATCGATACTGTTTAAGACTTCTGGTGCAATTTTGGTTATTGGTGTGTCAATATTTAAAGCCAGTCCGACTTTAGCTCCAACCTCGGTAACTTTTTCGACAAAATCAATTTGGCTATCCATTAATTCAATTTGCCCGATAATCCGCTCGGCTCCGCCCGTAACACACTTTTCCACCCAATCAACCGGATTTTTGGTCATCAAATGAAAATCGATGTTAACATCCGTATCAATTACCTCCAAAGCCGAGGGATCAACCGTTTTATTTGAAGCATACACACCGTCAATAATATCAATCTGAACCGAATCTAAAGTCCCTTCAATCAAAGAAACTTTTTCTTCGATTTCCGAAATGGAGTTTGTCAGAATAGCCGGAATTATTTTGACCATGCGTTGGAAATTGGATCGGTTGGAGCCGTGTTTGATCCCAAACCCCGGCCGACTCTGATTACTTGTTCGATAAGCCTGTTGGCATAGCCCCATTCATTGTCATACCAGGCAAAGACTTTAATTAAGTTACCATCAATGACCTGGGTAAGAGATAAATCAACAATGGCCGACTCGCTTCTGCCAATAATATCGGAGGAAACTAATTCTTCTTTGGTCACAGCCAA
>Ga0208980_10000009_pt1 | contig 80276 bp, 73 predicted proteins | sample WetSurMetagenome_3_FD_187993 | JGI IMG/M metagenome (GOLD analysis project Ga0208980, IMG submission 187993) | Wetland microbial communities from Twitchell Island in the Sacramento Delta, sample from surface sediment Aug2011 Site A1 Bulk (version 2) | ecosystem: Environmental > Aquatic > Marine...
ATGGTGTGAGAGGGCCAGAAACAAAGATCACCCGGAGGGCTGGTTGCCCGCGGGTGATGATAACTGGTGCCCCCAGAGGAATTCGAATCCTCGTTTTGGCCTTGAGAGGGCCACGTCCTGGGCCACTAGACGATGGGGGCTCGTCGAGAGGCGTATTCTATCATATGCCTCATTCATCGTCAATTAACCCTGGTTCATCCCTTGGGACGATCAAAAACGATATCATCAACCAGATTGATTGGACCCAGCCTGACACGCGAACCCGTGAAATACACGAAACTTGCAGATGCTGGGTCGATGGCAATGCGTTGAAAGTTGTTCAGGTCCAGGCCCAGGAAATACGCCAAGCTTAATTTGATTGGATCCCCGTGGGAGACGCAGGCAATGACAGACCGGGTGCTGGTGTTCCGGATTAACTTCTCGAGTGTTGTGACAATCACTTGCTGCCTGTTCTTGAAGCTTTCACCATTGGGAAAGGAAAAATTAGCCGGTTCTTCATGAGTCCCCCGCCAGAGTTCCAGCCGGCGCAAGGCTGGGATGGATTTCCCCTGCCAGTCGCCCACATTGATCTCGGTTAGTGCTGGGAGAACCCGGATCGGCAGCCCCTTTAATTTTGCGAGCGGTTCAGCTGTTTCCATGGTCCGTTCAAGCGGGCTGGAATAAATTGCGTTTATTGGTAGCCCGGCGAGTTTTTTCGACAGTACTGCTGCCTGCTGTTTGCCTTTTTGGTTAAGGTGAATATCGGGCAAGTGTCCGGCCAGTCGGTTGCCCACGTAATCGGTTTCACCATGCCGGATCAGGATCAGTAATGCCATCCTCATTTACCTTTCTGTTCTTGTATCACTTTGGACTGGGCGTCGCGCCAGCGCTTCAGCCTATCGGAGACCTCTGCTTCATATCCCTGGTCGGTGGGTCGGTAGAACACCTTTCCCAATAAACCGTTTGGCAGATATTGTTGTGAAGTGAAATGTCCCGGAAAGTCATGGGGATATTGGTACCCCTTGCCGTGTCCCAAGCCCGGGCCATCGCGGCTGGCATCCATCAGATAGGAAGGGACTTCTCCAACCCCATGCACCTGAATTTCGTCCAAGGCCGTGAAATATGCAGTTGCAGAATTGGATTTGGGCGCAGTGGATAGATACAGCGTGGCTTCCACGATAGGGTAGACACCTTCAGGCAGGCCGATGTATTCATAAGCAGAGGCAGCCGCTGATGCGACCACAAGTCCCATTGGGTCAGCCAGGCCAATGTCCTCACCTGCGAGGACGATCAGACGACGAAGAATAAAGCGCGGTTCCTCACCTGCATGCAACATCTTAGCCAACCAGTATAGTGCAGCATCCGGATCGGAGCCGCGCACAGATTTAATGAATGCTGAAATGGTGTCGTAATGAGCATCACCATTTCGATCGTAAAGGACAGCCCGTTTTTGAATGGATTCCTGAGCAATCTCAAGATCGATATGAATTTGTCCTTCTTGATCAGGGTTGGTACTCTCGACGGCCAGCTCAAGGGCATTCAGCGAGTTGCGTGCATCCCCACCGGATATCTCTGCCAGATGCTGGAGAGCCTTTGGATCGATCGTGACCTTTCTGTTTCCATAACCCCGGACTGGATCAGCGAGGGCGCGTTCCAGAATCAGCAGGATGTCTTCAACGGATAAAGAGTATAGTTGGAAGATACGTGAGCGGGAAACCAGTGCCTTGATCACATCGAAATAAGGGTTCTCGGTTGTCGCTCCGATCAAAGTGACCAATCCATTTTCGACATGTGGCAGCAGCGCATCCTGTTGGGATTTGTTCCAGCGGTGAACTTCATCAATAAACAGGATCGTTTTCTGGCGATGCAGGCGGCGGCGTTCACGCGCATCTTCAATGATACGTCGTAGATCCGCAACACCGGCCAGAACTGCTGAAATGGTGACAAAGTGAGAGCTGGTCTGGCTGGCGACCAGTTGAGCCAATGTGGTTTTTCCAGTTCCCGGAGGGCCAAACAAGATGATGGATGAGAACAACCGGTCGCTTTCGATCGCACGGCGCAGCAGTTTACCCGGGCCGATGATATGATCTTGCCCGACAAATTCCTCCAGGCTGGCAGGACGCATGCGGGCAGCCAGAGGGGCTTCGACCTGCATGTGTTCTTTCATGGCGTGGTCAAATAGATCGGTCATGGTTGGGGCATCAGTATAACTTGAAAATGGCCGTGAGGCAAACTTGGTTGAATCAAGGGTTGAGAGATATCGTCTGTGTCAATAACAAAAGACCGCCCGATCAAGGACGGTCTTCTGGTGGCTGCGGCACCTTACTCAAAAGCGAGGAGGGGTGCCGCAGCGCCACGTCTAAAACATGAACTATCACACATTTTTGACACCACCTCCTCATCTATAGAATGGCATGAGATTGGCTTGCTGGGAGTATCTCATGGACGCTATAATCTGTCAAATAGCATGGAGACCTGAATGCCCACTGACCATTTTCCGGGAAATCGGCCGCACAAACAACGCAACCGCTGGCCACTTATAAGCGTATGTATATTAGGAATTATGATAGCTGGTGCGTGGTATACATTCACACCACAGGGTGCTCTGGATAAACTTGATGCGGTGGGTTATTCGGTCTGCCACCGCATTCCTTCCCACTCCTTTTCGGTAAATGGCAGAGCCCTACCGCTCTGCGCTCGCTGCAGTGGGATGTACCTGGGAGCATTGCTAGGTCTGTTCACCCAGTATGTTCAAGGAAAGCGGCAAGGTGGATTTTCACGTCCCTGGTTGATCGCTCTTTGCTTGTTGAGTTCTCTTTTTGTCATAGATGGATTTAATTCCTTTTTAGGGATATTAATAGGAACCGCTCCACTCTACCCCCCACAAAACTGGATAAGGTTGTTCACGGGTTGGAGTGTCGGATTATTGATTGCTGCGCTTATCTATCCAATCTTCTCTCAAACTGTCTGGCAGACTTGGGATCCGAAAGCCGTATTGGACAGAAAGACTCCCACGCTGATTCTCTTATCTGCCAGTCTTCTTTTACTGACGGGTATGTTTTCGGGGCTTGCAGGTTTCCTTTACCCGTTGGCAATTCTCAGTGTAGTAGGTGTAATATTCGTTTTGACACTGATTTACACCGTTATAATGTTAATGTTATTCAAACAAGAAAACAGATATAATAATTTAATAGAATTAGCCCCTTTTTTATTGGGGGGCTTGGTTTTAACCATGGCTCAAATTGGACTCTTTGATCTGGCGAGGTATTTATTGACGGAAACTTGGAGCGGACTACCTTTATAATATTGAAGAAGGGAATAAATATAAATAAATGGAACTTTTAGGAGTAATGACGGCTTTTGGTCTGTCAGCCAGTGCGGGTCTGAATGCTTATATTCCGTTGCTTGTGGTAGCGTTAGTGGCCAAATTTACCAATTTGATCGTTCTGCAATCTCCCTGGGACACTTTAACCAGTTGGTGGGTGATTGGCATCCTTGTAGTGCTGACCTCAATTGAGTTTCTGGCTGATAAAGTGCCTGCGGTAAACCATATCAACGACTTAATCCAAACCTTTGTACGCCCTGTGGCAGGTGCAATCCTGTTCGCCGCCAGCGCGAACGTTATTACGGACATCCACCCAATTTTGTCGCTTTCAATCGGTTTACTTGTAGCGGGTGGTGTGCATACAGTGAAGGCTGGTGCTATCCGCCCGGCAGTAACAGCCACAACCGGAGGTGCAGGCAATGTGCCGGTATCCATCATGGAGGATATTGTCTCCACTGTATTGTCAGTATTGTCCATACTGATACCGATCGTTATAGCGTGCATTCTGATATTGGTAACAGCCTGGATCATCTGGTTGTTGTGGCGTAAAGCCAACTCTACCCAACTTGCTTAATGAATAACAAAACGCCCCGATTCATTTCAAATCGGGGCGTTTGATTTATTCATCACGAAACTCAAGCACTGTGACATTATCAGCATTCGGGATAATTTTTATTAATTTACCAGGCGGGTTGTGATCCGGGAATTCGAAAATGAATTTTACATTATCGATGGTAACCTCTGTGCGATAATATTGACCCTGAAAAACACAATCCTTTACCATGCCTATGATCCCTTTTTGATCCCACTTTACCAGATTAACCCCATCCGGCCGGACCAGGAGATTGATCGCGGTACCAGGAGTGTACTGCTCTCTCAATGCTTTGTATCGTATGTCTCCCAACGCTGAATGGACGATGGGCGGTTTGATAGAAGTAATTTCAGCATGGATCACAGTACCAAGTCCAAGAAAATTTACCACCCAACTTGAACTGGGGTTATGGTACAGATCTTCGGGAGTTCCAACCTGGGCAAGGTGACCTTCCGACAGGAGCAGGATCCTGTCAGCCAAGGTGAAAGCTTCTTCCTGGTCGTGGGTGACGTAGATCGCTGGAACGCCAGCTGATTTCAATATCTGGCGGATCTCAACCGTCAATTGTTCGCGAAGCTTGCGATCCAAAGCGCCTAGCGGTTCATCGAGCATGATCAGCTTGGGTTCAGGTGCTAGGGTTCTGGCCAGGGCTATGCGCTGCTGTTCCCCACCAGATAAGTTTTGTACTTTGCGATCGGCAAAGCTGCTCATGCTGACGCGGTCAAGTTCAGCAGCCACATGGTGGGCGATTGTTTTTTCCGGAAGATGTTGCATGCGCATCCCAAAGGCTACGTTTTCATAAACGGTCAGGTGCGGGAACAAGGCATAATCCTGAAACATGAACCCAAAGGAGCGATGTTCGGGGGGAATACGCGCCAGGTCCTTTCCATGCCATGTAACCCGGCCACCATCAAATGGTTCCAACCCCGCAATGATGCGCAATAGGGTGCTTTTTCCGCTGCCGGAAGGTCCCAATAGGCACAGGACTTCCTTTTCCTGTAGGGAGAACGATAAGCCATCGATCAGAGGCTTTCCCTCATAAAATTTCACCAGGTTATGGACTCCCAGAGAGTGTAGTTCAGATTTTGTCATTTTTTAATTGTTGCGCCACTCTTGGAGAAGATTTGAATGAGATAAATGCCCAGGACGCAGAACGTCATTAGTATTGTCGACATAGCCATCGCCTGGCCATAATTCATCTGGCCGGGCTGGGTTAGAAACCGGAAGATGGCGATTGGGATGGTCGGGTACCCCGATCGACTCAGGAAGGTTGTGGCTCCAAATTCACCCAATGATATGCTGAAGGTGAATATCACGGAAATGAGGATCGATCCCTGTAAAATCGGCATGTAAATGCTCTTGAAAACCTGCCAGGGGGTTGCCCCTAGCATACGCGCCGCGTGAGTCAGGGAAGGTGGAATGCCTTCAAGTGCCGGTTGAAGGACGCGCACGACTAATGGCAGGGCTACCAGTGCATGGGCGACTGGAAGCAACAGGGGAAAATGGACCCGATAGAGCCATGTGTCGTTGTATACCAGAAGAAGTCCCAGACCGAGGGTGACCGCGGATGATCCCAATGGCAACATCATGATTGGACCCATCAATCGGTCGGCGCGGGAGGGTTGCCTTAATGCCATAACGATCAGGATGCCCAAGGGAACGGTGACAGCCACCGTGATCAGGCCAAACACGATGGAATTAAAGATTGCCTCTGCGGGTGGAACATAGAATAGGTCATTGCTGCGATTTGTGAATAGGGCCAGATAATATGTCCAGATGGTCCCTGGAGAGCCATATGTGGGAATCGCAAGTGAGCGGATAATCAATGCAGCTAGGGGACTGATAAAGAGCAGGAACAGGATTAGAAGCAATCCCAGGCTCAAAATTTTCTGGTAAGTGGGTGCGTTTTTAAGCTGCACGCCTGGCTTGAATACCGGGTTCAGTTCGAGCGACTGGCTGCTGCTTATCCTGGCATAGACCAAGGCCAACCCCAAGGTCATAATGATTTGGATCAGTGACAGAATTGTGGACATACGCAGGTTCAGCATCTGGATGGCCTGTACGTAGATCTCGACCTCGAGCGTCGCATACAGCGGTCCTCCCAGAAGCAGGACCACACCGAAACTGGTGAAGTCGAAGATGAACACCAGCAACGCAGCCGAAAGGATGGCAGGCGCCAACAGGGGTAAGGTGACCTTGAGAACCGCCTGCATCCGGTTGGCACCCAGCATGCGTGCGCTGGCAGCGTAGCCTGGATTCAGGTTGGACCAGGCTTCTGCAACGATCAACATAATAATGGAAGTATTGTAGAAGACATGACCCAGGATGATCGCCCAAAAGGAATTCAAAATAAGGATCGGCGGGGATTCAAGGTGCAACAGGGCCATTAAAAATACATTGATCAGTCCGGATGGTCCTAGCAAGGAATTAAAGCAGGCAGATACAACCACCGTGGGTAGGATGAAGGGTACGATTAATAAAGCTTTAAACAGACCCTGTCCTCGAAAGCGGTAATGAGACAGGATATATGCTCCTGGCAAACCGATGCACAGGGTTAGGAGCGTGGAAACGAGAGCCTGGACGATGGTGAACCCCAATGGTTTTGTGATGATCGCCCATTCGGAGGATGTAAGATGTAAGCCCTGTTTAAGGATTTCCGAGCGCTGGATGATTTCAATCAGCGGCGAAAAGTAAAAGGCTGTTAGGAAAAGTGCTGGCAGTGCCCATAGCATGGCCGTCCGCCAGGGGGGGGCATGGGAGAGTCCGGGTTTCACCGCAGCATCACCCCGGTCCAATCCTGGATCCAGCGGTCGCGGCTCTTGGCAATAACATCTGGCGATAACATGACCGGTTGGTCAGGCAGTGTGATTGCCGTGGTAAACACTTCCGGGAGGCCAGCATCGGGATTCAGCGGGAAAACGAACATCTGCAGGGGCATGTCCTCCTGAAAGGTCGTGCTGAGTAAATAATCGATGAAACGGCCAGCCAGTTCTTCCTTTTGGGTGCCCTTGAGAATGCCGGCGTATTCGATCTGTCGGAAGCAAGTACCGGGTGTCGTGATGGCAGCTGTCGGTTGTTCCCCCAGGGGGCTGGCCGCGAAGTACACTTCGGCAGCCGGGCTAGTGTTGTACGAGACTACGAAGGGCTGTAAACCCTTGCCTGAGGAACCACTGAAGTTCGTATAGTACGCCGTGGACCAACCATTTACGACCACAACACCATTGTTCTTAAGTTGTTGCCAGTAATCCAAGTAACCCTCTTCGCCGTAATTGACGACAGTAGTAAGCAGGAAGGCCAGCCCCGGTGAAGAGGTGGCTGGGTTCTCGACCACCAGCATTCCGCGGTATCTGGCGTCGGAAAAGTCATCTAAGGTTTTAGGCACTTCGAGGTAGTGCGCCTGTAGATAGCTGCGATCATAATTGATGCACACATCACCGAAATCAACCGGCGTCACCAGATTGTCAGGCTCAATGATGAACTCCTCCGGGATGCGATCTGTCATGTTTGAGAGGTATGGGATAAAAATACCGGCTTCAAGAGCCCGGGATAAATAAGTGTTATCAATTCCATACAGCACATCCGCTTCGGGAGCTGCGCTGGTCAGGATTGCACGATTAAGCATTGAACCCGCATCTCCGCTCATGATGAAACTTACTTTTATCCCATTTTCTTTTTCGAATTGCTGAATGATCGATTCGCTGACCGCAAAAGAGTCATGTGTCATCACCCGTAGTTCCACCAGCGGGGTTTCCACCGTGCGGGATGGGGTGCAACCCGCCATCAGGATCCCCAGCAGCAAGAGCATTCTCCAGTATTTTTTCATTGGTCCATCTCCTAACCGTTCTGTCCTTCGATTTGATGAGTGTGATCGCAAAGCAATACCCCAGAGGATATCGTGATGGTGGCACTGGCGCCGATTAGCTCGTTGCTGACCCCGCGCGATCTTCCCAGGTACAGTGTTTCGAAGTTCAAGGGATAGCGCAATCCAGTGGTTTTTACTCCGGTCACGTCGTTGAAAACCGGGATTAGCGAGACTGTATCACCGGCTATTCCGTGGATCATCACCTGGGACTGGATGTAGGTAATTTCTTCGGTCCCTTGTAGAAGACGGATTTTGGCTTTATCCAGGTAAGCCAGCGGGAGTAGCAGGTTCGCGAGCAGGTGATCGCTGCGGCCGCCCATTGCACCGAAGACCAATATCTCACTGCAACCGAGTATGATCGCCTGATCCAGGGCTAATTCGAAGTCAGTCTCGTCCTTTTCGGGTGGATACCGTACGATCTGGGTGCCTTGGATTGTGAACCGGTCGAGATTTGCTTTGGACAGGGAATCCATGTCGCCGATGATAATATGGGGTTTTAAACCAAGGTCAGACAAGTGGCGGGACCCGCCGTCTGCGCCGATTACCAGCGGGTTTTTACCCGCCAATGTGATCAGGGGTTCCCTCTTGGCGTATTTACCGTTCAAAAAGATACAGGCTATCTTTTTCATCAAAACACCCTCACAGACGGAGGGTGTGGTTTACAGGTTAATCCCTCCGCCGGCATTATCCGGATCAGGTGATATGGGTCGAAGGCATTCAGCCTTCCTCTCAGCCTGTCATTCCAGGCTCCCCGGTCAGTTGTTTTTCATCATATCATAGCAAGAAGGTTTGTCAAGTAGATATCTGACTTTACAGATACATTACAGCATTAAGGTAATTGATAAAGAGGAGGATTTCGTTTTATAATTATGTCACTTTGAAGAAAATTGCGCTTACCCTGTTAATCACTGCCGGCATTTCGGCACTGTTGTTTGTTGGTATCAATCACCCCCAGTCTTTAAAAATGACCACTGAATCGCTTGATCAGATTTTGGAAAACACCGTGGCGGCAAGCAATACACTTGCGACTCAAATCATAGTGGCTCCATTCGGGCAGAGCCCAACGATCACCCCTGAAGTGTATCCTTCAATGCAGGCAGTGGTTGGTCCGGAGGATTTTCCAAGTGGCATCAATCCCCTGACGGGCTTGACCGAGAATGATCTTGATTTACTAAGCTTGCCGCCGGCTTTGATCTCAATATCTAACTTCCCGCCATCAGCCCGCAAGATACAGGGAGGATTGGGTTCAGCCGCCCAGGTGTATGAGGTTTATATCGGGGAAGGTATGACCCGCTTCCTGAGTGTGTTTTATGGCTCGTACCCAGACCCGGAGGCATTACCTTCCGGGCAGGATATGACGGTGGAACATCCGACCGGCATTGGGCCTATCCGCTCAGGCAGGATGGTTTACGAATCGATACGCGCCCACCTTAATGGTTTTCTGGTCATGGCTTCGGCTGATAGCAAAGTTGGATCGCAGTTATCGGAAACAACCAATATCTACGGATCGGATTCGAATGATATCAATAGTGCAATGATCGATGTTTCAAAGCTTATTGACATAGCTGAGGAAGTGGAGAAACCGGTCACACCTGAAATGTTAAGCGGAAATTCATATAACTCCAAGATTCCGGCGGAGGGCGTGCAAGCCACAAGGTTGTGGATTTTCTATAATGCACTCGATCAAGCTTTATGGGAATATCAGCCCGATCTGGGCGGTTATTACCGTTACCAGGATAATGCGGATGAATCCGGCCAATTCACCCTCATGGTGGATGCCTTCACGGGCCAACCACTTCTATATGAAAATGTGATCGTATTATTTGCTGAACATGAATTTAAAAGACCAACACTGATCGAAATTAATCTTGACTTCATAAAACAAGGTAAAGCTCTGCTGTTCCGTGACGGGTTGATGTACAAAATATTTTGGACGACCCGGGCGGGCGAATTTGAGAAAACTACAGGCTTGGTACGCCCAATTCAATATATCAATTATTGGTATGAATCATTTTCACTGAGGCCGGGACAATCCTGGATTCATCTGGTGGATATCAATCACCGTTATTGGGAAGCAGACCCTGATAGACCATTTAATCCAAAGGCAGGTTCTGCCTTCTGGTCTGTCAGATTCTATGATCCGACCCAAAGCTCGAATTAGTTGATGTCGATACCCGACAAGCTTTTTAACCGAGTTTCATGGTAATATTCCGCAGTTAATTATTACCCTGGATTAAAGTTGTTCTCCGGGGATGGAGCCTTTCATGGAAATAAACCCTGCTCGTGGAGAAATCCCCAATCATTTCAACCTGCCCAAGCGCATTTCCGGCCTGGCTGGTTTGGTCTACAACCTGTGGTGGTCCTGGCACCCGGAAGCCCAGAAGCTTTTTATTGAAATCGACAAAGATCTATGGGAGCATGTGTACCATAATCCAGTCGTCTTTCTCAGACGAGTTGACCGAGTGCACCTGAATGCTGCACTCGGTGAAAAATACTTGCTGGAGATATATGATCGGGTCATTAAATCCTTTCAAGACTATATGACCTCGACTGATACCTGGTTTCAGCAAACCTATTCAGACTTGAAAAACGAAGCCATCGCATATTTTTCTTTTGAATATGGATTACACGAAGCCTTGCCTGTCTATGCAGGTGGTTTGGGTGTGTTATCAGGTGACCATTTGAAGGAAGCCAGTGACCTTGGGCTTCCATTGGTGGCGATTGGGTTCCTCTATTCGAAGGGGTACTTTTCACAACATATCACAGAGGATGGCTGGCAGGAAGCACGCGAATTTGTCATCGATTACAACAGTGTTCCCCTGATCCCGTTGGCAGGCCCAAGTGGAGAACCGCTGACCATAAAAGTTGAACTTCCAGGGCGCGAGGTGACTGCCCGGGTATGGCAAGTGAATGTGGGGCGGGTAAAACTCTATCTGCTGGATGCCAACCTGCCAGAAAACACGCAAATTGACCAGCAATTAACCGAAAAACTGTATGGAAGTGATCTGGAATTAAGGATCTCACAAGAGATATTGCTGGGTATGGGTGGAGTTAAGCTTTTACATACCCTTAATATTAACCCAACTGCCTGGCATATGAATGAAGGTCATTCCGCGTTCCTGGAAATAGAACGGTTAAGTGAATACATTTCAAGTGGGATGAGCTTGCCGGATGCCCAGAAACTTGTCCGGCAAAGCAGCATCTTCACAACACATACACCGGTTCCGGCTGGAAATGATGAGTTCCCACTCTGGTTAATCGATAAGTATTTCTCCAATACTTGGACTAAGTTGGGTTGCACGCGAGATGAATTCATTGAACTCGGCAAAACCACGACCGGATGGGGTGGCGAGGCTTTCAGTATGCCCGTCCTGGCGCTCAAACTCTCTGAACGGTACAACGCAGTTTCAGAACTACATATGCATGTTTCGCGCAAGATGTGGGCACCTCTCTGGCCGGGACTAAAAGAGGAGGATATCCCCATCGGACATGTCACCAATGGTGTTCATCCCGGTACATGGCTCGCAAGGCGGATGGGTGTTCTCTTCAATCAATATCTGGGACCGGAATGGATCGAGCAGAGTGACGACCCGGAAATCTGGGCTAAGATTGAGAATATTCCAGACCGCGAATTGTGGTTTGTCCGAAGGCACTTAAAAAGGAAGTTGGCATCTTATGTCGGTGAAAGAATTCGCAGTCAGTGGATGAGTGGCAACTTGGCTTCGATCCAGGTTATTGCCGGGGGGGTATTGCTTGACCCCTATATCTTAACGATCGGGTTCGCCCGCCGGTTTGCGACATATAAACGTGCCACATTGATTCTTTCCGATTTTGACCGCCTTCTGGAAATGCTTAATGCGCCGAATGCCCCGCTTCAGATCATATTCGCCGGCAAGGCGCATCCAGCTGATGAGCCTGGAAAGCTATTAATCCAAGAGTTGTACCGGGCTGTGAAAAATTCTAAATGTGGCGGTAGATTGGTGTTTTTGGAAGATTATGACATGAATATCGCCCGATATCTTGTTCAAGGAGTTGATATCTGGCTGAACACCCCGCGTAGACCACTAGAAGCTTCTGGAACATCCGGCCAGAAGGCAGCCCTGAATGGTGTATTGAATTTTTCGGTTCTGGATGGTTGGTGGCGGGAGGGCTATAATGGCAGCAATGGTTGGTCCATTGGCAATGATGACAACAGTCTTGATCCTCAGGAACAGGATGCCCACGACCGGGCAGATTTATACGATAAATTGGAGAATGACATCATTCCGATTTATTATGGGAATCGCTCTACGGAAAACATACCAACCCAGTGGGTGACGAGAATGAAGGAATCGATCCGCACGCTTGCACCGCAGTTTAACACCAAACGCATGCTGAAGGAGTACATGCAGGATTATTATGTGCCTGCCATGCGGAAAGAGTAAACCATGGAACTGACACTTTCAGACAATATTTGGTTATCTGCTTTGATGATCTTTAGCTTGCGTGTCATCGACATGTCGCTGGATACCATGCGTATGTTGTTTGTTGTGCGCGGAAAAAAACCAATCGCTTGGATCCTGGGCTTTTTCCAGTCCCTTGTTTTCGTGATCGCTATCAGTACGGTACTGGCTAATTTGAATAATTTATTGAATATCATTGGTTATGCTGCAGGTTTTGCTACCGGTAATGTCCTGGGTATGTTCATCGAAGAACGCATGGCAATAGGATATATTGCCATGCGTGTGATCAGTTCGAAGAAAGGTTCAGCCATCTCGGAGGCATTACGCAAGGCCGGTTTTGCAGTAACCGAGATCCAAGCGCGTGGAAAAGACGGCAAGGTAGCGCTTTTAAACAGTTCAATCATGCGCCGGGATGTAGGCAGGTTCGAGGCGTTAGTCTTAAAAGCAGAGCCGGGAGCTTTTATCACCGCGGAGGATGTCCGACCGATTCGAGTTGGCTTCTGGCGGGCATAAGCGATTGTTAATTATTATAAGATGAAACTGATCATTCAAATCCCCTGCTACAATGAAGCTGAAACAATTGCTGCCACGCTGCGGCATTTACCTCGTAAACTAAAAGGAATTAAAACGATCGAGATCCTAGTTATTGATGATGGCAGCCAGGACCAAACGGTTAGACACGCAAAAGCTGCTGGCGCCACACACGTGCTCAGGCTTGAACAACATGCTGGGCTGGCACGGGCATTCGCCGCGGGCTTGAATGAGAGTCTCCGCCTGGGGGCAGATGTGATCGTTAACACCGATGCGGACAACCAGTATGTGGCGGATGATATTGAAAAGCTGATCCAGCCGATCCTGGATGGACAGGCTGGTTTGGTTGTGGGAGACCGAGGAGTCCTGAGTGTGCGGGAATTTTCACCCATCAAAAGGCTGCTTCAGAAAGTCGGCAGCATGATTGTTGGGTTGGCAGCCGGCATGCAGATCCCGGATGCTACCAGTGGGTTTCGAGCTTTAAGTCGTGAAGCTGCCTTGAGGACCAACGTCTTGAGCAATTATTCTTATACCCTGGAGACTCTGATCCAGGCAGGCGCGAATGGCATTCCAGTTGCTCATGTCCCCATCCGTGTCAACCCCCCTACACGCCCTTCAAGGTTAATTAGGAGAACATCCGACTATCTCTTTCATTCAGGTGCGACTATAATTCGAGCATTCAGCATGTACCGGCCATTAAAGGTATTCACAATCTTCAGCGGTCTTTTCATCCTGGCGGGTTTTATACTCGGGATACGTTTCTTGATATTTTACTTCCAGGGAAACGGTGCAGGGCATGTCCAATCAGTTATCCTGGCTGCAGTTTTATTAATTATCGGGTTCCAGACGTTTTTAATCGGTCTGGTGGCGGATCTCATCAGCGCCAACAGAAAATTGAATGAGGAAATCCTCTACCGATTGAAGAAAAGAAATTAAACACCCCGGAGGGGTGTTTTTAGTTCGCGATCGTCCGTGCAAGAAGACTGGATTTGTCATAAAATGGGGGATACCAGCATGGAGATCCAAACTATCTGGATAAAATCATGACTTCCAGAAAACGAGCTTTTATTATTGGTGATACGTTCCGGGGTGAAACGCCATTGGATCGATACCTGCCGGTCATCCCACCAGGGATGCTCCCACGGCTGATATCAGATGAAATCGGCAAGGGTGGTTTAGTATTGGATCCCTTCGGTGCCTCCCCGACAGCCATCCTTGATGTGGCCAGGGCGGGATACCGAGTGATCGTGGCGTGTAACAATCCCATCCTTTCGCATATGCTGCGTGTGCTGGCTGGCGCTTATCCTAAAGAGTATTATTTTCGTATCCTGGCAAATCTGGCGGCCACCAGGAAAGGTGATGAACGTCTTGAGAGACATCTTGAGGAACTATACGGTGTTCAATGTCCGGAATGCGGAACCCTGGGACAAGCCCGCGCTTTTATATGGGTTAAGGGGGCTTCCACACCTGAATCTGCAATTCTTGATTGTCAAGTGTGCAAACGCAGAATTGAGCATAGCGTCAGCATTGAGAGTCAACAAAAATTAACGGGATTGGCAAAAGGGGGAATGCACCGGGCAATGGCGTATGAGAAAGTTGCCGCTCTCAATGACCCCATCCGTCAGCGGGTGGAGCAAGCGCTAGAAAATTACCTGACACGACCTCTGTATGTGCTCTTTACCTTATTAAACCGCTTGGAAACCATGCAATTAAGTGTTGAGGATGAGAGCTTGATGCAAGCGCTCATGATCTCCACCTTCGATGCTGGAAATACGCTCTGGCCGCATCCATACTCAAATTTAAGGCCGAAACAGTTGGGGCAGTCCGGGCATATACGTGAAAACAACTTATGGATGGCAATGAATGAAGCAGTAGAAGCTTGGGGTGACCAAGGCCATCCAGTTACACTGGTCGATTTTCCTCAGTTGCCTCCGGACGAAGGTGGGGTTGCATTATTTCCCCACCGGTATAAGGATTTGAAGCCGAGACTCAACCCCCATTTTTCTCCCGATGGGGTTCTAGCAATACCACCCAGGCCAAACCAGGCGCTCTGGACACTTTCGGCTGTTTGGGCTGGATGGTTGTGGGGCTCTCCAGCTGTTCAACCTTTTCGATCGGCATTAATCCGCCAACGATATGATTGGCAATGGTATACAGATGCGATGCTGACCATTACAAGCTCATTATCCGATGACGCACAAAAAGCAATCCCCATTATTGGCTTATTGACCGAATGCGAACCCGCCTATTTAATAAGTACTCTAACCGCGTTTGACTTGGCAAGATTCGACCTTGTAGGTTATTCACTCAATTCGGAAATGGATACTGCCCAACTGATCTGGAGGCACCAAACCGGGGAGAATACCTCGCCAGGAGAGCTACGCCCGGCGATTCGAAAAGCAATCGTTAATCATATGAAAGAACGCAATCAACCAGTCGAATATCCAATCCTCGCTGCGGCGACCGGATTTGCCTTGGCAGAGGAACATCTTTACCAAACACAAGCTGGAGACCCCTCTGATCGTTACACAACGGCAAACAACACCTTGAAAACGGAATTGATAACTGCTGGAGATTACATCCGATATCGCGGGCAGAGGTCGATAGAGAATGAGATATGGTGGAAGAAAGGAATCCGTATTTCGGAAAACGCCACTGATGACCGAGTTGAGCTGGCTGTGGTTGAGATGTTATCGCAAAACTCCGGCGCGGATTTCCTAGAGATTCAAAAAAGAGTGAACAACCAATTTCCAGGACTGCTCACTCCCAGCACCGAGTTGATCAGAACGATTCTGGATTCATATGGTGAAATTGTCGATCCAGTATTGGGTATCTGGAAATTGGCCGGGCGCGAAGATCCATTAACCAGGCAAACAGACCTATCTGAGATCTTGGAGACTATAAATACCACCGGTGTGAAATTTGGTTATCGGGTTGACGGTGATAGTGAATCAATTTGGAAGAATAATGATGGCGATCTGGTTTATTATTTTGTTCCAACAGTGCACGCATGTGTCAGCAGTATTATGATCAACAGCGTCCATCCCCCGGAAAAGAGCATAATCGTTATTCCAGCGAGTCGTGCAAACTTGCTGTTATATAAAATAGAAAAGAATCCCTTATTGTATGGAGCCATGGCAGACGGTTGGAGAATCGTTAAATTCCGCCATATCCGCCATATTTCTTTGGAGCATCAAGATGAACCTCAGCAATGGGAGATGCAGCTGGATATGGATCCATTGGAATTTAAACCTATCCAGATGAAAATGTTTTAAGTTATGACGCTGGAGTTGATTCACCAGGTGTTGGAGTTTCTGTAGGCGTTGGCGTATCGGTTGGCGTTGGCGTATCACTTGGAACCAGCGTGTTTGTGGGTGTTGATGTCGGTGGGATCTGAGTCTGGGTGCTTGTGGCGGTAGAGGTTGTTGTGGGTGTCCTTGTGGGGAGCAGTATGATCAGGTGGAATTTCTTTTCTGCGTAACCACCAGCAGTGTTATGCATGTAAACCTTCAACGTAAGCTGGCCGGATGGTATTGTCGCCAGATTCCAGGAGATTATTTTCTCAATTGATTTTACCGGTGTGTGGTTACGATCGACCAGGGTTACCCACTTTCCGGGTTCTGAGGCGCTTTCATAAGTAATTGTGTAATAATCGAAATTGGTGGTCGCATCGATCGTCCCACTGAGCTCATGCGGGCTGGTGGATAAAGTCTGGCCCTCAGAAAAACTTGAAATCTGGATGATGGGTTGACTGTCGGATGCAGTGCAAGCTCGATTGGGAGTGATAACGATCGGGCGCGAGAACCCATTATCCAGGGCCCAGTTTTCCCCCTGCTCATTTTGTAGAACCCATCGAATTGCCCAAGTGTCGGTGATAAATAGGGTGAGTTTTTCTTCTGTTGAACCCTGGCAGTCGGATGATGACTTCAAACCAGTCCAGGTGTCTATTTTGGTTTCCTGCCAGAGGTCGTACTCCTTTGTTAGGGGCGGCTGATCGAACGCAAATACTTCAGTCCGGGATTCAGGGCAGAGCCCGGATGGTTCGGTGCCGGACAGCCTGCAGATGGTACTTTCTATGATCCCGGTTGGCCGGTCGAAAGAGGTTGGGTTGCCCCCGGTAATCACCTGGATTCCGGTCTGCATGAACTGCGCCCAGATTGGAGCCGCCCCTGTCAGACCGGTGGTATTCAACATGGGGGTGTAATCAGCATTCCCAACCCATACACCCACCACCAAGTCCGGTGTGTAGCCTATCGTCCAGTTATCTCGAAAGTCATTGCTGGTTCCGGTTTTTGCGGCCACCGTGAATGGCAGGTTGATGACAGGGTTCGTACCAAAAGCAGGCACTCTCGCTTTGGTGTCTGATAGGATTGAAGACATAAGATAAGCATGTTCCTCGCGGATTGCCTGGTCCCCAGGCGGAGGCGTGTATTCGTATACCGTGTTACCTTGGTAGTCCGTGATACGCAATATTGAGATTGGAGCCACTTTCCTTCCGGCGTTGGCTATTACAGAATAGGCGCCACTCAACTCCAATAAACTGACTTCCCCACCGCCAAGAGTCAACGATAATCCGTAGTCATCCCGTGTGAAGCTAGTCATGCCCAAGCGCTTGGCAAAAGCGATAAACCCTTCCTCTTCCTCGGTTTCTGGATTGTCATAAACACCGACAAAGTTCAACGTTTTGACTGCAGGTATGTTATAAGAATTCGCAAGAGCTGTCCGCACAGTCACCGGGCCATGATATCGACCATCGTAATTAACAGGCTTGTAAGGCTCCCGGGTATCATTAGGATCACCGGATGGAGGAAATTGCGATGGAACGTCCCAGATCAGAGTGGCTGGCGTCCAGCCCTTTTCAAAAGCGGCGATATAGGTCAAGGGCTTGATGGATGATCCCGGCTGGCGTGTCTGGCTGGTGGCCATGTTCACCTGGCCAGAAATTTCCTCGTTGTAGAAATCGGCTGATCCAACCATGCTGAGAATTTCACCTGACGAAGGCCGTATAGCCACCAGTGCTCCGTTGGTGACATGCTGACTTTGTAGTGAATCGATTTGTTGTTTTACGAGACGTTCCGCTTCACTTTGAAGATATGGATCAAGAGTCGTGTATACGGTGAACCCCGAACGATAAATGGTCTGGGGGTCGTACATGCTCTCAAGTTGTGTTCTGACGAAATTCACCCAGTGTGGGTAGAGCATGGGAAAACTTGTTGGGGTAAATTCATAAATCTCCATTTCACCGGCGGCCACAATAGCCTCATCTGCAGAAATGCAGACCGGGTCGCGGTTGTTACTGACAGCAATGCAGCCATCCTTCAGGCTCATCTGATAGGTCAAGGTTAGAACCTGCTTGTGACGATTGAGAGTAGCTTCACGGTTGGTGAAAATATCATATACTGCCGGAGCTTGGGGTAATCCGGCCAGGAAGGATGCTTGGGCAAAGGTTAATTTATCGGCAGTCGTGTTGAAGTAGGATTCGGAAGCCGCTTCGATACCGTATGAAAGATTGCCAAAATTGATCTCATTAAGATAGAGTTCGAGAATCTCATCCTTGCTGTAACGGCGGGTAATTTCGACTGCCAGAATGATTTCACGGACTTTACGCCGAAAGGTTACCTGATTGCGTTCCTCAGGATCCATCATAAGCATGCGAGCCAGCTGCTGAGTGATGGTGGATGCCCCGGAGACCGTCTCACCCGCCTCAACATTTTGGAATAGTGCCCTGAACATGGCGAATACGTTGAAGCCGGGATGCGAGTAAAATTCCTCGTCTTCGGTCGCCAATGTTGTGGCAATGACATAAGGGGAAATTCTATCCAGAGGCACATAGGTACGACGCCCGGCATTTGGATCGAGGATCTCATAGAGCAAGTTACCATTTCTGTCCAAGATGCGGGTTGTTTCAAATTGGGAAGAGTGTGCTTTTAGATCTGCCACATTTGGAAGGGTAGATGCTATGGTGTAATATTTGTATACAAAAAAGGATGCCCCAGCCACACCCAGGGCGATCGCCAGGAAGACTAATACGATCAAGCTTCGCAATATACAACCGGGCAGGCTCATTCCCGCGATGCTGCCGGATGAAGAACCTTTGTGAGGTTTAGTTGGTAGTGTAGACATAGCCTGGGTGGGATCATTCCTGGTGGAAGAATTCTTGTCGGGTTGTAAGTGTTGCATAATCATCAAATTCTAGCACAATCACATTAGGAATTGATGATTGTCGATTTGATGAAAAGCCAGTTTTGGGTATAATGAATATGCGGCGGTTCAAATCGCGGCTGATTTTCAAGCGAAGGATGTCTTCGGAAGGATGATATGGCTGAACCAGATCTTCAGAAACCCAAGAAGGTAATGATCGTAGTTATTCAGTCACAAGATGTTGATAATGCTGAGAGTGCCTTGTGTGATCTGGGATTGAATCCATTCCGTCTGCCGAGTATCGGTGGTTTTCTGGGGCGTCGCAATGCAACCTTATTGGTAGGAGTAACCCCGGATAAGGAACAAGCGGTCATTAATGAAATTCGGAAGAATTGTAAACAAAGGATCGAGTACATAGCAGTACCCATTGAAAGCGCACCCTTGCCGTTACCATCCCCCACCCCAGTCACTGTGGGCGGCGCAGCGCTTTTTGATCTACCGATCGACCGTTATGAGGAGTTCTAATAATGAAACTGATCATTGCCATTATTCCTGATAATGATACAGACCAGGTATCCAAGAATCTGACCGGCTCAGATTTGCGTGTAACCTTAATCGCATCGACAGGGGGTCTCTTAAAAAGAGGTTTTAGCACCTTGTTACTGGGATTACAAGATGAGCAGGTTGACAAAGCCTGTAAATTGATCTGTGAGGGATGCACGGCAAAGGAAGGAAGTGATAAAAAGGGTGGCACGATTTTTGTCCTGACCGTTGATAAATTTTTACATATATAGAAATATTATTACATCACCAGATTGGAGACATCATGAATTTTGGATTGGCATTTAGTTTTCCTTTCAAAGATCAGCAGTGGTTTAAAAAGCTGATCTTGCCCGGTTTGGTCAGCTTGATCCCTCTTGTTGGCCAGTTCTTTTTAGTAGGCTTTGGTTTGAATGTGGCAAAGCGTGTGATTGAAGAAAATATCGAAAGCCTGCCTGAACTTGATTTTGGGGGTGACCTGAAGCGAGGTTTTATGTCCTTCGTTATCGGTTTGGGATACAGTCTTCCTTTGATCGTGTTTGCCCTGATATTCGGGATCGTCATGGTCGTAATTGGCGGTTTGGCTGGTGATAATAATTCTGAAGTCGCGGGCATCCTAAGTGTTGTCTTAGGTGCAGGTTTTGGTATCATAGCCATTCTTTATGGAATTGTCGTGGCTTTCTTTACCTCAGCCGCTCTGGGTAACTACTTGGCAAAGGGTGAAGATCTGGGAGCAGCATTCAAGATCCAGGAAATCTGGAAATTCTTGAAGAAGGCTATTGTCCCGTACCTGTTGGTTATCCTGGGGGGATTTGCTGCCAATCTAATTGGTGGTCTTGGTTCGATTATCTGTGTCGTTGGGTTGTTGCTAACCATGCCCTACGCCATGGCAGTCTATGGGCATTTCATTGGTCAGGCTTATCACCAAGCTACGGCTATAGCCGAAGATAAAATGATCCAGTAATGGAGTGGAAAAGGCAACCCGATCAGGGTTGCTTTTTTTATTCGTGGAATTCTTCCACTTGGTATGTTGAAACTGACAGATGCTTATGACGCCAGGCATCTGGACTGGAACCCATTTTATGACAGAGGTGGGAGAGGAAATCCTCCGGATTGGGCAATTGTTCCCATACTTGGGGAAGAAAGGTTGCCCGGCGTAAACCATCCGAAAGGATAACCCCATCGATATCTGGTCGTAAAAGAGTGATTAAGGCTTCTGCATCCGCATATTCCAAAGGGTTTGGTTGCGTGAGCCTTGAAATTTCTATCGAAATGGATGTCAGTTCTGAGGCAGAGACGGGGGCAAAACGATAATCTTCCATTGCAGCCGTAGCCGCATGCTCACGAACATCCATGACTAGTGGCTGGTAAGCCTCAAGTGCGCCGATGCAGCCACGCAATCGCTTGTCTTTGGTGAGTGTGACAAAAGCAGCGCCATCAGTTCTCAAGATATCTGATAAATCATCCAAGACGATCTCCGGCAGGGGTTGTCGCTTGACTGCCCGTTCAATTGAAGAACGTGCCAAATTCAAAAGAAACTTTTTTTCCTGTTGGGATAACGTTTGGACCGATTGGATGTTCATGGCGGGACTCCTTACAATTCTCCACTTCTTTTAAACCATAAAACGGGTGACCTGTCAAAGAGTAGGATTTTCATAAAACATGAAGATATGGTTTAATTGACACGGGAGCATAAGCCAATGAAAAAGAATACCATTTGGATCATTGCCGGTGTGGTTGCAGTCCTGCTGATTTGCTGTATCGGCTCAACCGCTGTATATTACATTTATACGGGCGGTGCGTTTACAACTCCGGCGCCAACGTTATTCATTTTCCCCACTCCTAACATGACCTTGACGGCTCTTTACGCCATACCCACCTTGTCCCTGCCGACTGCCACACAATCGTATATTGCTCCGACATATCCGGTAAATGTGACTCCTGTCAATTTGTTGGCTGTCCCTACCACACAGGTGATCAATCCTATCCAGACCAACACTCCCGCGGTGAATCGAGGTTCAGGTCAGGCGGATGCATTGTATTTATCCACAGCACCTGTACTGGATGGTACATGGGATGAGTGGTCAACCGTTGAATATCCCATCAGTATCGTGGTATATGGTCTCAACAGTTGGGATGGGGCTGCAGACTTGATGGGATCCTATAAGGTTGGTTGGGATTATACATATCTCTATCTGGCCGTGAAAGTCAATGATGATAAATACACCCAGGTTTCAACCGGTGGGTTCCTCTATAAGGGGGACAGCCTTGAAGTCCTGGTGGACACGAACCTGATGGGAGATCTCAACGTAAGAAGTCTGGATTGGGATGATTATCAGATCGGCATATCCCCTGGTAGGCCTGTGCCGGGCTCGAGCCAGGAAGCCTATTTGTGGTATCCGGCCAATCTGACTGGTGGGCGGAGTTCGATTTTAATCGCAGCTGTAGGTGTTGATGGGACGTATCGTGTTGAAGCCGCCATACCGTGGACTGTTTTAAATGTTACTCCCAACCAGGATATGACGCTGGGTTTTGCTGTGTCCATTTCCGACGATGATCTGAATGGTGCGGCTGCACAGCAAACCATGATATCTAGCTGCGCTACCCGTTCTCTGGTTGACCCAACCACCTGGGGAGCGTTAACGTTGCGATGACCCCTTTTTAAAAGATTTTAAAACCGGAGGCAGATCCCCCTCCGGTTTTTGCTGTAAATCAGATAGTGAGCAAATCCTATAATTTATTTCCGGCAGGTTTATTCATCGCCTTCACTTGATGAAGTGGGTTGTTTGACTTCTATTACCTCACCATGCAGGTTGATGATGACCTTAAAGCCTGTCATACCGAGATAGGAACGTCCCTCGATCGGGATGCCAGATTCGCTCATGGCTTCATATTGCTGGCTGATGCTACTCAACTGGTTTTGGATGATCGCGCGAGTGAACAGGTCATCCTGGCCAAGCATTTTAGCGGTTTGTTCGGTGATGATCTCCTCATGCCCTTTGACCTGTTCTTCCATCGCCCGGAATACCTGGCGATCGACTTGCTCGGCTGGAATATGGCGTTGGAAACCGGCATCATCAACGACATAACAGGGCTCTTCTCCCACATAGTGCACAGAGACCGGACGTTCAAGTTCATCAAAGACTAAGTTTTCGAAAATGGCTTTTCTCGTCATTCGTTACTCCGGGTATCAACCCTACGTATCATAACCGAGAAATATTAAAAACAAATATGAAAATTGATCGATCGATAGAATAGGATCAATAATGGATATTAACCAGGGTTCCGATGGATGCCCAATAAAACAACCATTCAGCTTCCGAAGTTTTCATATTAATGCAGCCGTGGCTCATGGGAACCCCAAAGTTATCATGCCAGTATGTACCATGTAAACTGTACCCCTGATAAAAGTACATAGTGAATGGAACGTCAGGGAGATAATACCCCGGTCCGGCCATATCTGAATATCGATATTTAACATAGATATGATATTGACCAGTAATCGTGGGATGATACTGGGTGCCGGTTGATACTATGAAAGTACCCATTAGTGTGGAGCCTTCATAAGCGTAGGTACGCTGGTTGGTCAGGTCGACATCGATCCAGCGCTCGCCCGCCTGGATATTCTCGAGAATAGGAACCGGGCTGATCGGTTGTTGGGTATTTGTCACGACAGGCTCTGGCGACGCGGTCCAGGTGGGTTCCGGCGTGAGCGTCGGGAGTGGGGTTGAGGTTGGCTCCGGCGTGCTGGTGAGTGTGGGTTTAGGCAGGTCGCCAGCCTGGCGATACGAAGAGTGGTCGACCGCGGATACGGTTTGCGTAGTTGGCAGGAAAAGGCTGGCAAGCAAGGCAACCAGCAGGATGGCAGACAAAAGCAATCCACTCAGGATCCAAAAGAGGGTAGACGCTTTGGTTTTTGCCCCTCGTTGGCTTTGCTCCACGAGAGTTATGTCTTTTGATGACTTTGAATCAGAAAGTGAGATTTTCGGGTTGGGTTTTAAATGAGAGGCTCGTTCGAGATAGGACAGTCGGGCACTACCACCGGAAAGCTCTGCCATGAGTTCCCAGGCTTCACGCAAATCTGGATCAGCACCTACTGCCATCTGTGCAAACCGGCGAGCTGATTGCCGGTCTTTGTGCTGAAGGGCTATGCGGGCTTGTTCGAGAAGTGCTTTGGCATTGTGCCTATTTTCAGTCATCCATTCCACCTATTCGACACTCTCACCACGGACATAACAGACCAATCCGGAATAGATACCAAAAGCCAACAGATCCGGTTGTTCCGTCAGTATCTGTCGATCAAGGTTGAGGTAACCGGTCTCTATAATCACAATAGGTGTAATACTATTAACCTCATCAAAGGGATGGTAACTGGACATGTGGTTGGTCACTTCGTTGTAGCGAAATACCATACCGGTGATTTCAGCATAGCGATCAAGCATGCAGGCGGCCAAAGCGTTTGCCTGGTCCGGATACAGAGTGGCCAGGGCGGGTGCGAGTTTAAAACCACTGGCCACATCGCTGATGAAATCGCAGCTGTCGGCATGGATGGCAAGGAGTGCCAGTGCCTGGTACTGGCTCAGACGTGAATCGTTTTCCTGAAGGAGATCAACAGTATAACCTTCCCGTGCGAGCTCCTGTTGCACAAGTGTGGCGATATGAAGATTGATATCCACTTCCCGTAACCCGTCTGCGCAAACCCAGCCATCATCCTTCCCCCAGTGGCCAACCAGGATACCAATGCGAGGTTTTGCAGAAGGTGTTGAGGTTGGCATTGCCGTAGGAGTGTCCGCAGGGGGTAGGATGGCTAATTGCAGATCGCTTTCATCGATTGTGAACAGGCTGGTCGGGGTCCATAGGCTAAATAATGTAGCCAGAAGTACGCCGACAGCCACAATTGTTTGGAAGGCGTGAAAGCCATTTACGGGCTTCACGGGCTTTTGCAGTTTGGAAGATGGGGTGGAGGTATTATTGACAGGTTCACTCATGGCAGGATCATTATAACTTGATCAACAGGCTTAATTCCCTGCGGATGAATGGCACGGCTGCGCAGGCACCCAGCAACATCGCACCGGCGGAGAGTAGGAGGCTATTCAGGCCGGTGGCGGGGATGCGCATGATCAGCCAGCAGACCGCTCCACCAATAAGTGCAGCCAGGAAAGCCCGCAGCGGGGTATTCCCGAACTTGATATCAATGGACATTTTCTTCTTCATCAATACGAACAAGAGTATCGCCTCGCAGGTATAAGAGAGGCTGATTGCAAGAGCAATGCCAACGACATCCAGGATATTCTTGAGCAGGCTGGCAAATAATACAAATAGTAATGCATTGATCATTGAAACCATAAGCGGAATAATCGCATTCTGGCGCGCGTAGAAACTGCGGGCAGCTACCTCAATAAGCGTGCAGGCAGTCAGGCCTGCCAAAAAAGCCTGAAAAACCATAAGTAGATCATCAGTGGCGGCATCACCGAACTGGAAGGCGATATCCAGTGCCGGGCGCATACCTGCAGCCAGTATGGCTGCCACAGGGATCGTCAATGCCATCAGAACCTGGGAGGCGCGTTGGACGGTTGTCCGGAAACCCTCATGCTCTGTTTTTACGAATTGTTCTGACAGGGTGGGCAACAGGGCAGTCCCGATCGCCGTTCCGATCAGAGTTTCGGGGACCTGCAGAAGCATCCAGCCATTGGTCAATAATGTAACACCACCCGGGAAAATAGATGCCAGATTGTCACGTGCCAGAAAAATGAATTGAATAAAAAACATGGTCAGGACTCGTGGACCCATTAAGCTCAACACTTTCCTGACATTGTCGGTTTTTAATCCCAGGCCAACGGTCCACTTGAATCCATATTTAATTAATCCGGGTATTTGGATGGCAAGATGAAGAATGGCACCGATGATAACACCGTATACAAGACCTTTGACACCGTATCCGAAAGTTGGCAGGGTCACAGGGCCAAGGGAAATACCCCCCTTCGGTGCCAGGATGGCTGCACCAAATATTTGACCCACATTATATAGAATGGGCGCCAAGGCCGGCAGCAGGAAATGCTGGTTGGCCTGCAAGCCTGCCATCACTAGCCCACTTATGGAAAAGATCAGGGTGGCGATGAGGTTAAGCCGCATCAGGTTCGCAACCAGGTTTTGCTGAGCATTGCTGAAGCCCGGTGCCACGCCCAACCTCCAACCGACCAAGTTGTCTGCCAGCAGGGCAAAAATAATGGAGAACAAAGCTGTAACGAGGAAAGCAAGGTTGGCAATCCGGGAGAAGAGCTTCCAGAGCTCCTTGCGCCCGGAAGTGGACAAAACCTCGGAAAGTACCGGGATGAAAGCGATTGCCAAAGCTCCACCAGAGATCAGGGCATACAGCAGATCAGGCAGGTTGTTGGCTGCATTGAAGGCGTCCAATTCAGGTGATAGGCCGAATTGACGGTTGATGACCACCTGGCGGATAATCGCCAGCAATTTGTCTAATGCAAAAAATGTAGACAGCAGCAAGCTGACGCGGGTTAGATGACTGAATTTTTTCATCACTCGATTGGGTGCTCCTTGAACCAGAGGTATGCGTCCACTACTGCTTGCCGCGAGCATAGTGGAGCGGGTAGTTTTAACTCTCTCAAGGATTTTTCGATGTCGTAATAAAAATGGAACCCAGCCAGGTTTAAGATACCCAGATTATTATTGAGGTGCAATAACCTGGCGGTGACTCGCGAAAGCTTGCGCATCAACCTGACCAACGGTAATGGTAAATTGATCACTTGGGCGTGATGACCGGAAATTTCATTTACCGTGTTGATGAACCAATCAAAGGTGATGTTTTCCCCGCCCAAGATATAGCGCTCCCCACGACGGCCGTACTCTAGAGCAGCCAGGTGTCCCTGGACGACATCATGGATATGGACAACATTCATCCCCCCGGCGGTTGAGAATCGCAGGCCGCGCTCGGCGACCAGGCGGATGATCGAATTCCGATTGCGTAAAAGGTCCCCGGCTCCAAAAACACTGCTTGGATTAAGGATAACCGCATCCATTCCCAACGCTACAGCCCGTTGGACTTCCAGTTCGGCCAGATACTTGGCATAGCCATACGGCCAGCGTTGAGGGTAAAAATTCCACGTATGATATTCCGATAAAAGGGGAATGGTTCGACGCGAAGGACCTATTTCAGGAACACCCAGGGCGGCTACTGAACTGGTGTGGATGAACCGTTTAATATTGGCTTCGCGGGCAACTTCAAGGATGGCGCGTGTGCCTTGGATCGTGATCGCTTGATAATTTGACCAGTCACCGTGACTCCCCAATTGGGCTGCACAATGGATAATTGCATCCATATTCTTAACCGCCCGGCTTAGAGAGGGTGGATCGTTAAGATCGCCGATCTGATGCTCGACCGGCAGGTCATCCAGCAGGGAGGTATTAGATCTGGCGCGGTGAAAAGCCCTCACGTGGTCGCCACGAGCAATCAGCTCACGGCAGATGGCACCGCCGATGAATCCGGTGGAGCCGGTCACCAGGACTTTCAATCAAGCCACTCCACGATGGTCGCCTCGCCCTGCCCGACACCCACACAAAGTGTCGCCAGACCGCGGAGTGGGTGGAGAGCGCCGGTTGTTGCGCGGTGTTTCATTTCGTGCAGCAGGGTGGTCAGGATACGCGCACCGGAACAACCCAGCGGGTGACCCAACGCGATGGCACCACCGTTAACATTCGTGATTTCAGGGTCGAGATCCAGCTCTCGCAGGACGGCCAGTGCCTGAACGGCAAAGGCCTCATTCACTTCAGCAAGGTGAATGTCTCGAATGGTCAAGCCCGCCCGTTTGAGCGCTTTTTGCGTGGCAGGTATGGGACCCAGTCCCATAGTCTTCGGTAAGACACCAGCGGAGGCACTGGCAAGTATTTTTGCCATAGGTTTCAAACCAAGCGCTTTGGCTCTTTCCATATTCATAACAAGTAAAGCCGCGGCCCCATCATTCATGCCTGAGGAATTTCCAGCCGTGACGCAGCCATCCTTGCGGAAAGCCGGTTTTAACTTCGCCAGGATTTCCACTGTGGTATCACGGCGGGGCCTTTCATCGGAGGACACTTCAATTGCCTCGCCGGTCTTGCTGTGGACCTCGGTCGGGAGGATTTCATCGGTGAACCTGCCTGCATCCATCGCTGCCACGGCTCGTTGGTGACTCTTGGCAGCGTATTCATCCTGTTCAACGCGGCTGATCTTTTTCAGGTCGGCGATGTTCTCGGCAGTCTCACCCATCGGATCATTGCCATAGGCTTCAAGGAACCTGGCATTGGGGTATCGCCAGCCCAGGGCGGTATCCCAGGCAGTCAGGTTGCCAAAGCTGTATCCCCGCTCTGACTTGGGTAGCGAGTACGGGGCACGGCTCATGCTTTCTACTCCCCCGGCAAGGTAAATGTCACCATTTCCAGCCTGGATGGCCATAGCTGCCAGGTTGACAGCCGTCAGACCGGAGGCACACAACCGGTTGACCGTCACCCCAGGCACTTCCGGGGGTATGCCTGCCAGCAGGGAGGCCATGCGTGCGATGTTACGATTATCCTCCCCAGCCTGATTAGCACAGCCCAGGTAAACCTCCTCGATCTCCGCGGATGGAATGGGGTTGCGTTTCAACAAGGCTTTCAATACCTGGGCAGCCAAGTCATCCGGTCGTATCGACGATAGCGATCCACCCAGAGCACCAATTGGCGTTCGGATGGCATCAACAATGACAGCTTCGGGCATGGAAATCACCTCCAGGTGTGGAAACTGGTTTCATTTTACCATCCAGACGAGGGATGGAGGAAAGGCTCAGCGTGGGGTTTTATTACGGGTCTTCCGCCGGAAGATCAGGAAGGCTGGGAAGGACAGGAGACTGGCACCCAGTAAAATTCCAGCCAGCAGCCTGAGGCTTGACATCATTCGCCAGGTCCAAACGCTGGCTCCGGCAGCTTCTGGCTCAGGAGTAGGTGGAACGGGTGTATAGGTGGGCTCTCCTGGAGCCAAGCTGGGGGTAGGTGTGACCGACACGGAAGGCAGCTGGGTGACGACTGTCAGATCGAGTGTAGCCAGGGTGGCAGAAGGCGTGAGTAAACCGGGGGTGAAGCTCGGAGTGGGGGTCAGAAGTGTCCCGACGCTTGTGCGGGTGGGTGTCCGAGTGCGGGTGCGTTGTGGTGTGGGGGAACGATACACTGAGACAACGGTCCTAGTCCTGGTGCTTGTCGCTTGTTTCGTCAGGGTGGGTGTCGGGGTGTATATATTAAAAGACTTGCCCGTTATTGATGTTCCCCCCCCATAGGTCGGGTTATATACAGTAACTGTGATTATCCCTGCGGATAATTTTGATCGTAATATGGATGCGGTCAGATTATAACGATCAACGAAGGTTGTAGTCACATTGGAAGACGAGCCGTTAAATCGAACAACCGAATCGTCTACGAAATAATCCCCTTTGACCGACAATGTTATGGTTGTTGAATTACCGTCTGAGTACTCAGGGCTGATACTGGTCAGAGTTGGGATGGGATTCTTAATGGTGAAAGTCAGGGGTGGAGAGAAGCCACCACCCGAGCCCGGGTTATAAACAGTAATCTCATGTGTATCCGAACTGTCTGGATCGTCAAAAAGGCTGCCGGGAATGATGGCCGTTAATTGTGTGCTGTCGATAAAGGAGGTTGTCAGGTCAATGGCTAAATTATTATCCCACACGACCTGGGAGGATGGGATGAAGTTATTTCCTTTCACGGTGAGTGCTAACGATAATCCATACACCTCCACGTTATCGGGCGTGACGACAGTGGCGGTGGGGATCATGGAATAAGTGGTCGCAGCAATGGGATTATTGAAGCCAAGTGACAGGTTATTACTGTCGATCATTTCAATTTTATACCAGTAGGTTGTACCATTAGCGAGACCGGAATCTGTATAACTATAAATCCCGCCAATGCTGGCATCACCTTTTGCCGTGATCAGGCTGCTGGTACGATAATAGGGACCATTTTCCAATAATGCTCTAACAACATAGAACCCATTAATATTATTCTCTGATGATGTTTCCCAATCCAGATCAACCTTTGCTATTCCAGGTATGGCATTAAATGACGAAAAGATGAATGGGTAACCAATAACAAAGGGTGAAAATGATAAATCGCTTGATAGATTAGGCCTTTGATTTGTACCATTATCGATTGATACAACAATTTCATTGTTTACCATATCGCATGTGGTCGTTTGACCAGACAGCCCACTGGCTCCAATACCTGCCGGGGATTGGCCGGTTGTATCCCAACCATCGGTAATCGAATTCTTGGGATCAAACCATAATAAAGGATAACTGGCTATGTCGGCTCCACCACAAAGTGCAGGAGATTCGATTTTCGATAAACAAGCAGTAGTCAAATCGTATTTAAGATATAGATTTAAAGATGATGGGGAAACTGTGTTTTCATCTGAAATGAACACATCCCAAAAATTGCTGCAAGCGGTAATAGCCTCTGTGCCATTTCCAATGAAAGGCACATTACTGGCGCTGCCATTACCATGGTTGGCAACAATCAATTGACTCCCATTTGTCCCATCAAGTGAAATCGTTCCATCGATATAGCTCGTCTTTGCCCCGGTCAAATTTACTGTTTCAGCAGCCACACCTGGTTTATACGAATTTAATACAATGGCTGCGCCAAGTTGTTTTCCGGATGAATAGGTGCAATTTGAAATCGAACTTGAGGGTGTGTTTGAGGAGCCCCAATAGTTATGATCGGCGTCACCCTTATTGTTACATTCGATCTGATATCCGCTGCGGTTGTCTTGGATATTGTTGGCGACTGTATTAATAGTACCAGTACCGGTTCCGGGGGCTCGCAGGACACCATAACCGGAATTGCCAGCTATGTGATTAAACCGAATAGACACATTGCCGGAATTGTCCTGGATCGAAACAGCATCCTTGCCATTTACCAGGTCATTGGATATCAAGCTGGCATCCACCAAACTATTTACTGCGATCAGATCGCGGGATGGAGCAGAGCAGCTGCCATCGTTGATATTCAAATCCCGGATCGTTGCACCATTGGTCACGGACAGCATCCCATTGTTGCAAGCAGTGCCGGAATAGGTCAAGGCGGCATCGTTTATGCCACGCAGCGTTTGGGGATTGTTCAGGATGACGGCATTGCTTTTAATGATATAAGTTCCAAGAATAGTGATCGTCGCATTTACCGGGCTGGCGTCCACGGCATCTTTCAAGCCGGTACCAAATCCGCCCGCCAGGTCATCGCCACTATTGAGATAGCAGGGAAAATAAATACCACAGTTTCCCACACTGGAAGCCACATAAGCAGATCCCGAAGCTGAAGTGACAGTGATAGTAAATACAGTTGGTGGGTCGGTCAGAACCCATGTATCGCCCGCACCATTTAATTGATAAACCGAGATTTGAAGCGACCCGGCAGTCGTGCTGTTTTTATTAATCCGGAAGCCGAAGTCAAAATTCCGAGTGCCTGCAGTGGAAAATTGCGCATAGGCCCCATTCAGCAACTGTGTTCCACTCGGTATATTGCTGCCGCAGATGCCTGATGGATTACCAGTAGTGAAAGTGGCCGGATCAGTGATACTGAAAACACCATCATCCGCCCATTTGCTCAAGCCTTCCATTGAGGTGTAGACACACACTTGTGTATTGGGAAGGGTGGTTATCTGGGGATTAACATCAAAAGCTGCCCGGATATTGAGCCTTTGTCCAGCGGCACAACCACCGGGGGGGCAGCTGGAAGGCGATAATAAGCTGATTATTGCCACCATAGGGCGTGCCCGTGCAGGAACGGGTAATGAACCCAGCAGGGCAAGAATGATCAGGGCGGCAATCAATCTGAAGGATTTGTTCATTTTTACGGGGTTGCATTATAGATTACGTACATCCCCGTTTATTTTACAACACTTTGCTCAGGAATAGCTTGGTGCGCTCGTGTTTTGGATGTTTGAACAACTTCTCTGGTGTGGCTTCCTCAATGATCAAGCCACCATCCATCAGGATGGCTCGGTCAGCGGCTGCGCGTGCGAAACCCATCTCATGAGAAACCACTACCATGGTCATACCTTCATCGGCTAGTTTTTCCATGACATCCAGGACCTCCTGGATCATCTCGGGGTCCAATGCGCTGGTCGGCTCGTCGAAAAGCATGATCTTGGGGTTCATGGCCAGTGCACGAGCGATGGCCACACGTTGCTGCTGCCCCCCGGATAGCTGCATGGGATAAGCGTCCGCCTTTTCCGGAATGTCCACCTTTTTGAGGAGTTGTCGTGAGACTCGCTCTGCTTCAGCCTTGTCGCGTTTTCGAACGATCCGTTGGGCCAGGCTGATATTCTCCAGAACCGTCAGGTGTGGAAACAGATTGAACTGCTGAAAGACCATACCGACCTCGGTGCGCACTGTGTTGATATTCTCGGCGCTGGTCAATGGGATGCCATCCACCACGATAGAGCCCTCGTCATATTCTTCCAGGCGGTTGATGCAGCGCAACAGGGTGGATTTACCGGATCCTGAAGGACCGATGATGATCACCACTTCGCCACGGTTCACAGACAGGCTGACTCCCCGCAGGGCTTCGACCTCTCCAAAAGATTTAGTTACGTCGTTGATCTGAATGATAGGTTCCATCTTGATCATCTTTCATAGCCGGTTTTCTTTTCGATCCAGCTCACGATACGTGCACTGAAAAGGGTCATGATGAGGTAAAGCAGGGCGATCATCATCCAGGTTTGTACCGGGATGAAGTTTGCGGACATGAATTCACGTCCACGGCGGGTCAAATCCGCTACGGCCACTACGCTTACCAGAGAAGAGTCCTTTAAAAGTGAGATGAACTCGTTGCCGACCGGGGGCATGATGACGCGTACCGCCTGGGGAATGACCACATAACGCATGGCCTGAGTGTAGGTCATGCCCAGGCTGCGGGCGGCTTCCATCTGGCCTCTGGGGATGCTCTGGATACCAGCCCGGTAGATCTCGCTCATGTATGCAGCATAACAGAAGGTCAAGCCCAGAATGGCCATACCAATTGGGTTGCCGATATAGTGTTCGAAAGCCGCGATGTGCAGCGTTTTACCGACACCCTGGATCAGGGAAGGGAAAGCGAAATACCAGAAGAGCAGTTGGACCAGCAGCGGTACCCCGCGTACGACCTCGACATAAATGGTCGCAATACCGTTGATGATTTTATTCTTGGATAATCTGCCCAGTCCACCGAACAAGCCGACCACCATGACCAGGACAAACGAAATTACGGTGGTTTGTATCGTTACCCAGATACCATCGCGCACGAAAAGCAGAATGCGCAAATAAGGGTCCGGCTTGAAAAAAATGAGCAGGAGCACCAGGGCAATAACTGTAAACACCAACCCCCACCATGGGTCTATCCGTGCAGAGGGTTCTGCCCCTGGTATCTTTCCCAGTAACCTGGATGGAGCCGTTTCGGTTGAATTTTTATTGTTCATGGCTTATAAAATATGAAATGCCTGCAAGGCATTTATCGGATACCTTGCAGGCAAGATTCTTGTTTAATTTTTATTTTGAAACCAGGTCATACTTGTCCAGCAGGGCATCAAAAGTGCCGTTGGCCTTGATGGCGGCCAGGCCCTCATTGATCTTGGCAAGTAACTCGGTGTTCGTTTTGCAGACTGCGATGCCATAGTTCTCATCCGTGAAGACATTGCCAACCATCTTCAGTTTATCGGCATTCTGAGCCACAAAACCCGCAGCCGTTGGGGAATCCGCCACGACCGCATCGATCTGTCCGTTTTGCAGAGCCAGGTAAGCCAGGTCGACTGTATCAAAGGTGGTCAGGGCGGCGCCAGCAATCTTTTCGACTTCCATGGCACCGGTTGTGCCGATCTGGGCACCGACGGTTTTGCCAGACAGGTCATCCTTGGAATTAATCGTAGTGTTATCGATCTTAACCGTGACGATTTGCCCGGCGTTGAGGTAGGGATCCGAGAAGGCCATATTCTCTCCACGCTCTGGCGTGATGGTGATCGCGGAGACTGCCGCATCATACTGGCACTCGGAAATGCCGGCTAGCAATGGATCGAAACCGACGTTGACAAATTCGACCTCAAAACCGGCTTCTGCGGCAATGGCATTTACCATTTCAATATCAAAACCAACCAGCTCTTTGGTAGTCTCATCGACCATTTCAAAGGGAGGCCAGGTGGCATCGCTGGCAACTCGCACCTTGGGGGTGCCGCCGGACGTGCAGGCACTTAAAAGCACTGCACTGATCAATAAAACCGATACAACAAAAAGACTAACCTTTTTCACTTCTTCCTCCATGGAATCGAGAATGCGATGGTCTTATTGTTACCACTCGTCACTTGATTATAGCACCATTAAAATTAATGCAATCCTCTCTGCGAACCGAATTCAGACTAAATTTCCATGTTAAAATCATCCCATGCTACGCTATTGGATAAGAATTCTCCGCATTCCATTCCTGGCAGCCTCCACCTTTACTTTTGTATTGGGAACTGCCATCGCAGATTATCTGGGGTTTGCCCCGGATGACTGGTCGGTCTTGCTGGGTGTATTGACGATCGGGTGCATCCTGGGCGGAAGTTGGATCTTGTTCGATTACAGTAAACGCGTTAGTGCGGGCGCTTCGCCTTTCAAGTCAGAGGTTAGCGAGGAGACACCTTCGGCTCAAGCGTTATTGATCGCATTCGTCGTCTTGTTGACCCTGGGGGTGGCATTTGGGTTCGGATTATCACGACGTGCACCCGATGCGGGTTTGACCATCCTGTTGCTGGTCGGATTATTGCTTCTATCAGTAATCTTCATTGGCCAGCCACGATTCGTCTACTCTGGTTACGGAGAGCTGATACAGGGGGTGATCGTTTGCAGTCTCCTGCCTGCCTTTGCATTCACGCTTCAATCCGGTGTGATCCCGGTGTTGTTTCTGGCGGTCACATTTCCGCTCATCTTTATTTACCTGGCAGTCAGCCTGGCGCTTGAACTTGAAAGTTATGCCAGTGACATCAAACATGAACACCGCTCCCTGCTTTTACGACTGAGCTGGCAGCGTGGTGTCGGCTTTCACCATGTCTTATTACTGGTTGGCTTTATATTACTGGCTTGTGCGCCATTTTTTGATGTTGCCTGGCGATTGGTGTGGCCGGCTCTACTGGCGCTGGTGGTGGCGATACTGGAGATATGGCTGGTTAATCGCATTGCGCTTGGGTTTCCACCACGCTGGCCGCTGCTGCGGCTTACTGCCTGGCTGGTGTTCATCCTCCCGGTTTACCTGCTCGCGATCACCTTCTGGATGGCTTGAATGTGTTATTGGAAATTCAAATCCTGGAACAATAGATATCGCCTCCAAGGAGTGGCAATTATTCTTCTTGTTATTGGGATGTTGGCAGCATGCACCACCCCACCAGTGGAAACAGCCATTGTCCGGGCTACTGTAGAGCCTTCCCCTTTGCCGAGCCTGACACCGGCACCAAGGATGACGCCCACAGCCTTGCCCAGTTCCACAGCGACCCCGGCAACAACTGCCACCTGGGCGGTTCATCCAGCTAAACAAGTCACAGCGCCCATTCTGCTTTACCACCACATTGCAGTGAAGGACGATCGTTATTATGTCTCGCCGGAAATTTTCCGTCAGCAAATGGAGATGCTGATCTCAATGGGTTATACGGGGATCACAGTTCCGCAACTGGTAGAGGTCTTGTTGCATGGTGGCCTGTTACCCGCACGGCCGGTGGCGATCACTTTTGATGACGGAGATCTGGATGTCTTCCAGAATGCCTTCCCAGTCATGCAGGATTTGGGTTTGGTTGGCACATTCTATGTCGTAGGTACGCGTCTGGATTCGGACGGGTTCATCCAGGTGGACCAGTTAAAGGAAATGGCTGAAACCGGGTGGGCAATCGGTTGTCATAGTATGACCCACATCGATTTGACCCTCAATCACGATGCACTAACTTATGAAGCCGGTATCTGTAAAAGTGCTCTCGAGAAGGCGGTGGGTGTCCCGGTGAGCACTTTTGCCTACCCCTTTGGTAACATGGATGAATTTGTTGCCGGCAAAGTGTCCAAATACGGCTACACTTCTGCAGCAGGATTGGGTATCTCTTCTGAACACACCTGGGGAACGTTGTATTATCTGAGTCGGTTGGAAGTCCAGAATAATTATGACCTGGAGGATTTTAAAGCTCTTCTGCCCTGGGCGGAACCTGCCAGTGGATTGTAAGTTGCCTGATAAGAACTTTGTGATATATTAATGAAGTGCACCCATCATAGTGGGATTCTTCTTCGGGGTGTATGGGTGACAGTAGAATGCTAAATTTGGAGGAAATATGATATTGAAATCAGGCGATAAGGCTCCGGATTTTAACCTGCCAGATGAAAATGGCACTCCCAGGAAGCTTGGCGATTTCAAGGGCAAGTACCTCGTGCTTTATTTCTACCCGAAGGATGACACCCCCGGTTGTACCGTTGAGGCTTGTGATTTTCGGGATGGCATTCATAATTATGAAAAGGCAGGTGTGGTTGTACTTGGGATCAGCCCGGATTCCATTAAATCCCATGCCAAGTTTAAGCAAAAATACAGTCTGCCCTTCAGCTTACTGGCTGACGAAGGGCACAGAATATGTGAGGCTTACGGGGTTTGGGGCCGAAAGAAGGCCATGGGCCGAGAATATGACGGTGTCTTTCGTACGACATTCCTGATCGATCCGCAAGGTGTAATCAAGCAGGTTTTTGAAAATGTCAAGCCGGAAGGACATAGTTCTTTAGTACTCTCGGAAATACCATAACCTACCGACAATAATAGGGTAAAATTCTAGACACCAAGACTCCACCTGATAGGGGGGTGTCAGGAAGAGCGTACTGCACATGGCTTTAAAAGGCAACCTTCGCGACTTCACACTATTGCAATTATTCAACCTGGTCAATCTGGCCGCCAAGACCGGCAGCCTGATATTGAAAACACCGGATGATGAGGCTCAAATGGCATTCCGGGTGGGAAAACTGGCCTATGCTTGCACCGAAAAGGACGATGCCAGCCTGGCCGGCATCCTTTTGCGTGGCAATAAGATCAATGCCGCCCAGTATCGTATCATTCGTGAGCGCGGCACCCAGATCTCCGATCAGGAACTCGGTCTTTTATTGATCAATGCAGGTTATTTCACCCAGGACGACATTCTCTCGGTGTTGCATGATTACTACACTGGCGTTGTTCACAAGATGTTCAATTGGACTGAGGGCGCCTTTAATTTTGATGAGAATATGGCCACGCCGGATGGACGCATACCGGTGCGCATCGATCTTGAGAACCTGATCATTGATGCCACCCGCCTGACTTATGAGCGCGAGATGTTGGAAGACGAGATCCCCAGCCTGGACATGGCGGTTAAATTCAGTGACCGGCCGGGTGCCAATCTCGAAAAGATCCGCCTTAACCCCGAAGAATGGAAAGTCATTAATTACGTTAATCCCAAGAACACTCTGCGGCAGATATCCCGCACCCTGCACCTGACCGAGATGGAAATTCGCCGGATCATTTATGCGCTGCTTCAGGCTGGCATCGTGGAATTAATTCGACCGGCGGGCATTCCGGTTGCCGTCAGTCTTGGAAATCAAACCACTCCTGCACCCAGGGTTGTTAAACCCCAGGAATCACTGGTAAATAGATTGATCAACCGCATCCGTTCGCTTTAGGATTACGATCATGCAAAATGTTAAAATGGTAGTCACAGGTCCCTTCAGTTCCGGCAAAACGGAATTCATCCATACCGTCAGCGAGATCGACGTGGTCTCCACAGAAAAGAAAATCACTGCGGTTGACGAAAAAAATATCAAAGATACCACCACGGTGGCCATGGATTTTGGTCGTATCACGGTGGATGAGAACCTGGTACTCTACCTATTCGGAACACCCGGCCAAAAGCGCTTCGATTTCATGTGGGAGATCCTGTCTGAGGGCATGCTGGGTTTCATCGTGATGATCGACAGCACCCGCCCGGAAACCTTCCGGGAAGCACGCAGCATTCTTGAAACCTTCCGTGCATACGCTCCCACCCCTTACATCGTGGCAGCCAACAAGCAAGATTGTGTGGATGCATGGGACCCGAAGGACATGCGGCATGTCTTGCGTCTGGATCCCACGGTCAAGATACTGCCCTGTGTGGCCACAGAAAAAGCCCGGGTTAAAAATGTCCTGCTTGAATTGCTTTACTCGATCCTTGAAGAAATGGAAACCGGAAAGCGTTAACTCGTCCGGTTGGTCGGATAAACCCCTATATGAAATTGAACTCTATGACTTCCCTATCAAGTAGCGCTTTTAACGCAGCTTCGCATGAAGTGCTCGGTGAGGACAGCCTACCGGAAAATGGCGCAAAGGTAACATCTTGCTTATCGGTCCTTTGTGATCACCTGAGCAGGAACTTCAACCCAAGCTGTGCTTGCGGATTGGCCCAGCAGATCGGACGTTCAGCCTTCACACACCTGGTTCGCAATACTGGAGGTATGAACCAACTGAGCGACCAATCCTTTCGTTTGCTTCCGCCGAAGCAACGTCTTGCAAAGGGATTGGTGCCACTTGAGAAGCTTATTGAAGGACTTTTTGGCATTTCGGTAAAGGTGGTGGATGACAGGGATGCTATCCGGCTTGAAACCGCTGAAAGTCGGGATGGGCATAAACTGATTCCCTATCTTGAAACCGGTTTTATACAGGAATACATAAATTGGGTCTGCGGGGGCAAACCACACCCGGTCAACATGATTGCTCAGACACCTGGCTGGAGCATCCAGATTGGGAAGCAGCCCTTGGAGTCGTAAAAAGAAGCCCTCATGAGAGGGCTTTTGCTTTAATCGCGTTTCCAGCGCCGCTGTCGGTAACGATCGTAATCTGGAACGTTGCGCTCGTAGGTGCCGTCCATCAGATTGGAAGAAATGAGGAAATCTGCGGAGGATCGGTTGCAGGCGAAGGGGATGTTCCAAACGACGGCCATGCGCAACAACGCCTTGACATCCGGGTCATGCGGCATCATTTCAAGCGGATCCCAGAAAAAGATCAAAAAATCGACTGTACCACCTGCGATCATGGCACCGATTTGCATGTCACCGCCCAGCGGGCCACTTTGCAGGCAGGTGATCGGCAGGTCGAGCGCCTTGGCCAGCATCTTGCCGGTCGTGCCGGTAGCGAAGAGCTGGTGGCCTGCCAGCAGCTCACGATTGAACTTGGCCCACTGTAGCAGGTCATCCTTTTTATTGTCATGGGCGACAAGCGCGATCTTCTTGGAAGAATCAAGGGGGATTGTTTTATAATCCATGGATACACCTATATTAATTTCATTTTTTTAGGGATCTGTAACTCGGGGTTGTCAGCTCAGGGCAAATGCAACGGCTGCTTTTGCGTGAATGTCAGTCGTATCATAGACCGGAATAGAGATATCCTTTTGTTTGACCAGAAGAGGAATCTCCGTGCATCCCAGAATGATGCCGTCAGCGCCAGAATTAATCAGGTTGGTAATAATTTTATTGAAATATTCTTTTGAGGCTGGATTGATTTTCCCAAGGCACAATTCATCATAAATAACCCGATGGATGATCCCCCGTTCTTCTTCATCTGGTATGACCACATCGACCCCGTATCGTTCAAATAGTCGACCTTTGTAGAAATCCTGCTCCATCGTGAATTTTGTGCCCAGCAGTCCGACTTTCTTTAGACCATCCTTCCTGATCTGTTCTGCGGTCGCATCAACCACGTGAAGAAGTGGAACCCCGATGGACTTTTGAACATCGTCTGCCATTTTGTGCATGGTGTTGGTGCATATGAGTATGAATTCTGCGCCTGCATTTTCCAAACTTCGAGCTGCAGCGATCATTAAATCAGTTAATTCTTCCCACCGGCCTTCGTGCTGTAGTTTTTCCACTTCTGCGAAATCAACAGAATATAGGATGGTTTTTGCGGAATGAAAACCGCCAAGGGTCTGCTTGGTTTCTTCATTAACTATCCGATAATATTCCAGGGACGATTCCCAGCTCATGCCACCGATCAGGCCCATGGTTTTCATGTTTGCTCCTATCACATCATACAGATCCGGGTTTACGCGCGCTGAATATCGCATGGCCGGCAAATAACCAGTTGACATCGATGCCTGAAAATCCAACATCCTCAAGCCATTTTAGCTGACTGAAAATGGGAGAAGGTTTATCAATATCTTCGGGATCCAGGTAACGGTGCATATTCCAGCATTCAGTCTTGAAGAAGTTGAATGCCTGGTCGTCACCATCGAGTTTTAATGATCGTTGACGGACTGCCTGGTCCCATTCTTCGGCGGCCAGATTCTTTCCCACCATCCCAACCACCTCAAGCACATCTGCGATAATGAGAACACCACCAGGAACAAGCATTTGGAAAACATCTCGAAATAGGGCGTGTTTTTGGGCTCCCGACAGATGATGGATCGCCAGGGAAGAAATGACAGCATTGACCGGGGCGGTTAATATCCTCCAGGAAGTGGAGGCCAGATCAAAGGGCTCACATTGAAAGCGACCATTAAAGCGATCCAACCTGCTTCGCGCCCGGGCAAGCATTTCAGGTGATCCATCAAAAGCCCGGATCGTATATGAAGGATAGGTATTAAGGATTACCTCTGCCAGAAGGCCTTCACCGCAGCACAATTCCAGGATGGTTGACCCGCGGTTTAAATCCCCCAGGAGCGCTGCGATCCTTTGCATCTGTTCTTCACGCTCGGGAACGAAGTATCGCCCATAATCCAGGAATTGTCTCGATAGGTCTTCAGTCCAATGCTTGGTATTCTCGATGTCTTCCATGATCGTAATTATTCAGATCCTCTTTAGTATAAGTATACGTTGGATGATGAAAAACAAAAAGACACTCCTCAATGATGAGTGTCCTTAGTGGTGATTAGCTCCTCGTCGAGGACTCGAACCTCGAACCTAGCGGTTAACAGCCGCCCGCTCTGCCAATTGAGCTAACGAGGAAGGCGTGGTGTATTATACGGAAGGGCGGGGGGTGTGTCAAGTACCAGCCGGACAGGTATCGGCCGCCCCCACCTCATCAGGGTTTCCATTTGCCGATATCCGACCAGGCATAATCCAGGTGCGACATTGCGACCATACCGAGTTTCCTGCGGATGCGCTCGCGGGCAGCCATCATGAGCTCCACCCCGCCCAGCTCATTCAGGCGCTGACCGATCCGGCGCGCCTCGAGATTGTGGCAGCGGAAATCGAACTGCCCGCCCGGATGTTCGGACAGGTACCCATCCTTTTTGCCGACCCCAATCAATTCCACGATCCGGCGTTCGGCTTCCTGGCGGTTTTCAGAGCTTAGGTCTTTGGGCAACGGGTTTGGGAACATTTTATCGAAGATGGACATGGTTGCATCACCTTTATGATTGCATGGATGTGGTTATTATACCTTTTGGCTGACAGGTCCCCATTAGACTTATAATGAGAGACATCATGGACGTTATGCTCCCGGCACCCGTGTGGGTGTCCACCACTGCGGACTTTCAAGCCATGCTCGATGAGCTGATGTGTTCATCCATCGTTGCCGTGGATACGGAATCGAACAGCCTGTTTGCCTACCATGAACGGGTCTGCCTGGTGCAGGTCTCCACCCAGCGGACGGATTACCTGGTTGACCCGCTGGTTGTGGATATCAAAGCGCTCGATGTTTTATTTGATTCGCCGAAGATCGAAAAGGTCTTTCACGCTGCCGAATATGACATCATTTGCCTGAGGCGCGATTACCATTTCAACTTCTCCAATATTTTCGATACGATGATCGCCTCACGCCTCCTCAAAAAAGTGGCTTTGGGGCTGGGAACCTGCCTGGAGGAGGAGTTCGGTGTGATCGTGGATAAACGTCACCAGCGTGCTGACTGGGGCGAGCGCCCGATCAAGCCTTCCATGCTTGAATATGCGCGCATGGATACCCATTACTTGATCCCTCTGCGCGGACTGCGTGCAGCCGAGTTGAATGCTGCTGGTTTATGGGATCTGGCGCAGGAGGATTTCAGACGGTTGGCTGAATCAAATGGAACCGCGCCAGTCCGGCCTGACTGCTGGTCAGTGGCCGGCAAGGACAAGCTTGAACCACAGAAAATGGCCGTCCTGCAGGGGCTGGTGGAGTACCGCGAGCGGGTTGCAAAATTACTTGATCGCCCGGTCTTCAAAGTGATGAGTGATCAGTGTCTGGTCACGATGGCGTGCGAGCTTCCGGCAAACCGCAGTCAGCTGGAAAAAAGCGGAGCCCTCTCGGAGAAGCAAATGCATCGCTACGGCCATGACCTGCTGACAGTCATCCGTCAAAGCAGCAATCATCCAGTCCCAAAACGCAAATCCAATCATCGACCGTCAGAAGAGTATCTAAAGCGGTATGAAAAGCTCAAGCGCTGGCGTGTGGAGAAAGCAACAGAACTGGGACTAGAATCCGATGTGATCCTACCGAAGGATATCCTGCGCGGGATTGCTGATTTGCACGAGGTGACACCTGCAACATTACGGGAAGTGATGCAAAGTACCCCATGGCGATATAAGAAATATAGCGCCATGATACTGAAGTTATTGAATGGTGAAACACAGAAAGGGATGAAATGAAACTGCATTTTCTCGGAGCAGCCCAAACTGTGACCGGTTCTCAATACCTGCTGGAGGTCAACGGCGCGCGGTTGCTGTTGGAGTGCGGTTTATTCCAGGGAAGGCGGGCTGATACTTATGAGCGCAACCGCACCTTCACTTTCGACCCGACCGGCCTGGATGCCATGATCCTGTCGCACGCCCATATCGACCATTGTGGCAACCTGCCCAACCTGGTAAAACGCCAATATAACAAGCCGATCTATGCCACCTCTGCCACGGCCGACCTGACCGATATCACCGTGCGCGATTCTGCGCATATCCAGGAGTCGGATGCCGAATACCTGAATAAGAAACGCAAGCGCAAAGGTCTGCCCCCGGTCGAACCCTTGTATACGGTGGCGGATGCTGAGGGTGTCAAGCCACTTTTAGTCGAGAAACTTTATGATGAAGAGTTTGAACCCATCCCGGGCGTGATTGCCCGCCTGATCGAAGCCGGGCATATCCTGGGTTCCGCGGCGGTGTCCCTCCAGATTAAAGAGAACGGAAAGCAAACACACCTGTGGTTCTCGGGTGATATTGGCCGGCCCGGAATGCCGCTCCTGCGCGATCCGCAACTGCCGGGGAACGTTGACATCCTCATGATGGAATGCACCTACGGCGATAAACCCCACCCCAATCCGGAGCTGGCCTTTCAGGAATTCCGTGAGACGGTCATTCGGACCGTGGCGCGCGGAGGTCGGGTCATCATCCCGGCTTTTGCTGTCGGGCGCACCCAGGAGCTGGTTTACCTGCTGCATCACATGAGTGACGAAGGGTTGATCAGAAATTTACCGATCTTTGTTGACAGTCCCCTGGCAGTAGCGGCCTCACTGGTTTTCAAGAAACACACGGAATGCTATGATGACGAAACACGCCAATTCGTCCTGGATAATCGTCACCCGGCGCTGGATTTCGACCTGTTGACTTATATAACCGATGTGGAAGACTCCAAGGCTTTGAACACGCGCAAAGGACCCATGATCATCATCTCGGCTTCGGGTATGGCAGAGGTTGGGCGCATCCTGCACCATTTGAAGAATAATATCGAAGACCCGCGTAACACGGTGGCGATCGTGGGTTGGCAGGCACCTGATACCTTGGGCAGGCGTCTGGCAGAACGGCAGAAGAAAGTGCGCATTTTCGATGAGGAATATACGGTCAATGCCGAGGTGGTCACGATCGGTGGTTTGTCGGCACATGCCGGCCAGGATCTGCTGGTGCAATATGCGCTGGCAGCGCAACCCTCCAGACAACTCATCCTGGTGCATGCTGAGCCAGACGCTGAAAACGCTTTCGTGAGCAAGATACAGGGCGGGATTTCCACCCCCATCAGTTATCCCATCATTGGAGATGTGATCGATCTTTAAAAAGTCCTGATATAATTCCAACCCGTACGGAGAGGTGCCGGAGTGGTTGATCGGGGCGGTCTCGAAAACCGTTGTGGCCCTTTGGACCACCGTGGGTTCGAATCCCACCCTCTCCGCCATTTTTTTACTTCCAGTCACCTGATCCATCAATCAAAAAAACAGCGCCATGGTTTTCACCATGGCGCTGCTGTAGAACAAAATTGGTACTTACACCGTACCGTAGACTAATGCCGCGATGAGAATTCCAACCAATACAGACACAACCGCGCCAAGAATAGTGGGAAGCGTGAAGGAATGGTCGATAACAAATTTACCCATCTTCGTCGAACCCGTACGGTCGAATTCGATTGTGGCGATCTGCGAGCCGTTGATCGGGAACAGGTAAATGCCGATCACCGCCATCCACATGGCAATCAGGAATTGAGATGGGATGCCGATCGCGATGCCAATGGGCATCAATGCTGCTGTGGTGCTGGATTGGCTGGTGGTCAGTGCGCCAACGACAAAGATGGCTAACGCAAACATCAGCGGTGCGGTTTCAGCTACACCACCCAGAGCGGTGACGATTGTCTCTTCATGTGCCGCAATGAAGGTGTTGGCCAGCCAGGCAATACCGAACAAGGCGACCATGGAAACCAGACCGGAGTCAAAAACCTGGCTCTTGGGGATCTGGCGGACATCCGCCTTGCCAAACAGGATGATGCACAGGGCGACGATCATCATGATGATTTGAATTAAAGTGGTCATCGAGAGCGGTCCGGCATCTTCTCCAACGCCCACCACCGGGCGCAGATTTTCGAACAAGCCAAACATGATAATCACTCCGACACCAGACAGGAAGATCAGGGCGCTCCTTTTCGCGCTTGGGGGGAGTACTTTGTCTTCTTTTACGGTTTTTTCGACTTTGATCAAACCAGCCTCTACGCGCTTCTTGTACTCCGGATCCTCTTCCATTTCCTTGCCAAGCTTGTTCTGAACCAATGCCATCACACCAATGGCGACCAAGATGGAAGGAATGACGATGATCAGGATGTCGGTGATATCGAAACCCGTGGGTTCCATCAAGCCGACCATGACGGCCATGGCCGCGGAAACCGGGCTGGCCACGATGGCCATTTGAGAGGCGGTGGATGATACCGCCAGCGGCCGCTCAGGACGCACCTTGAACCTGTACGACGTTTCCTCGATCACCGGCAACAGGGAGAAATAGATGTTGCCAGTTCCGGCGCCCATGGTGAAGATCGCCGAAATATAAGAGGCAATGTAGGTGATGTTCTTGGGTCGCTTCTGGATGATATTCTTGGCAATTTGAACCAGCCAGTCAATACCTCCCGCTACCTGCATGGCACCCGCGGCGCTTACGACCGCGAGCACGATCAACATGGCCGAGATGGGTTGGTCACCAGGTGTGACACCCATGAAGGCCAGGACCAGGACACCTGCTGCGCCCCACATACCGATGGTCATGCCGCCGGTACGGACGCCCAGGAAGATGGCGATTAGCACCACCAGTCCATGGATCCAGATAAGTGTAGACTCAGGCATTTTAATAAACTCCTTTCAAAATATTTTTGATTGAAAAATGCATATCAGTAAGAACACTAAACTCGGTTTTAGGTTGTGACCAGTGCCATCACCAGACGAGCCGCGTCAAACAAGTCCTTGATGGCGATGTATTCCTCCTTCATATGCTCATTTGCCATTCCAACAGAAACGGGTACCGCCTGTACTCCACCTCGATTGAGGTGATTGGCATCCGTGCCGCCACCAGAGGGTTTCGGATTGGCTTTCAAACCCAGCGCTTCGCTGGCCTTGACCATGGCAGCATAGGGCAGACTGTCAGGTGTCATGACATAGCCCTGGTAGACATCTTCAGATCCGATCTCCACCGTGGCACCCCAATGCTCGGCGGTCTCTTTCCAGGCCGTATTCATTTTCTCAGTTTGGACTTCCAGTTTGGCAAGGTTGCGACTGCGCGCCATGGCCTCAATGACTGTCTCGTCAGCCACGACGTTGCGTGCGCTTCCCCCGTGGAATGTGCCGATATTTGCCACGGTCTCCTCGTCAATACGTCCGAGCGGCATTTTGGTTATGGCATCCGCTGCCACAGCGATCGCGCTGATACCCTTTTCGGGCGAGACCCCGGCGTGGGCTCGTTTACCATGAACGGTCACGGTGAAATATCGTGAATAGGGCGCGGTGTAGGTAAATGTTCCGATCGGGCCACCGGTATCCAGGACGAAGCCATATTTGGATTTAAGTTGTGATGTATCCAAGGCTGCCCCACCACGAGTGCCGACCTCTTCACTAACTGTAATCACGATCTCAATCGGACGATGAGGGTATTCCGGATGCTCCTTGAGCTGGTTGATCGTCTCAATTTGAATGGCGATACCCGACTTATCATCCGCTCCCAATATGGTTGTGCCATCGGAGTAAATCACCCCATCGCGTATGACCGGTTTGATGCCAGTGTCGCTACCGGCTGTATCCATATGGGTGCTCAGCATAACTGGGTCGCCTTCCCCGGGGTAGCGGGCAATCAGATTTCCAATTTGATCAAAGGTCACCTGGCAACCCAATTCAGAAAAACGATTCTTCAGGTGTTCGCCGATGGCTTTTTCCTGGCCGCTTGGGCTGTCTATCTGTACCAGTTCCAAAAAAGTCTGGACGAGACGTTCCTGGTTAACTGATTCGGTTGTTTTCATAATATCTCCTCTTTTTGATAATGATTGTCTGTTTCTTGATCGTTCAGATGTTATGGGACTCTAAAAGCAAAGTCACCAATCCTGCTGGAAATATTCCAGATTGCCTGGTTATTAAACACCAAATATGAAATTAAACCCCCCTACAATTCATTGCCATAACGCGGAAAATCCCGTCGATGTGGATACTGCCACTTCTGGATCGTTATTATTTATCACCGGATATTTTTAGCAGAATTATCCTGGCAGCGATCCGATATCGACACAATTTAACTAAAGTCATTATATAGACTTCACTCTCAGTCTATAACACCCTGTTGACTAGGTTTAATACTTATCCAATCGGCTAGGTATTATTATCCAATTGGCTAGGGATTCCTTGAAAGCTTATAATTGTTTCTATGAGGGACAATATAAGTTGTGGGTATAGATTTATGTCATCGTCAATCCACTTACCCACCTGTATTAATCCGGTTTTGCTAAAATATGAACTAATCATTCGCTCAGCTGCCTATCCATGATTGAGGGGAGATAAAGATGGCCGGATATCTCTTCGGTCCGGGTTACCTGGGCAACTACCGGGTCTGCGAACGAAAAAAACATCATCAAGCTGCTGTGAGTTTATAAGATATACTGCTTTCTAGCTATGAATAGAGTATCAAAATGATCACATTCCTCGATGGTCCCGGATTCCTGGGTACGTTTGCAGGTTTCCGGGCGGATCTCTCCCTTTTACTGATTGTGGTTACTGCTATCTTGTTCACGATCGGTTGGAGATTGGCAGTCCGTGAAAGATTTGATTCACATCGGGTCACCCAAAACCTGGCCGTCTGCTTGAATGCATTGATTGTTCTTTTAGCTATGCTGGGTATTTTTATCAGGAGTTACCTGCCTGCGATCCCGGGAAATATAGATAACCGGGTGATCGCATTGATCACTTTACACGCGGTTGGGGGAACCTTGGGCTTGCTCTATGGCATCTATGTTGTTCTGGTCGCAGATAAAATTTTGCCAACAAAGCTAAGATTTACAAACTTTAAGCCAATTATGCGAATCTCTTATATTTTATATTTGCTTCTAACCCTGGGAGGAATCGGTCTCTATCTGACATTGTATGTGTAATAATCGATTATTTAATTACTGAATAAAGCAAGTATGTATTAATTTTGTAGAACCGACTAATTAGTGGGGGCTGGCTTAGGGGATAAAAAGCCTTGAAAAACCATCATACGGAATTAAAGGGATTAACGTGAAGTCGATCTGCCTTTCTTCCACCAGGGGCAATGATTGGATTACCGACCGCGCTTCTTTAATATCTTCACATTCAAGCATAAGTACGGCAGCATGCCGTTCTGCCTGGAAATAGGCTTCGCGAATGATGCCTTGTTTATAGAGCTCCCAAACCCTTAAAGCCTCGTTTCTTAATAAAGCTTGCACTTGATTCGATTGCGCTCCGGGGCATTCATTTTCGATTGCTAGAATTTTCATGCGTCCATCTCCAAAAATCATGGTTATTCGTCTGGAATAATTATAAGCATAGTAGCATTTGAATTTCGTGTGGCCTGGTTTATATTAGTTATGATTAAATTGGACAAAAAATAGCCCTCGGAGGGCTATTTAATATGCAACGCAAAAAGATTTCAAACGGTTTCGAGCACCGGGACCATTTTATCCAGTACGATCTCGAGCGCCATGGTGTGGCTGCAGCGCTGACGAGTCTGGAAGAAATCACAATCGCATTGCCAGGTGCCATCGGCATAGCGGACTGTATGGCTGTTGTTCTCTCCGGTCATGGTCACGGTGAAATCATTGAACTGGATGCGGTCCCTTTCCTCGGCATACCGTTTTGCTTTTTCGATTTTACCAATCAATCCATAATCCATTTTATCTCCTTGTAATTAAAGATAAAAAGACACGCGGTATTTCACGCGTGTCCGGTCATGACTGAAATTTCTCGACTATGGCAATCAAGTATCGCATAATGGTTTAGTCTTTATCCAGTATACATCATTAATCGATTATGTCAAACCCCCTCGAAGTTTTTTTCCAGGATCAAAGCATCTTCACCACCAATGTAGTACTTCTCCCAGACGCTAGTCTGATGATATCCCAATTTAAAATAAAGGCAGATGGCTGCGTCATTTGAGCGTCTTACAGCCAGCTTGATCTTTTTAACATTCATCTGCATTTCACAGGAACTGATAAGGGCGGTGGCGATGCCGCTGTGGCGCTCATTGCTGGTTACCGCCAGGGTGGCGATCCACCCAGTACCATCGTGTTTACGGATCTCACCAGCAACAAAGCCAACCATTTTACCGTTAATAACAGCTTTTAACCGGATAACAGACGGTAAGCTCAAAATACCGAGCACATCCCAGATTGGCCAGGCATCCACTGGAAAGCACTCATTCTCAAGCTGGCGCAACTCATTAAAGTCGCGCCAGCTTGCTTCTTCTATCTCAAATCTGTCAATCACGCCAAGTTATTTACGACTCTTCAGGAAGTCTGTCAGGAGACCGGTGAATTCCATTGGGAAAATGTACTTGGTGGCCGGATTGTTGCCAATATTTTTTAAAGTATCAAAGTATTGCAATGTGACAGTGCGCGAATCCAGCTTTGAAGCGGCGGTGTTGATCTCTTTCAATGCAACGGAGTATCCTTCGGCTCTGCGCACCTGAGCTTCCTTATCGCCTTCTGAGCGCAGGATGGTGGCTTGTTTATCACCTTCCGCTTTCAAAATAGCTGCCTGCTTCTCGCCTTGGGCCACGTTGATGGCGGCTTCCCGTGTACCGGTGGATTCGGTAACCACTGCGCGACGGGTGCGCTCAGCAGTAAGCTGGCGGTTCATGGCATCCTGGACTTCACGGGGTGGGATGATCTCGCGGATCTCAACGTTGGTAACCTTGACGCCCCAGCGCTCAGTCACCTCATCCAAACGGGTGCGCAGCATGCTGTTGATGTGTTCGCGCTCAGACAGGACACTGTCCAGCAAGATACCGCCGATGACGGAGCGCAGCGTGGTGGTAGCCATACCCTGGGCAGCCGCTTCAAAACTGCCGACCTGCACGACGCTATCGGTGGGAGACAGTACCTTGAAATACCACAGAAAATCAACAGAGATAGGTGCGTTATCCTTGGTGATCGAGGTCTGGTGAGGGATTTCCCTTACCTGCTCGCGTAGATCAACCTTAACTGCCCGGTCGATGAATGGGATCAGCAGGACCAGGCCCGGACCTTTATCGCCAATACAGCGACCCAGGCGGAAGATCACCAGGCGTTGATATTCTGGAACGATTTTGATCGCGTTCACCAGAACTACGATGATCAGTAGAAATAGACCCCCGACCAGGCATAAAATCAATGTGCTCGAAGTATTCATATAATTTGCCTCCGATATCTTTCTAATTGTCTTTGATTTCTTCAACCTCAAGAATGAAACCTTGTTTGCTGATGACTTTAACCTGCGTATTGGCTGCAATAGGCTTCTTACTGTGCGCGCTCCACTCTTCCCCACCAACGTAAACAGAGCCTTCATGATGAATCTCGGTACGTGCTACACCGGTCAATTTCGTTAGATCCTTGGTATTGGAAGGCTGCCTGCGCAAAGCTTCCATCCCTTTTCGCACTACAATCCAGAAAAATCCGACGATAAGAATGGAGACGATGGTAGCCAGGATTGGATTGACCACCGGCTGCCACCAGACATCCGAGCTGAATAGGAAAACCGAGCCTATTATAAAAGCCAGGGTAGCGGCGAGCAGGTAATACCATTTACCGGATTTGCGTACGGCGTAGATGAACGGCACGACACCTACAACCAGAAGGATCAAGGCCCATAAGTTGAAAGGCTGGTTGGCGATCTCAAACCCGGCAAAGATTAAAAGGGCGAAAGCCAGCACCTCCAAAATACCTGTACCGGGAGCAGTCATGGCCATAATAGCCAGCGCAAAACCAATCACCAGCGCCAGATAAGCGATATTGGGATCAATCAAGAAATCCATAAAATATTTCCTTTCATGTTTTAATATTATACAACCAATCATGACTGGACGCCTGCGGAACGCAGGTACCTGCTATAATTATTATCATTTTTATGGAGGTCGGATTGTTCCAATCTCTTGGTCGCGGGTGGACATTTCTGCGGCAGAGCTGGTTGCTCGGCCAAAGGAGTCCGGTTGTGCTTTTCCCAATATTGGCTGGTTTGGTTCTGTCGGTGATAATCCTTTTAATTATGTCACTGCCGCTCGGGGGGTTAATCCTTTATATCCGCAAGGATCCTCTGGGCCAGGTCGCGATCGGAGCTGTGATCGGTTTGATCCTGGTCATCCTCGTGGCTGTTGCCAATACAATGCGGCTGATGTCATCCAATTTATCCGGTACGACATTGTCCGGACAAAAATCGGTTACTTCGGATGCCTGGGATCGGGTTTCAGTATTGGGGGGGGGTATCTATTGGATGGGGCTTGGATACCCGGTCTATCGTTTATGGCTGGCGCTCCGGCGTTTGTTCCGTTCTTCAAAAAGCATTGAGTGGGAGGATGCCGAGCATCTTTTAATACCGGTGCTCGCCAATGAAACCGTCAGTATGCGGGAAGCGCCCGGGCGAATTACTAAAATGCAGGTTCAGAACTGCGTATTTACTGCAGACAGTGTGGGCATCCGTATGACAGCAGCGCTTCTCACGCTGGGTGCAATGATGATCGGCCTAGCAGCCGGTTTGGGTGTAGCCTGGGTGGTACTCGCGAACGGGCAGGATGCCAGTCTTTCTAGAGCGTTGGCATTTGGACTGGCAGCTTTACTGGTCACTGTTTTTACATTACCGGTGGCATTGTATTGCAGTTATGCCATTACCTTATTCCACACCTGTCTTTACCAGTGGGGGATAAACGTTCAAGATGCCCGCAAGGGAGAGGTCTCTGCGAGTACGGCTGTTCCGGATCCATTGGCAGTCGCACTGGGAATTCGTTCGGGCAGGTAACTCTTGCAGCAGATCAGGCGCGAGTTATTGACCTGGGAGGATGTCGACAAACTGGTCGATCACCTGTTATCGCAGTTTAATACCGAATATGAAGCCATGCTGATGGTCAGCCGTGGGGGTATCATCCCGGGAGGTATGCTCTCTGAAGCCATGCACATCCTGAATATCTTCACGGCTGCTGTTGAATTTCCTCCGGTGGCTGTGGAAAAGAATGCTCGTTTGCTAGCCTGGCCGCGGTTCCTTCAGTTCCCCGAAGAGGGACTGCTGATAGGCAAGCGTATCCTGATTGTGGATGACGTGTGGGGCTCTGGACGAACTCTAACCTCTGTGCGTAACAGGGTGGCCAGTGCCGGAGGGCTGCCACATACCTGTGTCCTGCACTTCAATCCCTACCGGAATTTGTTTGAAAAATGTCAACCAGACTATTACGGGGCAATCACTGATGCCTATATTGTCTACCCTTGGGAAATTCAGCGCGGGCAGGAAGGCGTCCTTCTGGAACCTTGATCTAGTTAAGTGTAATCATCGAACCACGCGCAGTTTTGGTAACCTCGATGCGGGTCGGGAAGGCATCTTTGATCTCATCCATATGGGTGATGACCAGTATTTTGGCAAAGTCTGGACGGATGATGTTGATGGCTTCGATCAGGCGCTGGCGACCACTTGCATCCTGGCTGCCAAAGCCCTCGTCGATCACAAGCGTCTGAAGTCTTGCGCCGGCCCTCTGAGCCAGCACCCGTGAAAGTGCCAATCGGATGGCAAAGTCTATACGGAAAGCTTCTCCCCCCGAATACATTTCATAATCACGTGTCCCGCTGGCATCACTGATAATGATATCCAGCGTTTCGCGTTTATCATCACGATTCTTGTCCTTATAATCGCGCAGGGTGGAAAAACGCACGGACATGTTGCCATCACTGAGTTGGTCAAGCAACCGGTTTGCCTGGGCTTCAATCTCAGGCAGGGCTTGTTCGATAAGCAAAGCGGGGACACCATCTTTCCCGAAAGCGCGTTCCAACGTGTGCAATTCGGAGATCCGGACAGTCGCTTCTTCTCTCTCAAGATTATAGCTGTCCAACCGTGCTCGCAACGTGTCGAGCACCTCAACCTTCTGACGGGCGGCACCAACTTCCATGTGTTGCTGGCGTTCGCGTTCCTGGAGGTCCAACATCTCGTTATAAGCTTTTTCCACATCCGGCAGACCTTCCAGCACCTCTGCCTGGCGCGTTTCGGCCTGTGATGTATCTTCCTCCAACCGCTTTAGATTGGTTTGCTCCTTTACCAATTGTTCACGATATCCAGTGATCTCGCGTTCAAGGGGCACTAGCGCGGATCGTGCGTTCCCAAGCGCGTTGAATTCCTCCTCGCTAGATTTGCCATCCTGAATGTATTTTTTGGTTGTTTCGTGTGCGGCAGCATCATACCCGAGAGATTTGGCTTCCTTATCGATCGTTTGAAGCTCTTTACGAGCATAATGTGCATAAGAGTTATTCTTTAGGCCGGCTTCCAATTCGGATAGATGAGGTGCACCGGTAGAAGACCATTCCGAAATTTGCTGGCGGATCTGTTCCTTGCGACTCTCATGCTGGTCATGTAGCCGGGTTGCTTCACGCAAGGTCGCATCCAGGGTTGTGAGGGTACCCAATTCTGCCTCCAAACTGCGGATGGACTCACCAATTTCGTTCAGTTCTTTCTGATTCTGACGGTACGTGTCGCCTAGTTTCTTTCCCTCTTTGATTAATAAGGTGATCAGTTTTTGTCTATCGTTCGGGCTGAGTGGCTGTCCGCAGGTTGGACACTCGCTGCCCTCGACCGGCTCGAGATTTTTGATGCGTTCATCCAGCTCCAGCATGGAAGCGCGGTAACGCACGTTATCCGCCTGGAACTCTGCGCGTTCGCGTTCCTTCTGTTTTAGATCGGCTTCCAGGGTGGATTGCTTGAGGATTCCTGCGTTGGCGTCCTTTAAGGCATTTTCAATGGATTCGTCTTCAGCCACTAGCCGATTGAGTTCCTTTTCTGATTCCTGAATCACAGCCCTGATACTCTCAAGCTGCTGTCGCTCAGACTCAAGGCGGACACGCTCTGTTTCAATGGACATTTGGGGCGCATTGCGCCGTTCCTGGATATCACGGAACTGCGTCGCTTGTACCTCAAATGCTTCAAGTTTTACGACAGCTTCCTGATAGGCTTGGTGGGCGGCGCCGATGCGCCCGGCTTCAACCACTAATATTTCAAGATGGGACTTTTCCTCCCCGCGCTGGGCGATCAGAGTGGATAGTTGATTCACCGACTCACGGGTGGCATCTCGCTGGTTTGACAGGGTCAAAACCAGCTTTTGTTGTTCTTTCAATTGTGCTTCAAGCTGCTTGAGATTGTCAACAACTGCTGATTGCGATCGCAGTAGATTTGTAAGTCCAGCCAACTCACCCTCAAGCTCATCCAACCGCTTGAGGCGTTCAGGTTCTTCCGCCAACTCAGTGTTGATCTCCTGGATCAGTCCATCCAGACGGTTGAGGTTGTCTTCGTGTCCTTTACGCCACTCAGCAGCACAATCGTGATATTGATCCCAGATATCCAGACCCAGGATGCTGGACAGGATGCGCTTTCGATCAGCCGGGCGCTGTATGGCGAACAGGTCCGCCTTCCCCTGCAGAAAGAAGGAAGCGTTCGTGAAGGTATCATAATCCATGTGCAGGGTTTGCTGAATGGCCGCCTCGGTTTCACGGATACCTTTTTCGGTGAATGGTTTCCAGCTGCCGGTAGTACCAGCGACGCCTGCCTGGAATATCATAAACTCCAGGGAAACGGGTTTGTCGCGTGTCTTGGCGCGCTGAATGCGGTAGGTATTCCCTTCGTATATGAAATCAAAGGTGACCTCGGCCGCATTGGTTTTACTGTGAATCAGGGAGTCATCCCGCTTGCGTGCCACACCGAACAAAGCCCAGGTGATGGCATCCAGGAGAGAGGATTTGCCAGCACCGTTGCTACCCGATATGCAGGCTACATCGAAACTCTGGAAATCCAGTTCCACCGGGTCCAAGTAGGAAATGAAGCCTGAAAGGCGTAAAGACAAAGGAATCATAACCCGAACCCCAGCTCCTTCATGATCCTGGATTCATCCGCCTTGCTGCCGGTCTTGCCGAGTAATTCCTTCCAGAAGATATCGTCATAACGGCGGGATCGGATGACCAATGGCATGGGCACACCCCAACCCAATAGGATGACTTCCTCCTTGGGCTGCAGTCGGGCAAGCATACCGCGCAAGTCGTCACGCCCGGCCAGGCCGGCCAGGACAGAATGCACATCATCATCGTCACCCAGCCAACCGCAAATGCGCGTTCCAAGCTGGGACATAACCTCATCGTAGATCTGAGAGGGACGCTGGTCAATGACCAATAGAGTGACGCCATATTTTCGCATTTCACGTGCAATGGTATTGAACGTTGTCTGGGCAGCCATCTCATGATTGAGTAGTTTGTGGGCTTCCTCCAACACGATCACCAGCGGCCTTGGTTCAGTAGCTTTCTCCGGATGACTGCGGTGGGCGTTGGTTAAATCCACCCATTTCTCGCGGATACGCCGGGTCAGCATGTTGGTGACCAGCAAGTAATCCAGGTCATTTTCATGTTCACCAAAGGAAAGGACGATATTTTGTCCACCTTCCAGAGATTTTATAATCTCATTCAAACCGTTGGCAGCGGGCTGATCCACCAGGTAGGTGAGGTGGAAAAGCCGATTCATTTTACTGTGAAGACTGGCAGCTGCAAGTGTGTTGACATTGTTTTCCAGCGCCCAGCCTTCGACACTGTCCGGTGCTGGAATTCGTTTACCGTTTTCATCCTCGATCATGTTTCCGGGTTTCATGGCTTTGAAAGTGCTGAACCAGCCGTTCCTTCCAAAACTGGCAACCAGGGCATCCAACGTAGCCGGGGTGGTTTCCTTTAAATTCAATTCCCGGGTTAATAGCTCAATATCCTCCGGCTGGATATCGCTTTCACCGAACTCCAGGTTAAAATCTGCCACTTGTCCACGGATCGTGCCGGAACGGCCCAACCCAACGATTCTCACGTCCGTTGGGAACTTGCCTTTTAAACCGGGCACGCTCAGATGTGTGTCGGAGGCTTGATCGTCCAGTCCGTATTCATTGTGCATGTCAAAAATCAGAAGGGAAGCCAGCTTGGCTTTGATGAGTCCGGAAAGAATGATGCGGGCCAGGAAGGATTTTCCTGTACCGGTGGCACCAAAAATACCTGACGAGCGTTGGATCAGTTTTGCAAGGTCAACGCACACCGGATGCCCTTGCTCACGGGTACTGCCGATGCGGAAGAAGCCTTTTTTTGATTCCTCACCGAAGATCTCGGCCACATCCCCCGCTCCTGCCAGCAGTACTTCGGCGTGGTGGGATGGAATTGTCTTTACTGGGATCGGTTGCGCACTGGCCGAATTACGATTCTCGAACCAGGTTTTATAAGCCTGGCTGCCCGGCTCGGGACCTATCTCAAGCATGAGTGTGGGCAGAACTTCCAGGTTGGTGAAAAGGGTTTGCCCCTGAAGCAAGTCTGATAGGGCTGGCTGAAAACGTTCTCCAACCTGCTCATCAGCGAAGCGGGGGTCGGTTGCTCCCAGTTCAAGGTTGGTGATCAACCCGTAGAATTGCCAGGCGTTGCAGCGGATGACCACAAAGCTGCCCTCCTGGACTTCCTGTGTTGGAACAACCAACCTGACGCGCAGGCAGTCCTTGAGGTTACCTGCAACAATGTAGCCTATCTTTTTTTGACAATCATTCATGGTTGTTTCCATTCCATTCACTCCGTGGGAAGATCGCTTAGGGCATTCATGACATTCATCAAGCCTGGATAATCATCCCGTAGCCGTATGATCAACTCTTTGATGGCACGGGTATACCATTCTGGGTCGCCACAGGCGCCATGAGCCCTCCTGGCCTGGTCAAGGTGAGAGGCTAATAATTCTCCTGTTGGTAATTCTTCGTTACGCAGTATGTGGCGGAAATAACCGAACCTGCCAGCCGAAGTAAACTCACAGATCTCCAGAGGAAGACATTGGTAAATGATATCCAAGCTGGTGGGCGGGATACCCGGCAGCAGGTGTGAAAAGACACCGGATTCCCGCCGGCCAATTGTGATGATACTGATCTCGACTGGCATATTGCGATTATCGCGATTGTCTGCAATGACCTCGGGCGGCAAGGTTTGATTGGTGACCAGCTGGCGCACCAGGCCATCATCATCCACGTGGATGTTATATACCAGGCCAAAAGCCTCCAATCGATTATTGATCGGCACGCGCACCAGGGTTCCAAAGGCGGGCAGGTTTGGCTGGTTGATGCGGCAGCCGGCCACGAAACCCGTCAAGCTTGCCCGCATTAAGCGTCCCACTTCTATCGGTATTTGTGTCATGGATATCTCCCTCTGCCGGGCAGGTCCTTGGCAGATTGCTTGTTCGATTTTACGCCCGCATCCAACCCACGAGCCTGTAATTCTCCGGCCAGCAAGTTTTCGAGTTGTAATGTCTCATCAAACGTGACCATGGCAAGCTCGTGCGCACGATGCAGGATATAAGGATAAGGGCGAGTCCCCATGATCTCGCATTGCCGGAATATGGCCGCATGCAGGTTGTTCAACAGTTGCGGATTTCTTGCACACCAGGCGGGAAACTCCACACGTGCCAGACCTGGTTTTTGTGGGCGGCCAACATTCAAGTAGAAGAAGCATAACTGCAGGTCGTCTTTAAAATGCTGGGCCCATGGTGATTGAATTGCAAAAATCGCGCTGCGATCACCTGGAACAGTTAGTAAACCTGAGAACAGGCAGGCATCCGATACACGGATATTCTCGATCTCCGCCGAAAGGGGATAGTTCGAAACTGGCAACATTTCAAGCGCCAACCGCAACATGCGGTTGACAAGGTCTGACTGAGGTTTATCCACATATCCGGCTGTCAGGATTGTTGCGCTTCGACAATCCCCCAGGATCTGTTTGTATTCGGCCAGCTTTTTCTCGAACCATGCCGTCTCACTGGTTTCGCGGAAAAGCTCCAGAGGTCCATCCGAGATTGTGATCAGTGGAGCAGGATACTTGCACGCCCGGTTATATAAAGCAGCCCGCTCAAGGATGTCCCGCTCAAGCGCGATGAGATCTTCTGTCAAACGCGCATGGTCGGTTTGTTGGTCAAAGTCATCCATTAATTTGGATTCGGATTCGATATCAGGGGGGATATCCAGGCCAGGCTGAATGCAAATGGTCGCCACGTTAATCAAACCAAAATCGACCTGCCGGTGTCGGTTGGGGTTGATCTGGGAACCATCTGCTGCAATTAACAGTAACGGCTCAAAAGTTGTCGGCAGTGTGTAGGCGGTTGAGATTTGTTCCTGGATTGGGATTGCACAACGCAGCGATTTATTGGCCAGGGCTTTTAAATCAACAAGATGATGCAATTCAGTCAGGTGAGACCCAGACTTCATGAGGACGTCCATCAATATGTCAGTCGCATTGTTGAGCGCCTGGTGATATTTCATGGACCGGTTACAGAATTGGTCAGCCTGGGCTTGAATTTGTTGGTAATTTATCGGCATAGATAATTATCGTGTTATAGAACACTTGTTTTATTTTATTGGAGCTTCACCGGCTTGACAAGGGCTTGAGATTTCTGTATGATTCGGACATATTAAGTCTGAATAACATGGAACTTTATTCATATACTTGCGTTAATAGTGTACCATTCAATATTGGAGGAAAAATGCGTAAAAACATGTTCGTCGTCGTTTTACTTTTTGTTATGGCTGCCCTGATTGCTGGTTGTACACCGACTGTTATCGAAAGATCGTCAGAACCTCAACCCGTTGATCGGACGATCTCCGTCAATGGTACCGGCAGTATCACTACCAACCCGGATGTCGCATACATCAGTATTGGTGTTCACACCGAAAGTGCGAACCCGAAGGAAGCCCTTATATCCAATACCTCTCAAGCCCAAGATGTGGTTACTGCCATCAAAGCCCTCGATGTTGCGGATGAAGACATTCAGACCAGCAATTTCAATGTTTATCCCACTTATGAGTATGGTCCAAATGGCGAAACCCTGGGCACAAAATATGTTGTGGATAACACGGTCTACGTTACTGTGCGAGATTTAACCACGTTGGGAGAGATGTTGCAGGCCGTTGTCACCTCGGGTGCCAATAATATCAACGGGATCACATTTGATATCCTTGATAAGGATGCTCTTGCTTCCGAGGCCCGGGTTAAAGCTGTCGAGAACGCTCAAAAACAGGCGCAAGATATCGCGGATGCCGCCGGTGTCGAATTGGGTGATTTGATGTATGTGAATGTTTATTATAGTGGAACGACTTACCCGCAATATGAGGGTAAGGGGGGGGGTGGCGCTTACAGTGCCGACCTGTCTGTACCGGTTTCTGCCGGAAAGATGGTGGTCACCGCTGAAGTAAACATGACCTATAAAATTAAATAACCAGAAATTAAGCGAGATAAAGAAGAGGACCTACTGGTCCTCTTCTTTATTGTTGATTTATGGGATGACATAACTGGCATATACAACCCCATCCGGGGAACGTAGCGTAACGGATTTTCCTGTCTTCCAGATGGCTTTATCAAGATTCCAAAAAAGTTTGGTGACTGTATCGATACCGACCGCGCTGAAAAGTTGAACCTGTCCACCTTGGTTAAGTGTCAAGTCTGGGAAGCTGTAACTGGCACCTTGCCCATCCTCGAGCTTCCAACCAAGCAGATTGACCGACCCATTGCTCTGATTGATGATCTCCACCACCTCGCTGTTCAGCACGCCAGCCCCATAGATATTATCAATCAAGAGATGTATTTCACCGGCCGTTAAAGTTGGTTGTTGGGTTGATAATTGCGCTGGATTGGCTGTGATGCAGATGCCTGGGGTGGGAATAATCACGCTCTGCTGAGGATGGGATCGATCCCACAACCAGTTGATTGCCAAAATGGTTAAGGCAGATACGACAATATTAATCGCAACGAAAAAAAGTGGATTTTCAGTCCTTTGTCTGCGGGGCATTCGATGTCTAAAGGGATGTTGTTTCCACGGACACGGAGGAAGTTGAGGTGCTGTTGGCAACCCGGTCCTCGGCAGTTTGCCACCATTCATCTGGAACTGCAGATTTTGGCAGTGCCAGAAGTGAGTTCCAATCTTTCAACGCCGCATCCGGGTAGCCCAACTTGTCAAGAAGTGTCGCGTGGTAATAATAGTATTGCGCCAGTTCCTCGTCGGTTTTGGCAAACTTGCTGGATTTGTCAACCTGCCTGTAAGCTTCACCCGTATTGTTCATGATCAGGTAAGCCCGGCCCATACCTATTGTCGCTGCAAATGAGTTGGGTTTGAATTCTAGATATTTGCTAAAATCCGCAAGGGCACTCTTCCCATCGGACATATCCAGGTTAATCGTGGCGCGACGAAAATAGGCATCGTCAAGGAGTGGGTCCAATTCCAGTGCTTTGGTGAACAGATCCACTGCCGCGGTATTATCCTTGTTCATTTGATAGACAATACCCAGTCTATAGAGTGCTTCGGCATCTGTCGGTTTATAAACCGTGTAGATTTCCAAATAGGATTGCGAATCACTGTATCTGCCAAGGTCTTGCAAGGCGAATCCCATGGCACGATAAATATCAAGATTTACCACATCCATGCTGTAGGCTTTTTCGGCATTTTCCAATGCCAGTTGGGGTTGGCCCATCACGATATACGCTTCTGCGCGATGCAGCGGGATCAGGGGAGAATCGGGCAGGGAAAATTCTGCGGTGTTCAATGCTTCCAAAGCGGCAACTGGATTATTATTCTTTAAGTAATACGCAGCCAGCGCGATATAAGCATCTCCAAAGCCTGTATCAAGAGTTGTTGCTTTAAGCAGGTCCGCTTCCACATCACTTTCGGGATCTTTTGCCAGGTTGGTGAGTGCCCGGCTCAGGTAGGTCGGGGCGAATTCCGGGTTAAGCTTAATAGCTTGATTTAATTCCTTCAGCGCTTCTGTATATTTTGCTTGTCGACGGTAGATCTCACCGATCCTGTAATAAATATCCACCGCTTCTGGTTCGGTAGAGAGCGCTTGCCGAAGATACTCAATCGCTTTGTCCCACTCACCTTCATTAAATGAACGAAGGCCGGCACTGTATGATTCCGTACGTGGGTGGGGTGTAGCCACATATAAGGGCGTAGGAGTGTAAGTGGCCACCATGTTAAGCCATAACGGAGTCGGTGTGGGTTGGGAGATATCCGATGTGAAGGCTGCGGTCCCCAACCCGGTATAAGTGGCCGTAGGTCTGGGTGTATTTATTGAAAATACGACCGCCCCCGTATTCGGGTTTTTGTTGATCAAGCTGACAATACCAAAGGTGATCAGCGCTATTGCTATTATTCCGCCAACGATTGGAAAAACCAAACGCGTCGAAAGCTTGGTTTTTTGAGGTGTCAATCGGTCCAACCACAAAGCATTCCAATTCCGCCGTGGTGAGGGAATATTCTCGATGGTTTGATCGGCGTCAAATGGAACGCCCATCAGGACTAAACCCTGGCGTGCGGTCAGATTTTTGGGATCCCGTCGGATGACTTCTTGCAGGCAATAGGTGCGTTCTTTAACTGAATCCACTACTGTGCTCAGATAAAGCCAGTAATCCGAATTTTGGGGTTCTGTTTTGATAAGGCGTGTCAGCAAATCGCGAGCAAGGGTCTTGTCACCCTTCTGAATGGCCTTTATCGCCTCCTGGTAAAGCATGTCATCAGCCATAGCATCAGTTTAACATAAGCCTGTATAGAGAGCAAGACAAAAAAGTGGCCAGGTTTATCCTTAATAAAACCGGTCAAGTGACCCGCTGGTATAATCTTTTTATGCATCCGACTTTCTACCAACGATTGATCGTCATAGCTTTTATTCTATTTTTAACCGCCTGCGCCCAGATACCGTCGCAGAGTCCAAGGTTGTCGCAAACACAGGTCACTCTGGTTCCATATCAGTCTATCGAAGCGACGCCAGTCACCCTGGCAGTATCAGAAATAAATACCCTCCCAATTTCCACCTTGGAACCTGTCATCTATACAGTTGTAGCCGGTGATAGTCTATCGGTTATTGCCCTTCGTTTTGGTGTGGACTTGAATGCGTTGATACTGGCCAACCCGGGGGTTAATGCGAATGCCATGTCGGTTGGTACGAAACTGGTCATTCCATCCGTGGGTGATACGAACGGGACAAATTCCAGCGGCATGACCGGACTTCCTACCCCGGTTATTTCTTCGGTCGTGAAACCAGATTGTTATCCGGTGGATACCGGCCGATGGATTTGCTTCCTGTTGGTTGATAATACTCTTGATGAACCAGTGGGAAATATTATCGGTCAGGTGAAAATGGCTGGGGCATCTGTATCCTATACTGCAACTTGTCCGCTCGATTTGATTCCGGCAGGTGCGGCTGTTCCTTTGATCGCACATATTCAAGGAATTGAAATTGATCCCGATGCCATGACCGGTAGTGTGACGTCTGCCATCAGTGTCGATGCGACAGAGGCACAGTATCAGGTGGTTCAGGTCACCGAATTTATAGAGACTTATACAGCCGATCGTCGCGCGATCATCATCGATGGCGAGTTTACCCCCACAGTTGGAGGTACTTTGCGAGTTTTGGCTTTTGCTCAGGATGCCGAGGGACATGTATTGGGTTTCAGATTATGGGAACCCGGCATTTCAGCCACGGCGGGCGTGAAACAACCTATTCAGATCAATTTATACAGCTTGGACGGTGCCATCTCAGTAACTCACCTGGTTGCTCAAATTACGCTTGAATAATTGGTTATGACTGGCTCTACCCGCTTATTAATTATTTATACATTCACGGGATAAAATAGGTAAATCCGACGTGCCTGACCTGTTGCACACCCTGATCAATTATGATCTGACGATGCTCAAAATTATTTCCGGAAAGTGGGGGTTGGAACTTGAGCAGCCCCGTCCAATGGAGTTTGCTAAAGTTTTAGCATCAATGATGCTGGTCCCCGGGGAGGTGGAAAGGGTGCTGGATTCTCTACCATCCGAAGCGCGCACATGTCTGTCCAGCCTTTGTGGAGACGGGGGGAGGTTATTATGGCGGGAGTTCCTGCGTCGTTATGGGGAGATTCGAGAAATGGGTGTTGCCAAGCGTAGCCGGTTAGAACCCCAGTTGATGCCATTGGGTGTAACTGAGGTGCTCTGGTATCATGGCCTGATTGGCAGAGCGTTTTTCGAGGTGGGTGGTGAGTTGCTGGAATTTGCATATATTCCGGATGAATTGATGGATCGGATTCCCAAACCACCCATTAACCTGGCAAGTCCCAAGATTACCTCTATCGAGCAAAATATGTTACATCTCATCCATCCAGCAGATGACCGCATCCTCGATCATCTGACCTCGTATCTGGCCGTGGTCCGATCTGGCACAGATGCCCAAGATTTGACAGATGAGTTTAAGCAGCCTTCAATTGCAGAATGCAGACAACTGCTGATGAGTTGTGGACTTTTAGATGATCGTGGCCATCCGCTACCCGAAGCAGTGAAGTCATTTCTGGCCAAGCCGCGTGGAGAAGCGCTTTCCCTGCTTTTCACGAAATGGGTATCCAGTCTGTCCTTTAATGAGTTGAGACTGATGCCGGGAATTATCCTTGAGGGTTTATGGAAGAATGACCCGTTTAGAGCTCGCCAGGTGATCCTGGAAAAAATCAGGGTATGGGGTGGGCCGACTTGGTGGACCATGGGCAGTTTTATTTCCGATATAAAAATAACTCAACCCGATTTCCAGAGATCGGGTGGGGATTACGATTCCTGGATGATCCGCTCGATGAAAAACGGCGAGAGTCTCAGGGGATTTATGCATTGGGATCAGGTTGATGGTGCTTTGATCCGTTATATCTTACAAGGGCCTTTGCACTGGCTTGGGTTCCTTGACCTGGGTGCCATGAGGAAGGGCGTTCCTCCGGAAGCATTTCGGTTGTCGAGACTCTCAGAGGATCTGGGTTGTAACCGAGCTCCGGATGGATTGTCACAGGAGTCTGGACATATTACTCCCTTACGTAATGGAACAATCAATTGTCCGCGTGATGTACCGCGGGCTGTTAGATACTTGCTTGCACGGTTTTGTGAACGCGTTGGTGTCAATGACAAAGGATATCTTTACCGGATCACGAACCGATCTCTGACACATGCTGCCAATCAAGGTTTGCAGACCGAGCAATTATTAGCCTTGTTGACTCGCAATAGTGGGGGAGCTTTACCGGCCAGCCTGACGAAAGCCCTCCAACGATTTTCGAGGACTGGTCCGCAAACCTCCTTGCAGCGGGTTGCCATCCTTCGAGTGACCAGCCCGGAGGTCATGATCGAGATATTGAATTCACCCATCGGAAGATTTCTGGGAGAGTCGCTGAGCCCGACCACTGTTATATTGCCAGCCTCTTCGATTGAAAAAATAACTCCTCGACTGATGGAGCTGGGATATGTGTGTGAAACTGATGAAGGGACATTGCAGGTTCATTCGGACAAGGAGTAGAATACGCAAAAAGGAAATGAGGTGTATATGACCGACCGCATCACCTGGATCAAGAACGAAATCGCAGGCTTAAAGGAAGCTGGATTATACAACCGCATCCGCACGATCAATTCGCCGCAGGGCGCCTGGTTGGAAGTCGAAGGTAAGCAAGTATTAAATTTTTGTTCGAATAACTACCTGGGTCTTGCGAATCATCCAAAAGTGATCGAGGCCGTGCAGGTGGCTATCAGGAAATATGGCGTTGGACCTGGCGCTGTTCGTTCGATTGCCGGTACGATGCAATTGCATATCGATCTTGAGAGGCGGCTGGCAAAATTCAAACGGGTGGAAAGCTCAATTACTTTTCAATCTGGTTTTAATGCCAATACCGCAACGATTCCAGCCCTGGTAGGAAAAGGGGATATGATCTTTTCGGATGAGTTGAATCATGCCTCCATCATTGATGGTTCACGTTTAGCGGGTGCCGAGATCATCCGTTATAAACATGCCGATGCAGAAGATTTGGAGAGGGTGATCCGGGAAGCGGAAGGGAAATACAGGCGCGCCCTCATCATCACCGATGGTGTCTTTTCGATGGATGGGGATGTTGCGCCTCTGGATGAGATTTACAAGGTGTCGAGTAAATACGACATCCTGTTGTTGGTGGATGATGCACATGGAGAAGGTGTTTTGGGTGAAGGTGGACGTGGGATCGTCGACCATTTTAAACTGCATGGTAAGGTGGATATAGAGGTTGGCACTTTTTCGAAGGCTTTTGGAGTCATGGGCGGTGCCGTTGCCGGCAACCCAGTGGTAGTCGAATGGCTGCGACAGAGAGGGCGACCGTTCCTGTTTTCTTCTGCTATGACCGTTCCGGATGCAGCGGCTTGTATCGCTTCGATCGATATTTTAGAAAGTTCGACCGAGTTGGTCGACCGGTTGTGGGAGAACGCACGCTACTTTAAAGCTGAGATGAAGCGTCTTGGCTTCAATACAGGTGTATCCAGCACTCCGATCACGCCGGTTATGCTTGGTGAAGCCCCCTTGGCGCAGGAATTTAGCCGCAGCTTGTTCGAAGAGGATGTGTTTGCAATGCCCCTCGGATTTCCGACGGTTCCTGCTGGAAAAGCCCGCATTCGTGTGATGATCTCAGCAGCACATTCAAGGACTGATCTGGATCAATGCTTGTCGGCTTTTGAAAAAGTCGGGAAAAAGCTGGGCGTGATTGCATAAATAAAACCGAGGCAAAAGGCCTCGGTTTTGCTTCCTGATGGCGTTTCAGGACTTGGTTTCATCAACTTCATGGAATTCCGCATCCACAATTGGAGGCTCTTCCGGTGAGGACTGGGGTGCAGCTGTTGGCAATTTCATTTGTAGTGATCGCATATGTTCTTCCACGATCTCGTCAGGGCACAACTCGACAAAGAGATAAGCCCCTAGCCACATTATAAGCGCATCATCGATGACAAATGGCATGAAATCAGGAAACACCAGATACACCAGGGTGCTGAGTGGTAGTAACTTTAGGAAGAAACTGACGCGCTTGTCACGTATCAGACGAATGATCAATTTGATCCGGGTTCCAATATCCTGAAAGAAACCGCCCCCGGTACTTTTAACTATTTGTTTTCCAATATCACCGGACATTATATTTTCTCCATTTCGGATTATATCCCATCCGTATTAACATACGGTTAACTGCCCGATTGGTTTTCCATGACCAACGCAACCCAATCTTCCTGACTTGCTGTATGTTTCACTTTGAATCCAGCATCTGCACCCGCTTCCAATACGCGTTCGGCTTGATGATCCAGAATGCCAGATAAGATCAATGAACCCCCAGGTGACACCAGATCGCCCAGACCAATATTAAACAAGGTTATGATGACCGGTGCAAGAATATTTGCCAGTACAAGCGGCGCCTGGCGTATATTGTAGGCGCCAGACAGGATCTCCCCGATAGAGCCCAATCCGACCTCGATTCCAGAGTTCAGTCCATTCAGGCGTGCATTATCCAGCGTGGCTTGGACTGAAAGTGGGTCAATGTCAACGGCAAGCGCATACCGGGCACCTATAAGGCGGGCTGCAATCGATAAGATTCCTGAACCACACCCAATATCGATCACTTCCAATCCCGGTTTTAGGAAAATTTCAGTCAGCATGAGGCATAATTGGGTCGTGGGATGGGTTCCAGTCCCGAAGGCCATGTTGGGATCAATACGCAGTGGGATTCGTTCAGGAAGGGGATTTTCCATCCAGGGCGGCAGGATTAATAACTTTTCACCAACCTGGATCGGGTGGTAATGCTCTTTCCATTTTTCCATCCAATTTTGATCCTGGATGGTCTCGTACTTGATTTCCGGTAGCGCCTGGATGGTTCCCAGGTGCCAGAGCGCCTGTTCGATCCTGACGCGTTTGTCTTCCATCTGCTCATCCACTAGCAGGTAGCCGCAAATTCGGGTTTCCTTACCGGTCGAAAACTGCTCTCCTGAAGGATCGTACTTTACGGCACTCTCGATTACCACGCCCCCTGGGATATACCGGGTGAGGACATCGCTGACCGCTTCGGCCAATTCTCCACTGACAACCAGGCTGACCTCAAGCCATTCTTGTTTTTCGTCAACCACCCAGCGTTTCCTTTAATTTATCGAAGAAGCTTTTTTCCTGGGGAACGGCTTCGCTGCCGAGTGTTTCCGCCAACTTTTTGAAGAGTTGGCGTTGCTCGGAAGATATGCGCGTAGGAACGTCCAGATTGATAATCACCAGTTGGTCACCACGGCCATTGTTACGTAATTTAGGAACGCCCTTACCCTTCAGTGTAAACACCTTGCCAGGTTGGGTTCCAGAAGGTATCTTCATCTTCTCAATGCCATCCACTGTCGGAACTTCGATCTCAGCACCTAGAACTGCCTGACTGATATTGATATTGAGGTTTAACAGGATATCATATGCTTGACGCCTGAAATATTTGTGAGAGGAAACGATGATCTCAATAAAATAATTCCCGTTAGGACCGCCATTGATACCTGGTTGCCCCTCACCTGCCAGGCGCACCTGGGTACCATTATCTACGCCTGCCGGGATGGGGACGACTTTATTGATAGTCTTGCGCTCCAGGCCGCGTCCGCGACAGACGTGGCAGGGATTTGTGATCACCTGTCCTGATCCACTGCATGTGGGACAGGTTACCACCTGAACCATGGAGCCCAGGAAGGTTTGGTGGACTTGACGGACCTCACCGTTACCGTTGCACGTCGTGCAGCGCACCGGCTGTGTCCCGGGCTCACTGCCATTGCCCTTGCAGGCATGACAGCTTTCGTCACGGGTGATCTCGATTTCCTTTTCAACACCGAAGATAGCTTCCTCGAATGTCAGGCGGATACGACTGGTAAGATCTTGTCCGCGGTGAGGGGCGTTGCGGGATCGCTTGCCGCGCATCCCGCCAAAACCGAAGAATTCACCAAACAGATCCGAAAGATCGATGGTTGAAAAATCGGGCATTCCACCCATATTATTGACCCCTGCATGACCATAACGGTCATATGCAGCCCGCCGTTGTTGATCTGAGAGTACTGCATAAGCTTCATTGGCTTCCTTGAACTTTTCCTCGGCATCCGGTGCTTTGTTGACATCCGGATGGTACTGACGGGCTAAGTTGCGGAATGCTGTTTTTATCGCATCCGTACTGGCATCACGGGGAACGCCTAGGATCTCGTAGTAGTCTCTTTTGGTCATTAAGGATCACTTGTTTAAGGGTAAACGGGTACCGGAGATTATTCCCGGTACCCGGATACTTTTTTATATCATCACAGCTCAAACTTGTTTGAACTCTCCATCGACAACATCCTCACCACTGCTGTCGCCATCCGGGTTGGGTGGCGTTGTGCTGTCAGCATCACCTTCCGGTTTGGGTGGTTCGCTGGGTGCCTGTTGATAGACACTTGTGCCGATCTTTTGGATGGTCTCACCTAGAGCATCGGTATCGCGGCGGATCGCCTCGACATCCTCGGTGTTAAGTGTTTCGCGTAGCTTGCGAACGCCATCCTCGGTTTGTTGTTTGACATCGGCCGGTACTTTATCGCCCAGATCCTTGAGGGATTTCTCGGCGGTGTAGATGGTGTTATCTGCCCGGTTTCTGACTTCGATCAGGTCTTTACGCTTGCGGTCAGCGTCTGCATTGACTTCGGCCTCTTTGCGCATACGTTCGACCTCGGCCTCGCTTAATCCGGAGGAGGCAGTGATGGTAATATGCTGACTGCGTCCAGTGGCTTTATCCGCAGCAGTGACATTTAAAATGCCATTGGCATCAATATCAAATGTAACTTCGACCTGCGGAATGCCACGCGGCGCCGGTGGAATACCATCCAGGTTGAATTTACCGAGCGACTTGTTATCAGCCGCCAGTGGGCGTTCACCTTGCAGTACGTTCACTTCCACGGAGGTCTGATTATCAGATGCGGTCGAAAAGATCTGACTCTTTCGTGCCGGGATGGTGGTGTTGCGCTCAATCAAGGGGGTGGCAACCCCACCCAGGGTTTCGATCGAGAGGGTCAGTGGTGTAACATCCAGAAGCAGGATATCCTTGACCTCACCACCCAACACACCAGCCTGGATGGCGGCACCGACCGCAACGACCTCATCCGGATTGACACCTTTGCATATTTCCTTGTTGTTGAATTCCTTGCGCACGGCTTCCTGCACAGCGGGCATACGGGTCATCCCACCAACCATGACGATCTCATTGATATCTGCAGGTTTCATATTGGCGTCGGATAATGCGTGCCTGACAGGCTCGAGACTGCGTGCGATCAGATCGCCAGTCAATTGTTCAAGCTTGGAACGGGTCAAAGTCATGACCAGGTGTTTTGGGCCGCTTGCATCGGCTGTGATGTAAGGCAGGTTGATCTCAGCTTGCATGACGCTTGACAACTCGATCTTGGCTTTCTCGGCTGCCTCTTTCAGACGCTGAAGCGCCTGGCGGTCGCCACGCAGGTCAATGCCTGATTCCTTCTTGTATTCATCAGCGATATGGTCAATGATGCGGACGTCAAAGTCATCACCACCCAGGAAGGTGTCGCCCGAAGTCGAACGAACCTGAAAAACACCATCACCCACATCCAGAATGGAAATATCGAACGTGCCACCGCCCAGATCGTATACCGCAATGACCTCGTTCTTCTTCTTGTCCAGTCCGTAGGCTAGTGAGGAGGCTGTCGGCTCATTAATGATGCGTAGAACTTCCAGGCCGGCGATCTTACCGGCATCCTTGGTAGCGTTGCGCTGGGCATCGTTGAAATAAGCCGGCACCGTGATGACTGCCTGGGTGATCGACTCGCCCAGATAGGCCTCAGCATCTGTCTTTAATTTTGACAGGATCATGGCGGAAACTTCCGGTGGAGAGTATTCCTTACCATCCAGAACCACGCGAACATCCCCATTGCCAGCCCGGCTGACTTTATAGGGTACACGCCCGAGTGTGCGCTGGACCTCGGGATCGTCGTACTTACGGCCCATGAAGCGTTTAATGGAGAAAACAGTATTCTCCGGATTCACAACCGCCTGATTGCGAGCTACGCGACCCACCATGCGTTCATGGTTCTTGTTAACAGCGACCACCGATGGCACCAAGCGTTCGCCTTCTGCTGAGGGAATGACAACCGGTTCACCCCCCAGCATCACGGCGGCTACCGAGTTGGTCGTGCCCAGATCGATTCCAATGATTTTTCCCATTTTTTATATGCCTCCTAGCGTGCCACCCTGACGCGGGCCGGGCGGATAATCCGGTCTCCCATCTGGTAGCCTGGTGAAATAACTTCTATGATTTGACCACTTTCATGGTCTGAATTTTCTTCCTGCGCTACTGCTTCGTGAACGTTTGGATCGAACCTCTCCCCTTCGGGAATGATTTGCTTAATGCCTTCCTGTTCAAGCGTAGACAGCAATTTGCGATATATGAATTCAATGCCTTCGACCCATGCCGGGCTTTCCGATTCGGTCGGACGGGATTTCAAGGCTCGTTCCAGGTCGTCCTGGAGGACGAGGTATTTCAGAACGACATCTGCGGCTGCGTTGGAATGTGCCAGTTCGCGCTCTCGTTCGATGCGTTTCTTGTAATTCATGAAATCAGCCCGTTCCCGTTGCCAGCAGTCAAGATACTCCTTTTCTTTGGATGTGGCCTCCTCAATTTGCTTTTGAAGGGCATCATATTCCCCCATGGTTAATGCGACCATGGTTGGTTGGGGTTCGCCTTCCGGATTACTCGTCGGGGAGGAGCCATTTCCTTCGGGGACGGGTTGATCCCCGTGCGGTTCGTTCTCAGTGTTCTTTTTCTTATGTTCTGTCATGCTTTACTCCAATAATGGCCGGATATCAGCTCAATCCACCAGGGTATCTGACACAAGGTCACTAAGCAGGTCGGCCACATAACGAACGGTTGATATGGTGTGTCCGTAGGGCATACGCATTGGGCCTAACACACCCAGCGTCCCGATGGTGATGCCAGGTGTCCCATAACGTGCCAGTACGATACTGCAATCACGCAGGATATCCCAGGTCCCCTCACCGCCGATCAGCACATGCACACCGGTTGCATTGTCGGAAAGGGTCGTTCGAGCGATCAGGTCATTCAATACCGAACGTTCTTCAAAAACCTTAAGGGCCCGACGGCCTTCCTCGGTGCCTGTGAACTCGGGTTCCGCCATGACATTGCTGAGGCCATCCAAAAAAATCTCTCCGGTGACGGTTGAATCTGCACGATTCATTTCTTCGATCACCATGTCAATGATGCCTTGTTCAAAAACCGGTAGCTGCGGTTTGGCAGATGCCAGTCCCTCGACATCACTCCCCATACAAAGTTGGGTGATCGTGTTGGCGGCCAGGGAAAGATCCTCCTGTTTGACCATATCCTGGGTGGTATAAAGGCGTTGGTGAATACCACCGCTCATAAGAACCAGGACCATTAAAACCTGGTAACCGTGGGTGGAAACCAGTTCCAGGTGCTTGAAATGAGACTGTTGTGGGCGGGGTGAGGTCACCAGCGAGGCACCACGTGATTGTTGAGCCAGCACCGAAGCGGCCAGGCGCATCCATTGCTCGACGTCCTGGTGACTCTGGTAAAACTGGTGACTGATGGTGCGACGGGTGTTGATAGGTAGTTCATTATCCTCGAGCAGGCGGCTGACGAAGAAACGGTAGCCGCTTTCCGTGGGGACACGGCCGGCCGACGTGTGTGGCTGCTTAAGATAGCCAAGATCCGTCAGCGCGCCAAGTTCATTGCGTACTGTGGCAGAGCTCATATCCAAGTTGTATTTTTCCACCAGGAGTTGAGAGCCAACCGGCTGGGCAGAATGAACATATTCCCGGATTAGCACTGTCAGGATGATCTTTTGCCGGTCAGATAGGTTATCCATTGATTTTATCTGTAAATTTAGCACTCTAACAATTAGAGTGCTAAAATATTCGTAATTATGATACCATGCTCTTAAATGAGCGTCAAGCAAGAGCGTATTAACATTGTATAAATATTCCAGGGGAGGGTTAAAGGATTATTGTCCGTTCAGACGGGCTAATTCTTCCAGAGCCGGGGCATAATCGGGGTGATACTGGAGCGCAAGGTTCAGGTCATCGATCGCACCAGCAGTATCCCCCAGGGCAAGCCTGGCGCGCGCGCGCCAGACATAACTTTCTTCCAGAACCGGCTCGCTCATGGCTGATAATGTGGAGGTTGCCAGGCTGAGGACATCGTAATACCGGCCGGTATAGTAATAGGCGAAATAAGGTCCGGTCTGGTACCAGACCATACGCCAGGGACGCTCTCTTTCATCAAGGGTGGGATAAATCTTGTAAGCCTCATCGTACGCCAAAGCCGCTCCGGTGTAATCACCGAGATTGACCAGGCTGGTTCCGCGATTGTACCAAGCGAAGAACAGATCGCGACCGGACAATCTGACGGTATCGAGTGTTGCCAATTCGGCAACAGTGCTGAGGTTGTAAGCTTCGTCTGCTTGAAGGCCAAGTATTTGCATCACCTCTGTCTGCCGGTCTGGTGGGAAGACCACCAGGTAAATGTAATTAAATGCCCGCCAGTATGGTTCCAATTGGGAAAAAGGTATTGGATAATCCGGACCGACATAGGAATCCTGCGCATAGACTTTTTTCTGGTCAAGATCATATCCTGAGATGACCTCATAATGGCCCATCCAATCTTCAAAATCGGCACCTTCAAAACCACGCTCTATCAATACCGGAAAACCGGCTGCGTTGAGAGCATTCAGCAGATCAATATTGCCCCCATAACGGATCAGTACAGATAGCCCTGTGTTTTCTTCAATGTAAGCCTTCATTTCATACGGCATGACATTCTTGTCGCGTGGATTGGGCTTAAGATAGGCTGCGGTGTTCCTTTGATCGCCTTCCCATCCCCAGTAGGAAAGCAATGCAGCCAGGTTGGCAGGTCCGCAATTGTTCCACTGCTGAAATTCGTGCCGGAAGCCCTTTAATAGTCGCCGATTTGGGATGGCTGTGGGAAAAATTGTGGGTGTAGGGCTGTTCTCCGGTGTCGGGGTAAGAGTGAAGGTAATATGGGGTGTGGGCGTTGTCGAAGGGGTCAACGCTTTTAACGTGGATGAAACCATTAACGATAGTTGATCCTGGGGTATGAAAATCACTTCTTCCGGAGGCGCAATGGCATATTTTATTTTTGCCATAAGGTTGTCATAACGCCAGGCTGCAGATTCATTTGTACGCACCAGGATCACACTTGCCATGCAGGCTAAAGTGAAGATGAGGAATACCCCCATCCCGATGAAATACCATTTTCTAAATCGACGTTCGGGTTTCATTGGTTGTGACGTGCGAATTAAAGCTCGAGCATAATCGTCACTGGCCCATCATTGGCGATTTGGACGAGCATATGGGCACCGAAAACGCCATTACAGGTTGGCACCCCCAACCTCGACAACTCTTTGGTGAAGGCATCCATAAGTTGGCTGGCGATCTCCGGTGAGGCTGCTTCGGTGAAGGCCGGCCGGCGTCCTTTGTGCGTGTCTGCGTAGAGTGTGAATTGGGATATCACCAGGGCAGACCCACCAGCATCCAGAATGGATCGATTCATCTTGCCGTCTGCATCTTCAAAGATCCGCAGATTGGCGATTTTTTCGGCCATCGCCTGGATCTGGCTTGGACCGTCTGAGTGTCCAATACCCACCAGAATTACCAGGCCTTTTTCAATCCGGGCAATAGTTTTCGTGTCGACACTCACACTGCCGGTGGACACTCGTTGGATCAGCGCTCTCATAATTATGGTAGACCTATCGCTGCGTGTACTTCTTCCATGGTGTTCTCTGCAATAATGCGCGCACGCTTCTCACCCTCAGCCAGTACCTCCCAGACCTTCTCTGGCTTCTGGGCTAAGGCAGCACGTTTTGCGCGGAAAGGTTCCAGACTGGAATTTAAATTTTTGGCGAACAACTGCTTGCATTCTACACAGCCAATACCCGCACGCCGGCATTCCGTGTTGACCATCTCGATCTCGGCGTTGTTTGAAAATATCTTGTGCATGCTGAATACATTACAGACATCCGGGTTACCGGGGTCAGTCCGTCGCAACCGTTGCGGGTCAGTCACCATTTGTCTGACTCGTGCCAGGGTTTCCTCGGGCGTGGCTGCCAGCTCGATGTGGTTGTCGAGACTCTTGCTCATCTTCTCACGCCCGTCAATTCCCAGCACTTTCGGCACATTGGTGACCTTCATCTGCGGTTCAATCAGTGCCTTGGTGTGATAAGTAAAATTGAACGAGCGCACCACCTCGCGAGTGAATTCGATATGGGGTGCCTGGTCGATACCGACCGGTACAAAATCGGCTTTATAGAGTGCAATATCAGCCGCCATTAAAACCGGGTAGCCCACCAGCCCGTAATTGATATTATTCGGATTCTGGCGCACCTTCTCCTTGAAGGTCGGCAGATCGGTCAGTTTACCGAGGGGGGTCACCATCGAAAGAATCGTGTGCAGTTCGGTTACCTGGGGAACGCGCGACTGAATGAAAATGATACTTTCCTCGGGGCGGATGCCGGCTGCCAGCCAGTCCAGAGACATTTCCAGTGTGCTTTGTTTCAAATCTTCAGTGGAATCGAGCGTGGTCAGGGCATGCAGGTCGACAATGCAATACACGCAATCATAATCGTCCTGAAGAGCCACATAATTTTTAATGGCACCCAGATAATTCCCCAGGTGCTGGCGTCCGGTTGGACGGGCGCCTGAAAAAACACGGCCTTTTTTAGCAATCATTTTTGTCCTGTACCATTTCTTTCTTTTCCCGGAATTCCCGGGCAGCGGAAAATTATATCACCCGGATGGGAATTGCTCCTTTTGGGATAACTTGAGCTTATTAAAAAGGATGGGGGCCAGTCCGGTCACCCACAAGCCAATCAAACCATACCGTGCGAATCGCAGAGTATAGCCGAAAAAGTCAGGTGATTCAGGAAATACCAATTTCAACCCATAACGAATGACAAATATTCCTGCGACGCCCAGAATATAACGCAGAAGGAGCTGGACTGGAGTGCCTTGGATCTTGAATCCACCTGTCCGTTTGATCCATGCATAACCGAACAACATACCAAACAGCGTGCCATTAAGTGTGAGGATACCCTCCAGATTGAATGGATCGATATCCGTCACCAACCACCCAGTCGGAACTTGCCAATTGGAATTGGCGTTCCGAATAGTAACAGCGAGCAGAATAGGAATCAAGCATACGACCAGGCTGACAAGTGCGATGATCCACAACGGTTGATTCTTAGCCCATCGAACAACCGGCGCCTCGTATTTCATATAGATTACAAGGAACAGGATGGTGATCACCAATCCGGCCAGAACATCGCTTAAAAAATGAACACCCAGGTATATGCGGGACAGGGCAATCAAGACGATCATGAAGATGGAGAGGATCCACAGCCATTTTTTTCTGAAGGAGACTGCCAGGGTAGCCCAGAGCGCTACGGCTTTTTGAGTGTGCCCTGATGGCAGGCCAAATGAGGTTTCCACTGCATATGCTTGAACTTTGGGGAAGATCCAGTAAGGCCGCGCCAGCTGGCAGACCATTTTCGTGATATCGATAACCGAAGAGCTCAGCATTACGACAACCCCCACACGCATACCCACTGCGCTGTCAATGCACCAATACAAAATCGGCACGACAAGCATAAAAAATTCTTCGGTGGCACAGAAGCTGAAGAATTGCATAACCGGCAATAGCCAGCTACCGAAACCCTGAATGAAATAGGTTACCAAGATCTCAATCTCGTGGATTGTGTCCATTAATGCTCCTTTCGGGTGGGTTTCGGCAATTATAGTGTACTGGACCGATAATAGGATGTAAGTAACTGAAAATCGACCCATCTGTACACCCGAGTTGAGCTTTCAATAATAGTCAACTGGCATGAATATTGTATGTAACAGCGTGAGAATCTAATCCACATGAAGGCAGTCGTTAATAATACGACATGCTATAATTTTATTAATCGACCATTTGTTCGAAGGAGAATTGCGTCGTGGCAGCCAGAAACAGCCGGACAACTCGAAAAACCCAGAAGCCAACGAGCCGAAAGAGTGTAAAGAGAAGTTCATCAACCCGCAGCAGTAAAGTTCAGCGGTCACACGGACTACTTGGACAGCCTTTAACGACTTTACGGGAGATGCCCCCCGATCGAAAACTCGATCTCACCGGCATTTTTCTGATGATCTTTGGTGCAATCAGCACCCTGGCTCTTATTTCCTACCCGGAGGGCGGTTTTGCCATCTGGTGGGTCAACCTGCTCGGTTACCTGACAGGCTGGGGCATCTATCCTCTGGCGATAGGTTCCATAATCCTGGGGGCATGGGTCCTGGTGCGCAACAAGCCCAATGTGCCGCAACTTTCAGCCCAGCGCGTCATTGGTGGATTCCTGTTGATCTTTAACCTGATGACCTGGTTCCATCTCTTTGCTGGAGGGACCCGCGAGGTCATCCCGACCGGTGATGGTGGTGGGTATATCGGTTATGGTGTGTTGAGCGCAATATTGTCCATGTTTGGGGATGCTGGTGCGATCATTATCATGATCGTGTGGTTCCTTCTTGGATTGCTTCTGACCCTGAGTGTATCGATTGCACAAATCGGCAGGTGGCTCAGTAATGGTATTGGAGCCATTGGCAGTAATCTCCCTCAATCTGAAAGCTCACCGGAAGTACCGGTAAGCCGTCAAGTTGAGGACGATGGTTTCACACCGCTCGATGAACTCAAAGTCACCGATTATCCCCGGCGTGATATCGGTCAGCCTGCCCTTCAACCTCAAAAACCCCGGGCGGCTTATACTGCATCCTCGGTACCACTGGTGGCAGTACCGCAAACCAGTATCACCCGGCGGAGTTGGGTGTTGCCCAAGATCGATGCCATCCTTGAAGGTGGTATTCAAGCACGCGATAGCGAGGACCTGAACAAGCAGCGTGCCCGTATCATCGAAGAAACCCTGGCCTCTTTTGGAGTCCCCGCGCACGTCGTCTCGATCCAGAGCGGTCCGGCCATCACCCAGTTTGGTGTGGAGCCGGATTATATCGAAACCCGTTATGGTAAAACTCGTGTCAGGGTCAACAAGATCGAGTCTCTGGCGGATGACCTGGCATTGGCTCTTTCCTCAACGCGCATCCGCATTGAAGCACCTGTACCGGGGCATTCCTACGTGGGCATTGAGGTGCCGAACACCGAGCGTGGTCGAGTGGCACTCAAGGATGTGATGGAAAGCGAGAGTTTTCGCCGCATCAAATCCTCCCTGCGATTAGCCCTGGGCAAGGATGTCGCTGGTCGACCGGTGGCGGCTGACCTGGCAACCCTGCCCCACCTGCTGATTGCCGGAACAACCGGGTCAGGTAAGTCAGTATGCGTCAACGCCATCATCTCCTGCCTGCTGCTGACCCGCACTCCGGATGAACTCCGTTTTGTGTTGGTTGATCCCAAGCGGGTTGAACTTTCAGGCTATAATGGCATGCCGCATCTGCTGGCACCTGTGGTGGTGGATGCCAGCCAGGTCGTTTCAGTCCTGCAATGGATGATGCGTGAGATGGATATCCGCCTTGACTTGTTTGCTAAAGCTGGTGCTCGTAACATTGAGGACTACAACAGCCAGTGCACAGCTGCTGGAGGCAAATCATTGCCCCGGCTGGTGATCATTATTGATGAACTGGCCGATCTGATCATGATGGCTCCCGAGGAAACTGAAAGTGCCATCGCGCGCATCGCCCAGATGGCTCGGGCCACCGGTATGCATATGATTCTGGCCACCCAACGGCCATCGGTCAACGTTGTAACCGGGCGGATCAAGGCCAACCTTCCCGCCCGCATCTCGTTCAATGTCTTTTCCAACGCCGACAGCCGTGTCATTCTTGACCAGAGTGGTGCAGAAAAGCTATTGGGCAAAGGTGACATGCTCTTCCAGGCGCCGGATGCACCGGCGCCCATCAGGTTGCAAGGCGCTTATATTTCAGATGACGAGATCAACCGGCTGGTGACTTTCTGGCTGGATCAATCCTCCAGGATCGGTGAGAATGTCTCACCAGAAGCCACTGCGGATGGATTTCGCACTGATGCTCTTCTTAAACAGGACCCGCTTTTCAAGGAAGCAACTGGGAATTCCGGTAGTGACAGCTTGTATGATGATGCGGTCGACCTGGTCCGCCGTGAAGGGAGGGCTTCGACATCCATGCTTCAGAGGCATATGCGCATCGGTTACTCCCGCGCAGCTCGCATCATCGATGCTATGGAGGAGGCCGGTGTCATCAGCCAGTCCCGCGAACGTTCCCAGGTGCGGGAGGTGTTAGATTACGGGCAGGCTGCCCCACCCGTGAAGGATTGACCGACCTGTATGGTTATCAAAGACAGAAAGACGCTCACGTTACTTGGCTTCATTAATTTGGTCTTCATTGCATTTTTATTAGCTGGTTGCATATTGGGGCAGTCGTCAGGCAGGTCTGCGTCAGAAACGATCAGCCCATCCATGACCCCCACTCTCACCGCCCGACCTGATATCACGCGTGTCTGGCCGGGACCGGTGGAAAACCCCGCCACACCGATTCCAAGTCCATTTCCGGGCATCAATCTGCATGATGAGGTCGAGTCGATCGTATTGCTGGGGCTTGATCAGGATGCTCCATTTACCGGTCGATCCGATGCCATTTACTTGATCCTGTACAACCGGCGTACTTCCATGGCCAGTGTGATTTCCATTCCCCCCGACCTATTCGTCTATATACCTGGCTATACCATGCAGCGGATTAATAATGCCTATCCAGTGGGTGGGATTCCCCTCGTCAAGGATACGTTGGAGTACAACTTTGGGATAACCCCGGACCATTACTTGATGGTTCAAATGAGCGATTTTCCCCGCTTGGTGGATGCGGTTGGCGGGATCGATGTGGTCGTGATCGATGACCTGACGGACCCCTGCCACCTGGCTCCCGGCAATGTCCACATGAATGGTGCTCTGGCATTCTGTTATGCTGCCCATCGACGGGGGGACGATGATATCGACCGTAACCGGCGCCAACTGCAGGTGATGCGGGCATTTTTTCTGCGGTTAATGGTCGATGGGCAAATTGCCCGGTTACCAGGCCTGTATGGTGAATTCAAGGATACAGTCAAGACCGATCTGACCCTGTTCGATTTGATGGCTGATATTCCACTTGCGATCCAGCTGGCCGATCCGCAACGCATAGCCTACCACCAGATCAGTTGGGATGAAGTGACCCAATGGCTGATGCCTGGACTTGCCAAGAGCATCGTCATGTTGCCAAACCGTGAGGCGTTGCTGATATTGTTCCAGGAGGTGGTCGTATTTATCATGACGCCAGCGGCCTACTCGGACCTGGCAGCCACCCTGCAATTTCAATTGACTCAGGCAGCGGCATCATCAGACATACTCACGAACACACAAGTTCCACCGATTCTGCTTACCATTACTGCAACTACAACCCCCACCCCATCAGATGTCACCATCACACCAACGATAACGTCTGAATCCCCAACGAGCGATTACCCATATCCATAACACCCATTCAATCGAGGAAAATTACAAACACCTTGCAATTCTTGAATGACCGGTCTACCTGTGGATTATCTGGTTATAATTGATGAAGGTTCGAGTAACCGTTAAACAATGACCAAACGGATCATTGGTTCTATTATCGTATTAATCACCCTGTTGGTGTTGGGTTTAGGAACTCTGGCGAAGCCTAAACCTGTTTCAGCATCCAAAGAGGATGCCGGCGTTGGTCCGAACCGCAAAGCAACCATCTCAGTATCCTATACAACTTATGAATGGTGGCTGGCGGCCTGGCGGGACAATCAGGTTGCCTGCCAGGTGTATGTTGAACATGAAGGTTTACCCGATCCAGGTGAAGTATGGTACTACTGCGGCGATGCGGTCTACAATGCCTGGCAGGCAACAGCTGCCTGTAAACTGGATACGATTGCGGATCAACGCAAGTGCCCGGGTTATTATCTCTATTTGTATCGAACCACACCCGGGGAGCGCGAGATCGATGTAAAACTGGCTCCGGCTACAGCCTGGCTGACGCTTAGCGGTTGTGTGCCTTCCTACCCGGAAAATCGTTGTGATAAATTACCAAAACTGCTCATCACCGGTGAAGAACCTCTCCCCAATGAACAGATCATCAGCGTACAAGGTCTACTCAATGGGGAAGCATTCAGTTGCCGCGGTGGAGTCTGTGAATTACCCCTCCCACCCACCGGTACGAGCGGCATTCCACTTGAATTCTGGGTAGAATCCAGTTATGGGGACACCAGTGAGAATTACACAGCCCAGATCCGCGTGATCCCATGGGGAGATTTCATGGACCCGGAAGGCAGTATTTCTGACCAGCCTGCCTGGTATGTGGATGTCCTCAGCACCCAGTGGCGCGGATCGCCACTGGCGAGTTGCTCCCAGGTGTGGATGTCCTTCCCGGATGTGGGTGGACCGCCTGACTGGCTGTTGACACCCACGACAACAGCGGAATTAAAGACCACCATATCCTATTATTATCTGGCCGGCTCCCTGATCGAGCGCGGATCGGTAGATGTCAGCCCCTGTTTGGATGATGGACTTTCGGGATACGGCATCGCAAGTGAATGTGGACTGGGGGTCGCCATGCCACAGGTCCTCACTTGGCAAAACCAATTCGATGGTGAGATTCTGCGAGTGGCGACCGAAACGGGAGTTCCAGCGCAGTTGATGAAAAATATTTTTGGCCGTGAAAGTCAATTCTGGCCTGGTATTTTTAAAACACTCGAGGAAGCCGGACTGGGACAAATGACCGAAGGCGGTGCAGACACCGTCTTGCTGTGGAACCCAGAATTCTTTACCCAGTTCTGCCCGTTGGTCTATAAAACAGATGTTTGCCAGGCTGGTTTTGGCAACCTGAGCGAGGCCCAGCAAAATACCCTGCGTGGAGCACTGGTACAAAAGGTCAATGCCGCCTGTCCGAACTGCCCAACCGGGATCGATCTGTCGCAAGCCAATTTCAGCATCAGTGTTTTTTCACGGGCATTGTTGGCAAATTGCGAGCAGGTCGGTCAGATCATGCGCAACCGTAC